>Ga0181520_10002528_pt1 | contig 33751 bp, 22 predicted proteins | sample PEATcosm2014_Bin_29_FD_132451 | JGI IMG/M metagenome (GOLD analysis project Ga0181520, IMG submission 132451) | Peatland microbial communities from MTU Mesocosm Facility, Houghton, MI, USA - PEATcosm2014_Bin02_30_metaG | ecosystem: Environmental > Terrestrial > Soil > Wetlands > Peat | place...
CTGCATGAACGCGTCATGGGCATTCGTATGCTGCCCGTGGGCACCATGTTCCAGAAATACACGCGAACGGTCTACGACATTGCGCAAGCCACCGGCAAACAGATTCGTTTGGAGTTGCAGGGAGAAGAGACCGAGATCGATAAAAGTATGCTGGAGCTGCTCGGCGATCCAATGACGCATCTGATCCGCAACGCCGCCGATCACGGCATTGAAGCGCCGGAAGTGCGGCAAGTCGCGGGCAAGCCGGCTGAAGGTGTAATTTCGCTGAAGGCCTTCCATCGCTCCGGCCGGATCGTTATTGAAGTCGGTGAGGATGGAGCGGGGATCGACCCGGAAAAAGTCAGGCGCAAGGCGATTGAGCGAGGGCTTGTCGCATCTGATGCGCAGATGAGCGACGAACAAATTCGGATGCTGATTTTTGAACCGGGCTTTTCCACCAAGGCAGAAGTCAGCGATCTCTCCGGCCGTGGCGTCGGCATGGACGTGGTCAAGCGCAACGTGCAGCAATTGAATGGCACGGTCAGCGTGGAGAGTGAAATTGGCCAAGGCACCACAGTGACCATCGAACTGCCGCTGACATTGGCCATTCTGGAAGGATTGCTGGTGCGCGTGGGTGATCGGACGCTGGTGCTGCCGCTGTTGTCAGTGGTGGAAACGGTGCCGTTGCGCGACGGGCAGATTGTGCGCCTCGCTGAAAAGGGCGAGGTGGTAGTGATCCGCAATGAATCTGTTCCGCTGCTGCGACTATCCAGGTTCTTGGGATTGACGCCGGAAACAAACGTCGGCACCGCAGAGCCTAACCACGATCACCGTCTTGCGGTAATTGTGGAGGCTGGCCGGCGCAAGGTTGGCCTGGTGGTGGATGAACTGCTTGGGCAGCAACAGGTGGTCGTCAAGAGCCTGGAAAAAAATCTGCGCCGGATTGACGGCCTGATGGGCGCAACCATCCTGGGCGATGGACGCGTCGCTCCCATTGTCGATGTAACAAGCCTGGGCGCATTGAATCTCTACTCGCTTCAGACTTCAACCAAGGTCTCCCAACAGGTTGCGTCTTCGTTCCAGTCTGTCCGGGCAACATCATTCAGGGAAAAAAACACAGGAGGAACGGCACATGAACTGGTTTAAGAACCTCAATGCAACACCGCGACTGATGAGCAGCTTTGGCGTTCTCTTGGTACTCACACTGGGAATCAGCTACTTGGCCATCAGCAACCTGAGCAAAGCCAACGACCGGGTCGATTCCCTTTATCACGTAGATATGGTGGGCGCAACTCGCGCCAATGGTTTGACCATCGACATCACTACAATCCGCGGCGACGATCTGAATGCGCTTTATCGCTTCGCCGATTCTGCCGCTGTCGCTGCTTCAGAAAAAGATGTGGCCGTTCAGATTGCGGCGCTCAAAGAGGATCTGGATGGCGCGGACAAGCTCTTTGTGACCAAGAAAGGGATGGAGCAACTGGCCATCATTCACAAGGCTTTGCCGGATTATGAGCGCGTGCAGAGCGAGTTGTTCAATGCGCTCAAGGCCAAGAATATGCCGGCAGCCGAAGCGGCAGTCGCCAATGCGGTGCAGCTCCGTTCCGTTATTCTGGGGGCCAGCGATGTGGCTCGAACCCTGAAGAACGACCATGCAGAGGAACAATTCCAGGAAAACACCGAAGCGTATAACACCGCGCGCACTCTGATGATCAGCGCCTCGATCATTGCACTGGCGCTCGGCGTGATCTTGAGCATCGTTATTGCGCGTGGCTTTTCGGTGCCGCTTGGACATGCAGTGATGGTGCTGGAGAGTGTGGCGGAGGGCGACTTGACCGTCCGCTCCGACGTACACACCAAGGATGAAGTCGGACGCATGGCAGATGCTTTGAACCGGGCAATGGAGAAGCTGGATTACACCATGCAGGAGGTGGCCGAGAGCGCTGCCAGCGCCAGCACCGCGTCGCAAGAGTTGGCCTCCGCGGCCGAGTCCATCGCCAGCGGCGCGCAGGAGCAGGCCGCCAGTCTGGAAGAGACATCGGCCAGCCTGGAGGAGATTACCGCGGCGGTGCGGCAGAGCGCGGATAACGCCAATCAGGCCAGTCAACTGGCTTCCAGTTCAAAGGACTCCGCTCTGCAAGGGCAGGATGTGGTGACGAACGCGATTACCGCGATGGCGGAGATCAACTCTGCTTCGGCCAAGATTTCGGACATCATTTCGACGATCGACGAGATCGCCTTCCAGACCAATCTGCTGGCGGTGAATGCCGCCGTGGAAGCGGCGCGCGCCGGGGATGAAGGTCGCGGCTTTGCCGTGGTGGCCTCCGAGGTACGCTCTCTGGCGCAGCGCAGCGCCGTGGCGGCCAAGGAGATCAAGGTACTGATTCAGGACTCGCTGCGCAAGGTGGAAGCCGGCTCTGGCTTGGTAAATCGCTCCGGCGAAACGCTGCAAGGCATTGTCGGCTCGGTCAAGCGGGTGACGGACATTGTCGGCGAGATTGCGGCGGCCAGCGGCGAACAGAGCACAGGCATTGAGCAGGTAAACACCGCCATGACGCAAATGGATCAGGTGACTCAATCCAACTCCGCGCAGACCGAAGAGCTGTCGGCCACAGCGCAGGCGCTCTCCGAACAGGCCGCACATCTGATGGATTTGGTGGGCACATTCACACTAAGCCAGGGCCAGGGAGGCTTGAGGGATCGCCAGTCCTACCAGCGGCGCGAGACGAATCCAGCTCACTCTGTAGGGGTAAACCTGGTTCACTCCGCAAAGTCAAATTTGGTGAATACTGCGCCACATTCAGGACAGCAAAACTCGACACCCTCCCGTCCCAGCAAGGCGGTCAGAAGCAGCTCACAGCCCAAGCAGAACTCTCGTCCACGCGGCTCCAAGGCACTGAGCGCTCCTCCGCCGGCTTTAGCGGCAGCGGCTGCTACTGGGCAGGGTGGCGGCGACGACAGCTTTGTGGAGTTCTGATGAGTGCGGCCAGTGCTTAGGCCGCATGAATTGGTCATCTGTCGCGGACAAGCGTGGACCAGGAGGAACACGCTACAGCCGCCCAGGAGGCCGGCGCAACATTCTGCACGGCGAGCACGGAAAGGATTTGCCATGAAAGCAGTGACTGAAATGAAAACCAAGGATTCGCAGCAGTTTCTTACGTTTCTGTTGGACGACCAGGAATACGGGCTGGAGATCTTCAAGATTCGAGAGATTCGCGGCTATGCGCCCGTGACTCCGATTCCCAACGTTCCCGCGCACGTGCGCGGCGTGATGAACCTGCGCGGGACCGTTTTGCCGGTGATTGATCTACGCATGAAGTTTCATCTGGCGCCGGTCGAGTACAACAAGTTCACCGTGATCGTGATTGCCACGGTCGGCGAAAAGACGGTCGGGCTGCTGGTGGATGCGGTCTCCGATGTGCTGATGGTGGCCAACGACGCAATGCGCGAGGCACCCGACTTTGGCTCGTCCGTTGACACGCGCTTTATTAATGGCGTCTTTGAATCGCGGGAGCACCTGACCGTCGCGCTGAACCTGGAAGAACTGTTGACGGAGTGCGAGCTGGCGATACCACAATCTATCGCTGCCTAGCGCCTCATGCGCACGTACCTCGGAGAAATTTGAAGTTATTCAAACAAGGAGTGAGCGATGAACTGGTTCCGTAATCTGAATGCTGCGCCCCGGCTGATGACGAGTTTTGGCGTTCTGCTAGTGTTGACGCTGGGAATCGGCTACATGGCCGTCACCAATCTAAGCAAATCCAATGACCGGTTGAGTGCCCTTTACCAGGAAGATATGCTGGGCGCAATGCGGGTCAACGACATCGCGGTTGCCAGAGCCATGAACGGCCGATCTGTTCGCGACGCCATGCTTCACCTCAATCAACCTGCAATTGTTGCGGAGGACGAAAAGACTTCGTTCTCGGAGATAGCCAGCATTCATTCCGACATTGAAGAGGCGGCGAAAAGCGCCCATTCAAAGGAGAGCCAGGATGTGCTGGCCGTCATGAGCAAGGCGCTTCCGGCGTATGAGCAAGGTCACCATGAAATTTACCAGCGCATCGAGGCCAAGGACCTTGAAGGCGCGCAAACCCGCCTTGCCCAAGTGACCGAAGAGGCCAAACCGCTCTTCGATGCGGCGGCTCAAGCCATTGAAATCAAACAGCAACACGCCAAGGATAAGTTTGAAATTAACGATGCAGAGTATCGGTCAGCGCGCGCGCTGGTGATAGGAGCATCTGTAATTTCATTAGTTCTTGGTGTGATTCTCAGCATTGTCATCGCCCGCGGCTTTTCAGTGCCTTTGGCACAGGCAGTGAAAGCGCTGGAACAGCTTGCCGGTGGCGATCTGACCGTTGTCCTCGATGTGGATACCCACGATGAGGTGGGACATATGGCCACCGCTATGAACCGCGCAGTGCAAATGCTGAGCAGTACCATGCAAGAGGTTGCCGAAAGCGCCACAGGCGCAAGCTCAGCCTCGCAACAGTTGGCGGCGGCAACCGAGTCGATTGCCTCCGGCGCGCAGGAGCAAGCTGCCAGCCTGGAAGAGACTTCGGCCAGTTTGGAAGAGATTACAGCGGCGGTTCGGCAGAGCGCTAATCATGCCATCAAGGCTAGTGAACTGGCCTCCGGTTCACAGAGGTCCAGCGAATACGGTCAGGATGGGACAAGTGCGATTGCTGCAATGGCTGAGATCAGCTCCGCCTCGGCTAAGATTTCCGACATCATAGCTACCGTCGATGAAATCGCATTCCAGACCAATCTTTTGGCGGTCAATGCTGCGGTCGAAGCTGCGCGGGCCGGAGATGAGGGGCGTGGCTTTGCCGTGGTTGCCTCCGAGGTGCGCAGCCTGGCGCAGAGAAGTGCCGGCGCGGCAAAAGAAATCAAGAGCTTGATCCAGGACTCAATGCGAAAAGTTGAACGTGGTTCGGAACTGGTGAATCGCGTCACCGGCCTTGTCAGTGAGATTGCTCATTCATCTTCCGAGCAAAGCTCGGGCATTGAGCAGGTGAACACCGCCATGACGCAGATGGACCAAGTGACGCAAGCCAACTCCGCGCAAACTGAAGAGCTGTCAGCCACCGCGCAATCGCTCTCTGAGCAAGCCGCGCGCCTGCTGGAACTGGTCAGCACCTTCAAACTCAACCAGTTTGGTGGAGGCGTGTGGGAGCGACAGAGCTTTCAGCCACGCGAGATGAATGCCGCGCATTCCTTGGGAGCAAGCTTGGTGCATTCCGCCAGCGCCAATCTGGATCGTGCAACGCTGACCACTTCTCAGCGTGTGGGCAAGGCGGCGCGCAGTTCATCGCAGGCAAAGGCTGGGGCTGGATTACCACGCGCGCGCGCCTCCAAGACTCTGAGCGTTCCGCCGCCTGTTTTGACGGCAGCCGCTGCGGGTAGAACAGCGGAAAGCGACGCCAAATTTGAGGAGTTCTAAAACAATTGCCAAACTCTATGAGAAAACCGGCCTTGAAATCGACGTGATGATCTGGCTCTCTGACCGTTTGTCGTTAAACCAACTTTAAGCGCGCCACTCTTATCGCGTGTATGTTGCTTCCCGCCAGAGTGGAATGGAAGTCTTTAAGAGGAGATTCGCTCTTGCCGGCGTTCATGACAGAAAACTCGGTCATTCCCATGGAGATGCGCGAATTCAAACTCTTCCGCGCCCTGGTCCATGAGCGCACCGGCATCTGGCTTCGCGACGGCAAGCAGATCATGCTGGCTTCACGCCTCTCGCGCCGCCTGCGCCACCACGGCATGACGAACTTCGCCGACTACTATATGTACGTTGAAAAGGTCCAGGATAAAGGCGAAGAGCTTCGAGAGTTAATCAATTGCGTAACCACCAACAAGACCTCCTTTTTTCGAGAGCGTCATCACTTCGATTTTCTGGCGGGAACCGTTGTTCCGGAGCTACAGTACGCCGCGCAACGCGGCGGCGCACGCGCCATTCGCATCTGGAGCGCCGCTTCTTCCACCGGCCAGGAGGCTTATTCAATTGCCATCACCTTGCTGGAGGCGCTCTATCCCAATGTCTTACCCACATCTGCGGTTTCGTTGCGCAATGGAGCCGAACGCACGGGCCGTGCCGAATGTAACTTTGCGTCCGGCTCCTGGAGAATTGAAATTGTTGCCTCGGACATTGATACCAAAGTATTAACGACTGCGCAGCAAGCAATCTATGAAGCAGAAGCGCTGGCCGGCATCGCGCAACCGTTGCAGAAGAAATACTTCCTCCGTGGCAAGGGCGAGATGGACGGACAAGTTAAAGTGAAGCCGGAGGTTACCCGTCTGGTGCAGTTCAAGCGCATCAATCTGATGGACGCGCAATGGCCCATCGAAGGACTCTTCGACGTTATCTTCTTCCGCAATGCGCTCATTTACTTTAACCAGGAGACGCAGGATCGCTTCTTGCGCAAGATGGCGCGCTATCTCAAGCCGCGCGGCTACCTCTTCCTCGGCAATGCCCAGCACATTCCCTGGCTGCATGAGATTTTGGAACCGTTACAGAAAACCATGTATCGTTTGCGGGAGACGGCATGATGGCAGCGGCTTTGGCGCGCATTCTTGCTGCTGCAAACGGTGTTTCATTCTTATGATTCAAATTAAAAACAATTCGTTTCCAACGGCAAGGACACCCGCGCCGAGCGACAAGTACCCGCGACTGAATAATCGTATGCGGGTCAACATCGGCGAAGTGGCGACAAGCTCCGAGCCATGCGACATGGACACTGTTCTGGGCTCCTGCGTAGCGGTTTGCCTGCATGATCCTGTGCATCGAATTGGCGGCATGAATCATATTCTCTTGCCGGGAAAGAACTTGAATCGCGTCAATACGCGGTATGGCATTTATGCGATGGAATTGCTTATCAATGAGCTGATGAAGCGGGGAGCAGATCGGAAAAGGATGATTGCAAAAGCCTTTGGCGGTGCCTGCGTTATCCCCGGAATGCAGCAAATGCTTATCGGAGACCATAACGCTCAATTTGTCCGGGAGTTCCTCTTGACCGAAAGAATACCGTTGGTCGCTCAGCGCTTCGGAGGCAAGCAGGCGGTTCTGGTACGGTTCAGAACCGACACGGGCAAGGCGATTGTGCACAGCGTGGACGGCTCGTATCTGCCTAGAGTCGTTTCTGAAGAGAAGTCTTATGAGAAGGCGCATTTAGCCGATGTGCTTTACACGGGAGAAATCACGCTGTTTTGACAGGGTTGTAAAGGCTGAATGACAGGCAAGCAGATCTAGGCGCATTTTACTCGGCTGGCATGAGGCAGCCTGCGGATGGCGAATCGATCGAAGGTACTCATCGTAGATGACTCGGCGCTGATGCGGCAACTGCTCACGCAAATTCTCAACTCTGATCCAGAACTTGAAGTGGTGGGAACGGCGGGAGATCCCTTTGTTGCCCGAGAAAAAATCAAGGCGCTGAACCCGGATGTGCTCACGCTGGACATCGAAATGCCGCGCATGGATGGGTTGACCTTCCTGGAAAAACTCATGCGCGGCCATCCCATGCCGGTCATTATGATCTCCTCGCTCACCGACAAGGGCGCGGATACCACCTTTCGCGCACTCAGTCTGGGGGCTATCGACTATGTCTCCAAGCCCAAAGTCGATGTTTCCAACGGAACCATAGAGCAGGCAGAAGAAATCGTTGCCAAAGTGAAAGCGGCTGCCAGAGCAAGGGTGCGCCCCGCCAGAACATTGACAGCGCTCCCCGTTCCTTCGACGGGAAGGACTTACCAGTTCTCTGCGACACACAAGATCGTTGCCATCGGCGCATCCACAGGCGGAACAGAAGCCCTCAAAGATTTACTGATGCCGCTGCCGGCTGACTTTCCCGGAATCGTGATCGTGCAGCATATGCCGGAGACTTTCACCCGGCAGTTTGCCGCCCGCCTCGACTCACTCTGCAAGATTCGCATCAAAGAGGCGCAAGACGGCGACCGTATACTGCCCGGACACGCATTGCTTGCGCCGGGTGGGCATCACATGGCCGTGGTGCGCAGAGGCATGGAATATGCCGTTCATGTGTACCGAGGCGAACGCGTGAATCTGCATATGCCAAGCGTGGATGTCCTGTTTTCCTCTTGCGCGCATCACATGGGAAAAAATTCACTGGGAGTGCTGCTGACAGGAATGGGTGCCGATGGTGCGAAGGGTATGTTAGAGATGAAGCAGGCCGGCTCTTTCAATATCGCTCAGGATGAGTCTACCTCCGTCGTCTTCGGGATGCCGCGCGAAGCGATTCAGTTGAATGCCGTCGACCGGGTTCTCCCGCTGGGGCATATTCCGGACGCACTGCTGCAACGGCTTTCGGGCATTTAGAACTTATCTGCAAGTTGTTGCGCCGGTCCGCGGAGCGGTTGTACTGGCCTTAGAAACCGCCAGAGTGGATGGGTGCGGCTGCTAGAAAGTTTCCACGCTGGAGTCAGCAATCCAAGTCTAAAGATCGTGCGCGGTTTTCAGGCGTAGCAGCCTCACAGGATGGCGCCTGATTCATCAGAAACCGCAATTCAGGGATTGACAAGCGGCGGAAAAAAGTACATTATAGGCGAATATAAGGCGAATATATGGCAACCGCTGCTGCTCTCCGCATCCAGATCGAAGACGCCCTTGCAACCCGCTTTCCGGCGGCGTTGACTCCTGTTGTACATACGATTCGGGAGACAGCAACAACCGGGATTGCCGCTGTAGACACGCTGCTCGAAGGCGGCTTGCCGGTGGGTGCGATCAGCGAGTTGGTAGGGCCGGAGTGCTCTGGGCGGACCAGTTTGGCGCTGGCCTTTGCCGCACGGCGCACGGCGGAAGGGCAGGTCTGCGCCTGGATCGACGCCGGTGACGCCTTCGATCCTGAGTCGGCCGCGGCCAGCGGCGTGCGGCTCCGGCAACTGCTTTGGGTGCGCTGCGGCAATCACATGGCAGAGAAACGCGGCAAGCCCTGGGCGCGCCTTGATCAGGCCCTGCGCGTGACGGATTTGCTCTTGCAGGCGGGCGGTTTTGCGGCCATCGTGCTGGATCTGGGCGGCATGGACTCGGCGCACGGAATGCGCATTCCTCTGGCTTCGTGGTTTCGTTTTCGTCAGGCCGCTGACCACACTCGTTGCAGTCTGGTGGTGCTTGGCCAGGCCTCGTTCGCTCAATCAAGCGCCGCCGTGGTGGTGGATTGCATGGGAGGGCGCGCGCAGAGCCAGGGCAAAACGGTGCTGACGGCAAGCATCTTTGAGTTCCGTCGCCGCCGCCAGCGCTTTGCACCGCAGTTGGTTGGCCAGCGCAAGCCGCCCGCCTCTGTATCGGATACTCAGGCGGCGTGGACGGTCCACGCGGCGTGGAGTGCGGAGAAGAGCGCATGAGCCGGGAACTCTACGCCTGCCTGCACGCCGCCGAGTTTCCGGCGCAAGCCGTGCTACGTTTGCGCCCGGATTTGAAAGCGCAGCCGGTCGCGGTGCTCGATGGTCCCGCGCACGACCAGAGCATCTGCGCCTTCAACCGGTTGGCCGCGCAGCGCGGCGTGGTGCATGGCCTCTCTCGCCTGGAGGCAGAGTGCATCTCCGGGGTGCAGTTGCTGATGCGCGCGCCGGCCATTGAGCAGGCGGCGCGCGCGGTGATGCTGGAAGCCGCGGCACAGTTCTCTCCGCGCATTGAAGAGGTGAGTACGGCGAATGCCTGTTCGTTTGTGCTGGATGTCGCCGGTTGTGAGCTGCTCTTTGGCCCTGCCGCGCAGATGGCCGCGCGGCTGCGTCAGGCAATGGCTGCGGCTGGCTTTCGCGTCTCAGTGGCAGTGAGCGGCAACTTTCATCTCGCGCGCATGAAGGCCGCAAACACACGTGGAATCACGCTTGTGCCAGCGGGAGAGGAAGCGGCTTCACTGGCAAAATTTCCACTCGGCGCGCTTGGCCTCGCAGAGAATCCTTACGAAACCTTTGCGCTCTGGGGCATTCGCACGCTGGGTGAGTTGGCTGCTCTGCCGGAGGTGGAACTGGTCACCCGATTGGGCGCGGAGGCGCGTGAGTGGCAGGCGCTCGCGCGTGGCGCAGCGCGGCACGCCTTTCAGCCGATTGAATCTGCCTTGACCCTGCGCGAATATTACGAGTTCGATTCGCCCGTCGAGCAGATGGAGGGCTTGCTCTTCCTTGCCGCGCGCATGATCGATTGCCTCGTGGAGCGCGCCTCGGCTCACGCATTATCATTGGCAGCGCTTGCGGTGGAGATGAAGCTCGAAGGTAACGCGACGCACCGGCTCAATCTCCGTCCCGCGCTGCCCACTGTGGACCGCAAGTTTCTGCTCAAGCTGCTGCATCTGGAGATGGCCGCGCATCCGCCGCAGGCCGCCGTCTTGGCGCTCACGTTGACGGCAGAGCCGGGCCAGTCGAGCAAGATTCAACTTGGCCTCTTTGCGCCGCAGACGCCAGAGCCTTCGCGGCTGGATGTGACGCTGGCGCGCATCAAGGCCATCGTCGGCGAAGAGCGCGTGGGAACGCCGGTGCTTGAAGACACGCATCGCCCGGCGAGTTTTCATACAGAGACATTCAAAGTCGATGCGAAGACCTCAACGTATGATCCGCAACCTGCGCGGTTGGCGCTGCGCCGCGTTCGTCCACCGCGCACGATTCAAGTGACGCTGCGCGAGAACAAGCCGGTGGGCTTTCGCGATGGCGGCCAATCCTATCAGGTTGCGGCAGCTTACGGCCCGTGGCGCTCGAATGGCTGTTGGTGGTCGGTCGATGCATGGGACACCGAGGAGTGGGATGTGCTGACTGCGGACCCTGATGGCGTTGCGCTTAGCTGTCTGCTGACGAATGACCGACTGCGCGGCGTATGGCGTTTGGAGGCGCTGCTTGACTGATTATGTGGAACTGCACACCGCGAGCGCCTTCAGCTTTCTGAGCGCGGCCTCGCAGCCGGAAGCATTGATCGAACGCGCTGCGGAGGTTGAAATGCCAGCTCTGGCATTGGCTGATCGCAACGGCCTCTATGGAGTCGCGCGCTTTCATACTGCGGCGCGGCAAAGCGGCCTGAAGGCGCACATCGGCGCGGAGATTTCTGTCGCTTCCTTCGGCCAGCGCCTGCAGACCCCTGCCTGGTTGCCGCACACGCCCATCAAAGAGCCATCGCGCATTGTTCTGCTCTGCGCCTCGCAAGTCGGCTATCAGAATCTCTGCCAGTTGATTACACGCTTCAAGATGCGCGAATCGACCAAGGCCGAAGGGGCCGCCACGCTTGACGATCTTGCCGAGTTTTCCGCGGGCCTGATTTGTTTGACTGGTGGCGATGAAGGCCCGCTGGCCGCAGCGCTCAGCGCGGAAGCCAATCAGCCCGCTGCACGCATCGCCGAGCAGCTTTCCGCAATCTATGGCCAGGGCAATCTCTACATCGAATTGCAGCGCCATCAGCAGCGCGACGAAGAGGCGCGCAATCAGGCGCTGCTCAGGCTGGCGGATGCACTTCATCTGCCGATCCTTGCCACCAACGGCGTGCGCGCGGCAACTGAATCCGACCGCGAGATTCTTGACGTGCTCACCTCCATTCGCCACCATACAACGCTTGATTGCGCCGGCCGCCTGCTCACCGCCAACGCCGCGCGCTGCCTGCGCAGCGGAAAGGAAATGGCTGCGCTCTTTCGCGATCTTCCCGAGGCCATCGCCAACACCGCCATCGTGAGCGAACGCCTCGACTTCACGCTCGACAATCTTGGCTATGAATTCCCGCATTATCCAGTGCCCGACGGCGAAACCATGGACAGTTTTCTCGCCAAGCGCGTTGACGAAGGCGTCCGCAAACGCTATCAGATTCCCTTGAAGCGCCATCTGTTTGAAAAGGCGCGCGCCCAAGTCGCGCGTGAACTGGCACTGATCGCCAAGCTCGGCTTCGCTGGCTACTTCCTCATCGTCTGGGACATGATTCGCTACTGCCAGCGGCAGGGGTTCTTGGTGCAAGGACGCGGCTCCGCGGCCAATTCCGCCGTCTGCTATGCTCTCGAAATCACCGCCGTTGATCCGGTCGGCATGGAGCTTCTCTTTGAGCGCTTTCTCAACGAAAGCCGCAACGAGTGGCCCGACATTGATCTTGATCTCCCTTCAGGCAGCGAGCGCGAGAGCGTGATTCAATACGTCTACCAGCGTTATGGATCGTTGGGCGCAGCGATGACCGCCAACGTCATCACCTATCGCGGTCGCTCGGCGGCGCGCGAGGTGGGCAAGGCGCTTGGCTTTGAAGCAGAGCAGACGGAGCGCCTCAGCAGCCTGATGGGCCACTGGGAGTGGCGCGGCGAAAACGATTCCATGGAGCGCCGCTTTACGCAGGCCGGCTTCGATCTGCATCATCCGCGCATCGCGCACTATTTCAATCTCTGCCAGCGCATGAAGAGCCTGCCGCGCCATCTCGGCCAGCACTCCGGCGGTATGGTCGTCTGCGCGGGAATGTTGAATCGCATCGTGCCTATCGAGCGCGCATCGATGCAGGGCCGCAGCGTCATTCAATGGGACAAGGAAGACTGCGCCGACCTCGGTCTTATCAAAGTGGATCTGCTCGGCCTGGGCATGATGGCCGCGCTTAAGGAAACCATCGAGCTGATCCCGCGCCACTATCCAACGCAAGTCGATCTCGCCGCGCTGCCTGAAGATCCGCTGGTCTATGAGACGCTGCGCAAGGCCGACACGGTGGGAATGTTCCAAGTTGAGAGCCGCGCGCAGATGGCCTCGCTTCCCCTCAACGGACCGGCGCGCTTCTACGATCTGGTGGTTCAGGTGGCCATCATTCGCCCCGGTCCCATCGCCGGAAAAATGATGCACCCTTATATGCGCCGCCGTCAGGGCAAAGAAGAGGTCACCTATCCGCATCCCGCGCTGGAGCCGGTGCTGAAGCGCACGCTCGGCATACCGATCTTTCAAGAGCAACTGCTGCGCATGGCCATGGCCATTGCGAATTTCAGCGGCGCGGAGGCCGACGAACTGCGCCGCGCCGTCGGTATGCGCCGCTCCATGGAGCGCATGAAAAATCTCGAAGGCCGCCTGCGCGCCGGCATGACCCGCAACAAAGTCAGCCCCGAGGCGCAGGACAACATCGTACACAGCATCTCGTCCTTCGCCATGTACGGATTTCCTGAATCGCACGCCGCCAGCTTTGCGCTGATCGCCTATGCATCCGCTTACTTGAAGGTGCATTTCCTTGCCGCCTTCACTTGTGCGCTGCTCAACAATCAGCCGATGGGCTTTTATTCGCCCGCCGTGCTCATCAAGGATGCGCAGCGCCACGGCCTGCGCGTGCGGCCCATCGATGTCCAGCGTTCGCAAGCCATTTGTTCGTTGGAAGAAGAAGCCGACCACTCCATCTCTCTGCGCATCGGCTTCAACTATGCGCGCGGGATGCGGAACACTTCGATTGAAACTCTGCTCACAGAACGCAATCTACACGGCCCTTTCGCCTCCGTTGATGATCTGGCTTTCCGCGTTTCCGCGCTCAATCGCAAGGAACTTGTGCAGCTAGCGCGCGTTGGTGCTCTGAACGCGCTTGATCGCGTCCAGCATCGCCGCGACGCGCTCTGGCAGGTGGAAGAGGCCGCGCGCGCCACAGGCCCTTTGCTGCGCGGCGCCTCACCCACCTATCAAACGCCGTCGCCCTTGGCCGCCATGACTGCCGAGGAGCGCATCGTCGCCGACTACTCCGGCGCCGGCCTCACCACGGGCCCGCACCCCATGGCCTATCACCGCGCCGCCCTGCGCGCCAACAACATTCTCGCCTCGTCGGACCTGCCGACTTGCCCCGGCAATCAACGGATTCAAATCGCCGGCTGTGTCATTGCCCGCCAGCGCCCCGGAACCGCCAAAGGCTTTGTCTTCCTCTCCCTTGAAGACGAAACCGGCATCGCCAACATCATCCTGGCACCCGATCTCTTCGAACGCGACCGCCTGATCGTTACCCGCAACCGGTTTCTGCTCGTCACAGGCACAGTGCAGAACACCGGCGGCGTAATGCACGTCAAAGCTCGGCATCTTGAACCGTTCAATAGCGCGGATATCCCCGTCTCATCGCACGATTATCATTAATCAACCGTATCAACTTCATCATCCGCATGGAAATGCCCTTGTCCTCGCTTGTTGAAAGGATGACAAGGGCTTTTCATTTTGACCAGAGAACCAGGCGGCAGCTATAAATCTGGTTAGTGCCGCCGCCGTTGAGAGAACTCAATGGATCATGTTGATGGTTTCCTGAGTGATGGTATCGAAGGTGGTTACCGCCTTTGAATTGGCCTCAAAGGCACGCTGCGCGATGATCAGGTCGGAGAACTCAGCCGAGATATTGACGTTCGAGGCTTCTAGAGATGCGCCTTCCAGCGAACCCAGTCCGCCCGACCCAGCCACGCCCACGGTGGCAAGCCCCGATGCAGTGGTCGTCTGATATTCAGTCGATCCCACATCGGCGAGACCTTGGAGATTGCTCATCGAGGCCAGACCGATCTGACCAACAATCTGGTTTTGCCCATTCGAGTAAGAAGCGGTGATGGTGCCGCTCGATCCGATCGTGAAGCTCTGGTAAGTGCCGCTGGCATAGCCGTTCTGGCTTTGCGCCGTTTGTGGAGTTTGCGAGGTTGCGGCGGTCTGGCTGATCTCCGCCCCTCCGGTTGAACTATACAGTCCCCAGTTCATGTTCATCGCAGCCGCGTTGTCAGAGAGTCCCGAAAATGAGACATTGCTGATATTGGTTGTAGGGCTCACCAATTGTCCGTTCGCGTTAAAGGTCAGTGTTCCGGTCGAGTTGGCCGAACCCACTGGATCCTGAACCACGGTTCCAGAGGTAGACAGGTTGGCGCCGGTGATTGAAAGTTGCCCGGCTGCTGTGGAGGTGACCGTAACTCCGGCAATGCCTGCGGTGGACAGAGCCGTGTTCAAATCATTCACATACTGTGCCAAAGATTCGCCCGCAGTGACGGTTGGCGCCGTTGTTGTAGCCGCCGCACCGGTTGCGGTTAAACCGGTGATGGTTAAATTTGTTTTGGTATCGACGGTGGCAACCGAGTTGCCGCTGGTGCCAAAGTTATAACTGATTGTGGTTGCCGTCAGATCTTCGCCGGCAGAACCTGCTGTTTTGAGCGTGGCTGCCGGTCCAATGATCGATAGTTGCCCGCCATTCACCTTGATCGAGACGCCATTCGTTCCCGTGTTGATGCCGGCAGCGGTGAGTGCTTTGGTCAAGTCGGCTGCATACTGGGTGACTGTTTCACCGGCTTTGACGGTGGGAGCGACGGTGATCGCGGTTGCTGGTGTTCCGCTCACTGTAGGCCCGACAATCGTCAGCGCCGTCGAAGTATCAACCGTGGCACTCGATCCGAAGTTGTAAGTGATGGTGGTATCGGCCAGCCCCTGGTTCAAGGTTCCAGTCGTCGAGAGATTTGCGCCGACGATGGAAAGCTGGCCATTGGAGGAGGTCACAGTTGCATTCTGAATGCCCGCTGCCGAAATGGCGGAGTTCAGCGCCGCGGCGTATTGGTCCAGCGTCTCCCCGGCCGTCACGGTGGGCGCGGTGATGATTGCCGTCGAACCGGTTGACGTCTCTCCGGTAATCTTCAATGTGGTCGTTGGATCGACCGTGGAACCGGTTTGAAATGCGTATTTACTGGTAGTTCCCAGCATATTCTGGCCAACGTTGCCGGCAATCGTCGCCGTATCAGGGCCGGTAATCGACAGCGTTCCGCCGGAGACGGAGACGGTGATGCCGGTGATGTTGGCATTTTTCAGTGCGGCTTGCACCTCCGATTGATACTGCAGCACCGATTCGCCGCTGGGATTCGATGGTGCCACGGTAATGGTAGTCGTGCCGCCGTTCGTTGTAGGCGCGGTGATGGTCAAGCTGGTCGTGGGTGCGACCGTGGCCAACGCCGTCAATCCAGAATTCGGATCCGTGTAAGAACCAAAGTCGAAGCTGCTTTGCGCTCCGGTAAATTCCTGCTGCACGGTGCCGGTAATCTTCGCATTGGAAGGCTTGGTGATCGACAAAACGCCACCGGTTCCGGTTACTGTTACATCGGTGATGCCAGCCTTGGTCAGCGCGGCTTGAAGGTCGGTTGCATACGCTGCAACGGTCGCGGAGGTTGTGAGCGCCGGCACGGAGACCGTTGTGGCACCCTCGGTAATGGCCAACGTTGAGTCGGGAGATACCGTAGCCAATGTGCTGTTGCTGGTGACAAAATTGTAGTTGGTGGTCGTCAGATCCAGATTCTGAGCGATGGTGCCTGGGGTTTCGATGGTGCTTGGTCCGGTGATGGTCAATTGGCCCGTGGCATTATTGCCCGACACCGTGACACCGGTAATGCCGGCATTGGTTAACTGTTGATTCAGGGCAGTTGCATACGCTTGAACCTGCTCACCGGGCGCGATGGTGGGCAGCCCGGTTGTTGCCAGGGCCCCTTCCGCCGTGAGCCCGGTAATCTTCAAATTCGTTGTGGTGGAGACCGTTCCTGTCGCCCCAAAGTCATAAACCTGATTGGTGGCATTGAAGTCCTGAACGACCTTGCCCGTAACAGTGCCCGTAGGCGCGGTGATCGACAATACACCGTTCACGCCCGTTACTGTGACGCCTGCACCTACAACGCTTTGCAACTGAGCGGCGTAGCTCGCGATCGATTCCCCGGATGAGATCGTCCCTGCACCCACCCCTCCGACTTGCAGATTTGTGTTGGGATCAACCGTGGCCAGATTGCCATTGCTGGTAACGAAGTTGTAATTTGTCGTGGTTTCAGCAACATCCTGTTGAACCGAACTGCCTTTTTTGATCGTGAAGTTGTCTCCGTTCGTACTGATGGTGAGAGTGCCGTTCACATTTGCGGCGGATATCCCCGTTGCGCCTAATTGTGTGGTGATGTCGCTGGCTAAATCAGTGATCGTTTCCGGAGTCGAACTCAGCGTGATCGGGTAATCCGTGGTTGGATTCGTAGTCGTATCCGTAATCGTTAAAGCTGTTTGACTATTGACCGTTGCCGAGGGGGCAAAGGTGTAAATGGCCGTATTGGGAGTGGATGTATTCGCAGCTACGGCGCTCGTGTAGATTGGAGCCGCTATTGCGATAGCCGGTGGCAGAGTGCCGTTGGTCGCCGTGATGGAGGTTGCGGTGGGGCTGAGCGTAGTGGTGCTGGAGGTGGACGGGGTGGTGGTCGCCGAAAACAGTTGGACCGTGGAGATGGTGCTGACCGGAGTGGTCGGCGTGATGGAACTGGCTATAGTCGTTCCAAGAATGTTCTGATTTACATTCCCGGCAACGGTCATTGTTGCCGGTCCGGTAATCGACAGCACGCCATTCGTCCCAGAAACCGTAACGTCTGTGATTCCCGCATTGGTCAACGAAGTTTGAAGCGAAGTGGCGTAGGCTGAGACAGATTGTGCGGTGGTAAAGGCTGGCGCACTGATCGGACCAATCGCACCCTCTGTAATGCTCAGCGTGGTGCTGGGATCGATCTTGGCTATGACGGGTGAAGGGGGTGTGGTGGTCGAATCGGTATACGAACCGAAGGCGTAACTATACTGTGTTCCAGTGAAATTCTGAACCAGATTGCCGCCGATCGTCACGTTCGACGGCCCGGTAATGGAAAGAATGCCGGTTGTGTCTGAACCGGTAATTGTCACCCCTGAGGCCACTCCGCCCACCGCAGCTTGCAAATTCTTAGCATACGTGGCAACATCTTCATTCGCAGTGAAGGCTGGGGCGGAAATGACCGCTCCGTTGCCGATCTGCACGTTCAAGGTTGTCGAGGGAGAGATCTGAGCCAATGTGCCGTTGTTGTTGGTGAGTTGGAAGTTGGTCGTTGACTCGGACACATCCTGGGCCATGGAACCGCTGGTTGTGTAGCTGCCGGTAGCTCCACTGATGGTGATCGAGTTGCCGGTAGCGGTAATCGTGATGCCGGAGGCCACGCCTCCTACCGCTGCTTGCAGAGCTTTTGCATAGTTTGCCAACGATTCACCCGCTGCAGGTGCAGCAACGGTGGTTGCAGTCACAGGAACGGTGAACTGCAAGTTTGATCCGACGCCGGCCGTTCCGGTGGCGGCAAATGTATACGTGGTCGCGGTAGTGCCTGGAGTTGTTGTGGTATCCACGTTCACGGTCACGGCTGGATTGGTTGTAGCCGCTGCCACAGGCTGTTGAGAGGGCACGGTCGGACTGGCCGATACCGTGACTGGAGTCGCCCCGCTCACTGGATTCGAAACCTTGTCCGTCGACTCTGAAACTGTCGTCGCTGCCGTCACCGAAGTGGAGACAGGCTCCGTTGCCGTGACCGCCATCGTCGTCGCAGCTGGAGCCGTTGCCGCCGCCGCGGTCAATGTATCGGGCAGCGTGATCGCATAACTCCACTTATTGTTGCCCAGATTGGTATAAGTGACCGTGGCCTCGTAACTTTTGCCCAGCGAGTCATAGACCTGCACCTGGCCGGTTGCGGTAGCGCCGACAGCCGCGGCGGAGTCCAGATTCTGTGTCATGCTGAAGCTGGTCGTTGCCGAAGGCTGCATCACTTGGCCCGTAGGTATATTCAGATCAGCAAGGCCGCTGCTTGTGTTAACCACTCCGTTGGTGGCCAGATAGCCCATGACGGCCTGGCCCTGCGTGCTCTCCAGCGTACCGGTGGAACTGACTTGGAAGTTGCCGTCGCGCGTGTAGAGCTGGCTGCCATTGCCGGCATCCAGCACAAAGAAGCCGGAGCCGTCGATCGCCGCATCTGTCTCAACTCCGGTCGAGGAGATCGAACCGCCGGTAAAATCGGTGCTGTTGGAGGCCACCTGCACGCCTGTTCCCTCTTGAATCTCGTCTCCTGACCCGGTTGTCCCCACTTGCTGGTAAAACAGGTCGCTGAAGTTGGTCGTCTGCGCCTTGAACCCGGTCGTGCTCATGTTCGACAGATTGTTGGCAATGGTGTTGAGCGACGTTGAATCGGCGTCAAGACCGCTGAGTGGTATATAAAAACTGGGCATGGTGATTCTCCTCTGAAGATCTTCTGAATTGGACGCAGGCCTCTTCGGCCGACGGTTGAAAGGGTCGTATCGGGCAACGTTCGGCCCGGCGAGACGCTATTGCACGCGCGACCGCCCGCTCAGAGACTGAGCCACGCTTTGAGCCGCTTGGTTGACTGCGGGAAGGGCCAGATTGCCGGGAGCCAGTTGGGCTGCCGCTGTGCTGATCGCATCTGGAACCGAGGTGCCACTCTTCGCTGTTGCCGACTGGCCCGCCCCAGAATTGCTCCCGCTCACTGATGCTTGGGCCGCGCCTGAAGTGCCGGCCTGAGCAGTGGACGGAGTGCTGCTTGCGGTCGTGGAGGGAGCCAGGTCGGTCGAAAGAGTCTGATTGATGGAGATCAACTGCTCCAGACTATTCACATTCACCAACTGGTTGATGTACTCGTTCGGATCGGCGGTTGACGTCGGATCCTGATTTTTCATCTCGGTCACGAGCAGCGTTAAAAAGTCATTGGACGAAATTGTTGCCGCCGAAGTGCTCGCGCTGCTCTTGCTGCTCGTGTTGCTGGCCGCCGCATTGGACGTTGCGCTGGTGGCCGAGAGTGCCTGCGCCGCCGCCGAGTTGTGATTCAAAACCCCTGAAATTGCCGCCATATTGCCTCCATTCGTCTTTCCTTTGGTCAAATCGATCAGGCCATCACCGAGATGTGGCCGCCCACCCATTGCGTTTGTTGCGCACTGTCATTGACTCCAGTCGGCCAAGGCGAATTCAACGAAGCAGCCTCGGCAACGGGTGCTCGGCTGGTTGCCATACTCCCCGCGCTCTGCGCCAGTTGATGCCCTGTTTGATCACCGGTCCCTTGTTGCATTCCACCGCCCGCGCCTCGGTCGTTGGCGCTCTCTGTGCCACCGCCGGCCGTGCTCAGCGTCAATGTCTCGACTGGCGTACGGTGTTCATTTAGAAATTCATTCAACCCTGCCATGTGGCTGCTTAGAGCCGTCGCCGCATCCGCCGATCCGGCCAGCAGTTCGGCGTGAATCCCGCTTCCGTTGGAATCCGCCCGCACGCCAACCCAGCCCAGGGCCGGATCTTGAAAACCTGCCTCGGCCTGTTGCGCGCCAGTGTGAACCCAAGCCTGCCTTCCCGGCGCGGCTGATGCATCCATGGCCGCGAAGGTCTGCTCTGAACTGGATTCCTTCGACGAGGTCGGCCTGGCCAATGCCTCAGCCGTTATCCCCGACTGCGTTTCGACCTGCACACGCATACCGGTCGAGGCGTCCGCGGCTGAGCCGGAAGACTCTGCAGATGCCGTCAATCCTCCATGCTGAACTGCGGCTGATCCTTTGGACCTGGGCGCTATCCGCGACACTCCGGTCACCGCTGCCTTGCCACCACTGGCGATGGTCGGCTTCTCCTCATTCAATATTCGAGTCGATTCGGCGCTCAACACCGGTGCAACCGCGGTGTCAACTGCCGGCATCGGGCTGAGAGCGCCCGTCTGAATTGATGCTGAAGGTGCCTCCCTTTGCGGAGAATTCACCAGTACCGTATTCGACTTTTCGCTGGTTGGCGAAGACTGTGAAGTCTCTAATCCTGACGCAACTGTCTGAACCGAGTCTGGAGTGACTGCCGGCGCTTGATTGGAATTCGTCCTTGATAACGCTTGGTTTGTGGCGCGTTCCGCACCGGATTCAGAGGGTGTCAGGAGATGAGCCGAAGCCTGATTGTTTGTTGCGGCGCGATCCGTTTCTGGAGCAATGGATGGGACGGAGATCGAGGCCGGACTCCCATCGGCTCTTGAATCTTGATTTGATTCAATGGAAGAAAGATCATTTCGCGGCTCCGAGGGTGTAGCCGAGGCGAGCGCGTCGGTTCGAGGCGCACTTTGCTTCGCCTCTGTTGAACGATTCATCTCTGGGTATTCTGTGGATGCTTGACTCTGAATAGGACGAGTCTCTACTGCCGCGCTCTCCAGTGAACTGCCCGTTTCAACTTCTGCGGGGATCTCGCTCCGAGCAGGGTTTGCCCTCAACGGCTCACTTTGCCTGCCTTCCTCCACCTGAACTCTTGGTGAATTTGGAGTTGCGGATGGAACTGAAGGGGAGATGCTAGCCGGCAGATTCGCTTGCGCCGCCATGGTTTGGGTTGAAGCTGGACCTTCGGTTGCCGCCGAAGGTGTCCGCAGATTCACATCCGTTTCCTGTGCCGCACTCCGGATTGAAGCTGACGCCGGAATTGCCTCTTGGCTGTCCGAAGTTTTGGACACTGGATACTGGATCGAAGCAACCGTGGGAGCGGAATTCGACGTCGCTGCCAAGCCACCGGTTTGATCCGATGTTGCGGCTAAACTCTGCGCCCGGTTCTCAATCACGGATAAAGTTTGTGGCGTGCTCTGGCCCGAATCAACCCGTGTGGAAGGCGTCTGGCTAGGCTGAGCCTCTGCCGTCGCACTTTGACTGGATGGGATGGAAGTGGGATTAGTTTGTGGAACGGCTCCCGTAGCCAGCTTTGATGTGGAAGTTCTTGACTCTGCCGGAGACGCGCTCTCGGTAAAGTTTTGCTTGCCGGTCAACCTCGAATCCAAGGCCGGAGTGAGACTTATGTCGGTTGGCACTACGGGAGTTGACTCCTGACCTGTGGCAACCGCCGAAGGCGAACTGGCGTCGGCTGCAATCGTCGGAGTTGGATTCTGGTTCTTTGCGAATCCGAGGCTCGCATTCGGAGTTGCAGAGGAAGGCGCGGACCTCTGTGGATAAGGCTCAGCGTGGCCAATATTGTCTTGGATGGATGAAGCAGCCAATGGTGTGCTTTGGACGGATGAAACCGTCGATGCTGGTTTGGCGTCGGCTGCAATCGCCGAAATTGGATTCCGAGTTCCTGAAGACTCACGGCTCACACTCGGAGTTACAGCGGAAGGCACAGACCCCTGTGGATCAGAATTAACCTGCTGAATCTTGTCTTGGCTTGATGAGAGCACCGGAGATGCGCTGGGCAGAGATGAGGTTGCCGATGTGGGTTTCGAGTCGGCTGCAATCACTGGGGTTGGATACTCAGTTGCAGGGATTGCACGGCTCAACATCGGGGTTGCAGCGGAGGGCACAGACCATTGTTGCCCAGGATCAACCTGCTCAACCTTGGTCTGGGTTGATACAGCCGCCGATGATGCGTCAGGCCGTGATGAAGTTGCCGATGTGGGTTTGGAGTTGGCTACAATCGCCGAAGTTGAATTCTGGGCATCCGCAAATCCAAGACTCGGATGGGACGTTGTTGTGGGAGGCTTAGACTCGTTCCAGCTCACTTTTCCCACCGAAGCCGTAGCAGAGCCGACTGCTTCCACCAACGCAGGATGCGCCCCCTGAGCCTGTTGGTAGAACGCTGAAGCACTGGCTGAGTTCACAGCCGCTGCAGAGACAGAAAGCTGATCCGAAATGATTGACTCCGCTGGTTCCACTGCGAGTGTTGATCTCTGAGTTTGCAGAGATTTTTCGGAGGAAATCTGACCATCCTTCGATTGCTCCTCGCCGGATTCGCCCGTTTTCACAGACTCTCCGTCTTCAACGGGCTGCACGCCCGCAGTCAAGGCATGAACGCGGGCGTCCGATAATTCCGTTGCAGGGGATACGCCTTCGCTTGATTGGCTCTGCGTAGGTCGTCCCGAATCCGAAGCCACGAATGACTTCACTGAATCTCCCGACAGGCTCCCGGTATCTGCACCTTGCCGGGTGGTGCGGTCGACAGTCTCTGCCGTCTGGTCTGCTGCTTGGGAGCCGGATCGGGATGAACTTCCAGCAGACAGAGTTGAATCGGACACTGCAGGCGTTGGCAAATTCGACTGCGCGTACCCAGCTTGAACGGAGAGCGTACTTCCTTCTGGACGCATAGAAGAAGAGCGAACAACGGAAGCTGCCGAGTCAGTCTGTGGAGATGCCGCTCCAGTTGTCGTCAGAGTTTCAGAGGTTTCCGCTGCGACAGTAGTCGATGCTGGCTGTAGAGTTGAAACGAAGTCTGAACCACTCGAAGGAGTGGTTGATTCGTCGGTCGATTTTATGATGGTTTTCTTTTCTTGCGTTCTTGAGGTTTCCCAATGGGAGTTCAGATCAGCGGAGACCGAAACTGGGCGGCTCACCGGGGCCGGAAGTCCTTCCTGAGCCGAAGCTAACTTCTTGCTGGCGGCGCCCTCTTCTGATCCCACTCCCTGCAACCGGCGGGAAGATGTGCCCGCACTCTGCGCGGAGATGGTCTGCGGAGAACCTTCTGTCCCCTCGTTTGAACTTGAGGTTGAGATCTGGGGTGAATTTATGCCGCTCTTCAGATCTGCATTGGAACCAGTCATTGGCCCCAATGCGGCCAGCAGCGATTGCCAGCCGGAGCGAAAGTCCTGTTCAGAGGTGGCTTTTGAAGTTGAGTAGATGGACGAACCTGCTCCCGCTACGAGGGTGCTGGAGCCAGCGCCATGAGCCTTGCTCATACCTAGCGATGCGGGCGCGCCCGTTCCAATCTCGATTCCTGCGGCAGCGGTCATGCAGGGAGAGAAAGCAGACAGTGTGCCAAAGCGCGACAGGTGCGGGTTAGAGCATTGTCAGGAATGGAACCTCTATCCCATTCCAGGAAGGCTACAGAAACCCCTGCCGATTTTCCCTAAAGTAATTTGAGCAATCGCCCTGTATTCAATTCATCGGAGGCTTCCAAGGCTTCAAGCGTTGGCGCGGGAGAATCGCTGGCTGGAGCCTTGTTCGATTCAGGCTGCGTGCCTTGGCGGTAGAGTCGGGAGCTGAACCAGTCGTCCAGAGACTGCTGGCCGCGACGGTCCTCCTCGACAGCATCCCGCGCCTCGGTCTCTTCTATCAGTGTCTCAGCCTGACGGCGCTCCACCCGTTTGGCCAGAAACTCCTGGCGGCGCACCGCAACCTCTTCCTGTTTGGCGTCGATTCTGGGTCCGAGTGCAATGGCATGGAGGCTGGCCGAGCGCGTCTCTTCCAATCCCGCTAGCCGGTCCATCAACTGGTTGCTTTGAGCACTGGCCTCCACCAACCTCCGTCCGCGGCGCTCCCGTTCATAGGTAGCTGTCAGCGCGCGCTCCAGACGATTGAGTTCGCCGGAGGCCGACTCCAGGGCCAGTTGATTCTGCTCCTCTTCGAGTTCCCGGATACGCAACAGCCGACGCAGCGCGCGCGAGACGGCCATAGTTAAACCTCAGCGGCCAATTGAGCCAGTCGGCGCACACACTCTCCAAATTGCACCTGCTCCCGCGAATCCTGGGTCATGAAGGCCCGCATCGCACCTCTGGCTCTGAGCGCCCGGTCCAGATCGGGGTCAGAGCCTGGCTTGTAGGCTCCAATGCGCACCAGATCCTCGCTGCGGTGGTAGACAGCCAGCAACTTGCGCATCAGCGCCGCCTGCTCGCGGTGCGCGGGTTGGATGACTGCCGGCATCAGCCTGCTGATCGAGTCCAACAGCTCAATCGGTGGATACCAACCTTCGGCAGCCAGTGTGCGCGAGAGCACCAGGTGGCCGTCCAGCAACGAGCGGACCGCATCCACGATTGGATCCTGCTGGTCGTCGCCCTCCATCAGCACGGTATAAAAAGCAGTGATCGAGCCGACTCTGAACTGCCCGGTGCGCTCGACCAGTTTGGCCAACCGAGTAAAGACCGAAGGCGTATATCCTTTATTGGTTGGAGGCTCGCCGGCCGCCAATCCAATCTCGCGCGCGGCCATGGCAAAGCGGGTCAGCGAATCCAGCACCAGCAGGACGTGCTTGCCCTGGGCGGCAAAGTATTCGGCAATGGTCGTGGCCGACAGAGCCGCCCTCATGCGCATCAGAGGCGACTGGTCGGAGGTCGAGACCACCACCACCGAGCGCGCCCGCCCCGCCACACCCAGCGAATCCTGAAGAAATTCAACGACTTCCCTGCCCCGCTCGCCCACCAGGCCAACCACCGTCACATCTGCCTCGGTGTTGCGAGTCATCATGCCGATCAGCGTGCTCTTGCCCACTCCCGAACCGCCGAAGATGCCCACCCTCTGCCCTCGGCCCACGGTCAGCAGCGCATCCAGCACGCGAATTCCGGTGCCCAGCGGCGTTTTAATTGGAACCCGGTCCAGAGGATGCCGCGGCGCGCCATCCAGCGGCAGCGCCTGCGCAACGGCCGGCCGCGGCCCCTCGTCCATCGGCACACCCAGCGCATTCAACACTCTGCCCATCAGCGCCGGCCCCACCTCGATTTCGGGAATAGTTCCTAATGCCTCCACGCGATTCCCATAACGGATGCCTTCCGTGCTCTCGACCGGCATCGACAGCACATTCGAGCCACGAAAGCCAATCACTTCAGCCAGATGCACGTGACCATCCTGATCCTGAATCTCGCAGCATTCGCCCACCGAAGCCAATGGACCAGACGACTCGATGGTTTGCCCCAGGGATTCAAGAACCTGACCGCGCCAGCGCCACGGCTGGCCACGTTCCAAGCGCTTGAAGCAGCGTTCCAGAATCTGCGTCATCCGCGGCTCTCCTGGCCCGAACCTTGGGCCGCGCCCGCCAACTCAGCAGTTTCGGCCTTAGGTTTCTCTGATCGAACTCCGCCGGCGCGATCAAAAAAGCCACGTTCAATCTCTCCCAGTTGCGAGCGGATTCCCAAGTCCACCGTGCCCAGTTCGGTTTCGATCACACAATCGCCTAACCGCATTCCCTCTCCGGCCAAAACTTTTGGCTTGACCGCCACCTTGGGAAGCAGAGCCACTGCCTCCGTCCAGAGATCGAGTTCTGCGGACGGAACGCGCAGCCGTACCTCGGTCGATCCTGAAAGCTGTCCCAAGGCCACGCGCACCGCCCCGGTCAAAAGCAGCGGGTCCATCTGCGCCTCGCGCCGCAGAATGCGCGCCGCCACCGCCAGCGCCAGCTTCACCACCTCGTGTTCAACCTCATGCAGAAAACGATCCCGCTCCAGAGTAAAACTTTCAATCAGATGAGCCGCTTGCCGCGCCCGTTCCTTCTCGGCCTCCGATTGTGTGGCGGCCTGCGCCTCGCGCTCCGCCTGACGGCCCTCCTGCCGGCCCCGCTCCCGCCCGGTCTCAAAGGAACGGCGCGTCTCCTCCGTCAACCGCTTTTCAAATTCAGCGCGTATCTGGGCCTCGCTGACCCCGCTGCCAGCCTCCTTGACCACGGGTGGAGCTTCGACTCCAGAGGCTTGCTCTTCGCTCTCCGCCCATCCACCCCACTCCGGCTGCGCCGGCGCATCGGGGTCGGAAGGATACTCGAAGAGCTCGATGAGCTTGAATGTACTCTTGCGCGTTGCCGCTTCCGTCTGCACCATGAATCCCCCAAAAGCAGTTGTCAGTTTACAGTTTTCAGTTCTCAGTAACTGCCCGTTCAAGTGCCCTGATTCGGCAAACTGGAGAATATGCTTGACTTTTTTCAAACTACTCTCAATTCCACTGACAACTGCAAACTGCGATCTGTGAACTGCCCCACTGTTACGCCAGCATCTCGTCACCCGTCTCCAGCTTGAGAACCACCTTGCCTTCAGCTTCCAGCCGACGCGCCAGGTTGAGAATCTCCTGCTGCGCCTGCGCCACCTCGCGTGAGCGGACCGGACCGAGAACCTCCATATCTTCCTTCAACATCTCCACGGCGCGCGAACTCATCGATTTGAAGATCTGGGCGCGCAACTCATCTTTAGCGCCACGCAAAGCCAGCGCCAGTTGCCGCTTGTCCACCCCCGAAACGATCTCGCGGATCGTGCTGGGCGGCACCGTCACCAGATCCTCAAAGGTAAACATCAGATTGCGAATCGCCAAGGCCAGCTCCGGCTGCCCGTCTTCGATCGTCTCCAGGATTTTCTTGGACTCCTCGGCATTCAGCCGGTTCAACAGATCCGCGACGGCCTTGAAGCCGGAGTAACTTTTTCGCGCTGTGTCGCCCACATTTTCCAAGCGCCGGTGGAGAATATGCGCCACCTTCTGCGCCATTTCAGGTGAGAACTGACGCATCTCGGCCAGCCGCTGGATCGAAAGCACCTTGTGATCCTCGCTCAGATTGTCCAGCACCATCGAGGCGCGACGCGGATCCAGGTGAGCCAGCACCAGCGCAATGGTTTGCGGATGCTCACTGTCCAGCAGCTTGCCCAACTGTTGCGGATCGGTGCGCTGCAACTTGGCCAGATTACCTTGCGCCGCCTCCTGCGAACGCCGCACCAACGCCAGCAGATCGTCGGCGCGCTCCTTGCCGAAGGTCTCCTCCAGCAGCCGGCTGGCATAGTCCAGGCCGCCATGCATGACAAAGCCCTGCGTCTCCAGAAGCTCCCAGAACTCCTCCAGAATCATGGCGGATATCTCCGGAGTAATGCCGCGCAGCTCGGCCAACTCCTCGGTCAGCCGCTGCACATCCACCTCCGGCAAGGCGCGCAGAATCTCTTTGGCAGACTCCTCGCCCACGGCCACCAGCAGAACCGCCGCCTTGCGCAGTCCGCTCATATTCGCCGTCAATTGCCGTCGTTGATTTGCGTCTTCGGCCAAGATCTGATTCCTTTCCTACGCCTAACTGAGTTCATACCTGCCCGAAACCATCTCTCTTCCGCCCAAGCCGCAAATTGCTCTCCGCCTGGCCAGAACTACGACTGGATCAATCCGAGTGAATCCAGCTCTGCAGCAGACGCGAGCTTTGGGTAGGCTCTCGCTTCAGATGGCCGGATACCTGCTCGAAGATCTCCTGCGCCCGAATTCTCTCCGGGTCCATCTCAACCGGCTCAGGTGGTTTCAAAACCTTCATCGGGGAGGACTCCGTAGCTCCAGGGAGCTCCTTGACTCCCCCTTTGGCCACATCTTTTTCTTTGGATGGCAGAGCGGGACGGGCGCGGCGCACCGCGGGACGAACTCCAAAGGCCACCACCACCAGAACACCGGCCAGCAAAGCAGCGTACTTCACCAGCACCGGCGAGCCTTCCGCAGTGGCCAGTATCTGCCCCTGCAGCGTCAATGGCTGCTGCAAGCGGTTGTCCTCAAAGGCTAAATCCGAAACTTGCAACAAATCTCCGCGCGTCGACTGAAAGCCAACCGCCGCCTGCGCCAACGCCGTCAGATTGCGCAACTCGTCCGCCGAGCGCGGTTGCCATTGCGCTGCCTTGCCCTTGGACGGAGGCTGCAATAACCGGTCGTTGACCACAATCGCGGCTGTCATCCGCCGCACGCTCCCAGGGCCTTCCACGATGTGCCGCAGGGTCTTGGACGCGCCGTAGGTTCCTGACTCGCTTTTAGCGCTCTGCGGCGCAGAGGTTGTCTGCGGATAGACCGGCAGCGCCTGCGCGTTGGGCGCATTTGAAGCCGTACCGGGAACACCGGCAGGCACCTGCTGCGGCCCTGAACTCTGTTCCGTGCGCTGCATCGACAGCGTCACCGTTTGGTCCGGGTCATAATTCTCCTGCGTCTCCTCGGTCGCGGCTGGGTTATATTCGAGGGTCACGGAGGCGCGCACGTTGCCCGCTCCGGTCACCGGTTCCAGCGTGGCAACCAGCTTCTGCTCCAATGCCTCTTCGGCGCTCAGGCGCAGCGCATCGGCCGTCTTCGGGCCGAGCGGCAAGTGCCCAGCCGCATCCACCAACACCACTCGGTCAGGGGCCAGGCCATCCACGGCCGAAGCCACCAGATTGCGCACCGCATCCGCTTCGCCGTCGGCCAGCGTACGATGGCGCAACTTCAACACCACCGAGGCCTTGGCCGGCCGCTCCGTCTCTCGAAAGAGCGAGTCGTGCGGCATCACCAGGTGAACCCGCGCCGACTCAACATCGGAGAGTGAGCCCACCGTATGCTCCAACTCGCCCTCCAGAGCTCGCTGATAGTTGACCTGTTCGTCAAACTCCGAACCTACCCAATTGGGCTTGTCAAAGATCTCAAATCCCAGCCGCCCGCTCTTCAGCCCCTTGGCCGCCGTCACCAGGCGCGCCTTGTCCAGTTGCGTGGCCGGGACCATGATTCCTGATCCATTGGTCGTGGGTTGAAAGGGAATCTGCGCGGTCACCAGAACCTGTCCCACCTGGCGCGCGTCCTCCGGGTCGAGATCCGCATACAGCGTGCGCCAGTCGGTGCGCAAACCGTACCAGGCCAGAAATCCAATCACTCCGGCAATCAACAACGCCGCCACCAGCGTCCAGACGCGCTGCGCCGGATGCATCTGCGCCCAGCGCACCCGCGCACGGCCCCACAGTCCAGCCACCCGGTCGGCCAACTGGGGCCGTCCAGGCATCGCCTGCGCGCTCTTCTGTAACTGGGTTCCGGCAGCCATCTTCTCCCCTAGTGGTCAGGGGTCAGGGATCAGGGATCAAAAACCCGCTGAAATTGTCTGAACCCCATTCAAATAACCTGCAAATTTACTTAAAAGTCGAAACTGATCCCTGTTCCCTGATCCCTGTCTTTTAAAACTGCATTCCGATCACCGACTGATAAGCCTGCACCGCCTTGTTGCGCACCGAAAGCGCCAGTTCAAAGGCCATGCTAGCCTTTTCGGTGGCAATCATGGCCTGATGCACATCCACACCTGAGCCAGTCATCAGTCCGGAGACCGCCGTGTGCGCCTGCTCCTCCAACTGGTTTACCTGGCCTACTGCGTCGGTCAATAACTCTGAAAACGGCGTCGGTGAGGCATCCGAAGCGCCAGCCGTCGAAGTTGAATTTGTGCCGCCCGCGCCGCGCAGGCCTTGCAAGGCCTGCGCGGCGGATGTCATGGGGCTGATTGCGGATATCATCTCTTCTCCCTGCTGCTTGTTGAAGCTCCAGCTCTCGCCACCATGCCCGAAGCGCCTACGACTTGGCAATCTCAAGGGCCGAGGTAATCATGCCCTTCTCGGCCTGTACGGCGGAGCTATTCAAACCATATGCACGCGTTGCCCCCATCAGGTCCACCATCTCTGTGAGAGGATTAATGTCTGGATATGAGACATATCCGTCCGGCCCGGCATCCGGATGCCCAGGGTCATAGCGCTTCAGCGGAGGTGAGTTGTCCTCAACCACCGCCGCAATATGCACCCCAGGGGGTGCGGAAGCGGACCCCGTCAAATTGAGTGGAAGCAGCGGCGATAGAGTTGAGGATGAGGCCATGCCGTTCTCGGAGGAACTTCCCGTAGATGTTGAAGTATTGCCTGCTATTGCATTGAAAGTATTGGCGAACTCTGGATCGTTTGCATTGGCGGCAAAGACCACATGCTGGCGGTGATAGACGCCACCGGTGGCCGTGCGCGTCGTCTCGGCATTGGCCATGTTAGCCGCCACAACCTCGGCGCGCATCCGCTCGGCCTGCATCGCGCCGCCTGAGGTCTCCATCATTGCAAAGAGGTTCATTTCAAACCCTCCTCTCTACCATGAATCCCTGCACGCGGCCTTCCAACCTACTTGTTATCGGCATGGATAGCGTCCAAGACACGCTGGTTCTCGCTGCGCATCAGGGTCACGCCGATCCTGAACTTCAATTGCGCCTCGGCCAGATTTAGCCCCTCTCGGTCCATGGAGACATTGTTCCCATCCGGGCGCGCAATCAGTCCGTCCACGGCTTTGAGCCGTACCGGATGCGCCTTGCCACCCTGCTCCACTTGAGTCATCGCCTGCCGCATCTCGGCTTCAAAGTCCATGCCCATTGCCCGGTAACCGGGTGTGTCGATATTGGCCATATTCGCCGCAGTCAGCTTGGCCTCACTCGTGGCCAAATCCAGATAGCGGCCAATCTGGTCGCTGAGTTGGGTTTCAATCTGCATCGGCTTACTCTCCATTCAGACAAGTTGACAAGTTTACAGGTTGACAGGCGAAAAGATGTTCCTGTCAACCTGTAAACCTGTCAACTTGTCAACTGTTTGTCAACCGTCAACCTAATTCATCGCTAGCCCGAAGTCGATCTCCCGCGTCGTCAGCACGGCCTCTTCTCCGGCCAGAATCGCGCCCCGTTCCAAAACGTGCTCCAATTCGCGGACATTGCCCGGCCAGTCATGCGCGGCCAGTTTGGCCAGTGCACTGGCTTCCACCCGCTTGATCGGCGCATCCCTACCCATTTGCTGAAGAAAATGATTGACCAGCAACGGCAGATCCTCGGCGTGCTCGGCCAAAGACGGCGTACGGATCAAAAAGACGGCCAGCCGGTAGTAAAGATCAGAGCGGAATTGCCCTGACTGGGTCTGCTGCGCCAGCGCCTGGTGGGTGGCAGCGATAATCCGCACATCCACTTTGACGGTCTCGTTGTCGCCCACCCGCTGCAACTCGCCGCACTCCACAAAGCGCAGCAACTTCGACTGCAGCCCCAGCGGCATCTCACCGATCTCATCCAAAAAAAGCGTTCCCCCGTCCGCAGCCTCGATCCGCCCGATGCGGCCCTGCACCGCACCGGTAAATGCGCCGCGGGTATGGCCAAAGAGTTCGGCTTCAAGAAGTGCTTCAGGAATCGCTGCGCAATTGATGGCAACAAATGGTTTACGACTGCGAGAGGAGAGCCGGTGCAAGGCCTCAGCCACCAATTCTTTGCCCGATCCGGTCGGTCCTTCGATCAGCACCGGTGTCGACCGCGGCGCCACCAGTCGCACGCGCCGACTGACCTCTAGCATGCAAGGGGCAACCCCAATCAACTCCGGCAAACGCTCGCTGGATGCCGATTCTATCGTATTGGAGGAATGAGCGGTGCCGACCGGCGCGATGTGGGGGGGGGCAGACTGGGGGTGAATCGCCGCCGAGGTCACGCTCTGCGGCGGAAAGGCCGGAGGCGCTTGATTGGGTTGGGCGGAAACCGGCCAGACAGGGGCCAGCGGTGGATTCGGCTTGTTCAGCGCCGGTGCCGTGTTCCAGATCGCTGTATCATTGTCCTGCGAGCGACGCAACGCGTACAGCAACTCCTGGCGGTAGGGCCCACGCGGGCTCTCCTGCGCAATCGAGCCGCCGGCGGTCACCAAATCCACATCCGGGAATTGACTTCTGAAGTCTTTAAGGAACTCGGCCAAATCCAGATCAGGCAGCCAGGAGTCAACGATGATCGCCTCGGGCTGTGAGGACTCCGCTTCGGCCCAGGCCTGCGCGCCGCCCTCGGCCTCCCGCACCTGCCAACGCAGGCCAGTCAATGTCTCGGTGAGCCGCTGGCGAAAGCTGCGGTCCGCGCTCGCCACCAGTGCCGTGCGCGGGCGAATACGGCTGGTGACAAGAGGAAGAGTTGAAACAGGAACTACGGATGCCATGAATATTCTCCTGAAAAGATCGGTTGGATTGCAATAAGAATTAGTGCGCTTCAAAGATCGGAGCGGCAACGCTCGGCAAAATTGCCGGAACACTGAGCGCGGGCATCACGGCCAACGCCAGGTCAGCCTCTGGCGGCACCATGTAACCCTGCCCGCGCACCGTGCGGATCAGCACACCCGGCGGCGGATCCTTCAGCTTGCGGCGCAGGTAGTTCACGTACACATCCACGATATTGGTGGTCTGTGCCGGCTCCAGGTTCCAGACCGAATCCAGCAGTTCCACCCGCGAAACGCACTGGCCGCGATTCAGCATGAGATGCTCCAGCAAGGCAAACTCCTTATTAGTCAGCACAATCGACTGACCGGCTCGGCGAGCGGTGTGGTCCAGCCGGTCCAGCTCCAAGTCACCCGCGCGCAGCAGCAGACGCGCTTCGCGCTTGCGGCGCAACAGTGCCCGGCAGCGAGCCCTCAGTTCATGCAAACTGAAGGGCTTGATCATCAGGTCGTCGGCTCCCCGATCCAGGCAGCGAACTCGCGTATCCACCTCTTGGCGCGCGGTCAGCACCAGCACCGGCAGATCCGAATCCATTGCCCGGACCTCATCCAGCACCTGCTCGCCGTCCTTGATCGGCATATTCAAATCGAGTATTGTCAAGTCGGGCAACTCTTGGCGAAAGGCCTCTACAGCAGCCGCCCCATCGTAGGCCAGACGGACGCGATGCCCATCGGCCTCCAGCCCGCGGCTTAAAAACAATCCCAGTGCTTTGTCGTCCTCGGCGATCAATAACCTCATGGCAACCCTTCTTCCCGTGAGTAGCGTCCTTTATTCGCAACGCTTCTCTGCTCCACATTCTTTCCGCCCAGCTTAGCGCGCGCTAACGGTCGGCTCTCTCTAACCTTCACGCGTATGAGAATGGAACACAATAGAGGATGTGAAGAATGAAGAGAAAGCCATTCCAGGATCGGTACTGGCAGACATGGAGTTCCCGAAATGGCGAGATTATGAGGGTTATTTCATTCAACGGTACAGAAGGCCCTAAAACTGTTGAGCCAGACCGGTGAAAATTTCGCAAACGCATAAAAGTAAAAGAATTAAAATCTTCGACGGAAGAAGTGTTCGGTCCCGCGTCGATGAGAAGAAAGGTTGTCCAATTTTCAGCGCACGCTATATCCGGCACTTTTTGTCAAGGAAGGAGTGATAAAGAACGTAAGCCTCCGGTGGAGTTTCATCGCCACGAAGCTTTCAGCGGTGAATCCACAATTGGCTCTTGAACCGAGTAACAAATCGGCTCACAAAATCGAGACCTGGGAAAGCCGAACGGTCGTGGCCGCAGCGATCAACCGACTGCAAGTCCAACAACGGTCCGCCAGGGTGTACAGCCTGAGGTCGTCGGTTATCCGGACCTTCGTGGAAGAGCAATGGCTGGACGAGCGGGCACAAGAACTCAAGCGCCTGAATTTTGAACGAGATTTTGACTACTGCTAGGGTTAAAATCCGCGTTACAATCAAGAGAGTCGGGGCGTAGCGCAGCCTGGTAGCGCATCTGCTTTGGGAGCAGAGGGCCGGGGGTTCGAATCCCTCCGCCCCGACCATTCATTGCATTTGGCCCTTTTGAAGATCATATCGAAGGGCTTTC
>Ga0181520_10002529_pt1 | contig 33736 bp, 18 predicted proteins | sample PEATcosm2014_Bin_29_FD_132451 | JGI IMG/M metagenome (GOLD analysis project Ga0181520, IMG submission 132451) | Peatland microbial communities from MTU Mesocosm Facility, Houghton, MI, USA - PEATcosm2014_Bin02_30_metaG | ecosystem: Environmental > Terrestrial > Soil > Wetlands > Peat | place...
CATAATCGGTATGCTCGCCGATGATGTTGACGCGGCCGGGCGCTGCAAAGACCGCCGGCGCAACCTGGAAACGGGCTAGGTGCATAGAACGAAAAACGGCAGGATCATGCATGGCAGGTCACACTTTATTTGGGTTGATGAAAAACAGTTTTCAGCCAGGAATGCTCTTCCGGGCAGGCGCGCAACTGGCGGGCTGCGTCCTCCGCGGTGATGTCGCGCTGCGGCATCCCGAGCATCTCAAAGCCCACCATGAATTTTCGCACCGTGGCAGAACGCAGCAGCGGAGGGTAGAAGTGAGCGTGGAAATGCCATTCCGGATAGGCCGCCTCACCAACGGGACTCTGATGGAAGCCCATCGTGTAAGGAAAGCTCGTCTCAAAGAGATTATCGAATCGAGTTGTCAGTCGCTTCAGGGCATCGGCCAACCCGTCGCGCTCGTCATCGCTGAGTGTCGGCAACGCTCCAAGATGACGCCGAGAGACCAGCAGCACCTCGAAAGGCCAGGTTGCCCACCAAGGGACGAGAGCCACAAAATGCTCATTTGAAAAAATGACTCGCTCCCCGGCTGTGTTCTCGGCGGCCATGTAGTCGCAGAGCAAACAATGACCTGTGCGGGCAAGATGTTCGCGCTGGGCCGTGGTTTCGGCTGCCGGCTCGTCGGGCACAAAGCCGGTGGCCCAGATCTGGCCGTGGGGGTGCGGGTTGCTTGCGCCCATCATGGCCCCGCGGTTCTCAAAAATCTGCACGTATTCTATCCAGTCCAGGCATGCGAGTTGGTTGTATTCCTGCGCCCAGGCATCTACCACTCTACGAATCTGGGCGCGTTCCATGCTGGCCAGCGTCAGGCTGTGATTGGGATGAAAGCAGAGCACTTTGCACAAGCCGCGAGCGGATCCGGCAACCAGCAGCGGTGACGCCAGCAGCTCGGGCACAGATGGAGAATCAGGCAGCAGGGCGGCATAGTCGTTGACAAACGAGAAGACGCCTTCATACGCAGGGTTCACGGCTCCGCCAGCCCGTTGGTTACCGGGGCATAGATAGCACTCAGGATCGTAAGCGACCTCCGAAGGCGCGGCCTTCTGGCCCACTTCTCCCTGCCATGGGCGTTGAGTGCGGTGCGGCGAAACCAGAATCCATGACTGCCGGAGGGGATTCCACCGCCGATGCGGAAACTGACCGATCTTTTCCATGCCTTCTCCAAATACAGTTGTTAGTGACCAGCTTTTAGTGGCCAGCCGCGGACTGCGGGCAAACTATTCGTCAGCCGTTGACCACGGCAACTGAAAACCGGCGGCCAGTCCCGCCTTCGGCCTGGGCCCTGAGTGAGGATAGCTCCACTATATAAGCCGCAGCCGGCTCTGCGGTTGTGCACCGGACACGATGCGCTATTCCCCAACGGATGGCAGCTGGCGCTGATGAAAGCTGCACCGCAGATCCAGGCGCGCAACGCGCTTAGGGAAGAGACGGCAAGATGTCCGGTCTTGATTCAAACTGTAGCGTAGCCTCCATGAGTCCGGGCGCAGAGGCATGCACTGTCACCCAACCTGCGGCCCTCGTTGTTCGCACTAATCCAGTCGCAATTCCGGCCTCCGCGCGTACCGGGTTTGCAGCGATCTTTTCCCCGCCGATCAGCGATCCCTGGCCCTTCACTGAAAAAGTCACCAAGTCATCCGCATAGGGATAAGTTGTGCCCCGCGCATCGCAGATTTGGGCGTAAACGCGAACCCAATCGGCTCCATCTGCAACTGGATCGAGCCCACAAGTATCCAGCTTCAACTGAATGCGTTTCGGTTCACCTGGAGAGTAAATCTGATGAGTCGCTACGATATTTCCGTTGATTAGCCCTTCAGCCTTCAACTCTCCGATCTCCGTTCCAGAGGGAGCCACTCCATTGGCAAACAGCATAGAGCGTGTACTCGAGAAATCTCCAACTTTGAAGGTGAATGGTGGATGCGGAATACGGTATCCGGTATCTGGCTCTTGCATTGCGATCACTTTGCCATTCTGGTACAAGCGGATTTGCTCGCAGTTGCTAAATACCGTAACCACCGAAGGAGATTGAAAGCTGGCAAAGTTGGCGATGAAGACCACCGGGCCGCTGCCTATCCTTGCGGGCTTCATATCGGGCGGTCTCTGACTTTGGAACATGAAGTAATCGAACTTCGGGAGCCGGAACAGGTCGAGCGGCGCTCCCAGAAACGCTTGGTGGTGGTAGCCCCTGTAGGCGTCGATCCCGGCCCAAAGGTCCGCTCCCGCGGGCATGCTTGAAGCTGAGTATATCCTGTCCAAACTCAGCATGTGACTTGAAGCCTGGACAAGCATCGGGGTCTCGCCCCAATCTCGAGAGACGCGCGCCCGCCCTTGCTGATCGCTCCAGTTGTCAACTTGGTCGCCCCACTCCCGAATCCAACCTGGTCTCGAATCGTCTTTCTTTTCGTGCCCAACGTAACAGATATCCCAACCACTGAACCTCTCCACCGGCTGGCGTATGGGATCTCCCGCCGTATAGCACTCGGATCCCGGGTACTCCTCGTGGACAATCCGGTAGAGCTCGGCAGCGAGGGAACTGTTATCCGACTCATTCAATGCGGCTTCCCAGATCACCACAGAAGGGTGGTTGCGGTCCCTTCGAATCATCTCTCTGGCATTCTGGTAGACGCGCCGCTTGAAGACATCATCACCGACGAATTGCCAACCTGGGTTGGAGACGATCGCCAAGATGCCTAACTCATCGCAAGCATCCATGAAAGCGGGATCCTGCGGATAGTGACTTCGATAGGATGTAAATCCTGCTTCACGTAGCTTATAAGCGTCGCGGAAGTGCGCCGAGGGCGGCAGGGCATAGCCTACGTAGGGATGGTCCTGATGCCGGTTTGCCCCAATGGAACAGAAAGGCTCGCCATTGATCAACAGCCCTCGATCCTTATCGAATCGAATGCTCCTGATGCCGATCCTTGTGTATTGATCATCGGTCACACGTCCGCGTTCGGCGATCGATGTATGCAACCAATAGAGTTGTGGGTCTTCAGGGTGCCAAAGCCTGGCATTGCGAACTTGGATCTGTTGTATCACGTCCTGAACTTCGTGAGCCGCGATCTCGACCTGGCGTTTGCCGGTCGCCACCAATTCCCCTCCCGGACCGAGCAACTCGTGCTCGACCGTGCAGACTCGATGTTCGTTCGACTCATTAAAAACATCAGTTTGCACTTGTATGGTTGATTGAGCAACCCCGACGACTGGATATGATACAAAAACACCGCCTCCCGCCACTTTGTTGGCGAGGATCGGGTTCGTGATATGCAATGGGTGATGAACCTGGAGTTGCACGGATCGATACAATCCGCCAAAGTAGACAAAGTCCAACTCGTTCTGCGGTTTCCCCGGTGGGACTTCTGGATTGTCGGAGTTATCAAGACGCACCACCAGCACATTGTCTTGATTAAATGTCACTGCCTTTGATATATCCACAGTGAAAGGAATATATCCTCCATAGTGGGTGGTCATGTGGTGTCCATTCAACCACACATCGGCCACTTGCATTGCCCCCTGGAAGTTAAGATAAAGGATGCGATTCGTCCACTCCGCCTTTACCGCGAACTTCTTCCGGTACCAGCAAATTCCCTGGTAGTTCCTGCAACCACTCACATCCCGCGGCTCCAACCTGACCGAATGTGGCAGTGTCGCAGCTTCCCAACCTGCATCTGGTGGAATGGAGGCTACGTTCCCAAGAGCGGCCTGTGAACTCGCGACTACGGCATCGTGAGGTGGCCTGAAGAACTGCCAGTCATGATCGAAGCTCAAGTCGAGTCGCGCTGCGGGCACAGGATGGAATGTTCCAGTCCCCAAGGCATCTCTCTTATGGGTCGCTTCACCCAAAACATCCTGAGGCGTCGCAAAGTCAGCCAGTACCAATCCTGTGGCGGAGAGCGCACTAACTTCCAAAAAGTCCCGACGCGATAATGGCATTAGAATCCTCTTACGCAATGGTTCTCTTCATCCTTCCGAATGGCCTCATCAGATGTTGTCGTGAAGAGAAGCACGCAGCTTGAATCTCGTTCCAACCCAAGCCCTTCAAGCCTCAATCGACGAATATACCTTGTCGTGACAAAAAACCCGGGCGATAAATGGAGATCGCCCGGGCTTGATACTGTGGAGCATCAAAACGTCAGTTTCAGAGCGCCCTGCATCACGCGGGGCGGAATGTTGCCGGTGCTTCCGATTTTGCCGAAGCCTCCCCAGCCGACGGTATTGCCGTAATCGCCGGCGGGATTGCCAAAGGTGGGGTGATTGAAAGCGTTGAAGGCCTCCCAGCGGAACTGCAGCTTGACGTCTCTTACCAGCGCCCAGCTCTTCATAATTCCGGCATCGTCGCCAAAGTAATGCGGTCCGAACATGATGTTCTTTCCACTGTCGCCGAAGGTTCCTTCCGCATTGTTGGTGAACGCCGCCGTGTTGAAGTATTCATTCATCCATTGCGACTTTGAGCCCTGCTTTACATTGAGAGCCTGGCCTGCGACGCGATCGGCGCGATCCAGGTACTGATTCGATCCGGACTCGTTGCCGCCGTTGGCGCTGGCTTGAATGGAGAATGCATTGCCCGATTGCCAGGTCACGATGCTGCTCAGCTCCCATCCGCCCACGGTCTCCTGAATCAGCTTGTTCTTCCCCTTGAAGTCGGGCCCATGGTAGATGAAGTTGGTGACCGAGTTGAAGGGAATGCTCAGAGACGAGATGCCGCGGTTCCAGCGTAGGTCGAAGGGATCTGGAAGATACGGGCTGCCGAAGGAGATGTTGCCGGAACTGGCCACGTCAATAGTCTTCGACCAGGTGAAGCTCGACTGCACTTGCAGGCCGTGCGAGATGTGGTGATCAATGGTCGCCTGCAGCGAGTTATAGCTGGCGGTGCCGTTGCTGTCCAGTTCGTAGAGGTTGGTGAAATTCGGATACGGAGGAGTCCCATTGTTGCCATTGGCGACGAAAGCCGCGTGTGTCGTATAGATGTAGGCGTTCTTGTCGACGGCATCCGATTGGTGATAGGACTCATTCCCGACATAAGCCAAGCGGAGAACGGTGGTTGGGGTCAACTGTTGCTCCGCCGACACATTCCAGCTTTGCGTCATGCCCATCTTGAAGTTCCGCGAGAAGGATTGACCTAACTCTGCCCCGTTGGTGATGATCGAGTTGCTCGGAGGCACGTAGGAAACCGACGCGAATGGGGGAAACGGACTCTTGTCGCCCGTTGCCGTGACGACGGACCATGGATTGTTCAAGGGCATGTATCCCGTAGCCACTTGGTCGGCGCCTGCCGAGCCGCCCGCATACAAGTTGTAGGTCGGACTGAAAGGAGCGATATCGGCCGCGTGGTTGTACGAGGAATACTCCAGCGGGCCGGTAAAGAACCCGTATCCCGCATGAAACACTGTATGGGGCAGGAATTTCGGCTGCCATGCAACGCCGAGGCGAGGCTCCCAATAACCGTAGGAGGCCGGCATCAGAGCCGCTGTCAGCCCTTTATCTCCTGGGAAGATCAGTCCCAGAGGCGCGTTGGGGAACATCGTGCTCTGCTGTCCTGCAACAAATGCCGCACCGCGTCCGCCTGCCGAGGTAGGAGGCGTATTCGGATCCCAGCGTATGCCCAGGTTGACCGTCAGGTTGGGGCGTATCCGCCAGTCATCCTGGAAGTACGGCCCCAATTGCCATCCGGCAATGTCCGCGATCTCGCCGGCTCCTTGCTTGAGCCCGTGCAGATAACCAAGCAGGTAGTCCGCCAGGCCGTTGCCTGTGTATTGCCCGTTGAAAGTGAGGATCGGCGTGGCCGGGTACTGCGTGAATTCCTCGGCGTACTGGTGCTGCAGGTCCATACCCGCCGAGAGCGTGTGCCGGCTCATGGTCTTGATGATCGTGTCCGTGAAGCCGTAGGTGTTGCGCACCTCTTGCGAGGGTTCGGTCCATCCGCCGTTGAATCCACCGGCGCCGCCGCTCACGGCGAAGCCTTCCATCCAGCACTGGCCCGGCAGTTCGTTGATGGTGATGTAGCGGGACCAGCACATGGGTTTGCCACTATGGTCGTCCGTGGGCGCTGAATTGTGCGCGCTCTGCTCGTTCCAGAAGACGGCAACCGTGTTGACGGTGGAGGGACTGATCGTCCAGGTATGCTCCAGAACGTCGTTGTAGTATTCCATCCTCTCCTGGAAGTCATACGTCCAGTTGGCCAGGTTCAGCACGGAGAGAATGTTTCCAGGCGTGTCCCCCGAAGGCTCGGTCATGGTGTTGGTCAGGGAGCGCAGTGTCAGGCGCTGCGAGGGGGAGATGTCGTAGTCCAGCTTCCACGTGTATTCGTTGAAGCTCTGGCTTACGGCCGCGGAGGTGTAATACATTTCGCCGTTGGCCGCCTGGGTGGTGCTCCTCGGTGCACCCAATGGAGCCGACGGCAACCCGTCTTTGGTGAGTTGCACGGCCGCGGCATTCAGCGTGGCAATGCTCGTATCCAATTGATTGGCCACACCATTGATGGTTTTGAACGGCCCGGTGAGATTTGTAACTCCCGCCGTGGCGGCCAGGCCGCTGAAGTCGCCCGTCAGCATAGCTGCGGTCGGCGTGTAGGTTTGATTTGAATTGGCAGCTTGCACCAAGCGGGTTCCCTGGTAATTGCCGAAGAAGAAGAGCTTGTTCTTGATGACCGGTCCACCAACATAGCCGCCAAACTGGTTGCGCTTCAGAGGATCCACCGAGTGGACAAAATAGTCTCCGGCGTTCAGGTCGTTGTTACGCACAAACCAGAAGGTTCCACCATGGAACGAATTGGTGCCGCTCTTGGTGGCGATGCTGACCACAGCGCCGGGAGAAAAGCCGTAGATGGCGCTGAAATTGTTGGTGATGACCTTGAACTCCTGCGTCGCGTCGGAGTTGGGAAAGGGCGCGGTCAGGTCGTTGTAATTGTCCATGTTAGAGACACCGTCCAGCATGTAATAGGTGCTGCCCTGGCGTCCGCCGCCGGAGGAAGCTCCTGTCTCGGTGGGCAGCGAGAAGCCCGATTGAATGCCCTCGCCCCCGCGCTGCATGACGTTGGCAGTGCCGGGCGCGAGCAGAACAAGCGAGGATGGATCGCGGCCATTCAGGGGCAGTTCCGAGATGGCGGATTCACTGACCGTGGTGCCCAGTTCAGCCGAGGAGGTGTTGATCAATTCGGCATCGGCCGTGACAGAAACCGTCTCCGCTTTGCCACTGCCAACCTTCATGCGAACGTCTTGGGTGGCGGTCAGGTTTGCCGTCAGTTCGATGCCGGTCTGCAGGTAGCGGTTAAAGCCTGCCGCGTTGATCGCAAGCGAATAGTTGCCGATCGGCAATGGTCTTAGCAGGTATGTCCCGACACTATCTGTCTTGACCGACTGTGTGAGACCGGTGCCAGTATTGGTAATAGTTACGGTCGCTCCCGCTACAGCCGCCCCGGAAGGATCGGTTACGTTGCCCGTCAAGCTGGCGCTGGTGCCTTGTCCGTAGGCGAGGAGCCCTGAACCGGCGAGACCAACGAGGATAATGACGAGCAGAGCTCGTGCATGCTTCGCATTGATGAGTTGCACAACTGCCTCCTGAAATGAATTAACCATGCCACCCAGAGCCGCTTGGCATTCGTCTGAAAGCGATTTCATCGGTTTGCCCTCTTTGGGTGCGTTGCTCAAAGGCCCAATCGATTTGCAGTGCGGTCTACACAGAGCGATTCGAATTGCACTCTTGGAGTCGAATGGAACACTACGCTCCCGCAATATGGTCATGCATCTGCCAAAAGTAGGATCGAGAGGATTATTTTTCCATCAGCCCCTATGAGAGCCCATTTGAATGTATGTATAACCATTTGTTCAAGTTACACGAAACCCAGTGGTCATTCTTGAAAGACGAGCCCCTGCCGGTCGTCTTGGCGAGCCGGTCTCCTCATGCGCTGGGATGACGTGGGATTCTCCTTTGTTCGCGAAGAGCGGGCAATAGCGAATCGCAACGACTTGGTCCATCTCCCATTGGTTCGTTTGTCTGTCGATTGCTGGCCAAGGAGGCCGCTTGGCAATGAGTGCGAGCCCGGAGCAGAGGTACCTCTGTCACACAACCAGAATGTTGGCGAGCAGGCCTGCTGTCTCGTTCCAAACGTTCTTGCACAAACCTTCTCAATCGGACTTTTGGCGTATGCGTGGCCTCCAACATTGTTGTACACTGCCACGTGCAAGAGTTGAGTTCGCACCTTCGGCCGGACGTTGCGAATTAGGAGATTTGAGGGATTCTCCGCACTTTCGGTGCAGGTTGGAGGCGGAATTGTGAGTAATCATGCTCCCTACTCCGACTCTGCGAGGGAACAGCATTGCAAACGATGGGAATACCGGAGTTGGCGATCGCCCTCTACGATGCCAAGAAGAGTGGCCGGAATTGCTTCAAGGTCTTTGAGAACAGGGTGATGTGAAGCTATGATCAATGACATCCAGACCGTCCTGGCAGCCGCTAGAGTATTCCCAATGCAACTCTTCTTTACGTGCATCAATGTGAACCGTCGTGCCCCGCAGGCCGCAACCCGCTTGGGTGTCTTGCTTTGTCTGGCGACGGGAGTGCTCCTCCATGCTTCCTGCACCGCACCAGCGTCAATGAAGGCGCGTCTCCAGAGCCAGCCTACCGCAGAAACGTACGCCGATCTTGGAAGATGGTTTGGCGATCAAGAGCAATTCAAGTGCGCCGCCGAAGCCTTCGCCTCTGCTGTCAAGCTTCAACCGGATTCGGCTTCTCTCAACTACATGTGGGGTCTCAGCCTGTACTCTGCCGGCGAAGTCCAGCAGGCGTTTAACCCTTTGCAGCGCGCAGCGCGTCTGAACCTGAGTGACGCTCGACCCCATCTTGTGCTTGCTACGGCAATGGAGCAAGGAAGCCAGATTGCGGATGCAGAGCGGGAATGGCGAGCCGCTTTGGCAATCGATCCTGGCTCGTCCATGGCGCTGGATGGGCTTTCACGAGACCTGATCAACGATAAGGACTACGCTGCGACCATTGCCCTTCTGGAACAGTCCGCCCATCGGGGACAACGAACGCCGATGCAGAGTCTCAACCTGGGAATGGCCTATGCCAGGATGTTGCAGCTTCAGGAATCATCCAGGGTGCTTCGCGAGGGGTTGAATGCCGCTCCCGACTCGCTCGCATTGGCAGATGAACTGGCTGTCGTTCTCATGCTGCTCGACAGACCTGGGGAAGCAGATGAGGTTCTTACTACCGCGCTCGCTCGGCATCCTGGGGATTTGAAACTGCAAGTCCTCTACCTGCGCGTCCTTGTATCTAGCAAATCGGAAAGGGCGCCGCAGCTTGGACAGAAGCTCTTGGCGATCGCCCCGCACAACTGGGAGGTACTGTATTTGAATGCGCAACTGGAAATGCGTGAGGGGCAGTTTCCTCAAGCGCACTCTCATCTTGAGGAATCGGTCGCTCTAAGGCCTGACTATTTTCAGTCTCAGGAAGCGCTCGGCAATGTGCTTTCCCAGCTCAGGGACTTTTCCGCCGCAAGGGAGCATCTGGAAAGAGCGATCGAACTCGGAGACAGTGAGCCTGCAGTGCAATATGAGCTGGCAAAGGTGCTTCAGAGCCTTGGCCAAGTCGAGCAGTCACAGGAAAAGCTGAGAATCTTTCAAACGATGAGAAAGGCCGAAGCGGATCGAACACTGGCCGTGGGAAAAATCGAATCGGCGGATCGGGCATTGGCGGCCGGCGATGCCGCGCAGGCCGTGGCGCTGTATCGCGAAGCTCTCGCCGATGATCCCAACGAGGCGCTGCTGGCATACAAACTTGCAAAGGCGCTGGACAAGACGAAGGACTTTGCCGGGGAAACGGCCGCGCTGCAGCGGGCCATCGAGCTGAACCCCAATCTGGCCGAAGCCCAGAACCAGATGGGCTATCTCGCCGCAAAAGCGGGTAACGATGCGCAGGCAGAAAGCTGCTTTCGAGCGGCGGTCCACGCCTCTCCCTCGTATTTGCCGGCATGGATCAACCTTGCGGCAACTTTGGCCGGCGAGGCAAAGTGGCAGGATGCAAAACAGGCTTTGGCACGTGCGCTGGAAATAGATCCCAACAGCCCTGAAGCTCGCCGGCTCGATCATGTAATCGCCGCCGCTCAAGCAAACCAATAGGTTAAAAAAGCTGAAGAGATGAAAGGGCCACACCGATTGCTGCCCGGTCTCTTGTATGCGAGCAAGAGCACAGTTTTCAATATGCCTGCTTGCCGGGCGCTGGCAACTTCAGAGTCTCTTTGACTCCCTGGCCCTCGACAAGAGTATAGATCGCGTCGGCCGGAACGTCCTTGATCTCTTCTTTGAGGCCGCTGGGCCAGAGAATCTGTACACGCTTCATCAACCCCTCGCTGCCCAATCCGAAATGCAGGCGCTGATCGTTGCTCGACAGGTAACTTCCGCCGCCGCGAACTTCGTCGATCTGTTCCATTGACGAAGTGGTCACCGTCACCCTGGCGCCAATCGCCGCCTTGTTGCTCTTGGTACCCACCAGGCGAAAGAGAACACGATGATTCGAGTTTCTGGTCTCGTTGAGGTAAACGGAAGGCGGCGCACCGACGTTGTATACGACCACGTCGACATTGCCATCGTTATTGATGTCTCCGAATGCCGTGCCGCGACGCGACTGCATCGGTCCGTCGTTGAGCCCCGACTGAGCGGAGACGTCGGTGTAGGTGCCGTCCCCGTTATGGCGAAACACTTGCAGCGGCTCTCGATAGCGGGGTTCGTGCGGGAGCGAGTCGGTAAGCCGGCTGAAATTTCCGTTGGCCACAAAAATGTCTGGCCACCCATCGTTGTCGAAGTCTGCAAACCCGCTTCCCCAGCGCACAAACGCATCAGAACCCCGGCCCAGGCCCGACGCCCACGTCACATCGGTGAAGCCCTTCGACTTCTGGCTTCGATAGAGGCTCATGGGCTGGTGGGTATAACGGGTAATTAGCAAGGCGAGGCTACCGTCGTGATAGACATCGCCCAAGTCCGCGGCCATGTTGCTCAGCGACTTGCCTTGTTCATCCACTGCGGTTCCTGACCAGAGACCTACATCCTCAAATGTGCCATCGTGCCGGTTGTGGAAGAGATAATTGGGGCCCATATCGTTGGTCACGAAGAGATCAGGCCATCCATCGTTGTCGTAGTCGGCCCACACAACGCCCATGCCCAGACGCTTCTCTGCATTGTCGACACCAGCCTTTCGAGAGACGTCTTCAAACGTGCCATCGCCTCGGTTGCGAAACAGAATATCGGATTGTCCGTCCAATTGCGGCACTTCCATTTGCACGCCTCGATAGTCGAATGCTCTCGAACCCGGTTGAGGAAGATGGTGAAGGTCGGAATTCACGTATCGAGAGACGAAGAGGTCTAAATAGCCATCGCGATCATAATCGGCCCAGGCCGCTCCCACGCTGAATCCGCCGCCAGCCACATTTGCCTTTTCGGTCACGTCCTGAAACTTGCAGCCACCAAGATTGTGATACAGCACATTATGGCCATAGCCGGTCACATAGATATCCGGGAGGCCGTCGTTGTCGAAGTCGCCGATGGCAACGCCCATGCCCCAGCCTCGCGTCGTCAGTCCTGATTGGACCGTGATGTCGGAGAAGTGCAATTTGGAATCCTGGTGATAGAGGGTGACCATTAGATCTCCGCCTTGCAAATATCGATCGACGCTGGAATCATTCACAGTGAGAATGTCAAGCATGCCATCGTTGTCGCAATCGAAGACGGCAACGCCTCCACCCATCATTTCAACAAGATATTGTTTGTCGGGTGAAGTGTGAGGCATGGTGTTGATGCCGGCTTCATGAGAGATCTCCCTAAAGCGGATGGGACCGTCCGGCGCTTGCGGGAGAGCCGCAAGCGTCAGCCCGAACAGCACCCATGAACAAAATGTTTTACGTCCTTTGCCCCTGGCCTTTTCCGGAATCATGTGGACCGCCAACTTGAGATTCACTTCTCGCCGCCCTGGCGTCTTCCAATTGTAATGCGGTTGCGGCTCGATTCATGGTTTGGACGGATTCAACATGACCTCGTACTCCGGAACTAACTCCACCCCAAGAACCTTGGCAGTTTGGTCCTCTGCATTCATCGGTTCCCATGCTCGTGCGTCCAGATAGATGGGCGCTTTGCGTGATAGGGGCAGAACACTGACCTCCAACTTCTTGCCTAACGAATCCGGCAGGAATCGTTTGAGTCCGATCTCCCAGGCGCGTCCGTTGTAAAAGTCATCATCCAGCAGGCGCCCATCCTGAGAGAGCCTGGCCACATCGCCGGCATAGCGGATGCGCAGATAGATGTCGCTGAGACCATTCATGGACTGGGCAGGGATCTTGAGATTCCACGTCGCGGCGCCTGCGAAGTCGGCGGCGTTTGGCGCCAAAGGCATGGGGACGTCCCGTCCTTCAACGTGAGAGGCCATGCGGATATCCGGGGCGGAAGCGGCTTCGCGTCCGCTGCTCCACTCGTAGTCGATCTTCCGCGGCTCAACCGCATCTGTCCACTCACGCCAAAGTGAATGAGGGTTGCTCTCTTGCCCGTTGGGCAAGAAGATCGAAGCCGAGATGTGCGACGGATCAACGGAGCGAATATGCACTCCATCGTCGCCCGCGAAGATATCTGCCGGAGATAGAAGAACAGTATCCTGCCCTCCTAGCTGGATTCGCCAGATCTGCTCCGCCTGACTCTCGGTTAGAAGTAGAATCCTTACCTTGCGGCCGTCTTTGCCAGCCACTTGCAGCACGGTCTCCTTGCCAGGCTCCGGGTTCTGAACCAGGATGCTGCCATCGGAGCGCGTTACCGATCCGCTGGTGGCAACGACGGAAGCAACGCTGGCGGCGTCAAAGGCAAACTCCAGACGCAGACCGGGGATGGCAAAGAAGAAGAATGTAGTCTCCGCATGGCTATCCAAGCGGAACAGCAACTGTGCAGTGCTGTACTCGAGCATACCGGCACCGGCGAGGTCGAGATTGAGCGGCCAGATAAAATAACTGTTCGCAGGAACGTCGATGGGGACGCTCGGCAGGTCGACGGTCCCAGAAGGCAGCTTGATCTTGACTTGGAAGGCGCGGCGCTGAGGCATCTCGAGTTTGCGGACGTAGTTATTGATGAAAAGAAACCCACGGTTGCCGTCGGCGCGAAGCATGACGCGGGCCAAGCTGGTGTCGGCTGCACTCTTGGGAGTTATGTCTGGCGGATCGGGAGTCATCGCAGCCAGGTCTGAACCGAAGGACTGGAGGAAGAGGTGGAGGCTCTTGACCTTGCGAAAGGATTCCCGTTCTTGGCCATATTCGCCCAGCGGCGCCTGGAAGTCATAGGACGAAACGGGCAAGTCGTTGGGGTACCCGGTTGCGATGGACTCCTGCAGTGTGGTCAGCTTGCCGGTTGGGTTGGCGCCGCCCTGGAACATGTAATATCCGTAGAAATTCACTCCTGAGCCGAGCGCGGTCAGCGTCAGTGCGGCAATATCGTCGGGTTGCATTAGCGGCCTCCTATGATAGGAGGTCTCCATGCCGCCACCTTGCTCGGCGGCGAAGAATGGAAAGTGGCGAAGATCGATCTTCCCGGCAGGATCGGCGAGAGCCATTGCACCCTGGCCGCCACGTTCACGATCAGCGGAGAAGAGGTATGCCGGGTTTGGCGGAGCGTCGGTAGTCAGGCTTGTCCAGAAGTCGTCGGGATACTCGCCGGAGACAGGGATGACTTCGTGGACAGGATAGTCGTGGCCAGGCCAGCCAGTAACAGAGAAGAGCGGCGGGTTGATGCCCGCCTCGATCGCCATCCGCTTGAGTTCGGTGAGATGCTCCGCGCCCGCACCGGGTCCGGTTTCACCATATTCGTTTTCAAGTTGCACGCCGAGGATGGGGCCCCCCTCTTGCCAAAGAAGACCTTTGATTTGGCTGCCAATCTGGCCGTAGAAGCGGCTCACGTATTTCAAGTATTCCGGATTGTTGCGGCGCAGGGGAATCTTCTTGCTGACGAGCCAGTCGGGGAATCCGCCATTGCGCGCCTCGCCATGATCCCATGGACCGATTCGCAGATAGACGTAGAGCCCGTCTTGGTGGCAGAGGTTTACAAAATGGCGTAGATCGCGCTGCCCCGTCCAGTCGAACTGGCCTTCGATCTCTTCGTGATGAATCCAGAAGACGTAGGTAGCCACCACTTGCACGCCCCCTGCCTTCATTTTGAGGAGTTCCTCCTGCCAGTACTTTTCTGGATAGCGCGTGAAGTGGAATTCGCCCATCACTGCCAGCCAGCGCTTTCCGTCGAGGGAGAGACTGCGGCTGTCCACCGATAGCCGGTGGCCCGTGGACGAGACGCCGCCCATCCTCAGAAACCCGGTTTCCGGCGCAGGAGCAGCAGCGGTTGCGTCAATCGAAAGGGGCGGAGGAGCTTGTTGGGCCACGAGGGCGGATGCCATACCTATAAGAGCGGCAAGAATGCTGTCGCCGAGCCATGTCTTCATATTGATCATTCACCCGAATTGGATAGACGATTCTCATGGCCGCAATTGACGTGCCGAAGGAATCGTTTTCATGCAAGCGGAAAAGCGACGCCAATCCGCTGTTTGTTCAGTTCCTGCTCTGGTCAGCAGCAATTCCACCGGCCCTGGAGAATCGCCCTCAAGCGCCTTGTTCCATCGCAGGTCAACTATAGGCGTGATTCGCAGGCAAGCGAATCGGCAGAAAGTAGGATTGGCGAGAATTATTTGTTGGCTGCTTCCGGCAAGGGCTTTAAGTGAATCGCAGTAGGGTTGTTCAATACTTCCGCAATGAGCGAAGGTAGCTAACGGGTCGGCGCGAACCGAGAACAAATCGTTGCGCTTGGAGGCTAACCCCTGAACTTTGCCCAACATTCGATTCGCCGGCCATCAAATCGGTGGTGGTCCCCGCCATCTTCCCGATCGACCTCACCAGGTCGTCCGCATAAAGCGTCATGTGCGACATCCCGGTGATAGCAGGTCTTCTTACGGTTGCTCTCCGCGCGCAGGCCACACTGGTAAGAATTGGAAGCCAAGTCCATAAGATCGTTCGGTAAATACGGTTCCTCTCTGTTCGTTCCGCGGGCGGGGTTATTCGAGCATTACAATGAGGCTGCGTTCTACATTGTGCAGCCGCTAAATGCCTTCGTCGGGCACAGCCGTCAAAGTTAGGTCTATAGTCTGCGAACCCAGGCGTGGATGTTTGGCGGTGAGGCGCACCGTGCCGGCCTTCTCGCCCGCGCGAATCCAGATAGCCCCAGTCCCGCCGATGAGGGAAAACGGATTGTCGCCGATCAAGGTCCCAGGGCCTTCCACCGTAAAGACGATGGGGTCGTTCGCGTAGGTGCGCACAGCGCCGAACTCGTCGGTTACGCGCAGAACCACGCGAGTGGTGTCGGCGCCGTCAGCTCGAAGGCTAAGGTCATCGGAAATGAGGGCGAACTTACGATCGTCGCCGCGGCCTGACAACGACTTTGAAATGACCAGCTTTCCATTCAAATATCCATCGATGCGCAGATCGCCCCAGCCGGCGCGGAACTTCGTCACATCGAGAATGAAGGGCGGATACTTCAGATTGCTGAACTCCTCGCGATCTGGATCGAGTTCCGCAAGAGGCATCCACGGGTTCCCTTCCACGCTCCCCGCGCGAGTGAAGAATTTGAGGTGATCGCAATTCGAGCAGATCACCGCCTTGGTAAAGCCTATGGATTCATCGCCGCGCGCCCAGTGGAAGGCCGGTTCGAGTACGATCTCTTCCGCGGGATCGCACTGCGATTTATAGAATCCGGCCGCGGGCTTCGGCTCGCGGAAAATATCTGTAACTCCGTGGTAGCAGATGCGGTCGCCTGAGCCGAAGTTATCATGGGTGTTATAGTCAAAGGCGCACCAGCCGATTCCGCCTGCGTATTGCGGATCGGAGGCAAGCTGGTTGTGTATCCGCGCGTGGCGCAAAGTGTGCTCGCGCTGGCGTTCATCGTCATCCGTGGTCTTCGTCGGGAAGGTGTGGCCAACAAACTCGGTGTTCAAATAGCGTGGATGATTCGGTTTCTTCAATGGAAACCCGAAATCGTTCATGGTGAAGACATCTTCCAGTAACTCCGATTCCTGGAAATTCCGGATGCCTCCTGTTTGACGAGTACCGTCGAGCGCATGCGCAAGTGCGTTGGTTCGCAGATAGAAGTCATGGTCATCCCGCGATTCGTTGATGCGCACTCCCCACAGAATGACGGAAGGATGGTTCCAGTCGCGGCGAATCATGCGCCCGACGTTGTCGATGGCCACCTGCTTCCATTCCTCATTGCCAATATGCTGCCAGCCGGGAATCTCTTCCAGGACAAGCAGTCCAATCTCGTCGCAGCAGTCGAGGAAGTGGCGCGACTGGGGGTAGTGCGATGTGCGTACGATATTGCAGTGAAGACCGTTGCGTAATATCCTGGCATCTTGCCTCTGCACACGAGCCGGCATCGCCTGACCCACAAAAGGAAAGGTCTGATGGCGATCAAGGCCGCGCAGTTTGACGATCTTGCCGTTCAAGGAGAATCCATGGTCGGTGAAGACTGCCTCGCGGAAACCCACGCGGCACATATCTTCATCGATAACTCGGCCGGCAAGAAGTAGCCGGACATGAACGGTATAGAGGTGAGGCTGGCCTAACTCCCAGAGGCGCACACTGCCAAGGTTTGTAAGTGATACGGTGTGGCGCGCCGGATCGTCCCTGGTCTCCTGACTTGCATAAACCGGGGCGTCATTATAAGGATCTGCCGCCATCGAATCGGAAATTGCGATTGCCGCCGTTGAAGCAACCTGGCCGATTACACTCGTTCCTCCGCCCACAATCTGGTTGCCGTCTCGTAGTTCGGCTTGAAGCGATAGCCGTCCGTCCGCCGCAAGCGGGCCCGCGAGGAAACAGTCAACGTCCAGCGATGGATCTCCGCTCAACACATCCTTCGGATGCGCAAAAATGTTATCGATGTAAGTAGGGGGAACAATGCGCAGGGCAACCTCACGATAGATGCCCCCGAAGGTCAAGTAATCGATCTCGTACCCGAAGGGAGGAATGTCTGCGCGCTCGGTTGAATCTACCTGTACGACCAACACGTTTTCCGCATCCTGATGGAGATGCCGCGTCAGTTCGAAAGAAAACGGGGTAAACCCACCCTTGTATTCACCCAGGAGAATGCCGTTGATCCATACGGTCGAGGCGGTCATGACTCCCTCAAAGTCAACAAAGACGCGCTTCCCCGACGCGCCTTGCGGAAACTTGAAACGGCGCCGATAAGTGGAAACGAACTCGTAGCTCTTATCGTCGAAGTTATGCCATGCAAGTTGGGTGTTTGCGTGGGGAAAGACGACGCGGTCGAATCCCGAGTCGTCAAAACTCGGGAGCTGGGCGCCCTCCACCCTTCCGGCGTAAAACCTCCAGTTGCGGTTCATAGAGAGGATGGACCGGCCTTGCACAAGTTGCTCCTCCCCGCCCGCCAGCGGTGAAACTTCAGGCAAAGCAGCGATGGCCAACAGCGTGCCGGTTGTCTTGATGAAGTCGCGCCTATCCAAAAGTCAGCTCCTTTTCAACTCGTCGCATCAGCAACACTGTGCGTGCGGCATGCCTATCCGCGCGCACCTATCACCGATCCTCAGTTATCTCATACCATGTTGTAACGCTCTTTTCCTTTCGATTGGCGCACGCCGGTTTCAGAACCGGCGGCATCTAGTGTAGGCAGCCGAACTACCGGAATCCATATCACCGTACCACTATAGGCCCCCACTCGGCAGCGCGAATCCGTCAAAAGTCGGATTCCATCGGTACCTGGGGTGTGATGCAATATAGGGGTCGCAAAGTACCGAATCCGTCTCGCTGAAAACTGTACCGTAGGGACGAAGAACCCGGCCGAGCCAATCTCTCCCGCATCGCAGAGTTGTGAATGTGTCGTGGGGTCTGTGCCTGGCGAGCGTTCAGGCAACTGCTCGTGCCGGCAACATCAAGATCACTGCGTCTTCACCGTCTCTCCGTTCAGACAGTCTGACAATCCTGACGCGCGCGTGAAGGAAGCGTCGCTTCGATGGTTCTTTCAAGAAGACAATGAATAAAGAACTTCTCTTGATGCGAATCTCACCGTGCAACGCGTGCGAGCAACGAAGGGCCTGCACTGCGGACCGATGCGTACTCCTACACATGCACCAGCCCGCGCTGAATGGCCGCCACGACTGCCTGCGTGCGGTCTTCTACCTGGAGGCGCATCAAAATCACGCTGACATGGCACTTTACAGTCGCCTCTGTGATACCTAGATGCGTGGCAATCACTTTGTTGCTTTCGCCGCGTGCCAGTAATTGCAAGACCTCTCGTTCTCTTGGACTGAGATCGGAATCGGGTGTCCTTGACGCCAGGGCACGCGACACCGGCGAGGGAAGGAAACGGCCACCGGCATGGACGCGCCGGAGAGCATCGACCAAGGCCTCGTGTGGCATTCCCTTTATGATGTATCCGCGCGCGCCAGCTTCCAGTGCTTGAAAGATGTCTTCGTCGCCTTCATAGGTTGTCAACACGACAAAGCAAGCCTGCGCATGCCGTTGGCGAATTGTTCGGATAGCATCCACGCCGCTCATCCCTGGAAGGCGCAAATCCATTAAAGTGATATCAGGGCGATGCCGCTCGAACTGTTCGACAGCTTCTTCGCCCGTTGCTGCCTGCGCAACGGAGACCATGTCTTCGCATCCGTTGATGATCGCCGTGATTCCTACGCGCATGATCGGGTGGTCGTCCACAACGAGGACTTTGATCTTTTCCGGACTCTCTGCACTCATGCGCTCACCATCTCTCTCTGTGCCGCGGATACTCGCTTTGGAATCTGAATATGTACATTGGTCCCTTTCCCGGCCGCGCTCACCAATTTGAATAGACCTCCAACTGCCTGGACTCGTTCCTGCATCCCAAGCAAGCCGTAATGTCGCTCATGCGGTTGAATGACCGCTGGATCGAATCCCGATCCATTGTCTCTCACTTCCAGCGTCAGGTCTTTCTTAGCAAAGCATACTTCGATTTCAATTTGCGCCGGTTTGGCATGGAGAACCGCGTTGTAAACGGCCTCGCGCGCCATCATCATCAGCTCATGCGTCGCAAATTGGTTCAGAACAAATGGCTTGCCCGTCACTTCGCATACGATTGCAATTCCAGACTCCTTACTGATCTGCTCCGCCATTCGCTGCAATGCTGGCCCAAGCATTTTCTCGGACGGATTCTGTTGACGGAGATTCCAGATAACCTGCCTTGCTTCGTCGATTGTGCTGCGTACCTGGGTTCGAGCGTACTCCACCAAATCCTGCGTTAAACGGCCGTCCGGTCTGTTCAGGCTTGCGATAGCCTCCAGAAGTGCGGATACGCTGACACAGCCCTGAATCACCGTATCGTGCATCTCGCGAGCCAGACGGCCGCGTTCATCCAGTACCCCTTCAAACCGCATTTTGATCTGCCACAGACGGAAGCGATAGACCCCCACAATTACCCCAACCGCCAAAGCGATGCAGCAGGCCACAAACCAGATGCTTTGGTAGAAGTGCGGTTTCTGCACGACGGAGAGCGAGGCCTCCGAAACAGCCTGGGGGTTATTCACTTCAAATGCCGCCACGCGAAACGTGTATTTTCCAGCCGGGAGGTTTGTGTAGGAGGCGACCCGTCGCGATGAGGCAGCGGACCAGTTCTTGTCGAATCCTTCGAGTCTATAACGAAAGCGCACGCCGTCCTGCGAGTGCAGCAGAATCGGCGCAAAGGAAACCTCCAGCCTGCCGCTCCCAGGAGTCATCACGATAGGTCCGTCGGTGTTGACGTTGCGGCCATCGACCACGACCTCATTAACCACCACGGGGGGTAAAGGCGACGGCTCAACCACATTGCGCAAAATATGAATTGGGCCCTTGTTGCTGGGAAACCAGACATCGCCCTGAGTGCCCAGGCAACCGGAGGGTTGCCTGCCGCCATAGATCTGCGTTGTCTCCACTTCATTGGAGATCCCATACAGTGCGAGCGAGAGATGTTGTGCTGGATTCTCGGCGGCCAAGTCGAGTTCGTGGCGGTTAAGAAGCGAAATTCCGTTGGGACCGCTCATCCAGAAACTGCCGCTCTTGTCCTCGAGAATCTGATAGATGCTGTTGCTGGCCAGACCCTGGTCCGTTGTGAAATGCGTCAGTTTATTCTGCTTCCATCGGTACAGCCCATCATTCCTGGTTCCGAACCATAGACCACCGTCACTGTCTTCATGAATGGCCCAGACCTTTTCCTGACTGAGCGCCTCGGTCACAGTATCGCGGGCAAACACGCCAGCGTGCAGATGATTCAATCCACGATCCGTACCTATCCAAATACCGCCGTTGTGGTCTTCAAGCAGCGCTCGTGTGCTGAAGTAGGACAGGCCATCTCGCATCTGATAGTTTGTGAATCCATGCGGCGTCCAGCGGCTTACGCCCTCATCGGTTGCAATCCACATGCTCCCGTCGCGGCTTTGCAGCATCGCACGGACGAAGTTGTTGACCAATCCCTCCTTCATGGTCAATCTCATGATCCGCTCGCCATCAATGCGGACCACCCCCTCACCGTCCGTACCTACCCACAGCGCGCCACCTCGATCTCGGTATACATTCCGCACAGGAATGTGACCAAGCCCAGGAAACGCATAGGGCTCGGCGACACCGTTGCGTAGGCGAAAAACATCTGTCGATACCACCCAAAGCGTACCATCTCGATCCTGATAAATCGTCCCGAAGTCCGAATCCTCTGAATGGGGAAGAGGCACGATCCTCACGGGGGTCTTTGTCAGGCGAAGGACACCCGCCTGTGTCCCAATCCACAGGTTTTGCTCATCATCCTCAAAGATATTCAGCACCGTGTTGCTGGGGAGCGAATCTGGCGCCGTCATCGCGGTGAACTTATCTCCCGCACGGAACCGAATTCCCTGCCCGATCATGCCGATCCACAACACCCCGTCTGATGTTTGCCGCAGTACTCGTACTGTTCCCTTGATGCCATCCACTCGCTCGAATCGGGGCGATCCCGGACGCAGCCGGTTCAACCCGGAGACCGTGCCCACCCAAACGGTGCGATCCGCTGTCTCCAAAATAGATTTCACGCGGTTCTGACTGGCGCTGCCATCAAGATGATATTCGCGCGGAGCGCCGACGTTGAATCGCAACAGCCGGGAACCTCCCACCCACAAGCCGCCATCCTGGTCTTCGGCGATGGCGTGAACGGCTATCGCCGGTACCCCACCGGCGCTGTCCATGCGCTCAAATCTCTCACCCACAAGGCGCAGTAGACCGTTATCCGTGCCCACCCAGATCGTGCCTTTCCGATCTTCGTGCAGTGCGCGCACAAAGCCGTCGCTCAGGCCTTCCCGCGACCCATACGCGCGGAATCTTCCGGCTTGATAGCGCACAAGACCTCCGCCTTCAGTACCGATCCAAAGACTGCCATCGCGCGAAGCCAGCAGTGTGAAGACACTGTTCTCCTTGAGTTCGGGTGTGTTTTCGTGGTCGAAGATGGAGAATCGCGCGCCATCGAAGCGCATCAAGCCGCCGGTCGTGCCGATCCACAGATAGCGGTCGGTCGTCTGCGCGAATGCCTGCACGGTTTGCTCGGGAAGCCCATCCTGCGTTTGCCACAACTTCCGCGTAAAGCCCGGAGGCGAGGACGCAACCCCTTCGATGCACGCAAACCCCAGGAGCGACGCCAGGCAGACCCATTTTAATGTGCGGAGACGCATTGACCGGTTCCCGCGCATGTCATACCATTGCCGCCTGATATGCGTGCCCACACAGGAATCTTCTATCATCGGTAGCCTTTCCGCCAGAGATTACTGCATACCGATTGTAGGACAGAATGAACACCGCGGGAATGCGGGTTGCTGAGCTCGCGTTTCAGAGCAACGGAGCGCAAACAGAGCGCGAATCCATATAAGTTATTGATTTATTGGTGGACGCGGTAGGAATCGAACCTACAACCTGTCGGTTAAGAGCCGAATGCTCTGCCAGTTGAGCTACGCGTCCATGCCACCAGAAAAAACCGTGCGGCGGCAACGCTTGCACACGGCTTGAGCAGCAGGAATTCTTGCTGCTCCTTGAAAAATATAGCACAGTGACAGGGCCGCATCAAAACGAGGAAGATAGCCCCGCGATGATATCCTCGCCAGATCCCATGTCCTAGAAGTTGAAGGCAAGGCCGGCGCTGATGCCGCGCTGGTCCTGGGCGAAGATCAGCAGCGAGCCATCACTCAGAAGATATGGGCGATAGCCCTGCGCAAGCAGGTTGCGCACATCCACCAGCGCATATAAATGGCCTGAGCTGTCGCGGCTCAGATGGATTGGCTGGCGAATATTCAGGTTCAGGTATGGCTCGGCGGCGTCTGCGGTGAAAGGGGCAACTTGTGTGACAGTATCTTCAGGCTGCCATCGGTAGCTGGCCCGCCATCGGATTTGGGTGCCGTCAAGCGTGCCCGAGAACGAGAGCGCGTAGCTCTGCGCGGCGCGAGGATGGGCGCCTGCAAGCAACTGAGCCAGGGTCGCGGGCTGCGCACCGGTAGGCATCACCAGCGCATTGCCGAATGCGTACTCCACGCGGAGCTGATTGCCGACAGGCAGGCGGTGCTCAAAGTGGGCCGACACTCCGGTACTGGAAAACTCAGGACCGACAGCGCGAACCAAACCGCTCATCGGGTCGAAAAGCACTTCGGATGCAGTGGAATTGCCGGCGGCAAAGTGGCTCACGGCCTGCATGACTGGGTCGTCGATTCTGTCGGCGAAGACCAGCACTCCGACTCCGGAGATGTCGGTGTTTCGCGCCCAGCCAAGTTCCTGATGCAGTCCGTGTTCGATAGCCAGGCTGCCGTTCCGGGCAGTGATGTCGGGCAGCCACGACCGGGCCTGCGAATCTTCAGCTCCCGGAGCGCCGGGAAGGAAAGTGCTCATCCGATAGCGAATCGCTGTGTTGGCTCCCAGCCAGCCAGCTGAGGCAAAGGGCAGTATGGCGGCCACGGTGTCAGGAGAAGTCGACGAGAGCCGCGCCAGCACCTGCGTGGAACCAGCCTCGGCCTCGAATTCGTCTCCCAGATGGATCGTTTCCCAACTGCGGATTGCAGCTTCATCCACCCCCGCGGCGCCAGCGGCGGTCATATCCGGATGGAGAGCCACGGCTGCCACGGATTGCACCGAGCCGGCAAAACCCAAATCCTGGCGGAAGCCGAGCATGGACTCCATGCCCGCATTGGAACTAGGGTCAAATTCAACCCGCGCCAGCAGTTCGCGGCTATCGGAGGGCGTGTCTTCAATTGCTGCGGCAATGCGTTCGCCGCTCTCGCCGAAAGTGCCTTCCTGGCCGCTGGCCATCAGGCGGGCCTTCAGCCGGGGATGCGCGCCGGAGCCATCTGAGACCACCACCAGCGGACCATCCTCGAGCCAGCGCAGCAGGGGCCGGTTAGCGGCCGAGCGCAGGGTCCATTTCCAATCGTCATTCTGGGCGTCGCCTGAGCGCGGTTCAGCCGGCAGCCACTGCATCGCTTCGTAGAGCGTGTTCAGCGTGAGATTGACAACTGTGTTGGCGCGGACGCGAATGTTTTCGCGCATCGAGGGCAGAAACCATGGGCCTGTGGCCTTGAAAGCATAGCGGCCGGGCAGAACCGAGGGGATGGTAAAGCGGCCTTCCACATCGGTATAAACGCTGGCGATGACCGTCAGATCAGGGCTCAGCAACTGCACCTCGGCGCCAATCTGCGGAACTCCGGTTGAATCGCGCACCGTGCCGGAGACCGACCCAGGGGCTGCTCCGTGGAGCGAAGCGCTGCCAAAGGCAATCAGCACGGCGAAAGCAACGAGATGGACCGTTTTGGTCATCGCGATAGTTGGTGACCTTGCGGCGTCCTGGCAAAATTACTGCGAATCAAAGCCCCCGGTGGGCTTCCGGATCTTGGGTCCGGTAGCCCGCTTGCGCTCGACTGCTACTATTCCACGACAAAAGGCGCCGATTGCGCAATCTCTTGTTTCGAGATTCCGTCATTTACCTTGATCGTCACCTTGTATTTCCCAGGTTCGAGCCCTGCGATGGGCAATGTGTTCTGCACTGTCATCTGGTCGCTATGAGAGCCCAGATCCTTTGAGTCCAGATGTTTCTCAAATACCACAGTGTCACTGGCTGGCGCGATCGCCGTAGCGGCAACGGTCTTGGATATCTGATAGGTCACCGTAGCCTGGTTGCTCTTCGTTGCCTCGTCGATGCCCAGGTTGTAGACCTGCATCCAGAAGCTGAGCTGCTGATTGCGCGTGAATTTGACCGGCGGGTTTGGGTTGGACGGGGTCGGGCTGCTCACGCGAGGCCGGATGAAGGTGTTGCCGATAACAAAATTCCCGCTGCCAATGGAGTGGGAGCTCACAGGATTCATCTGATCGGCCAGAATCAGCGTCGAGGTGCCCAGCTTCTCATCGCGGTAAGAAGGCACATTCAGGGCGCGCCCGTAAATGCCTACGTGGTCCGGATTGTTTACATCCTTGATGACAATGTCCAGGCGGTATAGGCCGGGCATCAGCGGCAGAGCCTTCCAATAGACCGATTGGTGATCAAGCGACTTTTCAAGCAACTCGGATGGCTGCTCGACCTCCACCGTATCCTCGAAGGTCTGCACCGTCTTGCCTGTAATGGTGGTGACCTTGCCCAGAATGTTCACCACGCCTCTGGCCACGCCGTCCTTTGTGAGAAAGGTAATGTCGCGATTCTTCATCTGCAGCGTGATCGGAACCAGATCTGTGCTTTCGGTTACCTTCATGAAGTCCGTGCGAACATCGAACGGGAAGACAGGGCCGGTCAGCAGCTTGTGCTCTGACATAAAGGCGTCCAGATCTTTGAACTTGATCGGAGGAGGCGCGAAGATCTTGGCGGCCAGCTCTATGCGGTCGAACTGTTTCGACTGCTGCCCCTGAGACATCGGACCTGTGCCCAAAGCTTCCAGTCCGCCTTTGAAGCGGTCGGCCTTCTTCGCTTGGCCCATCTCTTCATACTGTGTGGCGCCTGCGCCGGGAACGTGCAACAGCGCGTCCTTTTCGCTGCGGTCGATGGTGAAATGGTAATCGCCGCACTGGCAGCTATCCACAAACTCGAGATCGATGTTTTCCCCGATACCCTCAAGATAACGGTAGTGCCAGACTTCGAAGGGGAAAGTCGATGTCTCGCCTCCGCCTTCTTCCGTCGGCCGCTGGTAACTGCCGCCTGAGGGGTGGGAATCAATGGAGTCCGCCGGGCCGAAGGAGATGTAGATGTGGCCGCGGTCCGTCTTCCAGCCCGGCTTGCCGGCCGCGTAGTGCTCGTTGGCGTAGGCGATGCGCCGGTAATGCTCTTCGCGGAATTCGTTCTCCGGCGAATCCGGATTGGGATTGCGCCGCAGCCAGAAGTTCTCGATGAAGGCGTCGCGCTCCTCGTCGTTCGAGAGAGTCTTGAAGGCCTTGCGCTCTTCGTCGGAGATGATGTACGACACATCCTGATCCAGCCAGGTCTTGTATGCGCCCTTTAACTCCTGCCGGACGGCCTTCTGAGCCGCGAACTTCTCCTTGTCGGAGCGCTCGCGCCTGAGCGGATCAACTTCCTGATTCTGGCCATTGGAGGGTTGTGCCTGTGCCGGTGGGTTGTCCGTCTGCTGGGCTGAAAGCCTGGCAGATGGTGTGAATACCAGACAGCAACCCAATGCGATGAAAAGAAGACGATAGCTTTTGAGCGTCATTTGCCTTGAAAACTCCTGCGATTCTTTATTCTACGGGTCCGAACAGGGCTGGGCAAGATTCCGTAGAAGATGGCTCCCTTATTGGACGTGGAAAAGCCGCCGGGGTAAGCGGAAAAGTGCCTCTCATTGAGGGGTTAAACTGTTTGTGAAAGGGGTTTTGAGGCCGGCTAAGCAGTTCCCCGGTTTGGGAATCGGACTAGTTTGCTTTGTTTCGCTCTTTTTTGCCCTGTTTGTTCCTCTTGGTCTGTTGTCCAGTTCAGATCCGGAGCGTTGCTTTGCGTGGCGCGAGGGAGGATTCCGAGTCCCGTCGTGTGCTCTGTTGGAACTGATTGCAAATCGGCCTTGTGTCAGGACGCGGCTTCACAGGTTGCGGAGAGACTTCATTTCGGAAAGAGGACGGGTCCCCAGCGACGGGTCCTTGTGACTGGGGAGGGAGGCGGGGGTTTCAACCCCCGCGTAAAGCCAGCAAAGTTGAGCGGGCTTTAGCCCCGGAAGGAAATTCATCAAGTTCGAGCGGACTGGTTGGCAGCCGTCACTGCCTCTGAAGATGGCGGCTTTTGAACAGCTCTGGCGGCTTTTAATCGGCTATTGAGAACCGCAGCGGTACCGATTGCGTACACTATTTGAAGAGACTTGGAGCACGTGCCTCGCATGAAAAAGATAATTTTGCTAATTCTTGCTGGAGTGGCAGTCGTTGGGCTTGTGGCTTTGTTCATTTACAGGCAACAGGCTGGCTACACCAAGGTTCTCACCGCCAGGGTTGTGCGCCAGGACCTGGTTACGGTGGTCAGCGGCACTGGCCAGATCAAGCCCCGAACCTTTACCAATCTGGGCGCTACCTCCATGGGCCGCGTCACCCACCTCTTTGTAAAAGAAGGAGACATGGTGAAGGCAGGCCAGACAGTGGCCAGCATCGAGCATGTGCAGCAGGAAGCAGCTGTCTCCGGCCAGCAGGCCGCCATCGACGCCGCCAAAACCGACATTGACGCCAATATTGCCGCGGAAAAAACCGCGGAAGCAAATGTCGCCAAGGCCAAAGCCGATTTGCAGCAGAAGCGGCTGGACTGGGAGCGCGAGCAGCCCCTTTACGAGGCGGGCATCGTGGCCAAGTCGGATTTCGACGCCAAAAAAGCAGCCTACGACACCGACGTAGCGACCGTGGATCAGGCGATCGCTGCGCTGAATCAGGCCAGGGCGCAGACCGATTCTCTGCGCGGGCATTTGAAAACGCAGGTCGCCAGCCTGCGCGCCAATCAGAATGCGCTCGACCTGACCATCGCCGTGGCTCCTTTTGACGCTATCGTCACCAACCTGCCCGTTCGCGAAGGCGAAACGGTTGTGGAAGGCATCGAGGGTTACGAGGGATCAACATTGATGACCTTGGCGGATATGAGCGTAATCACCGCCGAGGTGAAGGTGGACGAGACCGACATCGTCAACGTCCAGATCGGCCAGCCAGCCGATGTCACCGTAGACGCTTTGCCCGGCAAGGTCTTCAAAGGCCACGTGACGCTGGTCGGCGACCAGGCTCTACTCCGCTCCACCGGTATGGCCACCTCGACGTCCACGTCCGGCACCGAAGAGGCCAAGGACTTCAAAGTCGTGGTCACGCTCGACGCGCCCTCCAGCGACCTGCGCCCTGGGCTCAGTACCACCGCCAAAATCACCACTGCCCACAAGCCCAACGTTCTTTCGTTGCCCATTCAGGCGCTCACCATGGTTGACCCCAAGGCTGATGACGCCAAGAACGGCGTGCATGCTGCTTCAACCTCGTCCGCCCCTGCCGCTAAGAGCGTGCCCGTGCAGGGAGTCTATGTGGTAGACAACAAGAGCGGCAAGCTGCGCGCCAAGTTCGTGCCCGTCACCACAGGCATCACCGGCGCCACCGACATCGAGGTGCTCAGCGGCCTCGCCGAAAATCAGGAGATTGTCATCGGCCCTTACAAGACCCTGCGCGGCCTCAAAAGTAATACGCTGGTCAAGCGAGACACCGCCAAGACGCCAACGCCGGGCGGAAGCTCCTAAGAAACGCAATAGCTCATGGCTTTTGAGCGGCGCGGCTTTTTCCGCGCCTCTTCAAAGCCGCAACGGCAGCCAGCAAGCAAAGGAAGAGATTCGGATGGCTCTGAACGGCATCAGCGACGATGTGCAACACGCGGCTCCGCCCAACGGCGACATGATCGTCGTCGAAGATCTTTGGCGCACTTACGATATGGGCTCCGAGCAGCAGGTTCAGGCGCTCAGCGGCATCTCCCTGCGCATCAAGCACAACGAATACGTAGCCATCATGGGTCCGTCCGGTTCCGGCAAATCCACGCTGATGAACCTGATCGGCTGCCTCGACACGCCCTCCAAAGGCCGCTACTGGCTCAACGGCCAGTTGGTCAGCGAACTGGATGACGACCAGCTCGCGCGCATCCGCAACAAGGAAATCGGCTTCGTCTTCCAGACCTTCAATCTGCTCGCCCGCGCCACTGCCCTTCACAACGTCGAGCTGCCTCTCATCTACAACGGCACATCCTCCGCCGAGCGCCTCGAACGCGCCCGTGAGTCGCTCGCCGACGTCGGCCTCGAGTCGCGCATGATGCACAAGCCCAACGAGCTCTCCGGCGGCCAGCGCCAGCGCGTCGCCATCGCCCGCGCCCTGGTCAACCGGCCCTCCATCATCCTCGCCGACGAGCCCACCGGCAACCTCGACTCCAAGACCGGCCTCGAAATCATGGCCCTCTTCGATACCCTCCACGCCCACGGCAACACCATCGTTCTCGTCACCCACGAGCCCGACATCGCCGAATACGCCAATCGCGTGGTGCATATTCGCGACGGCCAAATCTACTCCGACGAGCCTTCCAAGCGCGCCCGCTGACCGCCAAAATCAGGCCCTCCCCCGAACCGGAAAGACACTTTGTCTTTCCGGTTCATGTTTTTTCCCCTGCCGCCGATGAAAACTTTGTCGGCCTTGAAATCGTATTTTGGGCCGCGGAGGCGAGGTACGTTGAGAGCCATCGAGAGCGCCGCTCATTACCAGCCTTCCGTCTCCGGCATCAGTCTTGTCGAGGTCGAGTCCCCCCTCGCCTCGCAGCCCGTCGGTGTCAGCGCCGCATGGCGCAAGCTCCTTATGCAGGCTGAAATGGCCGCGCCCCATATTCATCTGGCCGCCATCGAAGGCGAACACGGCGTCGGCAAGCAAACCCTCGCCCGTTATCTCTTCAGCCGTTCGCCGCTCTCCTCCGGCAGCTTTCAGCGCCGCGACGCCCGCGAGTGGCTGGTCACTGACGCTGACCCCGCCACCCTCACCGGCTTCACTTATCTCGACCGCGTTGACTTGCTCGCGCCTACGGGCCAGGGTCTTCTGCTTGGCTTTCTCAAGGCGCTCCAAGACCGCCCGCCGGGCCGCTCCGTCCTGCTCGCATCCTCACAAACATCGCTGCGTCAGATGGCTGCGCAAGGCCTTCTGCTGCCCGATCTCGCCTTTCGGCTCACCGCCGTCCGCTTTGCCATTCCTCCGCTGCGCCTGCGCCGCGAAGACATTGCCCCGCTCGCCCAGGCCATGCTTGATCGCATCTGCGCGCGCTATCAGCAGCGCCCCGTCCTCATGGCGCCCGGCACGCTCGCCCGCCTCTTGCAACACAACTGGCCGGGAAACGTGCGCGAGCTGGCCGCCGTGCTTGAAACCGCCCTGCTCGAAGCCAGCAACGGAACCATCCGCCCCGACGATCTCTCCCTGCCCACCGGCCTTGAAGCCTCGTCACCGCTCCAGCCGGCCGCGCACTCGGACACCCTCAATCTCGACTCCGTCATTCAACATCACGTCCAATACGTCCTCGACCTCAACCGCGGCAACAAACTCCGCGCCGCCCGCCAACTCGGCATCAGCCGCTCCACCCTCTACCGCATCCTCGGCAACGAAACCATCCTGACGCATTGAGATTGGTTCTCAAGATAGCTGTGGTGTCCAGCTATAAAAAATGATCTGTCATCCTGAGCGACCGAAGCGCAGCGAAGGGAGTCGAAGGACCTGCGTTTGTTCTTTTCTGCTTTGAAAGGGCACGGCTTCAAAGCCTGTCTTGAGCGCAACCCCCGAGCGTCGGCGAAAGATTAGGCGACCTGGCATGAAGCCGGGCCTCTTCGGGTGCAATTCGCGTTTCCCGGTAATGAACGGATACCGCCGAGCTCATTGCACCAGCGAGTGGTTCGCCTTACTCTTCTGCTCCCATCGCCGCACGAGCACCACGATAATCATGCAGAGGATGAACGCGCGCAGAGGATACAGCATGGCTAAGTAATCGTGGCTGCCAGTGACGTCGATGACCACTCCGATAAGCGCGGCCACGGCGGTGATGCTCCACGTTTCAATGGGTTCGGGCGATTCACCGGACTTCCATTGCCAGACGCTTTCAATCGTGGGGAAGTAGGCGACCGTCATAACCACCTGGAATCCCACAAAGCCGATCCACGCAGTCTTTGTGATCGTCCAGGCGGCCATGGTGATGCAGGAAATCACCAGACACACCTTCTCATTCCAGGTGAACAGGATTTTCCCGCCTCGTTGTCGGATAAGAAGCGACGCAAGAATGACGGTAACCACGATGCCGTCTGTCAAGTTAAGCGCGGCCTTCACGATGCTGTGATCGTGCGAGGCGAAGTATGCGGCCAGACTCATCACGACGCCTATTTCGAAGATCAGCCACGTCGCAATCCGCGGAAAAGTTTGCTTGCGAATCAGTTTTGCGCAATACCAAGCACCCACGCCGACGTCCAGCAGGGCCACCATGCTTGCTGCGCAGATTGACGCCGTCAACTGAATGAGCCCTTCCTTTCGCCGAAGTGATTTCTGGAACGCCCCGGGAATATTACTACTCAAGAGCCGGCAAGCGTCCGACACTTTAATGCGTATGGTTCTCGATTGACGATAACAGGCCACGACCGGGTGCCCCACCCTCGCCGCGTCTTTGTTGTTGCGGCTAGGGTGGGAAACAATGAGCCCCGAAAGCGGACTGCATTGCAAACGAGCGGTTTGATGGGTCGGTGTTTTAACCCCGACAACATCATCCCATCCAAAATATTTTAGAAATCAATCAGCGCGACGAAGTCGCGCAAAAATCCGCACTCACAAAAAGGTTACAAGTCGTAAGCAATGACAGTGCGTGATTAGAATGAATGGCAGGTATAAAGAGATATGGGGATAGCTCGAGAAAGTCACTACGTGCCGTGTATGTACCTGAAGCGTTTCGCCGATCCAGAAGGAAATATCTTCGTGTACCGCCTTCTCGTGTCACAACCGTGGGTCAAACTATGGAAACGGGCGAACATATCCGGGGTGGCATACCAGAGAGACCTATATACACGCTGCGTGTTCGGCACGGAAACGGATGAGATCGAGAAATGGTTGAATCAAGACTTCGAGAATCCCGCAGAAGAAGCTCTCAACAAGGTCGAAAGTGACGCGCCGCTAGAGGCCACAGACTGGGATGTTCTCGTCAGATTCTTAGCGTCTCAAATCGTGCGTACCCCCGCTTTTTTCATCGGTATGCAACCTATCTGGGACAAGATGATGCCCGCTGTGTTGGAAAAGACGATGCGCGATGTGAAAGAGAAATTGCAACATGCGAAGGATACAGGAGAGCCACCGCCACGGGCCGAGCTTCCGGGAACTGGGAATTTCCCCCTTCGCGTTCACCGAGAGGACGTTCCAGACGAGAAATCTGTCAAGTTCACAACTGAAACCTTAATGGGTCGTAGCCTCTGGATCTGGTCGATGAAGCACATGCTTACCAACACACTGAAAGTTTTACATGAGCATCAATGGTCGATCTTACATGCAGGCTTTGGACCGAAATTTTTCACGAGCGACGATCCTGTCGTCAGACTTAACTTCTATTCGGCGTCCAGATACGACTTCAAAGGGGGATGGGGGAGCAAGGGCACGGAAATATTCATACCGCTGACCCCTCGACATCTTCTATACACGAAAATCGGCGCGTGGATGCTTCCTCGGGGGATAATCCTATCCGAGGGCGAAACACAGAAGTTCCGCCAGATGATCGCAACGCATGCACACAGATCGATCTTTGCACCAGGCCAAGAATCTGAAATCCCTAAACTTCGTCTTCGTACTGTAAATGCGCAGATGGTTGAGCATGAGAAGGAACAATGGCGGAGGTGGCACGAGGAGCAGACGCAAGCGGAAACAAAGCTGATGTCAGACCCTCCTCCGTCTAAGCGTCGGTGACCTCCTGTTCAGCCGATGCGCATGTTGGATAACCGAACCCATTGCCCGGGTGCACGCTCATAACGCCAGAATGCCCACCCGTTACAGCCCCTTTGAATCACTGCTTTCCCGGCAGCCGATGCAGACATGTACTTACGATTCTTGTACCTAACAATGCCGTCCTTCTGCGCGAACGCGCGATACGTCTTACCTTTGTAAACAGCCCGAAGCCGAAGGATCTTGCCGGTGCGTTTAACGTATTCGGCCAACAAGCCATCCGACTGAACCCGGCGCTGCTTCAACATCTTAGGAGCAATCCCAATCAGTTCCCTCAATCTCTTCTTTTCATGCTCCTTAATATCCCTTTTGAACTGACGAAGGAGATTTTCGGACATTGGGAATTTTCCCGATTGCTTATTGCCCTTGGGCATTGGCTTGATCACTCGCAACATGAGCGACTCTAGCTCTTTCAGGTGTTCAGAGTTGACAGTGAGATAGACACTGAAAGTATCCCACTTTTCCTTGTGACGATCTTTGAGGTGGTTGCCTAGACGCCACTTGAGATCGCTAGCTAGTCCTACATAGTAAAGAGTGCCCTTACGATACAACGCATAGACGCCTTCCCGACGGCGAATATAAGTGCGAATGATCTGTTGATAATCTTCGAGCGCATTGAACTTTATCTGCTCGAGATGCTGGCTAACAAGGGGGCTCTTCTTGGGCATATTTCGAAACTCCCAATTATGGACCTTTTCCACATAATACACTTTCATCCATTTGTTTCAGCGATTTCGGGCTACTAAGAATCCGCACTGTCAACTTGAAATTCCCGGCAATAGGCCGGCAACACGCCTTTACCGGGCATCCCAGGTCTCGCTTCCGAGACCCGGGCCCGTTCCCTAGTAGGGCTCCTCATTATCAAGTTCCTTTTCCAAGTCCTCCAAATTCCCCGTCCACTTCGGCTCCTTCGCCAACTTTTCAGCGTAACTAAATTCAGGCCGCTTCTTCACCGGCTCTGGTATAGGCTTCTTGCCGGCCGCAAATCCAAACAGCGCCTTGGCGCAGGCCAGGTTTCCCTCAAGCGCCTTCGTCTTCAGCAGATCAGCCAGTTCCTCCGAAATCTCGTTCAACCGCTTGTCCGCCGCTTGACGCAGACGCTCCGCGCCGTCCTTGTGCGACGGAACCTCCCGGCGCGCCCGTCCCTTGCTCTTGGTTGCCTTTCGTGTTTTCGCTTTTCTGTTGTCGGTCTTCAACGCATTTCCTAATACGACCATCTCTCCGCCATTTCCGGCCAACGCTCCGCGCACCCGCGCCCACAGAAGAAGCTGCATATGCGGCAACTCCGGAACGGAGTTGTCGCATATGCATTGTCAGGATTTTGTCTTATGACTTAAATCCGTTACCCTTCGTCTCCCGCCACACGCGCGCCGCGCAGCGCTGACCTGAACAAGATCAGAAAGGCTCGTCTCCTGCCTTCCGTTCCGCGCTTTCCCTATTTCCGTTTTGTCTCCTCCAGCCTACCGGAAAGCCGCATAATTCCCTGCAAACGTATCTAGTCCCTGGTCCCTACGTCCCTAGTCCCTGGTCCCTGGTCCCTGGCTTTTAGCAATCTCCGCCAACAGCCGCTTCTCCGCCAAATCCTCGAATTTCTCTCCGCCCTCTGGCACAATCCCGTACACCACCTTGCAGCCCATCGCCTGCGCCATCCGCGACAACGACTTCAGCGTAATTGTGTTTCTCAGTTCGCTTATCTCAGTATCGAAAACCCCTGTACGC
>Ga0181520_10002530_pt1 | contig 33726 bp, 29 predicted proteins | sample PEATcosm2014_Bin_29_FD_132451 | JGI IMG/M metagenome (GOLD analysis project Ga0181520, IMG submission 132451) | Peatland microbial communities from MTU Mesocosm Facility, Houghton, MI, USA - PEATcosm2014_Bin02_30_metaG | ecosystem: Environmental > Terrestrial > Soil > Wetlands > Peat | place...
TGTGCTGTCCCGGATCCATCCACAGTAGCGCGTCCACCGTGTTGTAGAAGGTGAAGAACTCTGCTACTCCGTCCACGTACACCCGCATATGGTCAATTGGATTTTGCAGGCTTGCCGCCGCAACCACGTGCGCCGGAGAACTCACCGTCGCGTTATTCGCCGGAGTAGACACGCACACCGAGCCCGCGCTCGTGCTTCCCGGGTTTGGCGGCGGCAGCGGAGCCGGCGCAGGGAACGGCGCCACGCCGGTGGCCGGACCAGTACTTTCTGCCAATGTAACCGTTGGGCAGGAGCTCGCCTGCTGCGGAACGGGCGGCGGCGTGGAAGATCCACTACCACCGCTTCCGCACCCTACAAGGATGGCGAGTAGCAACGCCGCGGTCGCGCACGGTAACCCATTTCGCCATAGCTCCGCACCCGCACGGAACACTGAAGGCTTGCTCATTCCCTGCACCCCGACAAATTGGTCGACCCCGTTTAGGATGCGGCACGCGTGCCGGAGGCTGTCGCAGTGAGTCTGTACGAACGCGCTGCGATTGATGTTTCCCTTCAGAATTGCCGATGAATATGCGGAGCATGGCTACATGCCTTCCTAGCCGCCATTTGCTCTCAGCGATATCTGGATGAAACGATACATGAAACTAAAACCGTATCACGGCCTTGCCGTGTCCTTGATCCTGTTTGTCGGCGTGACGCTGGTGTCGTATCAAAGCACCCAACGTTTCCTGAAAGGAGACCAGGACATTGCTGAAACTCGAGCTCGCCTCGACGGGTTCAGCGGTCTGGTTATCAACTTATTGGAAGCGGAGAGTGCTGAGCGTGGATACCTGCTCTCCGGAGATGAACGGCTCCTGGAGGCCTACCGTGTTGCGCAAGCTGAATTGCTGATTCAGCAACACGAGATCCGCTACAAGCTCCACGATCCAAGCGACCAGGCATTAGTGGAAAAGATCGACGGACTGGTTCAGCGCAAAATTGCGCGTCTCCAGCAAGGTCTGGACGCCCGCCTGCGAGGACTTAGGTTGGAATCCGACGTGGCGAAGAGTCTCGTCGAGAGCGGCACAACGCAAGAAATCCAACAGATCGCAGTTGAACTCCGCAAACACGAGCGGGCTCGAATGGATGAGCGGACGCTGGATGCAGATCGCAATGCACAGCACAATTGGGGCAGCGCGGTTATGTTGCTGGTCTTCGCAGCCATTCTGGTGGCAATCGCAACTGCCTCCATCATTCGCGATTCAAATAAGCGCGAAGCCGCAGAGCAAGCGTCCGTGATTGCCCAGGAGAAGACGGCCCTGTGGGCTCGCGAGCTGGAACGAGTGAACAGCGAAACCCGCTTTGTCAACGACATTTCAGATGCGCTGGCTATCGCTTTCAGTTCCAACGAAGTCTATGAAACTGTCGCCGAGTACTTACAGCGTTTTCTTCCGGGTGCTCAAGGTACGTTTGCTATCCTCAACAACTCGCACAATCTGCTGGAAACGGCTTGGACTTGGAATCCGCAGACGGAACATAACCGGGTCTTTTCTCCCGTTGATTGCCGTGCTTTGCGCCGCGGCGGTGCCTATTCCCGAAAGGTAGATTCGCCGAACTTGAGCTGTACGCATGTCGCCGAAGGTAAGACGAAGAACTATCTCTGCTTACCTCTGGTGGCACAAGGAGAGACAATCGGAGTTCTGCATCTTGATTTTGGCCCGGCAAAGTGGGAGGAACGGCAGCGAAAACTTATAGCCAAGCTGGCTGAGACCGTGGCAATGAAACTGGCCCATCTAAGACTGCAGGAAAAGTTGAAGGTGCAGGCTATTCGCGATCCGTTGACCGGAATATTCAACCGGCGGTACATGGAAGAGTCGCTACAACGGGAGTTGAGTCGCGCCGAGCGCCGCTGCAGCTCAGTGGGAGTGATCATGATTGATCTCGACCATTTCAAGCGGTACAACGATAGCTTCGGCCATGAGGCCGGAGATCGCGTTCTGCAAGAAGTGGCTGCGGTACTGCGCGATTCCTACCGCCGTGAAGACATCGTGTGCCGTTATGGCGGAGAAGAGCTGCTAGTGATTGTTCCCGAAATGAAGAGGGAAGAGGTGATTGAGCGCGCCGACCTTGTTCGCGAGCGCATTCGGCAGATCCGCATACAACACCGGAATCAGTTGCTGCCAGGAATCACGGCATCGTTTGGCGTCGCCGTTTATCCTGACGATGCCAAAACGCAAAGCGACTTGCTCAACAAAGCGGACATGGCTCTTTACAACGCAAAGCACGCGGGACGTGACCGGGTTATGGCATCTTACGAACCGGTCGAGATCGATGCGGCCGCCAAGGCTGCGAATGTAACTTAGGCTCATCCCCGGCCTGGTGCGAAGGCGAATCTGCTCTTCGCTCCGCCAGCCCCTTCGTGTACTCACACTCCGGTCTCTCGAGACTCTGGAATTGGCGTATTATCGTGGCTCTCGAGGTGACCGTAATGCAGCTTTCCGGCTCGATTCGTCCCATTCTGGAGCAGAAGAGCGGGTACGTCGGCTCCGTGACTCCAACGGACTCCGTCTACCAGGCCATTGCAACAATGGCAGACAAGCAGGTTGGCGCACTGCTTGTGCTCTTTGAAGACAAGATCGTCGGCATCGTCTCTGAGCGCGACTACGCGCGTAAGGTCATTCTGAAGGGCCGCTCGTCTAAAGACACCCCCGTTGCCGAGATCATGAGCTCTCCGGTGATCGTTGTCACCCCCGACCACAGCGTGGCCGAATGCATGAAGATCATCTCCGATCATCACATCCGTCATCTTCCCGTGCTGGAGCGCGAACGCCTCGTCGGGATCGTTTCCATCGGCGACCTGGTGAATGCGATCCTCTCCGAGCAGAGCGAGACCATTCGCCATCTTGAGGCTTACATCTCCGGCACGCCTACATAATTTATATTTGCGCTTTGTTGTTCCATGGAAGGAATGAGTCGCTGGGAGAAATGCGGAAGGATGTTCAGCTGCATCGCGCGCTGCAGCGGTCCCTAGAACGCGCTCAGCAGGTTGTTGCCGAGTTCCGGAGCGAAGAGCAGACACATCCGGCAGGCGGCGCTCGCCATGTCTTCGTAGTGCGCCAGTACCTCGCGGGCATTCTCAAGCTTGCTCACGGAAAACAGCCAGCGCTGGCGGAACATGATTCGGGAAATCATGCCGTTGATCAACAGGCACTCGCGACGCACTTCGTCGATAACGTGCCGAATCTCAGCGTCGTCCGCCGTATCTTCCTCAAGTGAGTGGGCGGTAAAGGAAAGCACTGCCGAAATATTGTTCTTCATCTGTCGCAGTTCAGCGAGCGCGGCTTCAAACCGATTTGAGTTAATCTCCGAAGCTTGAATCGGGTGCAGGGCTTGGATCAGCTCCTCTATCGACTGCACTTCGATTTTTCGGACGTCGATCATTGCAACCTTCTCGGGAACCAAACCAGTAAACACCCTAGAGTGTCTGCCGGAAAGACTCTACTTTCTTTGCAGGATAGTCAAGTGCCTTTTGTAATCGCTGGAGTTGTTCCAGGGTGGGGGTGCGGGAAGGCTGATCAGGCTTGGCAAAATGTACGAGCCAGGTGGTTAACGCCAACGTATAGCCCAGCATGGTAACGACGTTCAGTGACTTATACATATCAACACCATAGGTCGCAACCAGGCTGGATGTGAAGAGGTCCACAGACATGAACAGCATGAAGCCCACGCCGATTCCGTAGGTGCGTGTTTGCCAGGGAATCCCAAAATAGGAAGAAAAAAGAGCGGTAAACCCGAACGCCCCGCTAAAAATGATGGAGGCGGAGCGGTTCAGCACCATGACCGTATTCATCCTGCTCCCAGGAGATGGACCAGGGAAGAAAATGGCTGCGGCTGTGGTCAGTAGAATCAGGGATACGAATGAACTTCTAAACCATCGGATGGTGCCTTTGGGTAGGGTTGAGAAAGGCCGAAAGACGGCGGCGAAGACTTCCACTAAAACCGCGATCATCAAAGGAAGGCCGACGAGCCGGGTACCCCAATTCACCGAAAGATAAAGGCTCTTCGCGAACAGACCTACCACTATCAACAGGCTTGTCTTGAGGGAAAAGAACGCGATGTAGATGGTGAAGGCAGGATGCTGCCGCCAGGCGTTCTTCCGCAGTACGAGCGCCAGCAATCCCCATTGAAGCAACGCGTTGAAGGTCCAGATCGACCAGAGCACCGGGCACCTATCCTTGACTTAGGCCGGTCTGGCCGAATTGAAATGCGCGGATCTTTCTACGGCAAGGTGCCGGGGTCACCGTCGCAGCACGCAACGGCGCTGTTCGCCTTGGCGGTCTTTCCTGCGGGGCTGGAAGCGTAAGTGGCAAGCGAGAGAACCAGAATTACAAAGACGGTTATGCGAGTCAGCATTATTTAATCTCCAGGCGGTAATTCGCCGCAGCTGGAGATTAAAACGGCCAAGGTCGGGAACCAATAGTTGCGAACCCGTCTTAATATTATCTCGGCAGAAACGAGACTTCGGGGTTAATAACCCCTCAGTTTCCGCCCTTTCCAAAGATCCTTGAAATCTACACAATCTTACGATCCAACTTAGCATGAATCATCAGGGCGAAAAAGGTTACGATCGGGGAGTACTCTAGGAACCCGGCGTAGTTTGAAAATTGTGTGTTCCCAGAGGTTTCCCCATGTGGTATTGCCGGTCTTTTTTTGCTATGGCTGGCAGAGAAGCCTGGAGCAGAGCTCCGGTGAACTGTATATTCTGGAGACAACATTCGCTTTTCGAGCGCTTCGCCGAACCTGGCGCAAAGGACTGTAGATTCCGATGAATAGGCCTGAACGCAGCCTGCTTCAAGGTTTACTAAAGTACAGTGACCAGCGGTGCCGCAGGTTGGTGGAACTGGCCGAAGAGGGCGTGTGGGTTTTCAATCGCGAAGAGGTTACGGTTTTTGCCAACCTGGAGATGGCCCATATGCTGGGCTACTCCCCGTCTGAGATGTTGGGAACTGCTTCCCAGCAGTTCACCGCTGAGACCGAGCCTGGCAGCAAGGCGGAGACTCTGAGGAGCCTGCTGCACTCGGGCGGCCGGCCACTCGCGGAGATCAAGCTTCGCCACCGGGACGGGTCCGAGATTTGGGTCACTGTAGCTTTTTTCCCGCTCGCCGACGAAAAGGGAGAATTTGCTGGAAGGGTTGGCATTTTCAGCAATACCACGGCGCGCAAGCGCGCGGAGCGGGCGCTGCGCGAGAGCGAGCGGCGCTATCACGATCTATTTGCTCATGCTCCGGTCGGGATCTACCGCACAACCAGCGACGGCCTTATCTCGATGGCCAACGAGGCGTTGGTTTCCATGCTGGGCTACACCTCGTTTGAGGAGCTGACAGGGCAGAACCTGGACAGCGAGGGATGCGGCCCCATCTACCAGCGGGAGTCCTTCCGTGCCCAGATTGAACGCGACGGAGAGACTCGTGGGGTTGAGTCGGTCTGGAAGAGGCGCGACAACTCGGTGCTCTTTGTGCGCGAAAACGCCAAGGTGGTCCGCGACCCGAACGGCAAGATTCTGTACTTTGAAGGAACGGTTGAAGACATTACCGACCAGAAACTGGCGGAGGAAAAGCTGCAGCAGTCGGAGGCACGGTTGCGTTCGCTGATCAACAACGCTCCGTTCGGCATCTACCAGTGCGATCCGCGAAGCGACCGCTTCCTGGATGTGAATCCTGCGCTGATCGACATGCTTGGATACAGTTCAAAGTGGGAGTTGTTGGCGATTGAGATTTCCAAGGACCTCTACGCCGACCGCAGCGAATATGAGACCTTTGTCGAGGAGTGCCGCATCAGCGGGCAGTTCGAGTCTGACATGTCCTGGAAACGCCGTGACGGCAAACTGCTACAGGTTCGGGTGCGCGGACGGCAGTCGCGGGAAGCCAATGGCGATCTGCGCCTCGAAGTGTACGTAGAAGACATCTCAAAGCGTGCGGAACTGGAGCAGCAGCTACGCCAGGCACAAAAGATGGAAGCGGTTGGGAACCTGGCAGGCGGCGTAGCCCACGACTTCAATAATTTACTGATGATCATCTCCAGCTACACCCAGATGCTCGAGGACGAACTGCCCCCGACAGACCGGCGACGCCAGAATACCCGGCAGGTGCTGAAGGCCGTGGAGCGCTCGTCGGCACTGATTCAGCAGCTGCTCGCCTTCAGCCGCAAACAGATATTGTCGCCCCGCATCCTCGACCTGAATACGGTGGTGGAGGAGACGGCGAAGATGATTCGCCGCTTGATTGGCGAAGACATTGAACTGGTACTCGCCCTGGAACGACCTCTTTGGGTGGTGAAGGCGGATCCGGACCAGATCGGGCAGGTTCTGCTGAACCTCTGCGTGAACGCACGCGATGCCATGCCCAGAGGCGGCAAGCTCACGATTGCCACACGCAGCGCGAACATCGACCGCGAAGCCGTGAGAGCCATGCCCGTAGTTGTGCCCGGTGAGTACACAATTCTGACCGTGAGCGACAATGGCATCGGAATGTCGAAGCAGGTACAGTCCCGCATCTTTGAGCCGTTCTTTACCACGAAGCCGCTGGGTAAGGGAACCGGCCTGGGCCTTTCAATGGTCTATGGCATCGTCAAGCAGAGCGGTGGCTACATCTGGGTTGATAGCGAACTCGACCGGGGCACTCGATTCCAGGTTCTATTTCCGGCGGTGGACGAAACCATCACCACGGTCGAGCCGAGCCAGCCAACCCCGTCGGCGGGACAGGGTGAAACCATCCTAATTGCGGAAGATGAGGATGCGCTTCGCGAACCCATTGCCGCCTATCTGGCGGAACACGGCTACAACGTGCTGGAATCGTCCAACGGAGAGGAAGCGATGCAGGTGGCGGCACGGTTTTCAGGAGAGATTCATCTGCTGCTAACCGATGTGGTGATGCCCAAATTGGAGGGCGTTGAGTTGGCCAGGGAGCTGACGAAAGTCCGGCCGGGAATCGCAACCCTGTTCATGACTGGCTACACTGATCACCGATTGCTGGAGAACCTGCCAGCCGCGCGCAGACCCGCCGTGCTGCAAAAGCCGTTGAATCTCCAGAGGCTGCTGGAGACAATCGGCGGGGTCATGAGAAAGCCGTCCTAAACCAGCATCTGTTAAGGCTGCACGATCTGGTTGAACTGCGGATGGACTTGCTGCTGATTCAGGCTGCTTGCATCCCACCCGCCACCCAGTGCCTTCACCAGGTATACCGAGCTGACCATCTGTTGTCCGAGCAACTGTGTCGCTAGTCTCTCGCTGTTGAGCAGGGTACTTTGCGCGGTAATGACGTCCAGATAGGTTGTAACTCCACCGATATAACGATTGTTGGCGAAGAAGAGCTCGCGGCGGGCATCCTCGACGGCTGCCGCCTGCGTCGTTGCGGCCTGCGAGAGCGTCTGTAGATTGCTGATTCCGTCCTCCACCTGCTGGAAGGCAACCAGCACGGACTGCCGGTAGTTTGCCACGGACGCGTCGTAGGCGGAACGCGCGGCTGCCAAATTGGCCCGGTTGCGGCCACCTTGGAAAATCGGCTCCAAGGCATCGGCTCCGAGCGACCAGAAGAGGCTGGGCGCATTGGCGAGTGTCGTAATGTCGCGACTCTGCAAACCGCCTGCGCTGCCAATCGTGATGTGCGGATAGAAGGCGGTGCGGGCAATGCCGACCTGCGCGTTGGCATAGGCAACCTGACGTTCTTCGTAGGCGATGTCGGGGCGGCGCTCCAGCACGTCCGAAGGCACTCCCAAGGGCAGCGGTGGCGGGGTTGCGCGCAACGGCGCGGCCGCGATCGTGAAGTTTGAAGCAGCCTGGCCCACCAGCACGGCGATGGCGTGCTCGTACTGGGCGCGCGACTGTTTGACCAGTGCGACCTGGGTCAGGGTAGCGTCAAGCAGCGCGGCCTGCTGCGCCACTTCCAACCCGCTGGCGATGCCGCCGTTGTGCCGGTTGTTCACCAGCTCCAAGCCCTTGCGTTCGTAGCCCACCGACTCCTCTACTACCTGAAGCTCGGCGTCGAGCTCGCGCAGGGTGAAGAAGTCGGCGGCCAATTCGGCGGTCAGCACCAAGCGAGCGTTTTCCAGGTCGGCGGCGCTGGATTGGAGCGATGCATTGGCGGCTTCCACGTTACGCCGCACCCGGCCAAAGAGATCCACCTCATAGCTGATATTGAACGGAACCGTAAAGACGTTTTGGCTGTATGAGGTGGGAATCGTCGCGCCGCTCAGCGGACGATTGCTGCCTGCACCTTCGCGCAGCGCTCCAGGATCGGCAGAGAGCTGTGGAAACATTCCCGCGGTGGCCACGCGTGCGATCGAGCGCGCCTGCTCCAGCCGGTTTTGTGCGGCGGCCAGGGACTGGTTCGCCTGCAACAGCTGCTGCTCGTAAGTGTCCAACGCCGGATCGTGGAATACCTTCCACCACTCGCCCTTTGCAATCGTATCTTTGGGCGCGGCCAGCTGCCAGGGAGGCTCGGTCTTCCATGCGTTGGGCACGCTGGTTGTGGGCACCGTGGCGGCCGGACGCTGATAGCGCGGCCCCACCGCACATCCAGCAGCGAGTCCGAGAATCAGCAGAGCGGCGGCAAGCGCGGCTCGAACGGCATTGCGCTCCGGATTGTGGCAGGGTTGACCGTTCAAGACGCGCTTCCTTTCTGGGTTCCGTCTTGCGGCTGTGCCTGTTGCTTTTGCCCTGGTGAGGGCTGAGCTACGTTCACCTGCTGGCCATCTTCCAGCGAGTCGGGCGGATTGACGATGATCTGGTCGCTCACCGCCAGGCCGCCTAGAACCTCAAGCGTAGCGCCGTAATCGTGGCCAATGTTGAGGGGACGCAGTTGCACTTTGTGGTCGGGGCCGACCACGGCAACCCGGGGGCCTTCCGCGCGGAAGAGCATGGCATTCACCGGAACCGTGAGCTTCTGTACGTTGGCGCCGACCGCAAAATGCACCTGCCCGAATGAGCCGGGCAGCAGACGCCCGTCGTTGTTGGCTACATCGACCTCGGTGAGCAGGGTGCGGGTTGCCGGATCGATGGCTTCCGCCGTACGCACTACCACGCCCGTAAACTTTTCGCCGGGAAACTCCTGCAACGTCACCTGGGCCTTGACTCCAACTTTTATGTAAGGCGCATAAGCCTGGGGAACGCTGGTATAGACCCGTAGCGTATCCACCTGGGCGAGGTCGAAGAGCTCGCGCCCGCCCGCGCCGGCATTGATCAGCGCACCGGGATCGACGTTGCGGCGGGTGAGCACACCGGAGAACGGTGCGTACACATTCTTGAACGACTCAAGCTGTTCGAGCCGGCGAACGTTGGCATCGGCGGCAACCAGATTGGCTTGGCTCTGCTGGTATCCGCTGCTCTGCTGATCGGCTTCCTGGGCGGAGACCGAATCGGTCTTGCGCAGGTTCTCCCAGCGCTGGGCGCTGATCTTGGCAAGCTCCATCTGCGAAAGAATCTGCTGGCGCGCGGCGCGTCCCTGGTTCAGCTCCTGATCCACTTCCGGAGTATCGAGCTGCGCCAGCAATTCGCCTTTCCGGATCCGGCTGCCAATATCTTTGTACCAGCGCAGCAGGTATCCGTTGGTACGGGCATAAATCGGTGATTCCTTGAAGGCCTGCAAAGAGCCCGGCAGCACAAGTTCCACGTCGGGCTTCTCCGCCTGCGGATACACCACGGCGACGGTGGGCACAGAGTTCTTCTCGGTCTCTTTGGCGAGGACGCGGCTGTGGTTCACACGCATCATCAGGGTAAAGCTTCCCGCGAGCAGCAGCACGAGCAGCACAATGCCCACCATCTTGAGCGCCCTGCCCGGAGGCGCGGGCGGCAGCTCGGGCGGACGCGCAATGCCCGGATGCTGATGCTTCGAGTGTTGCTGGATCGCTGCGATCTCTTCGTCGCGCTGCGCCTGCGATCCATGCGGCTGCAGCGGCTCTTCGTTGCCCACAACATCGCCGGGATGAGTCTGCTTAGCTTCGTTCTCTGCACTCATACTTCACTCCAATTTCACAAACGTGTTTATGCCTGCGCCAGGCGATCACGCCGGGCTTCCCGCCGGCCATGGAATATTGCAAAGATGCTGGGTACAAAAAATAATGTTGCGACCGTGGCAAACAGCAAACCGCCGATCACGGCGCGTCCCAGCGGCGCGTTCTGCTCTCCGCCCTCGCCAAAACCCAGTGCCATTGGCACCATGCCGATGATCATGGCTAGCGCGGTCATCAGCACCGGCCGCATGCGGGTGTATCCGGCGGCAATGGCGGCCGGAATGGCAGCCATGCCTTCATCCATCTGCTCGCGTGCGAAGCTGACCATCAGGATCGAGTTCGCGGTGGCCACGCCCATGCACATCACCGAGCCGGTGAGTGAAGGTACGCTCAGAGTGGTGCGGGTCAGCAGCAGGAACCAACAAATTCCGGCCAGCGCTCCGGGCAGCGCGGAGATGATGATGAACGGATCCAGCCAGGATTGGAAGTTGATGACGATCAGCAGATAGACCAACACGATTGCGCCCAGCAGTCCGACGCCGAGGCCCACGAACGAGGAGCGCATGGTGCCCACCTGCCCACGCAGCACAATGTGAGTACCACGCGGCAATTGGCCGTCAAATCCTTTGATGATGCGGTCGGTTGCCGCCGCTACTCCGCCAAGATCGCGATCCTGCGTGCTGGCGTAAACGTCAATCACCGGTTGCACGTTGTAGTGGTTGACCACCGCAGGACGCGCGACGGGCTGTAGCTGCACAAGGTTTCCGAGCAGCTGCGCACCCTGCGGAGAATTCACCGGCACGTTCAACAATTCATCGAGACTGGTCATGCGATACTGCGGAGCCTGCACGGCAACCTGGTAGGTCACACCGTTCTTCGGATTCAGCCAGAAATTCGGCGACGTCTGAAAGCTCCCGCTCAATGGGATAAGAACGCTCTGCGCCACATCGCGTGCGTTCAGCCCTACCTGTGTAATACGCGTACGATCCAACTCCATGTGCAGGGTAGGCGAGGAGAGCAGTTGCTGCACGTGCACGTCGGCGGTGCCGGGAACGTGCCGCATCTGATTCGCGATTCGCTGTGCGATGGAGTAATTGCTCGCCATGTCCGCGCCCATGACCTGCACGTCAATCGGCGCCGGCAATCCGAAGTTCAGGATCTGGGTCGTTATATCGGCGGGTTGGAAGAAAAACTCCACCCCGGGGAAACGCTGCGGCAGCACCTCGCGCAGGTTGCGAATGTGGTCGGCGGTGGGACGGTGATGTTCGGGATCGAGCGAAATCAGGATCTCCGCGTCGCTGGAGCCGACGGTTCCGGAGGAGCTGTACGACTGATTAATACCGGAATTGGGCAGGCCGATGTTGTCGAGAATCGTCTGAATCTCGTTGCCTGGAATCTGCCGGTGCAGCTCTGCTTCCACCTCGTCGCAAAGGCGTGCGGTCTCCTCGACGCGCAATCCCGGGCGGCCGCGCATGTGCAGGCGCAATAAACCGGCGTCCACCTGCGGGAAGCAGTCCTGCCCGAGGAAGGGGATGAGTCCAAGCGAAAGGAAACAGAAGAGCAGGAAGAACGTCACGAACACACCGCGGTGCTCAATCGTGGTTTCCAGCAGCGATTGGTAGCCGTGGCGGAAATCTTCAAACTTGCGCTCAAAGCCGCGCTGGAAGCGGCCTGCGAACGTTTTCGGCCCGGCCGCGCGATGCTCATGGCCGCGCATGATGTACATCACCAGCGTGGGAATCAGGGTTCGTGAGAGCAGATAGCTGGCGAGCATGGCAAAACTTACGGCCTCCGCCAGCGGCACAAACAGGAACCGGGCGACGCCAGTGAGGAAGAACATCGGGACGAATACGATGCAGATGCACAGCGTAGCCACGAAGGCAGGCACCGCAATCTGTTGCGCGCCGTCGAGAATCGCCGTCCGCATCTCCTTGCCCATGGCGAGGTTACGTTCGATGTTCTCAATCTCGACCGTGGCGTCATCCACCAGGATGCCGACGGCCAGCGCCAAACCTCCCAGGGTCATGATGTTCAGCGTTTCGCCAATGGCGGCGAGCACAAGGATGGAAACGAAGATGGAGAGCGGAATGGAAATAAGAATGACGATTGTCGGCCGCCAGTCGCCAAGGAAGAGCAGAATCATGACCGCCGTCAATAGCGCGGCGGTCAGCGCCTCGTGGATGACTCCGTTGATGGAGGCACGCACAAACAGCGACTGATCGAAGAGCGCGCTGATCTTCAGCTCCGGCGGGAGCGACTGGGCCGCCAGGGGAACAATCCCCTTGATTCCGGCCACAATCTGCAGCGTGGAAGCCTTGCCATTCTTGTAAATCGACATCAGTGCGCCGCGATTGCCGTCCTGGCGCACGATGTTCGTCTGCGGCGAAAAGGCATCCCGGACATGGGCAACATCGCGCATGTAGAGCGTGATTCCGTTGCTGGTCTTCACCGGAAGATCGTTCAACTCGGCCACGGTTTGCGGCGTGCCGTTCATCTCAACGTTGTATTCGAGAGGCCCGAGCTTGGTGGTTCCCGTGGGAAGAATCAGGTTCTGCGCGTTGAGGGCGTTGACGATATCGACCGGAGAAAGATTGTAGGATTGCAACTTCGGCAGATCCAGGTCCACCTGGATTTGCCGGATTTTGCCGCCGTACGGATACGGCGTGGCCGCTCCCTGCACCGTGGCCAGCGGAGTTCGCAGAAAATTCTGGCCGAGATCGAATAGTGTCTGCTCCGGCAGGGTCTTGCTGCTCAGTCCAAGCTGGATGATCGGGGTGGTGGAAGCGCTATAGGAAATCACCAGTGGAGGCGTGGTTCCTTGCGGCAACTGGCGTACTGTACTTTGCGAAACCGCCGTGACCTGCGCAATCGCCGTCTGAATGCTGGTGCCGGGACGGAAGAAAATCTTGATAATTCCCAGACCGCTGACCGACTGCGACTCCATGTGTTCGATATTGTTGACCGTCGTCGTGATGCCACGTTCCGAGTTGGTCACGATGCGATCCGCCATATCCTGCGGAGACATGCCGCCGTAAAACCAGAGCACGGAGACCACGGGAATATCGATCTCCGGAAAGATGTCGGTCGGCATCATGGACACCGTGATCGGCGTCAGGAGAATGATTACCAGCGCCATTACAATGAATGTGTAAGGACGCCTTAGGGCTAACGCAACAATCCACATGGATGGAAATCACTCCAGAGTTCAACCGGGTATGCTCCGCGCAACTGGCAAGAACCTTGCCCCGGTACTTTGTTAGATTCGATACAGCGCGTATTGGATCGAATATTTAGATGAGAGCCACTCACCCATGCTAGCATCGGGCGATGGTCAGAACCGTAAATATTGGTTACGAGAAATCCGGCTGCAAGCGCTCTCCGGGACGGCCCCGTTCCGAGCGCGCCCGCCAGGCAATTCTCGGCTGCACCTTAACCTTCCTGGAAGACAAAGCGAACGGCTTTTCCGGCCTGACGATTGAGCACGTGGCCGCCGAGGCCGGCGTCGGTAAGGCCACGGTGTACCGCTGGTGGCCAACCAAGGCCGCGCTGCTGGCGGACGCGTTCGCCAGCAGAGTCACGCAAAAACTCCACTTTCCGGATACTGGATCGGTCGGCCGGGATATGAACTTGCAAATGCATCAACTGGCGAGCATCATGCGCAGCCGCCGCGGCAATATCCTATCGGCAATCCTTGGCGCGGGGCAGAGCGATAAAACGCTGATCAGCGCCTTCCGCGAACGCTTCTTGAAGCCCCGCCGGGCTGAGGCGTATGCCACGTTGCAGCGCGGCGTCGTACGCGGCGAATTGCCTGCCGATCTCGACCTCAACATGGTTCTAGACGCTCTGTACGGTCCGCTCTACATGCGCTTCCTGCTGCGCCATGACCGCCTTACGCCCGGCTTTGTCGATCAGCTTTGCGAGTTGGTGCTCGGCGGAATTGTCCGCGAGGTTCCCACCGGAGGCCAAAGCCAGCGGCGAGTTTCAGGCGGAAAATGAAAGGGTTCGTGAGTTTACGAACCCTGCCGAGTTGCAGCTATTCGCTCCAGCGCTTGAAAACCAGTGAGCCGTTGGTGCCGCCGAATCCGAACGAATTCGACAACGCATAGTCCAGTGACGCTTTGCGCGCATGGTTCGGAACAAAGTCCATGCCCAGCGTCTGCTCGTCCTGGTTTTCCAGGTTGATGGTCGGAGGTAAAATCTGGTCGCGAAGCGCCAGCACGGAAATGCCCGCCTCCAGTCCCCCCGCACCGCCCAGCAAATGTCCGGTCATCGACTTGGTGGAACTGACGGCGACCTTATGCTCTCCAAAAAGGTTGCGGATGGCGGTGGCTTCCAGTCCGTCACCGACCGGAGTGGAGGTGCCGTGGGCATTCACATAGCCGATATCGGCGGGAGTGAGCTTGGCATCGCGAATGGCATTGCGCATCACGCGGAATCCGCCTTCCCCATCCGGCGCCGGAGAGGTGATGTGATAAGCATCGCCGCCCATCCCGTAGCCCACCACTTCGGCCACAATGCGCGCGCCACGCGCCTTGGCGTGCTCCAGCTCTTCAAGAATCAGAATGCCTGAGCCTTCGCCAACGACAAAGCCATCGCGATCCCTGTCCCAGGGACGGCTGGCGCGTTCGGGCTGATCATTGCGCGTGGAGAGCGCGCGCATGGCGCAGAATCCGCCTACGCCCATGGGGGTGATTGCGGCCTCGGCGCCACCGGCGATCATGACGTCGGCATCGCTGCGTTGAATAATCTTGAAGCTGTCTCCAATCGAGTGGGCGCTGGTGGTGCAGGCCGTGGCGCTGGCCATGTTCGGCCCCTGGGCGCCAAAGCGGATGCTGACGTGCCCGGCGGCAAGGTTCACAATGCTGGCGGGAATGAAGAAGGGCGAAATTTTCCGCGGCCCGCCCTCCAGCAGAGCGGTGTGCTCGCGCTCGATGACATCAAAGCCGCCGATGCCTGAGCCAATGTAGACTCCGACCCTCTCGGAATTCTCCGGCGTAATCTTAAGGCCACACATGTTCACCGCCTCGGTGGCAGCGGCCAGTGCGAGGTGGATGAAGCGGCCCATCTTCTTTAGTTCTTTTTTTTCGACAAAGTTCAGGGGGTCGAAGTTCTTGACCTCGGCCGCGATCTGGCAGGAAAACTGAGCTGCATCAAAGTGGGTGATCGGAGCGACACCGCTTTTACCTGCAAGGAGGGCTGCCCAGACCTCCTCCGTGGTGTTGCCGACACCGCAAATCAAACCAAGTCCAGTGACAACCACTCGGCGGCTCAAGCTCGCTTCCCGCCTTTCGCATGTGCGCTGATGTAGTCGATTGCGTCCTTCACAGTTTTGATGTTTTCGGCATCCTCGTCCGGTATCTCGACATCGAAGGCTTCTTCGAAGGCCATTACCAGCTCGACGACGTCGAGCGAATCCGCGCCCAAGTCGTCCTGGAAAGAAGCGCTGGAGGTGACTTCGCTTTCCTCCACCCCAAGTTGCTCCACGATGATCTGTTTGACTTTTTCGTCGGCGGAAGCCATTCGGTTCTCCTTAGAGTGGGAGCGGCGTACGCCGGGCAGTATTGCCCGGCGGCTAGGCTACGGTGGCCGTTCCTTCATTGTACAGAGGTGCGGTTTTCCTGTTTACTTCGAGGCCTTAGAATGTGCGCTGATGTAGTCCACCGCATCCTTCACGGTCTTGATCTTCTCAGCGTCTTCGTCCGGAATTTCAATGTCAAAGGCCTCTTCGAAGGCCATCACGAGTTCGACGATGTCCAGCGAGTCGGCGCCAAGGTCATCCACGAACGAGGCAGAGGAAGTGACTTCGGCTTCGTCCACACCCAACTGCTCCACGATAATCTGTTTTAACTTCTCTTCTACAGCAGCCATATTTTTGGCGCCTCCTGCAAAAAGTTGAGCCGTCCGGCCAAAGGGTCGCGCCATTGGAAACGTTCTATTGCGCCAGACGATTCCGACTAGCATCCTAACTGTTCGTTTTTGTGAAGGTCAATGCGCAATTGATGGGGAAGGCGGCGATTGTGGAAATCACCACGGCAGGACGAAGCCGGAACGCCACTATCCAAGGTGTACCAGAATGGGTTCTACTGGGTGTATGCGAGCAGTAGTACAGCGGGTTTCGAGGGCCAGGGTTACGGTGGAGTCGCGCTCGATTGGGCAAATTGAGCGCGGTCTGATGGTCCTGTTGGGCGTGGCTTCGGGAGATGGCGAGAGCGACGCGGAATACCTGGCAGAAAAAATTGCCGTGCTGCGAATTTTTGAAGACGCGGACGGAAAGATGAACCACAACGTGAGCGAAGCTGGCGGTGCGGTGCTGGCGGTCAGCCAGTTCACCCTGTACGGGGACGCGCGGCGAGGGAAACGGCCTTCGTTTGACGCGGCTGCGCGCCCAGAGCAGGCGCGCGGACTGTACGATTTTTTTGTGGAGCGCATTCGAGCGCTCGGATTGCGTTGCGAAACCGGGCAGTTCCAAGCCGAAATGAAAGTGGAGCTGGTCAACGATGGTCCGGTGACGATTCTGCTGGATTCGCAGAAGACTTTCTAACCATTTACCTTCTGGATAATACTTTTCAGGGTCGGCGTTACTCACTCGCCAATCGTAGGACAGGTTGGCCGACTATTGGCATGATTATCATGCTTTGGCCTGACCTCTATTATCCCTCCGTACAATGGCAAGGTTCAGCAACGTTCAATGCTTGCGCTATGCGGTTCCCTCGCGGGCATCTTTCCATAGGTCAATCTGACCGTCCTGGGCATACCGATCGATCTCATTCAACTCTGCATCCGTGAACTCGAGCTTCTGAACCGCGTCAAGCGAGTTTTCGAGCTGCTCCACGTTGCGGGCTCCGACGAGTGCGGAGGTAACCCGCTGGTCGCGCAACACCCAGGCAATCGCCATCTGCGCCAGCGTCTGCCGGCGTTCGCCCGCAATTTCATTCAGGGCGCGCACACGCTTCAGGTTCTCCTCGCTCAGGAAGTTCTTGAGAAACGAACCCCCACCGACGGTTGCGCGCGAGTTCTCCGGCACCCCACTCAGATACTTGTTGGTCAGCAATCCCTGGGCCAACGGGGAGAATGCGATGCAACCTACGCCCAGTTCCTCCAGTGTGCCGAGCAAGCCCTTTTCAACCCAGCGGTTCAACATGGAGTACGACGGTTGATGGATAAGCAGCGGAACTCCTTCGCTTTTCAAGATTTTTGCAGCTTCGCGCGTCCGCTCCGGACTATACGACGAGATCCCCGCGTACAACGCTTTGCCTTGGCGCACAGTCTGCGCCAGCGCGCCCATGGTTTCTTCCAGCGGCACATCCAGGGAAGGACGATGTGAGTAGAAAATGTCTACGTACTCCAGACCCATGCGTTGCAAGCTTTCATCCAAGGACGCCAGCAGATACTTGCGCGAACCGCCCACGCCATAGGGACCCGGCCACATATCCCATCCCGCCTTCGATGAGATCAGGAGCTCGTTTCGGAGGTTGCGAAAGTCCTTTCGCAGAATTATGCCGAAGTTCTCCTCTGCCGACCCATACGGTGGCCCGTAGTTGTTGGCCAGGTCGAAGTGTGTCACTCCCCGATCGAATGCTCGCCGAATCACCGCCCGGCCAGTCTCAAAAACATCCACACCGCCAAAGTTCTGCCAAAGCCCAACCGATACGGGAGGCAATACGATTCCAGATCGCCCGCAACGGCGAAACTGCGCTCCGTCATAACGTTTCGCATCGGGTACATAGCTCATTTACACCTATCTCCTTGGATTCGTTCAGATGCCACGGCGAAGCTGCCAAAGAAGCAGCCCGGCCACCGTGTGACTGGGCTGCTGAGCAGAGTTGATTCGAGGCTATGCGACTTCGTGTGAGGCCGCAGGGTGGAACTGCTCCCGCTCGGTGGAACCGTGGAGAGCGGTGGTGCTGCTAGCGCCTCCGGCGATGACCTGGGCGACGTCATCGAAGTATCCAGTGCCGACAAACTGCTGGTGCTTGACCGCGCGATAACCCTCCGATTCGGCGGCAAACTCTTTTTGCTGCAGGATGGAGTAGGCCGACATGGCGCTCTCTTTGTAGCCGCGGGCAAGATCGAAGACGGCATAGTTGAGGGCATGGAAGCCGGCGAGGGTGATGAACTGGAACTTGTAGTTCATTTTGGCGAGCTCATTCTGGAAATTGGCAATGGTGGCGTCGTCCAGCTTCTTCTTCCAGTTGAAAGAGGGCGAGCAGTTGTACGCCAGCATTTTGCCGGGGAAGCGGGCGTGGATGGCCGAGGCAAAGCGGCGGGCTTCCTCGAGGTTCGGTTCGCTGGTTTCGCACCAGAGCATGTCCGCGTAGGGCGCGTAGGCTAGGCCACGGGCAATCGCCGTGTCAAGACCGCTCTTGATGCGGTAGAAGCCTTCGCTGGTACGCTCTTCTCCGGTGAGGAAAGGGGCGTCGGCGGGATCGATATCGCTGGTGATGAGCTTGGCGCCGTTGGCGTCAGTACGGGCGATAAGAATGGTGGGAACATTGCAGACATCGGCGGCGAGCCGTGCGGCGATGAGTTTGTGGACGGCTTCCGAGGTGGGGACGAGGACTTTGCCGCCCATGTGTCCGCACTTTTTAGCGGAGCTGAGCTGGTCCTCGAAGTGAACGGCGGCGGCTCCCGCTTCGATCATTCCCTTCATCAGTTCGAAAGCATTGAGCGTTCCGCCGAATCCGGCCTCCGCGTCGGCGATGAGGGGCGCGAGCCAATGCTTACTGTTCTTACCCTCCTGATGCCAGATCTGGTCGGCCCGCAGCAGAGCGTTGTTGATGCGGCGGCAGAGCTGGGGAACGCTGTCAGAGGGATAGAGACTCTGATCGGGATACACCTGTCCGGCGGAGTTGGCGTCTCCAGCGACCTGCCAGCCACTGATGTAGATGGTATCGAGTCCGGCTTCGACCATCTCGATCGCCTGATTGCCAGTCATGGCACCGAGGGCCTGAACATGGGTGCGGGAGTTCAGGAGCTCCCAGAGACGTTCGGCGCCGAGGCGGGCGACCGTATATTCGATGTGAATCGTGCCGCGCAGCCGTTCTACGTCAGCCGCAGTATAGGTACGCTCAATGCCGCTCCAGCGTGCATCGGTGTTCCAGGTTCTTGTGATGTCGAAGCCGTTTTTATTCGCAGTCACTGTCGGTTCTTCCCCTTCTTGAATTCTTGTTGTGATCGTCGGTTGGCTTGCTGGTTTTGTTGTGCTTTAAGGAATGCCGGTTCGAGGCTACCGTCGGCTCTTATCCGTACGGCGCCTCGTGGCCGGAAGTTAGAACGGGTCAATCTCCGCACTGCGCACCATGGATTCGCTGATGGCTCGCGCCTGGCGGAAGCTCTCCGGAGTGCCGAGATCCTTGCCAGGATTGGCAATGAGCCGTGCGAGCTCTTCGTCGAAAAGCCGGGTGATGAACTCGGGCGTATGCTCGACCGGCTTGCCGCCGTCATCGACGATGGGCGCGACTCGCCAGTGCTGGATGCGCTGCGCAATCATCAGGCGATAGATGCGGTCGGTGGCGAGATCTTCCATGAAACCGTCAAGCAGGCTTGCGCCCTTGCCATTGAGTACGCCGTTGCGATAACGGATCACCGTGCGGATGGCGGCGCGGGTCCCTGCTAAGGTGCGCTTGCCGACGCCGGCGGGCGCGGGGCGGAGGTTGGGATAACGCGGACCGGAGTTGCGGCGCGAAATCTGGTTGGGTACGGGGAACTGCGCGACCGCAATCTGGTTCTGGTCGGGATGTCCGGTCCAGGCGCCATCAAAGCCCTGGCTGGCTTCGTTTTTTTTGTCCTTTTCCAGCACGGCGAGGGCACGCTCGTTGAGCTCGGGATCTTCGCGGCTGGGGTAGAGAGCGGTCATACCGCCGATGGCGAGGGCGTGGTGTTTATGGCAGAGTTCGGGGAGCAACTCGCGCAGGCTCTGGAAGAACGGCACATCGTGCGGAATGGTGTTGCGGTCGGGCAAGACCCACTCCGGATTTTCGAAGTTGTAGTGGATGAGCGATGCCATGTAGTCCCAGCGGCCGAGATTGAGGCCGAGGATGTGACCCCGCAGGTTGTAGAGAAATTCCTCCATCTGGTAGGCGAGGGCATGGGACTCGACGAGAGCCATACAGCGAATGGTGCCGCGCTGCCAGCCGCGCGCGTCTTCGACGGCGTCAAACAGGGCACTCCACCAGAGGGCTTCCTCGGCGGACTCCGACTTGGGAATGTAGAAGCACGGCGGGTGCTTGAGCGCGTCAAGCTCCATCTGGAAGGCGAGCAGGGCAAGATCAAAGAGCGAACCCGACATGGGACCTTCGCCGAAGATTCCGCCCTGGTGCAGGTGAAGGCCACGTACACGCGTCCAAATCACGGTTTTACTGGGCTCAATGCCAATGGTGCGGCCACGCTTCTTATCTTCATAGGTAAGATCGCCCTGCAAGGCTGAAAGGATATTGCGCATCCCAAGGCGCTGATGATCCCATTCGTTGACCGTGGAGTCCTCGAGATCGAGCATGACGCCGGGAGCGCCGGAGTTGAGCATCTTGACGACCAGCTCGGCTTCGTCGGCAGGTCCGGTCATTTGGTTGCGCTGGTCCTGGCACCAGTCGGGAACCTGAATCTCCCAGGGGACGCGCTGGGGTTCGCCGGCCGGAAGGTGCGCAGGCAGATGGCCCTGGTGCGAGGCGGTAAGAGCAGCCTTGCGCTTGGCGACCAGATCCTGCTGCCAAGGGGTAAAGCGCTGGTGCAGCGGCTGGAGGAAGTCGAGGAAGCCCTTTGGGAATTCCGCAGCGGCTTTGAAGGTGCTGGGAGGGTGGTTCAGGTGGAATCCCCGCGTTGATTCGTTCCCGCCCGCGGAGTGCGGGTCGAGCGAAGCTCCGTGTGGCGTAGTGGTAACGGACATGCGTCTCCTTTGGGAAAAATGGCTGCAATCGACAGGGCACACCTGCGCTGACTCCGGTGGCGCCGCAGCGGCGCAAGCGGGAGCAGGGCAGGGCATGCGACCCGTCGCCGGCCCTGAGTCACTGCTGACAAGGCTCAATTTAGAATCGAACCGCTTGGAACGCGGCGTTGGTTGACGCCGGTTCAGAGGAATGGCCCACAATGCCTGGGGCCAGAGGACAACGGTTGCCTGGAATGTGTGCCGGAAATGCGTTGGTCCGCACACGTATCGTTCCGGGCTATTAGAGGCTTCCGGAAGAACCGAGGTTGCATTTTTTGTGAACCGCCATCTTCGGAGAACGGTGCGGCTAGACCAGAAGCTATAGAAAGACGATGGGATCGTTGGACCTTAGATCAGCCGATTGGGGTTGCAATGCGCTGGACGAAAATTCCCCGGTCTTGCACAGCTTCCGCACAGGGTTCAGGCGACGGCGGGCCGGTTGGGTCTTGCATCCTAGGCTCGCCTGCCTCAAGCTCTTTGTATGTCGATCGCGAAGCCAACTGAAACCTCCGACCGCTGCGCCATATGCTCCGGCACGGGCTGGCGCATGGTGCCGGTGGAGCATAACGGGCGCACCGTGGAACAGGCAACGCGCTGCGAATGCGTCCGCCAATTGCAGAGCGAGCGGCTGTTAGAGGCGGCGCGGATTCCGCGACGCTACCAGCATTGCGAGCTTTCCAACTTTGAACATGAAGGGCCGTTCCACTCACTGGCAAAGGCATACATGGCCTCACTCCGATTCGTAAAGGAGTTTCCGCTGGAGAGTGCCGGACTGCTGCTGGTAGGGCCGGTCGGGGCTGGCAAGACTCACCTGGCAGTAGGAATTGCCAAAGAGCTGATCGCGCATAAGAATACGGCGTGCCTGTTTTACGATTATCGCGAATTGCTGAAAGAAATTCAGAATTCCTACAACGCCTCAGTACAGGTGACAGAGATGGAAGTTCTGCGGCCTGTATTCACGGCTGACGTGCTGGTGCTGGACGAACTGGGCGCAGCCAAGCCGTCGGAGTGGGTGTGGGACACGGTAGCGCACATCCTGAACACGCGCTACAACGACAAGCGGACCACGGTGATCACGACCAACTTCGAGGATAAGCCATCAATCCTCGGTGAGCCCGAGAAACGGCGTGAATCGCGCGAAGACACCCTCGGGGATCGCATTGGAGATCGTATGCGCTCGCGGCTGCACGAAATGTGCCGGGTGGTACGGGTCGAGGGCGAAGACTTCCGCATGAAGTACAAGAGCGCAAGCCTGCGCTGAGCCCACCGGAAAGCAAAATCTACCGGCGAGCCTTGGCGGCTTGGATTGCACATTCGCTGAATCGATGGAGTTCGGCGGCCAGGAAGCGCCACTCCGTATCGATCGAGGTACCGCCGATGGCGCTTCCGGCAACGGCGGATTGAAGAATGTGCCGGCTGTGCATATTGGATCCGTGAGGCAAGACGAAGGGCGGTGAAGGCGTGATGATTCACCGCTGACGATACGGTCAGGAACTCTCGCGCGCGCTCAGCGGCGCCCAGCCCGCAGTCAGCAGCGCACGCAGAACAACTGCAGCATGGCCGGCAAGTAGTCGCGATTGGCAGAGCGGAAGTACCACTCCATGGCTTGCTCGGATTCGCCGGCCGCGTCAAAAACACTGCCGACCATGAACTCGGCTTCGGCGTGTCCGGCGATGGCGGCCGTGGCCAGGGCTGCACATTCCCCTTCACTCATCTCGATATTGGGAAAAGTGGACAGAAAGCGGCACAACTCGCGGAGAGTTGCGCTCAAGTACCGTGGCGAAGTTTCTTCCTCAAGTTGCTTGCTTACGGCTGGCATCATTTTCCCCACACTCCATTGCGCGTAGTGTGCCAAAAGCTCGATCGCGAGGCAGTGACTTTGATCCGCCTCTATATATGTATTGCATCGCAATGTACATCGGCAGATGTCTGATTCTTATTTACGGGAATTTCTCAGTTTGTTCATCGGAGATTCAGGCGGCAGACAAGATACGGGGATTGCCGCGGGCAGCGCGCTTCGCGATACACTGTCGGCTGTGTGGACGCGTTGCGAATTCTTAACCGGACATGACGAGGAGTTCTTCGCAGGGTTGCCTGCCACTCCGGCGGTGTTTGTGCTGCGCCCGAATGCCGCCGGGGCCGAGCCCTATGTGAGCAAGACAGCGAACCTGCGGCGCCGTTTGCTGCGATTGCTGGGCGCGGCCGATGGCCGGCGGCTGAGCTTGCGAGAGCGTGTTTCCGCCGTGGAGTTTCTGGAGGTGGGCGGAGAGTTCGAGGCGGGATTTGCGCTCTACCGGCGGCTGCGCACGGAGTTTCCTGAAAAGTACGCCGAGCGGCTGCATCTGCGCCCGGCTCCGCTGCTGCAACTTCTGCGCGAAAATCCATATCCCCGGGTTGCGGTCACTACCCGCATCCGTTCGCTGCGCGCGGCGACCTCGTACTTCGGACCCTTTGCTTCGCGGGCCGAGGCCGAGCAGTACGCGAATGATTCGCTGGACTTCTTTCTGCTGCGGCGCTGCACCGAGGAACTTGCGCCGGATCCGAAGTTTCCGGGCTGCGTGTATTCGGAGATGAAGATGTGCCTTGCACCCTGCTTCCAGGGGTGCACCGACCAGCGCTACGCGGAAGAGGCAGCGCGGGTGGAGCGATATTTTGAGAGCGCCGGACACTCGCTGATAGTGGAGATCAGCCGGGCACGAGACGAGGCCAGCGAACATCTGGAGTTTGAAGCCGCGGCGGCGGCGCACGCGCGCCTGGAAAAGTTGAAGGCCTTGCAAGGCCGAATCGCGGAGATTGTGCATCGGATCGACCAACTGAATGGATTGTTGCTGCAACCATCGCACCTGGCCGGACACATTGCGCTGTTCCGCATCTGCGGAGGAATGCTGCAGGGGCCTCTTGCCTTCGACCTCAGGGCGCGTGCCCTGAAACCGGAATCGCAGCCAGCACAGGGCGGCCATCCACAGAGCGCTCCTACGCAAAGTATGGAGGCACGCATTCGGGAGTTGCTGGGCGCGGCGGAGCCGCCGGTTCCAAAGAGCGCGCAGGAGTGGATGGAGCACCTGGCGATCCTGAAACGCTGGTACTACCGCACGAACAAAGTGGGCGAGATCTTCTTTGAAGATGAACACGGAGTGTTGCCGATGCGCCGGGTGGTGCGCGCCGTGGGACGGGTCTTGAAGGGAGAAAAGCCGGCGGGAGATTTGAGTGAGACCGCGGGGGATTACTGGATTTTCCGCAGCAAAGAGGCTGGGCTGTAGCTGAATTGCTCCTCCTGATTAACGCATGCCCGGGGCGAAGCGTACCCGTATCGCATTCACCGCAGGCTTAGGGCACTACAAGTTCGGCGCTCCCGCCTGCATGCGCTTTGTGGAAGACCACGCGGATTCCGTCACGCCAGCGTTCGTCGAGTCCGACCAGCTTCCACTCCAGCTCCGGTGAAAAGTAATGCAACATGGTTGCCGTGGAGGGATGCACGTGGAGCGCGGGCGCCGCGAGGATGAGGATGGGATCGCGCTCGGAGAGAATGCGGCCTGGAAAGTAGCCGAATTTCTGGAATTCGCCACGGCGATGATGCCAGCGCACGCGCGCCCAGTAGTCGAGGCCTTGCACGGGAAGGTGAAAATCTTCTGCAGCCTTGAGTTCAACCACCGCTAGACGGCTATCGTGCGTGATACAAAGTAGATCGATGACCGCGCGGTCGGAGGCGGCAAAGGCTGGCACCTGTGCGTAGAACTGCAAAGGATCCAGGCGCGCGTCAAGCTGAGTGATGTCGCGCTCCACTAGGGATTGCAGCCAACGCTCCGGCTGCAGCCGGTAAAAGGGATGGTTGTGATCGCGGAGCTCCGTGGGCGAGGACGCGGCAAGGTCCACCGCTCCGGCTGCGGGCGTCTGTCCGACGCGCTTGCTTACAAGGCGCTCAATCAGCTTTACCAGCAACGGCGCGGTCTCGCTGTTCCATTCGTATTCGGCGGGTGGAGCGCCAAACACAACGCGCTCCGCTGTCCGGAAGTGACGGTCTGGCTCTAGGGTGGCGCGGGCAAACTCCAATCCATGAACGCGGAAACCCACGGCGGAGGCAGAGTTCGGCACCGCCTCCACCGTGGGACAGAGAGCACGCATGCTGGCGACAGACTTGGCAAAACGTTCGAGCGTCTGCTGGCGGTTGAAGCACTGCGCAAGCCGGGTGCTGAGATTCAGCTCGGTCGCGAGATCGAGTTCCTCGGATTGCTCGGTGTGCTCATCAAGCGCGAAGAGACGCCACTGGGCAGCCTTACGATTGAGGTGCGAGAGGCGCAGTTGCGCGGTTTGCGCGCGGCCCTCCGGAGCGAACAGCGCGAGCGCCGACACGTGCGCCGAGGATGTAAGATGCTCGCGGCAGTAGTCGAGCCAGAGAACAGCAACGGCAACCGAATTGTCGATTGTCGCCTGGGACTCACCTTCACCGCAGCCGACGAGCGCAATCCGCTCCTGGCCGCGCCGCAACAAGCCGCGCGCACAAACCGCGCCAAAGGAATGTTCGAGATCGGCGGCGGTGGTGATGCGCTCGAGGGTCCAGCCAGGAAACTGGTGGGCTACGGAGCGCTCCAGAGTTCGCTGATAGGCGGCGCGCATGGCTTTGAGCGCCGAAGACGTGCTGCGCTCGGCGTGCGCGCAGATCTCCATGCGCGAGGGCCGGGACTGTCCGAAGCGAAGCACGGAGAGCTTGAGGATTCCATTCCTGATTTCCGCGCTGGTGGCACGACGTACGATATTGCTTTCCTCCGACCAGATCTGCAGCAGGCAGCGGCCACGCTCCGGTGTGGCCGAATAGTGCGCGGAGGAAAAGTCGAAGAGCATCTTGCCCTCTTCCACCACCACGGCGCTGGGGTGCTCGCTGATGTAGCCGGAGATGAGATCCGCAATCTCCTCTGGGGTTTTTGCGGCGCTCACTGGCTAGTCCTTCTTTCCTGGTTTCAGCGAAACGCTGTCGAACTCGACCTCAGCGGGCGCGGCAAAGCGCTCGCTCTGGCGCCCCCAGCGGCGGAAGCCCGGCGCATCAAAGCGCACCCGCAGCTTGTAGACGTCTTTGCGGGGGATGCGGGCATTCAGCCCGTAGTGGTTGAGCCACGGATGCCAGTAGAGCGGCAGTTCACCGGCACCATACACCTTGCCATCAGGAGCCGTCAGACTGGCCCGCGGTCTGAGGGCGGGAATGAGGCGGCCCGTACGCGAGTCGCGGATGAGGAGTTCGAGGCGAACGCTGTCTTTGCCGGAGAAGTCGACCAGATTCCGCAGGTGGAGCTTTGCGCCACCGATTGGCATGGCGAGGCCGGAGTAGTCGAGCGCGTAGCCGACAAAGTAATCTCCGGCAGGCTTCTTGGCTCCGGAGACGGACTGCTGCCAGAGTGCGGTGATCGCCGCAGTAAGCGCAGCATTGCAGGGCTTCAGCAGTTCTGCCTCATTGGCTGCTGCGGTGGTGGTGGCCAGGGGAAGCTCGGCCATGGCTTCCTGGATGAGCGGCACGGGGGGAAATTCGGCGGTGGTGGGCTTCGCAAAGCGCTCGCCGGAAGAGAAGACGTGCGGTGGCGGATCGATGGTTACGCGCAGGGTATAGCTGCTGTCGGCATCGAGTGGCACATTGCCGCCGTAAGCGTTGAGCAGAGGATACCAGCCGAAATCGGCCGGTGCGGATTGCTCGTTGCCGTTAGCGTCGATAAGGGTCGCGCGCACGGTGAGTCCTGGAATGAGCCTGCCATCGGCAAGATCGAGCACGAAGATGCGGAGATGGACGTTATAGTCCGGAGCTTCATGCCAGGCGAGTGTGCCACCAGCGGCTTTGTCCCACCAGCCTTCGGCAGGAGTGATGGTAAAAGCGATGCGCATCTCTCCGGCGTGAGTGTCACCCTTGAGCGGACCGGAGTTGGCGAGCACCCAGTCGAGCAGTGCGGTGTCGGTCTTGCCTTGCTCCCGCGCCAACTGAAGCTGTTCCTTGGTGGCACCGCTGGTCGCGGTGACGGAGCCCGGATTGGAACTATCATCGGCGGGCGGACCCTCGGACGTTTGCGCGAAAAGCGCTGGCGTACCGAGTGCAAAACAGAGTGCGAGGAAGAGTACGGAAAAGCCGGGAACACGCTGAGCCGACTTCGGAGCTTGCAACAGACCGTCCTCCAGGGTTCGAGGTGAGGCAGCGAATCTGCCACCGGGCCGGGCCAGTTGTTTGATCCACCGGCAGAGCTTCGCTGCCTCACACTCTACACGCAATCCGGCGCAATCGCGCATTTACTCCTCCTGGGAGTGCAGTGCCGCGAGCCGGCGCACCAGCGGGCCGCCCTCGGGCAAAGCTCTGAGGAGTTGCTGCGCGCTTTGCCGAAGAACCGGATGCACAACATCGGGCGCGATCTCTGCCAGCGGCTGGAGCACAAAACGGCGCAGATGCATGGCGGGATGGGGCACGGTGAGGGTGGGAGTTTCGATGATGCGGGTGCCATACAAGACGATATCAAGATCGATGATGCGCGGCCCTTTCGGAATGAACTTCCCTGCGGTGCGCTGCCGTCCCATGGCGCGCTCGATGGCGAGAAGATGCGCGAGCAAATCTCCTGGCGCGTCCGCGGAAGACGCGTCCTCCATGCCGAGAGCGACCACGGCGTTCACAAACCAGGGCTGCGCGGTGAACTCGACAGGCTCGCTTTCATAGGCGGAAGAGAGCGCAGTGATTTGGGCCAGCCCGCGCAGCGAGGCGATGGCCTGCCGTAGATTGGCGAGACGATCGCCGAGGTTCGAACCGATTGATACCCAGACCTGCTCCATACGTTCAAGGCGCTCCGGTGAGGTATTTCGCCTGGATCATTGTAGCGGAAGGCGCGAAAACATTGGCTGGGAACGCCCCAACAGATAGTGTGGATTTTGAGACGGGTTGAGCAAAGCACAATCTGTTGGGGAGGGGAAGTTCGCAAGGCTGCATGAATACAGCCTGAAACCGGTGGACCTGTGGAAAAACCCGCATAAAATCAGGCGAAAGTGCTTGTCGCTCGCAAAATCCTTGAGTTAATATGTGCGGGAACTGAGGCGTTTTTTGCTGCGCTTCACCTTCAAGGAGGAATAACCAACATGGCTGCAGGCTTGACCAAGACTGCTCTGGTTCGTCTATTGGCGGAGAAGTTGGAAACCAGTAATAAGGCCGCCGGATTATTTTTGACCACGCTGGCGGAAATTGCCGTGAAAGAAACCAAGAAGAACGACGTATTCGTTCTTCCCGGCCTCGGCCGTTTGAAGAAGTCGGCTCGCAAAGCCCGCATCGGCCGCAATCCGCAGACCGGTGACCCGATCAAGATTCCGGCCAAGACCGTTGTGAAGTTCTACGTCGGCAAGGCCGTGAAGGACGCGATCGCTCCGGCAAAAAAGGCGAAGTAGCCTAAAATCCGTTACGAAGGCCGGTCCTGTCATGGGCCGGCCTTTTCCATTTCAGCCCGGGCTACAGAATGACGATGGTGATGCCACGATTCGCGCGCCCGAAGTCACGATCTTCTTTGATGGTCTTGTCGCGCTTCACCATCTCCCAACTGGTCTCATCGGAGAGGCGGAAATTCTCTCCGGGAATGAAGCCGCGAATGAAGCCATTGCGCTGAAAACGGTCGAGCGCCTTCCAGACCTCTTCGCGCAGCCTGCCGCCAACCCCGCTGGAGCCGTATCCGTGGATCAGCTTAAGCAGAGGCACGCCATCGGCGCGCGCCAAGGCAAGGGCGCGGTCCAGGCGCAGCAGTCCGACGTTTACGGTGGGCCGCCCTTCCTCAAGGTTGACGATCTTGCAGGGCACGGGATCATCCTAGCGAGTTGTTGGTTGTTCCGCCACAGATTCTTCTATTTGTTTGATTTTGAGCAAGTTGTCATTTTTGACCAGGGGTAAGGAGCGGGCCTGAAAAAATATTTGACAATAATACGCTCATATTTCATGATTCCTTTGTGCTGATATTGCATCAAAGTCTGTATCCAGGTCCCCGTGAGGGCGGCCCGACAGACAACATTCCTGATTCTAGGAGGATCACGATCATGACTCTATTAACTCGTTGGGAACCGATCCGGGAGCTTGCCAGCTTGCAAGAGCGCATGAACCGGCTGTTCAATGATCCGTTCAGCCCTGTCACCAGCCAGGAGTCGCTGTCGGCGGGCTCATTTGTTCCACCCGTCGACGTGTACGAGGACGAGCAAGGGATTCGGCTGAAGATGGAGGTGCCGGGCATCGAAGAGAAAGACATCGACATCCGCCTGGAGAACAATTTGCTGACCGTGCGCGGTGAGCGCAAGCTTGAGAGCGAGACCAAGGAAGAGAATTACCACCGCATTGAGCGCCGCTATGGCAGCTTCACCCGCAGCTTTACGCTGCCCAACACGGTGAACTCAGAAGAGGTAAAGGCATCGTATGCGAAGGGCATTCTGACCATCCACCTCGGCAAGCGAGCGGATGCCCGCCCGAAGCAGATCAAGGTGGACGTAACGCCTGAGCTCGCCGAAAAGGCTGTGAGCAGCAAGGAATGACTTATAGAAGCGTGTGGGGCCGGGAGGAACCGCACGCATCCAACTGGGGAGCGGAGGATGGATTCGTGAACTCCTCCAGCTCCCCCTTTAAGTTTCCGGACTAGAATTTATTCGCCGCGATGTAGCTAGAGCAATGAGCGGCGCGTGAGGAGTGAGTGATGGCAATCCGTTGGGACCGGCTGACCGTGAAGGCACAGGAAGCGATGCAGCGGGCCAGTGAACTGGCGAGCGAGCACGGCAATCCCGAGCTTATGCCGCTGCACGTACTGGCAGCGCTGCTGGAGGATCGCGAAGGGATCGTAGTGCCCGTGCTGGCACGCGTCGGCCTGCAGGCGCAGGCCCTGCAGGCACAGGTACAGCGCGAGATCGCCGCACTGCCGAAGCTGGCCAATGCGGCGGCGCAGCCGCATCTTTCGGATGCGACCTCCGAACTGCTGGACCTGGCGTTCAAGGCGGCGGGGAACTTCAAGGACGAGTACGTTTCCACCGAACACCTGTTGTTGGGTCTGATCGGACTCAAGCGCGATGCCGCGCAGCAGCTGTTGGGAAACTTTGGCCTGTCACAGGAGACGCTGCTGAAAGCCCTGACCGCGGTGCGCGGCAATCAGACGGTGACCGATCAGAATCCGGAGTCGAAGTACCAGGCGCTGGAGCGCTACGCCCGGGACCTGACCGAGCTGGCGCGGCGAGGCAAGCTGGATCCCGTGATTGGCCGCGACGAAGAGATCCGGCGCACCATCCAAGTGCTCTCGCGGCGGACCAAGAACAATCCTGTCCTCATCGGCGAGCCGGGCGTGGGCAAAACGGCAATTGTCGAGGGCCTGGCGCAGCGCATTGTTCTGGGAGACGTGCCGGAGCAGTTGAAGAACAAGCGGGTAGTCTCGCTTGATCTGGGTGCGATGGTCGCGGGCGCGAAGTATCGCGGCGAATTCGAGGACCGGCTCAAGGCCGTGCTCAAGGACATTGAGGAGAGCGCGGGAACGGTCATTCTGTTTATCGACGAGTTGCACACGCTGGTGGGAGCGGGCGCGGCCGAGGGCGCAATGGACGCCAGCAACATGCTGAAGCCAGCCCTGGCTCGCGGCGATCTCCGCGCCATCGGCGCCACGACGCTGAACGAGTACCGCAAATACATCGAGAAGGACGCGGCTTTCGAGCGGCGCTTCCAGATTGTGTACGTCGGCGAGCCCTCGGTGGAGGACACGATTGCAATTCTGCGCGGTCTGAAGGAGAAGTACGAAGTTCACCACGGAGTACGCATCAAGGATTCCGCGATTGTCTCGGCGGCTGTACTGTCGCATCGCTATATCAGCGACCGCTTTCTGCCGGACAAGGCGATTGACTTGATCGACGAAGCGGCAGCTTCGCTGCGCATCCAGATTGACTCGATGCCGACGGAGATCGACCAGCTGCAACGGCGTGCGACGAACCTGGAAATTGAACGCCAGGCGCTGAAGAAAGAGAGCGACGCAAACTCCAAAGAGCGGCTGGTGATTGTGGAGCGCGAACTGGCGGAGATTCGCGAGCAGACCAATGCGCTGAAGGCGCGCTGGAGGGCGGAAAAAGACAGCATCGCGGAGGTTCGCCAGCTGAAGGAATCGATTGAGCAGCTCCGGCTCCAACAGCAGGAGGCGGCGCGGCGCGGCGAATACGAGCGCGCCTCACGGCTGCAGTACGACGAGTTGCCCAAAGCGGAGCGCACGTTGGCGGAGCTGACGGCAACAGCCGAAGGTAATCATTCGCGCATGCTGAAAGAAGAGGTGGACGAGGAAGACGTGGCCAGCATCGTCAGCCGCTGGACGGGAATCCCGGTCTCAAAGATGCTGGAGGGCGAGGTGAAAAAGCTGGTGCAGATGGAGTCGCGGCTGCGGCAGCGCGTGATTGGGCAAGACGAGGCGCTGGAAAAAGTCGCGAACGCAATCCGGCGCTCGCGCGCGGGCCTCAGCGATCCGCGGCGTCCCATTGGATCGTTTATCTTCCTGGGGCCGACCGGCGTAGGCAAGACGGAGCTGGCGCGGGCGCTGGCCGAGTTCCTGTTCGACGACGAACACGCCATGGTGCGCATTGACATGAGTGAATATATGGAGAAGCACTCGGTCTCGCGGCTGATTGGCGCGCCTCCGGGCTACGTGGGATACGAGGAGGGCGGACAGCTTACGGAAGCCGTGCGGCGGCGTCCTTACTCGGTGCTGCTCTTCGATGAGATTGAAAAGGCAAATCCGGATGTGTTCAACGTCTTTTTGCAGATCATGGACGATGGACGGCTGACCGATGGCAAGGGGAGGGTAGTGGATTTCAAGAACACGATCCTCATCATGACCTCCAACATCGGTTCGCTATCGCTAGCGGGCGACCTGACGTCACCCGAGCGCTTTGCGCGTGCCAGCGAGCAGGTGTTGACCGCGTTGCGCGGACACTTCAAGCCGGAATTTCTCAACCGCATTGACGACATCGTGGTCTTCCGGCCGCTGGGAACCGCGGAGCTGACGAAGATCGTGGATCTGCGATTGCAGGATCTGAAGGCGCTCTTGGTGGACCGCAAGGTTACCCTGGAGCTGACCGATGCGGCCAAGCACGCGCTGTTCACCAGCGGGTACGATCCCGCCTACGGCGCGCGTCCGCTGAAGCGGGCGATCCAGCGAATGATTCAGGACCCCTTGGCAATGAAGATTCTCGACGGCGAGGTGCTGCACGGCGACCACGTAGTGGTGGACTCAAAGGATGGCGCGCTGACCTTTGAGGTGCACCACAAGCAAGACGAGACGGCGGCGCAACCGGAAGAGACGACGCAGCTCGCGTAGTAGCGTTCCGTTATGACGCAGGATGCCCCGGGGAATGAACTCGGGGCATTTGTTTTGCGCCGCCGCCGCGAGCACGCGGGGGTGCATCACTCGGCACTGAACAGCACGTAAAGCGAAGCTGTGCGAAGCACGATCAGTGCGCCCCAAACGCCGATTCCGCCGATGCGCAGGTCCACAACCGCCGCAGAGATTCCGGGCACTGCCGAGAGCAATCCAACCGCCAGCAGGAAGATTGCGAGCCAGCGCGCCCAACACCAGCGCCGCCACACCCCGGCGGCGGCAACAAGGTGGACGAGCGCGGAGAGCACATAGGCCAACCAGCCACGCATGGCAACCGATTCGCTTACTACCCAGGCTCCGGAGTTGAAAGGCAGCACCGAGGATGCAATGCAGAAGGCGTAAATGGACGCGAGCACGGCAAAGGCCGCGAGCAGCAACGCTACCAGCGCAGTGCCTCGCGGCCTTTCGATTCCGGTCCCGGAGGGTTCCGGCGAGACCGGTTCAAGCGAGATCAAAGAGCAGCACCTCGGCGTCCTCCGTGGCCTGCAAGTGTAACGAGGTTTCATTGCTGATACCGGCTCCGTCGCCCTGCCGGAGCGGGGTGCCGTTCAGGGTCACTGCACCCTTGGCCATCTGCAGCCAGGCGTAGCGGTCCGCATGCAGCGTGATGGGAAGGCTTTCACCTTGCGAGAGTTTGGTGACCAGCAGCCGGGCGTCGGCATTAAGCTTTACCGAACCTTGCTCGCCGGTGGGTGAGGCAATCAGCCTCCACTGGCGCTGCTTTTCGAGGTCCGGAAACGGCTTTTGCTCGTAACTCGGCTCCACATCCTGCTTGTCCTTGTCGGGAAAGATCCAGATCTGCAGCAGGTGGACGGGTTCGGTAGGCGAAGGATTGAACTCACTGTGCATAATGCCCGAACCGGCGCTCATGCGCTGACCGTCGCCGGGACGAATCACCGCTCCGGTGCCGAGGCTGTCGCGATGCTCAAGCTCGCCACTCAGAATGTAGGTGATGATCTCCATGTTCTCGTGCGGATGCATTCCGAAGCCGCGGCCCGCGGCGATCACATCTTCATTGATGACCCGCAGCGCGCGGAAATGGACGTGCTTGGGGTCGCGGTAATCCGCGAAGGAAAAGGTGTGATACGTATTGAGCCATCCGTGCTCAAAGTGTCCCCGCTGCTGGGCGGGCCGTAGCGTAATCATGCGTACCTCCTGGCCGGGTCTTCGTTGGCCTCTACCGGAATAGATGTTGCAACAGGTAATAACGATTCATGCAACTCCCGCGCAACTTGTGTTGCCCGGGCTGGCGTCTGAAAGAGCTGGAGGCTAGACATTCATGGCAACAAACAAGAGCAGCACGCGTCACACTGCGGCGCGTAAGGCCGCGAAGAAGTCATCCGCGGCATCCGGAAATGAGCGATCCGCGAAGACGAAAACCAGCGCGCGGCGCAAGTACAGTCCTGAAGCCAGCTCCTATGTGGAAGAAGAGATGAAGGAGATGAA
>Ga0181520_10002531_pt1 | contig 33715 bp, 23 predicted proteins | sample PEATcosm2014_Bin_29_FD_132451 | JGI IMG/M metagenome (GOLD analysis project Ga0181520, IMG submission 132451) | Peatland microbial communities from MTU Mesocosm Facility, Houghton, MI, USA - PEATcosm2014_Bin02_30_metaG | ecosystem: Environmental > Terrestrial > Soil > Wetlands > Peat | place...
ACTTCGTCGACAATGGCGTAGTAGTGCCCGCGCTGCACGCAATCTTTTAACTCGAACTTCATGTTGTCGCGCAGGTAGTCGAAGCCGAATTCGTTGTTGGTTCCATAGGTGATGTCGGCCGCGTAGGCGGCGCGCCGCTCGCTGTCGTCCAGGTCGTGAACGATCACGCCCACGGTCAGCCCCAGAAACTCGTAGATCTTGCCCATCCACTCGGCATCGCGCTTGGCCAGGTAGTCGTTCACCGTGACCACGTGCACGCCGTGACCGGCCAGAGCGTTCAGGTAGCAAGGCAGCGTGGCCACCAGGGTTTTGCCTTCGCCGGTCCGCATCTCGCTGATCTTGCCCTGATGCAGCACCATGCCGCCAATCATCTGGACGTCAAAGTGGCGCATCTTCACACTGCGCCAGCCCGCCTCGCGGACCACCGCAAAGGCCTCGGGCAGAATCTCGTCCAGAATCTGGATCTCAGCGGCCTTGATTGCGTCCTTGCCCGTGATGCCTTCCAGCCGGGCGGCAATGCGGGCGCGAAACTCCTGGGTTTTGGCGCGCAGTTCGTCGTCCGAGAGCGGCGTGATGCCCGCCTCGAGCTCGTTGATGACCTGAACGACTGGCTTGAGCCGCTTGATGAGCCGCTCGTTAGCGGTACCGAAAATCTTGGTAAGGGCTTTATCAAAAAACACGTCGATCTCCGTATACCAGTGTAAATGGTGGAATTTGTAGCAAGAGGCCTGGATTGGCCCTATCCCTGTTCCGAGACCAGCATTTGCCTGCATTTTGTGCATCCGCGCGCATCTTTTAACGCTTTGAGAAGGCCCAGATTGCACCGCCAAAGGGGCACTGTTGTTCCAGCCAACCAACCAAAGTACCGTGCCCCACCCGTTGCGCGGGCTGTACAGGCTGCGCAAAAACTCTCAAAGGAAGGTAGAAGCGTCAGGGCGTGACTTTAGTCGTGCCGTAAGTGCCATAAATGCAACGAGGGCTTTAGCCCCTGCGGGAAACTTCCGACTGAAATCAGCTCCAAAGCGGAGTTTTTCCGCAACCTGTTGATCCCGAAATGGTCGGGATACCTGGACACCCTTCAAAGCCTGATCGAAAACCGGACGCGGCGCACCCGCATTGTCCGGCTTCACGCAGAACAGCGCGTACCTCTCTCTTGCTGGGGCGCAGCTCCACTGCTGCGGCTCGAGGCGAATTTTACGAAAAATCAGTTGCGGCGGAAAGCCCGGGGACGCTCGAAGCGCACGGCCCGTTCTGGCGAGCGCGGACAACGGCTTCTGGTCCTGGCCAGACGTCGGGGCGCAAGCGTGAACGGAACCAGCAACCCAGCAAACAGGACCGGCAAAAACGCCATCCAGTCCGGCGTGGAAGAGCCCCCTGGCACCGCCAGCAGCGCCAACAACAGCACCGCAAGGGCCAGAATCGCCACCAACGCCAGTACCCTTCGCTGTCGCCCGGAGAGTCTCATAATTTTCTAACTATAGGCCGTTCAAGACCGGCACACAAGGGCTCCAGCCAGCTAGTTGCCTGGGTTCTGCCGATATTCAAAGGGAATCGCTGATCCGGTCCCTTTGCAATGCAACACTGCCTGGGTGCCTCACCCTGGCGAGGCCTTTGCTTTTGTTGCCAGGATGGGATCGCACAATGCAAACCTCCTGGATCGGCTCGATAGGAGCAGTCCGACTCGGCGCAACGAGTTACGGCTGAAAGGAACAGTCGCCAACTTGCCAACCGCGATTTCCGCGAAGCGGAAGCTAACCTGTTGGTTTTGTTGATCAACGTCTTCATTCAACCTTTTTGTTCATGGCGGAGACCCATGCGTATTGGCCGCAGAGTACGGATGGTTTGCGTGGTGCTCTCCGTCGCCTCCTTCCTGTTGGCGGGTTGCACCGCAGTGGTCACCAGCACCGCGCAGCTGCGCGTCTTCCCCTTTATCCAGAGCTTTGCCGCCAGCCCGTCCGTAATTGCCGCGGGCAGCTCCACAAGCCTGACGGCGGTCTTCTCCTCCGGCTCCGGCATCCTCATGCCGGGCAATCTGGCGGTCAGCAGCGGCGTTGCCCTCAGTGTGGCGCCCACCACCACCACCAGCTACGCCCTCACCGTCACCAGCTCCAGCGGCGCTGCCACTTCCTCGACCATCGCCGTCACGGTGGTCCCAGCGCCGGCCATTGCCAGCTTCAGCGCCAGCCCGGCCAGCATCGCCGCGGGCAGTTCCTCCAGCCTCACCGCGGTCTTTGCCAACGGAACCGGCATCGTCACGCCCGGCAATCTGGCGGTCAGCAGCGGCGTTGCCTTCAGCGTTACGCCGGCCGCCACAACTGTGTACACCCTGCTGGTCACCAGTCGCACCGGTGCCACCGCCGCCGCGTCCGTCACCGTCACTGTGATCCCGACCGCCCCCGCTGCGGCTAACCTGGGCATCAACATCGGCCTGGTCAACGACTGGGACCGCGAGCAGATCTTTGCCGACGCCATGAGGCAGGCCCGCCGCTTTGGTAGCGTTGCCGCGCCCTACGATGAGACCTCCGCCGTGGATGCCGACGGCTGGCCCACCCAGGATGCCGGTGTGCTGATCATTGCCGGCAATCAAGGGGCATGGTCGGCGGGCACCTACGCGCTCAGCTTTACGGGCCAAGCCACGGTCAACTCCTGGGATGATGGCAGCGTGACGGTAGGCCCGGTTAGCTACTCTGCCGCCACTAACACCAGCACCGCCACCGTAACCGTAGGCCCCAGCTATCAAAGCCTCTATCTGGTCTTTACCAACACCCGGCGCACCGCCGCCAGCGCCACCGGAACGGGCATAACCAAGGTGGCGCTGCTGCGGCCCACCGTCAACGGCACGCCCCACGCTGCGGGCACGCTCTTTACGGATCGCCTTCTGAGCCGGCTCAAATATTTTTCCGCGCTGCGGGTCAAGGACTTTACCGCCACCGACAGCTCCACGGAGTCCGATTGGGCGGCGCGCCCGTTGCCCACCAACGCCAGCCAGCAGCAGGTGCCCGCGCATGCCAGCCAGAATCGCGACACCCGTTCCATCACCGGCACAAGCTACGAGTACGCCATCCAGCTAGCCAACCAGACCGGCAAGGATCTTTACCTGAACATTCCGCACCTTGCCTTGGGCGGAAGCTATCAGTTCACCTCCACAACCTGGGCCACCAATCTGGCGCTTTTGTTGAAGTACGGATCGGATGCCAACGGCAATCCCTATACCGGCCTCAACGGCTCCGCAGGCGCAAACCCGCAGCCCGCCGTGGGCCCGGTGAATCCGCCGCTCAAAGCCGGATTGCACGTCTACGTCGAGTACTCCAACGAATTATGGTCGGGCACCGGCACTCAGACCGCGTGGGTCGAGCAGCAGGCCGCAGCGGCTATCGCCGCCCACGACGCCGATCTTGACTGGGACTCGACCGCCAACGTCTTTACCGTGGAGATGCGCATCGGAGCCAAGGGCACCCTGCTGATCGCCGAAGCCTTTGCCAGTGTCTACGGTTCATCGGCCTTTGGTTCGGTCTATCGCCCCGTGCTGGGCGCGCAGGTGGGCAACTGGGGCACCTTTAGCGGACTCGACTACCTGGAGAAGCGCCACGGCGGAGCCGCGCAGTATGTGTGGGCCGCGGCCGGAGCGCCCTACATCGACTTTGCAGGCGACACCACCGGCAACACGCTCACCGAAGCCCAGGTCATCGTCGGCATGCAGGCCAACGAAGCCGCCAACTTACAATCCTTGGCTTCAGGGATGAAGCAGATCGCTACCACCTACGGCCTTGCCGGTGGAACCCTGGCCTACGAGGGCGGTCAGGGAGCTGTGTACCAGACCGCAGGCGCGGTGGTTGCGCAAACCAATCCTGCCATGCGCACGGTTGTGACTACGTTGCTCGACGACTGGAAGAGCGCTGGCAACGGAATTTTTTTCTACTACAAGCTCTGCTCGCAGGACATGTGGGGCTTGGCCACCGACATCAGCTACGACATTGACGCCGACAGCGGCTGGACCGTCCTGCCCGCCACCAGCGCCGAGGCTCAACCCAAGTGGGGAGCCATCAAGCAGATCGCCGTGGCCGGGCAGTAATAGGTAAACTTCAATCCGCATTGGTTGGGTTATTTGTCGAGATCTACAACAGAGTCCGGCTCTTCCGCCACCTCCGGCAGCGCCAGCGGCAGCACGTCGTCCCCGGCCGTATCCAGCAGCGCGCGGGAGAGCTGCTTGGTCGAGCGCACGCCCAGGTCCTTGAGCATCTCCGCCTGTCGCACCAAGTTGCCGCGCCCCTGCGAGAGTTTTTTCATGGCGTTTGTGTAGTTGGCGTCGGCGGACCGCAGGCTGGTGCCCACCTTCTCCAGATCGCCCACAAAATTCACAAACTTGTCGTAGAGCTCGGCGCCGCGGTCCATCACCTCGCGCACGTTGCGGGTCTGCGCCTCCTGCTGCCAGAGCAGGTTCACGATGCGGATGACGTAGAGCAGCGTGGTGGGGCCCACCAACAGAATGTTGCGCGCGTAGGCGTCGGCCCACAGGTTGGGGTCGGCCTCGAGCGCGGTCAGGAAGGCCGGCTCAATAGGCATGAACATTACCACAAAGTCCGGCGACTCTATGCCCGGCAGAAGGTGGTAAGCCGCCTTGGCCAGCTCGTCGATGTGCTTGCGCATGCTCACCATGTGCAGCTTGAGGGCGGCGGCGCGCGCCTCGTCGGTGGTGGCGTTGGCGGCGTCGGTGTAAGCCGAGAGCGAGACCTTGGAGTCGATGATGAGGTTGCGGCCACCGGGCAGCAGGACGATCACGTCGGTGCGTGCGGTGCGGGCCTTCTCGTCCTCACCGGGCAGGTTCTGGAAAACCTGTTGAAAACTGTACTGCTCGCCCTCGCGCAGCCCGGCCTTTTCCAGCAGATCGCGCAGGATGAACTCGCCCCAGTCGCCCTGGGCCTTGGAGGAGCCGCGCAGGGCGGTGGTCAGGTTGTGGGCCTCAGTGGCCAGCGCCTGGTTCAGGCTGCCCAGGCTGCCAATCAAGCCCTCCAGCCGGGCCACGCCGGTCTTGGAGTCCGATTGCGCCTGCTCCACCTTCTCGCGGAATTCTTTAATTTGCGTGCGAAGCGGGTCCAGGAGAGTCCCGATCTCTTTTTGGCTGCCGGCGGCAAAGTTTTTTGATTTCTCGTCGAGAATGCTGGCGGCCAAGGCCTGAAAGTGGTTGGAAAGCGCGGTCTTGGCCTCGTTCAACAGGGCAATCTGCTCGGCCAAACGGGAGCGCTCGGCGTTCAGTTGGCTCTGCAAGCTGCTCACTTCGGCCCGCGCCTTGCCGACCTCCGCTGTCCGCGCATCCAAATCCGTGCGCAGGCGATCAACCTCGGTACGCATCCGGGCGTTGTTGGCCGTCTCCGCCGCAGCCTGTGCCCGCGTGCCTTCCAAGCTGGCGTTCAGCTGTGCCGCAAGCTCCTGTTGCGTGCGTGCGTCGGCCAGGGCGGCGGTCTTTTCCTGGGTCTGGGCCTCCAGTTGGCCCCGGACCAGCGATGCCTCGGTTTGCGCCGACTGAAGGGCCGATTGCGCGGCCTGGGCGGCGGATTGGGCCGCCACCCGGTCGGCCTGAGCCGTATTCTTGCCCATCCAGTAGCCGAGCATGGCTCCCAGAAGGGCGGCAACTACGCCAACAAGTGCATAAAGCATGGGGCAGAATCCTCAAGGGTTACTTTACGCCGGACGGGGAGGGGATGGGGAAGGGGAGCGCAAGCTGCTGCAGGGGCAAACTCCTTGATCTTCGCTGTCGCTCTTCTGAAGGGGTCTTGTAACAGGGCACGACTTCAGTCGTGCCGCCAAGGAACCATAAGAGGACAAGGGCTTTAGCCCCTGCACGCAGCTCGCTTTCCCGCTTGCGAACCGCCTGGCGAAGCATCCTGCGGGGGCTTAACAGGCTGCGAAAAAGGCCAGAGTCTGAGCCGAATCCCCGAAGTACAAACCTCAGGGGTTAAAGCCATCGTTGATTTCAGGCAGTTTAGGGCACGACTCAAGTCGTGTCCTAAAAAGAAACTGGAATGCCCTTTTGACCGTTCACCGCGCCCTTACAGGGCGCGAGGTCCATTTTGGACAGCCAACCCAGGGCTGCGCCTACGGCTTGCCCTGGGCTATGAGCACTGCGCCCCTCAGGGGCGCAAATCCGAGGGCAGGACATATACGTTTCATCCATCGGGGTCGGCAAAAGCCGGTGGACGACCGATACAAAGCCCGTGAACTCAACCTCTCACGTTCGGTCCTCTTGGCCTCTGCCGACGCGAATTCAGGTGCGCTTGCCCAGGGTTCTTTTGCACAGAGTGGGAAGTTCACCCCCTTTGCTGTGAGCCATTTCCTTTACACACCGGGGGAGGCCCAGTAGACTTAAAATTTCGGGGAGTAGTGTGCCGTTTGATTGCGCGCACAAGGCTTGTAGAACCCTGCCCGCAGCCAGTATCGTTAGCTGGCGGGGTAGAACAAGCTACCAATGCCCCGGAGAGCTTTCCGGAGTCCGGAAGAAAACGAGGAGAAGCACGCATGGCCGTTGAGGAAAAGGTTAAGCAGATTATTGTCGAGCAGTTGCAGGTGGATGAAGCGGAAGTTACGTCGGGTGCGAGCTTCCAGGAAGATCTGGGCGCCGATTCGCTCGATGTGGTCGAGCTTGTGATGCAGTTCGAAGAGGCCTTCGATCTCGAGATTCCGGATGAAGAAGCCGAGAAGATCAAGACCGTCAAGGACGCTGTCGACTACATCGAGAAAAACGCGAAAGGCGGCAAGTAGAGCCTTGGCACGCCGAGTGGTAGTCACCGGCCTGGGGCTGGTGTGCGGTGTAGGCAACACCGCGCCCGAGGTGTGGGAGAACCTGATGAACGGGGTCAGTGGTATGGCCCCGATCCAAGGCTTCGACACCACCGGATTCCCGGTCACCTTCGCCGCAGAAGTTAAAAATTTTGACCCGCTGAAATTTGTGGAAAAAAAAGAGGCTCGCAAGATGGGCCGCTTTATCCACTTTGCCTTTGCAGCTACCGCGGAAGCGCTTGAACAGTCCGGTCTTCAGATTACCGAAGAGATTGCGGACCGTGTGGGCGTGGTGATCGGCAGCGGCATTGGTGGGTTTGAGATTATCGAACGCGAGCACGCCAACCTGATGCAGGGTGGTCCGCGCAAGATATCGCCGTTTTTCATCCCGGCAGCTATTGTCAATATGGCAGCCGGCCAGGTGAGCATCCGCTACGGAGCTCGTGGGCCCATCTCGGCCACGGCCACGGCGTGTGCCACCAGTGCCAACTCCATCGGAGACTCTGTCCGGATGATCGAGCACGGCGATGCCGATGTGATGATCGCCGGCGGCGCCGAAGCGGCAGTGACGCAGCTGTCGGTAGGCGGTTTTTCAGCCATGAAGGCTCTTTCCACCCGCAACGACGACCCCACCCATGCCTGCCGCCCTTTCGATAAGGATCGCGACGGTTTTGTCATTGGTGAAGGCGCGGGTATCCTGATTCTGGAAGAGTTGGAGTTTGCCAAGGCCCGTGGAGCCAAGATCCTGGCCGAAGTGGTGGGCTACGGCATGAGCTCCGACGCTTATCACATGACCGCGGTTGCGCCCGAGGGCGCTGGTGCGCAGCGTTCCATGCGCGCAGCTCTGAAGGACGCAGGACTCACGCCCGACCAGATTGGTTACGTGAACGCCCATGCCACCTCTACCGGAGCCGACCCCAACGAGTCGCGCGCCATTGAGTTGGTCTTTGGCGAACACGCCACCAGCCACAAGCTCAAGATCTCCGGCACCAAGTCCATGCACGGTCACCTTCTGGGTGGTGCAGGCGGTTTGGAAGCCGGCATCACAGCCTTGGCGCTGATCAACCAGAAGCTGCCCCCCACGATCAATCTTGAGAACGTGGACCCGCTCTGCACGCTCGACTATGTACCCAACAAGGCCATCGACCACAGCTTTGAGTACGGCATGTCGAACTCGTTCGGCTTTGGCGGCATCAATGCCACGCTGATCCTGAAGCGTAGGACGGAATAACAGCTTTTAGCTTTCAGCTTCGAGCTTCAAGGCTGCAGGTTCATTCCAAACCACCAAGCGCGCATCCCTCGGGATGCGCGCTTGGTCGTTTGGGGCTTACAGTATCTTCCTTTTGCTATAGACTTCCGTGCCCCATCCATTTCCGCGTTTCTTTTGCGGAAATGGGTGGGATACCCATGAACTCCAGGTCTGCGCCATTTCGGAAAAATCTACTCGGCGGTTGTGGTTTCGGGGTGGAGCATTCGGAGAACCGCTCTAGCCGCGAGCCGCGGCCCAGGCCACGCCGATCGCAGTAATGAGACCCCACCAGCCAAAGACGGCAATGTAGCCACTGGAGCGCTTGACCTTGCCAATCGTGGCAAAGCCCATGCCCAGCAACACCATGCACCAGATGGTGGTAACGTCCAATGCCGTGGCCAGTTTATACAGCCAGGCGCTGGTCTCGGTCGGGCTCAGAAACGCGCCAATCGAGGTGGGCGCAAAGTTCTGCAGGTTGAATGACTCCGGCACCATGAACCACGTTACAGCCGCTCCCAGTCCGGACTTGATGACCAGAGGCACAAAGCTGAATGTGGCCACTGCCAGGCTCTGGCTGAATGTGGCCTTGCCCCCAAAGATGAAATTGACGGTTCCCATGAGCACTCCGGCAACGATCAGCAGCTGGAGGAGGATCACCACCGGGCTGGCCATGAAGCTGCCCATCATGCTGTACTGCATGGCGCGGGTCACCTGCTCGATGCTCTGCGCACGGCTCTCCGGCGGGGCCTGCTCCAACCGCTCCATCGTCGCGGTATCGGCATGCAGGGTATTCTCCGCCACCCTACGCCAGCTCACCTTGAGCGTAATGGCGCCAAACAGCAGGTAGCTGAACAGACACATGACCACAAACGGCAACCACCAGCTGCGGCGGCCGCCGGCAATTTCCGCAAAGGTCTTTGAGGGGGCGGTAAAGACATTGCCAAGCCGCTCGACTTCGCTCATTGCAGGCGGCGCAAAAGGCGGCGGTACGTGAATCGAACTCGACATAGAACAGCCTCCGGCCAATATAGATTGAACTGGCTGCGATTGTACGACGAGACGGTGCATCCCGCGCGAGGGAATTCGTGCGGGATTTTTTCAATGGATAGAGCTGTTTACTGGTCGCTGACGACCACTTCGGTTGGCTCGGGCGCGCTCTTGCGGGTGAGCTTGGCGCCGCGGGAGTTGGATGCGACGGCCGCCGGCGGTGTCCGCGCCAGCGTCACAGGCTGTTCGACGGGCCGCACCACGGCGCGATGCTCCGGGCTCTGCGCCGGGCTGGCTGGCTTGCCGTGCGGCTTGCTGCTTTGATAGCCCTTGTAGACCGTAATGTGGAAGCACGCCTGCTGAAACTCTTCCTCTACATCAATCTTGCCCGCCTTTTGCAACGGCAGCAGTTGATTGCGCATCCAGGAAATCTCCTGGCGGGTGAGCTGTTCCTTGGCAATGTCCACGGCGGCGCCGGTCAAGTGCGGACTTACCACCTCTCCTTTGGCGGGGGCGGCGTTGCCGTTGCTCCGGCGCAGGCGCTTCTGGTAGGCAACGGTGCGCACCGCGGAGTTTACCTCCAGCGGTTCGTGGAAGGCCTCCTCGTGAGCCGTGGCCAGATCGGAAAGGAAGCGCGCCGTCCAGGGCCGGCAGTAGCGGCGGTCAGCGGGCAGCTTGGGATTCACCACCAGCCCTTCTGAGGCCGGCAACGGCACGAGCAGCTTGCTGGCAATGCGGCCGTCCAGATCCTGTTGGTCCTCAATGCGCTCCAGCCCTTCCTTCTCCAAACGCACGTTCTGGCGCTGCAGCGAGGTGTAAGAGCCGCGCATCGGCAAAGGCATGGGCCCAGCTTTGGCCCGCGGAGCTGTCTGTTTTTCTGGAACAAAGGGGTGCACGCCGACTTCGGGCATCTGGGGTGGGGTATCGGACTGCGTGCCTGCCGCATCCTGCCGCCGTTGCGCAGGTGTGGGGCAATGCGCACTGGTTTCCTTGCGACCGGCCGCGCGACCGGCCGCGAATCCACTCTTGTAGCCATCGGAATAAGCTTTGGAGTGGCCGCTTGGGGGCTTGTCGGACGCCGTGGGCAAGGGTTTGGTGCGGTCCTGATCCTCGTACAGAGGAGCAGAACCGTCGGAAGACTGCCGCGGGGGCGCCTTCGAGGGTACGGTAGCGGAAGCGGAGGCCGCGGCTATCGTCAACAGGATCGATATGTGTGCCGTCCAGCGCATAAGTCGAGGACGAACAGTCGTGAGCAAAATCAGTGTACGACTGTTCAGCCGCCTTGCAGAGTGTCTGTTTGGGTGCGGCTTTGTCTGATAATGCGCTGACCCTTCAATGAAAAACAAGTGTTTTTTGGCGGCGGCCAGAAAGAGCCGCGCCCGGGGCAGTCTTCTTCTTGATTCTTGGTGGTTTAGAGCATTATTTTCTGCTATCGACTGCCGTGCCCCATCCATTTTCGCGTTCTTTGCGGAAATGGGTGGGATACCGAAGAAAATCAGGTCTACACCATGCCGCAAAATGTTCTGGGGGGCCGACAGAGCGGAGGGAAAGTAAAAAACAAAAAAAAGACGGACAGCAGGTTTGCCGACCGTCCAGGGGAAATCCAGACTAATTAGAGACTTCGACCTTCAGCTCGACATTCATCGGAATGGCCTGCTGGTCAAGGCTGGCAGGGCGGAAGCGGCCCTTCTGCACGGCCTCCACAACGCGCGCATCCCAGAAGGAGCTGAGCGATTGGGTCACCTTCACGTCATGCACCGTACCCTTCTCGTCCACCAGAATGGAGAGAACCACCTCTCCGGTGATGGGCTTCGAGGCGCTTGAGGGCAGCTCCACCGCGAGCGGGGTGAGCAGCGCGGGGGCCGTGACGCCGGTGCTGAGGCGAAGCGGTTGCGCAGAAGCCGAGGCGGGATCAGGGGAGCTGGCCACGGCAAGGGCGGGGAAGAGAACCGACGAGAGAATCAGGGATGCAGACAGGGAAAATCGCATAGTTTCCTCCAAAGATTCGATGTAGTACCCGTCACCATGATGGCATTCGCATAAGAAAAATGTCAATAGAAATATATAATGCGCATTGCATCAAGCACTTAGGCGCAGGATTGCACGCCCATTGCATAACGTGCATTTCAGAGAACGGTATGGGTCGTGCAAGAGATTTTGAGAATACAGAAAGTATGTATCGATTGGAATAACGTGGCCCGTCTGCAGCCAGGATGTTGGCGGAAGAGATGAAAGATGGACCTGGCTTTCGTCCTCTTCCCGCCCTCTGGGGCCTGGCGCTCCACAGGACGGGAAGAGCAATGCCTGGCGTCAATCAGCCGCGCACAATCGCCACAATGTCAGCCGGAAGGGGCGCAAAGGCGTCGGCCAGAGCCTGTTCTTCCGCGTTGCCGTAGCCCCATCCTGCGGAGATGGACCGAACATCGTTGGCCTCGGCGGCCTCAATGTCGTGGATGCGGTCGCCGATCATCCAGGCGGCGCTGGGGTTCAGGTTCTCAGTCTCCAGCAGGCGGCTGAGCAGTAGCGGCTTGGAGTGGTCCTCGTACTCTGACTTGTCGCCATAGATGCCCAGAAACAGCGAGGCCAGCCCGAAGTGCTCCAGGATGCGCACTGCAAAGTGCTGCTGCTTGGAGGTGCACACGTAGAGCGGATAGCCGGCCGCATGCAATGTCTCCAGCAGTTCCCGCACGCCGGGAAAGACGGAGTTGTTGGCCCAGCCTTCGCGGTCGTAGCAGGCGCGATAGTCGCGCGCCATCTCGGCTTGCTGCTCCTCCGTGCCTTCCGGCAGCAGATCGATCACCCACTGCTCGACAGGTGGGCCGATGAAGCGATCCAGTGGTCCCTGGTCGCCCATGTCGCGCTGGTCCATCACCTGGCGCAGGCAGCCCAGAATGCCAGGTTTGGAGTCGGTCAAGGTGCCGTCAAGGTCGAAGATGAGCGCGGGAAGTGAAGAGTGCATATCTATAGTTTCGCAGAGGCGGGTGGGGGCGATGGAAAAGGGACTAGGGAATAGGGACTGGGGACTCGAGACTAGGCCGAGCCGAGGAGTCTCTGCTTTTTGCGATCTTTCTGGAGTGGGGGAGGGCGGGCGACAGGGATGTCGCCGGTACAGCCGACCGGGAGGTCGGCGCCACCCTCATTCCCTCTTCCCTCTTCCCTAGTCCCTAGTCCCTATTGATCCGGCCATCAAATAATGTCACCCTATCCCACCCATCCCGCACAAAACGCGGGATGGATGGGGCACCCAGTTGTCAGTATTTATGGGCCGGATCAATAGCTAGCTCCCTACCACCCTGAGCCAGTTCCCTCTCTGTGCCGCCAGTCACAAGACTGTAACACTCCGCGTGTGATAGCATCCGGCTTTCATTGCCAGACCGTGGATGTGGTGGTTCAAAAAATCCCATCCCCGGCCGGTCCAGAGAGCCACTCGATGGACGAGGAAGACGCCAGACCGGGAGCTTGTACCCGCCAAGTCGGCCACCTCAACGCCTCCCAAGGCGACCTCACGATGTCCCTGCGCCTCCTCTCATTCCCCGCACACCCCGCACAAGTTCAGCAGTACCCCGGTTGTACCCAGGCACCACCCAAGGAGAACTCCCATGAAAACCTACGCATCCAGTGAGATTCGCAACGTAGCTGTAGTGGGGCATGCACACTGCGGCAAAACCACCCTCGTCGCCGCTTTGCTGCATGCCGCCAAAATGACCGCTACCCAGGGCCGCGTCCAGGATGGAACGGCCGTGACCGCCTACGACGAGGAAGAGATTACTCGCGGCGCAACCATGCAGAACGCCGTTGCCTTTGTGGAGTGGCAGGGCGTCAAGATCAATCTTGTCGATACGCCCGGCTTCCATATGTTCACCCACGAAGCCCGCGCCGCGCTGCTCCCGGTGGAGTCGGCCGTGGTTGTGGTGAATGCCCAGAACGGCGTGGAGTCGGTTACCGAGCGCGTTTGGAGGTTTGCCGAAGAAGTTGGCATTCCCCGCATTGTCATGGTCAACCAGATGGATCATCCCAAGGCTGGCGGCGGCAGCGGACTCTCCGCGTTGTTGGACGACATCAGCGAGCGCTGGGGCCGCAACTGCGTGCCCGTGCAGCTGCCCATCAGCGACGCCAACGGCTTCCACGGCGTGGTGGATCTGGTCACCATGGAGGCGTACACCTACACGCCCAACGGTGATGGTCGCGGCAAGGTGAGCCACGAGATTCCTGCCAACCTTGCGGCCGATGCCAAGGCCCGTCACGAAGCTCTCGTTGAGCTGGTGGCCGAAGGCAAGGATGAGCTGATGGAGGAGTTCTTTGAGAAGGGCACCATTCCCGAAGAGCATCTGATCGCCGCCCTCCACGAAGCCATTCGCGAGGACCGCATCTTCCCCATCCTGTTCGGTTCCGGCCAGGCCAACATGGGTCTGGACCACCTGCTGGACTTCCTCAAGGTCTACGCACCTTCCGCCGCCGAGCGCGCTCCGTTTGAAGGCGCCAAGCCGGTTGTTGCCGGGGACGACCCAGTTCCCATGACCCGCAAGGTGGATGACGCTGAGCCGGCCGCCGTGTTGGTCTTCAAGACCATGACCGATCCCTTTGCCGGCCGCATCAGCTTCTTCAAGGTCCTGAGCGGAGTTATCAAGACCGACGCCACGCTGGAGAACTACACCCGCCGCAATCAGGAACGGTTCGCGCACCTCTCCGTGATGCAGGGCCGCAAGCCGGCCGAGGTGCTGGAACTGCACGCGGGCGACATTGGCGGAATTGCCAAGCTCCGCGAGACCCTTACCGGCGACGTGCTGGGCGTGAAGGGTGGCGAAATCCAGGTGCCGCTGCCGCCCCTGCCCGTGCCCGCCATGACCTACGCCATCGAGCCCAAGAGCCGCGCCGACGAGGACAAGCTCGCCCCCGCCATCCACAAGCTGATGGAAGAGGATCTGCTGCTCCGCTTCTATCGCGATCCGCAGACCAACGATTTCCTGGTGGCTGGCGCCGGCCAGCCGCACATTGAGGCCGTCGTCAGCCGCCTCAAAAAGCGCTATCACGCCGAGGTTACCCTCAAGTCGCCCAAGGTGCCGTACCTGGAAACCATTCGCGGCAAGGCCGAGGCCCAGGGCCGCCACAAGAAGCAGTCCGGCGGACACGGCCAGTTCGGCGATTGCAAGATCCGCATGGAGCCCATGCCCCGCGGCGGCGGCTTTGTCTTCGGCAACGAAGTCTTCGGCGGAGCCATCCCCCGCAACTTCATCCCCGCCATTGAGAAGGGCATTGTGGAAAGCGCGGCTCGTGGCTTTCTGGCCGGCTATCCCGTGGTCGACTTCAAGGTAACTGTCTTCGACGGCAGTTATCACGACGTGGACTCCAACGAAATGAGCTTCAAGACGGCCGGGCGTCTGGCCTTCAAGAAAGCCATGGAGTTATGCAAGCCCTGTTTGCTGGAGCCGGTGATGAAGGTGGTGATCGAAGGCCCCGACGAGTTTGCCGGCGCCTTGATGGGCGACCTGAATCAACGCCGCGGCCGCGTGGGCGGCATGGAATCCAAAGGCAAGACCACTTTGATCAACGCCCAGGTCCCCATGGCCGAGATGCTGACCTATGGCTCCCAGCTAACTTCCATGACCCAGGGCAAGGGCAGTTACAGGATGGAGATCGACCACTACGACATCGTCCCACAACTGGTGGCCGACAAGATCCTGGCCACCGCCAAGCAGCCCATCGACGAAGAAGAGGAGTAGCGGACTTCCTAACATCCATCCGTGCGCCGGAATAGCGGCGCATGGATGGGTGTCGGTAGCTCATGTTACAGGCGTTTGGGTTAGAGCATGGTTGCCTACAATAAGAAACCGACTTAAATCAAGGAAGAAGAGATGTCGTGGGCTGTCCCAGAGTTCGGAAGAGAAGCAGTCAATAAGGCAGGGAGAATGCTTATCTCGCCAGCTGATATAGCTTCAGCATCACAAAGAGATTCTGCCTTAGAGGTCATTAGTAATTGGCGCGCGTCACACAGCTTTCCCTTGCAATGCATCAAGATGACACTAATTAGGCGAGCGAAGAAGATAGATACAAAGGCAATCGTTGCACAGAGGCTCAAGCGGATATCGTCGATTGATGCAAAGCTCAGAGAGCATGATGAATGGATGAAGCTTACCCAGATGCAGGACATAGGCGGCTGCCGAGCAATAGTGAGGAGTGTTCACTCAGTTAGAAGGCTCGTTGCCGAATATAAGGATGCCACCGCAAAGAACCCGAAGCGAGGACATCAGTTCCACCATGAAAATGATTATATTTCCTTTCCGAAAGATGACGGCTACCGGAGCTACCATCTTGTTTATCGGTATCAAAGCGCAGCTGAAGATCATAGGCCATATAATGGCCTAAAAATAGAAATCCAAATCCGAACTAACCTTCAACACGCTTGGGCGACTGCTGTTGAAACTGTATCCACTTTCTCTGGGCAGGCACTGAAATCAAGGGGCGGGGAAGCGGACTGGCGAAGATTCTTTGCACTTATGGGAAGCGCCATTGCAATGCGAGAACGCCAACCTTTGGTCCCCAACACGCCAGAAAATAGGCATGAACTTGTCGAGGAATTGCAGTATTTATCGGAAAAGCTAAACGTTGTAACCGTACTCGAAGCATGGAGAACTTCGTTAGAAACTCTTCCCGCGAAGCATGTCAAGAAAAACACTGAGGCGTTTCTTCTCTATCTCGACCCTAAGATGCGGAAAATCAGATTCAATGCCTACAGCCCAGAAGATCTTCCTGCTGCAGCAAGAGACTATTTGGAATGGGAGAAAGAAATTGAGTCATCTCCTGTTGCTGGTGCCCAAGCGGTGCTAGTCTCAGTCAGTTCTCTACACGCACTTCGCAGAGCCTACCCAAATTATTATCTTGACACGACTGTATTTGTGGAAGCCCTAAGGTACGCAATCCGTCCTATCAAGGGCAGGACAGACCCGCGTCAAGGGAGGCTGTTTTAGCGGGGTGACGAATGGCTCGCTTTGAGATGGGATAGAAGGACCTCAGCTGGCCAGCGCCCCCACCACCGCTTCTGGATCGTGGGCGATCACGGTGAGGTAGGCGCGGGCGGCGCGGTCGGGGCGGCGGCGGCCTTGTTCCCAATCCTGCAGGGCGCGCGGGTCCAGCGCAAAACGGCGGGCGAATTCGCTTCGGCTCAAGCCGGTTGCGACGCGCACAGCACGCACATCAACATCCAGAGGCAGGGGAAACGTGTGGATCGCGGCAGCTTCTGCCGTGTCTTGGGCAAGGGCTGCCGCCTCGCGCATAGCTTCTACCAGTTCATCTGCCACGTTCTTCCGCTTCATAGCCCCATCCTCATCGTTTGAGCCTGCCCGCGTTTGAGCCTGCCCACCTCACCGCCCGCTCGCGCCAACCGCCTCGAACGTGAGGTCGGTGGCTTCGGAGCCGGTGGCGTTGCGCCAGTCGTCGAACAGCCGCCCGTAGCTGAGGGTCATGTAATCCGCCTGGGCGAGGCCGATCTTCGCGGCCGCCCGGTCGATCCATTCGGCGGAGCCTTCCAGCTCGGCGTAGGTGCCTATGGGGGTCTCGTCGATCACGCAATGGCCCTCGCCGTCGGTCCACTCCGCACGCCATTTTTCATAGCGGAAAGCCGCTACCAGCCCCAACGTACGAAAAACCTCGGCCAGAGCCTCGCCATCGGCCAGCTCGGTCTCGGTCTCCACGCGGTGCTTGTGCAGGTCTTCGGCGGGCGAGTTGTCCGGGGGACGCTTGTGGGTCATGGTCCAGCGGCCGCCGTAGTTGCGGATGCGCAGAATCTCAGTGCGCATCCGCAGGGTCCGGTCCGGCCAGTCGTAGAGCACGTTGGACTCGAAGGTGCGCGGAGTCTGAAGCTGGAATCCGGCCGCAGTGAGGCGCGCGCCCAGCTGCTCAACGTCACCCACTACAAATTTTATTTCCGTCTCGATAGCCATGGTAAAGAGCGAGTATACGGGATGGGGGGCGGGGTTGTGGAGCGGTTTGGCTCCAAGTCCCCTTAGGGGCGAAAATAGAGCTGTGACCCTTCGATTCACTGTTGATCCCGACCATCTTGATACCCCGGAAGCCAACCAGGCGCTGGACCAGGCTGCGGCCATCCTGCGCGCGGGCGGACTGGTGGCGCTGCCCACGGAGACTGTCTACGGGCTGGGCGCGAACGCTCTGGATGCCGATGCGGTGGCGCGGATCTTTGCAGCCAAGCAGCGGCCCAATTGGGACCCGGTGATTGTCCACATCCACTCGCTGGAGATGCTGCGGCCCCTGGTGACGGAGGTTGCGGAGACGGCGCGCCGTCTGGCGGAGGCCTTCTGGCCTGGTCCGCTCACGCTGCTGCTGCCCCGTTCCGCGAAGGTTCCCGATGTGGTGACGGCCGGCCGCCCGCTGGTGGGCGTGCGTATGCCGGCACATCCGGTGGCGTGGGAGCTGATTCGCCGCGCCGGGGTACCGGTGGCCGCGCCCTCGGCCAATCTCTTCAGCCACATCAGCCCCACCACGGCGGCGCACGTCTTGGCCGACCTGGACGGCCGCATTGATGCTATTGTCGATGCTGGTCCAGCCAGCCACGGTGTGGAGTCCACAGTGCTGGACCCGACCCAGGACCCGCCCGTGATCTACCGCCCCGGCGCGGTCTCGCGGGAGGCGATTCTGGGGGTGATTCCAGACGTCCATTTTTATGAACCGCCAGCTGCAAGGCTGGATGCAGAAGCGAACGAAAAACCGCCGGAGAGTCTGCCCTCACCCGGGGTTGGCATCCGCCATTACGCACCGCGGGCGCGGCTGATTCTGGTGGAAGGCGAACTCGGTCAACTGCCAGCCTTGATGGCGCAGGCCGCGGTGCCCTACAGGGGCCAGCGCCTGGGCGTGATGCTGCCCGCAGAGTTGCCTCTGCCGGCCGTGCTGGCAGAGGCGCAGGTGTTCGCCTGGGGCCTTTGGCAGCAGCCGGAGACGTTGGCGCGCGATCTGTACGCGGGCCTGCGCCAGCTGGATGCGTTGGGTTGCCAGGTGATTTTGTGCCCGCTGCCGGTTGGTAACGGCATCGGCGCTGCCATTGAGGATCGGCTGCGCAAGGCGGCGCGGTAGAGCCTCTTCTGAAGTGGTGTGGAGAAAGACTTCATGGGTATCCCACCCATTTCCGCATAGAACGTGGAAATGGATGGGGCACGGAGCTTCTGATGGATGGGGCGCGGTGCTCTTGATGGATGGGCAAGGACGTTCTTAGCTAAAGGGAAGACGCGCTAGCCACACTGGTCAGGCCTGCTGGCCGGTGTCGCCGACCTTGTACATGTACTTGATCGCGCTTTTGTAGATCAGGGACTTTTCCCGGCCACGCACCTTGAGCGCGTTGCGGTCGTACCACTCAATCACGCCCTCCACTTGGCTGTTGTCGTCCAGCACGATGACCATGGGGGTCTGCGCCTGAATCTGCTTCTGCAGGTAGAAGAGTTCGGCCTGATGATGGGGGCCTGAGGCCTCCAGCAGCCGTGCAGGCATGTGCAGGGTCAGCGGTTCAGGGGTGGATCTTCTGGTACGCGTGCGGGCTGCAACACGCTCTGGATCCAGCGCCCCACTGCCTTCGGTCAGGGTAGGTGAACTTTTCATGGCAACCAGCTTTCTTCAGCAAAATGAGTCAAATCCGCGTCGGAGGCTAGAGGGTGCGGACAGAGGCGCGTTTTCAGGCTCGTCAGGAGCATCGATCAGCCGGTCGTACTGGCGAGTGGGAGAGCGCGTGAGCACGCCCCCAAGGGAAGTCGCCTTCCGGACCTTGTCCATGCCGCATTGCGGAGAACCGTGCTTTCAATGATGCCATAGCCGCGCATGAAGTTGCATAAAGGCCGCTGCGTCCAGTTGCGAAAGAAGGTGGCGAAGGGAATGCGGCTCGGTTTCGGGAAGCGGGCAGCTTTGAAGAGCTGTTTGCTAAGCGGCTTCACGGGCTGCGGAAGAACTCCCTGCCAACCAGGCCTTGTATCACTCGTCCACCGGCTTTCGCCGACCCCGATGGATGAAACGTTTCATCTCCCGGCCTAGAATTTGCGCCCCGTCGGGGCGTGGCGAACGGTCCAACGGGCATTCCAGTTTTTTTCAGGGCACGACTTCAGAGCCTGCCCTGAGCGCAATCGAAGGGTGCCGCAAACTGCCTAAAATCAACCGGGGCTTCAGCCCTACGGGGGGCAAGAAGGTCTAAAACGGCCCTCTTGCCCAGACATTGGCACTTTGCCTCAGAACTTTGTTCTGCCCAGAAAGTCACCAGCTCGCCATAACGTTGCTCCGGAATCTGCTCCAAATGCCAAGACCCCATTGGTACCACCGCTTTCGGAAGGCCAACGAGAGGGTAACTGACGAGTTGGTGGTCATTCGACCGGGACCATCATTGACCAGCAACTTTTGGTTTTTCCATGAACTCTTCTACAAGGATAAGAATCCAGAGGATCAGGCAAAAATCCGCCGTGGCGATCACAGCAAGTGCCGGTGCGGCAACCCACCTCGTGTGCCAAGGTACAAATAGAATCAACGGGACATGTAGCGCCGCGCTGACCGTCATGGCAATCCAAAACCACGTGTGCCGCCTCAACTTCCATTTGAAATAGATCACTAAGAAATGCATACCAATAATGATTATCAAGGGCATCGCCAGTTCTAACCGTCCATAGATAGCGAACAGAAAAACCGTTGGCGCGCCAACGATAAAGATGAACAACCTCGTGCGCCAAGACAAATGCAACTTCTTGGCCTCTCGAATTTCACGCTTCAATTCATTCATTTGAGGCATCGATGGCCAGTCTATACTTCGCTGATCTTGAAAGGAGAGAATTATCTGCCTTTTTCGTTAGCGTGTTTCGGCTGTATTGTCGCCAAACTGTCAGTTATCTTCTACTCAAAAGGATCATGACGGCGGGGCCCTGGACTCGATGAGGTCTGCCCCACCGCAGGTGGCTATTTCGCCAACGCCTCCCAGTGTTGTTCGATCTCTTCCAGCGTCTTGTTCTTGGTCTCCGGCATGAACTGCCAGGTAAACAAGCCTTGCGCCAGCGACATGGCCGCCAGAAATCCAAAGGTCACTTCCTTGCCGATCTGATGGAAGGCGTACGGGAACAGCAGCACCACCAGCGCGTTGAAGACCCACTGCAACAGCACCGGCACCACCATCGCGGTGGCGCGGACATCGTTGGGAAAGATCTCCGGCACCAGCGTCCAGAACACCGGCCCCACGCAGGCGCAGAAGAAGGCCAGATAGATGAGGATCAGCGTCAGCGCCAGCGCGCCCGTAAACAGCCCCGTTGCCGAAGCCAGCAAGAGCCCCACCAGCGCCGCCGTCATCCCCAGCGAGCCCACAATGTAGAGCGGCTTGCGCCCAAAGCGATCAATCACCCAGAAGGCCACAATCGTAAACACAAACTCCGTCACCCCCACAATGAAGGTGGAGAACAGCGCCGCATCCATCTTCCATCCCGCTGACTGAAAGATGGAGGGCGCGTAGTCGATGATGGTGTTGATGCCAGAGGTCTGCACCAGAATCGCCAGGCAGATGCTGGCCGCTAGCGCCCGCCGCACCCCGGGCCGCTGCAGGCTCTTCCACGTGGTGTGCGGCTCGTGGAGCGAGGCGGCAATGGCCCCCGCTTCCACCCGAGCGGCCTCTGGCCCGGCAATCTTTTCGAGCAACGTGCGGGCCTCTTTCATGCGGCCACAACGGGTCAAGAAGCGCGGCGTCTCCGGCGCAAACGTAATCATCAGCAGGAAGCCCACTGAGGGCAGCACGCCGGTGGCAAACATGTAGCGCCAGTTGGCCTCGCCCGCATTGCGCAGCAGGTAGTTGATGCAGTACGAAATCACCACGCCGCTGATAATCGACATCTGGTAGAAGGTGCCCATGCGTCCGCGGATGGCCGGTGGCGACACCTCGGAGGCATACATGGGCGACAGCAGCGACACCGCGCCCACCGCCAATCCCCCCACAAAGCGCGCCAGCAAGAAGAACGGAAAGCTGGGGGCCAGAGCCGTGGCCATGGAGGTGAGCGCGAACAGCGCCGCCACCCACACCAGCATCCGCTTGCGCCCAAAGCGATCCGTCAAGCGCCCGGCCGCAAACGATCCCAACACGCAGCCAAACAGCAGGCTGCTGAACGCCCAGCCCAGGCTCAGGTCGTTCAGGCCAAAGTGCCGGGTCAGAAAGGGACCTGCCCCGGTAATGATGGCAATATCGAAGCCAAACAGCAGGCCGCCCAGTCCGGCGGTGCAGGCAAGGTAGACAACAAAGCGCTGATTCAGTGCGCTCTTCATGGGCTCACGCTCCAAATGCGGTCATCGGAGCTCCGAGCGCGGACTCCCTGCCCTCGAACACAGGAGTGGTTGGCGCAGCGCAATCAAAATTCCCGATGTTGGCCGCAACCCTAGCAGAGGCTTCTCAGGCCTGTCCATCGCGATCAAGAGGTAAGCCCCCCACGGCCCACCCCAAGCGCGGAACCGCCTAGCCGGGAGGCAGTTTCGGCTCTTGCTCCTTTATCGATTCCCATCATCCAATGACTACCGTTCCGTTTGTTGAAACATTGACGTGCACGCGAACGCCCTCCTGAGCGACAATAAGAATGGCAAAACTCGATTGAGATTGGAACAGAATTGACCTATAGCCAGTCTGAAGAAGTCAAATGGACCGCGCGGGAATTTGAGCAGCTGGTCCTCGATAGCAAGCCTGAAGTAGCCGTCTTTGATTGCGATGGAACGCTTTGGGGCGGCGACGCCGGTTACGGCTTCATGGTCTGGTCGCTGGAACAGGGGCTCGTCTCCCGTTCCACCAGCGATTGGATCGACACGCGGCACCGCGCCTATCGCGCCGGCACCGTCAGCGAGGCCACGATCTGCGGCGAAATGGTGCAGATCTATGCCGGATTGCGCGACCAGGAGCTCCGCTCCGCGGCCGCTCAATACGTGCGCGAGTTTGTGGATGATCGCGTCTTCGCGGAGATGGAAGCGCTGGTGGCCGCTCTGGGCCACGCCGGTACCGAACTCTGGGCCGTCAGCTCCACCAACCGTTGGGTCATCGCCGAGGGCGTGCGCCGTTTTGGCATCCCTGAAGACCGCATTCTGGCCGCTGAAGTCCAGGTTGTGGATGGGCAGATTACCAGCGATCTGGTGGACGTGCCCACCGACGAGGCCAAGGCGACGGCGCTCCGCCGCGTGGGCTTGAGCCAGCCCGATGCCGTGTTCGGCAACTCCATACACGACCTGGCCATGCTGGATCTGGCCCGGAACGCCTATCCCGTGAATCCCTCGCCGGCACTGCTTGAAGCGGCCACCAGCCGCGGCTGGGGCTACTTCCGCCCGGCGTCAGCCGAGGGCGTGGCCGCCAAGGTCAACGGCGAGTAACAAAGCAAAAATGAGGTTCCTCAAGGCCGGATAGTGTCGGCCTTGAGCCCCCTACGTCCCACATTGTGCTGCAACTCTTTTGCTTCGTTTACACTAGACTCGTGGCTACCTTCCAGCCCAACGCCGAATCCCGCCCCCAGGGCCCCGCTCTCCGCTTTGTTGCGGCAGGTCTGATCGTTCGTGGTGGCGAGGTCTTGATCGGACAGCGTCGCGAGGACCAGCCCATGGCTTCCCTCTGGGAGTTCCCGGGCGGCAAAATTGAACTCGGCGAAACCGCGGAGCAAGCCCTGGCGCGCGAGCTTTGCGAAGAGCTGGGCATCACCGCCACCGTCGGCCATCTGGTCACACGCATCCGCCACAACTACCGCCATGGCGGCGCTGTCGACCTGCAGTTCTTTGCCGTGCATGCCTTCACGGGTGAGATTGTAAACAACATCTACCAGCAGGTGTGCTGGGTCAAGCTCGAAGACCTTCCCGACTATGAATTCCTGGCCGCCGACCGCGGTCTCATCAAGGATCTGGCCGCGGGCAAGCTGCTGTAGAGTATTTTTCCTTGTGAGGCTCTTGCAAAATTCATCGGATGAGCATGAAGCGTCAGGGCACGACTTCAGTCGTGCCGATAGATAGTCAAAAAGATGTCGGGCTTTAGCCCCTGTGTCTCTTTGATTTCAGGAGTTTTAGAAATTCCGCAGCAGCTAAAGCCGAAATCGTGATTGCGCATTTGCGGCACGACTGAAGTCGTGCCCTGACGCACATCGTCAAAAGGAAGGCAATTTTGCAAGCAGCTCTTATGATCTAAACTTTCGTGCCCGCTCCATTTCCGCGTTCTTTGTGGAAGTGGGTGGGATGGCGGGGTGCGCGCCGATCTGCCTCTTGCAGCATCGCCCCCCAGCGCCGCCTTGCCTCAGGCTTCCAGTGCCGCGATGAGAAAATAGTGAGAAGCCGTTGTGAAAGGTTCTCCACTCATGCATCTGGCAGCCAGCCTGGCGCGCTACTTCAGCATCGCGATTCGTGAGCGGGGCTATCAGTATTTCCAGCAGACACGCGTGCACATTGAGTCCGGTTCCTCCTCCAAGGTCAACGCCGAGGTGCAGGGAGCGGAGCTTTACGGCGTAATCCTGCGCTGGACCGGAAAGCGGCTGGAGGTCTTCTGCGATTGCGTCTTCTTTTCTGAAAAAGGCCAGGCTTGCAAGCACATCTGGGCCACCATTCTGGCCGCGGCGGCGCAGCAGTACCTGTCCGGAATGGCATCGGAAAAGTCTCCCCTCCTCGACATCGACGCCATTCTTGAGCAAACCGTCGAGCATGAGTCCTGGGCTTCAAGTGCGCCCTCCTTGCCCCCACTCGCGCCAGACCTCCCCGTGGCCAACGAGGCTCCAAAGCAGGAGCCCTGGAAGAGGCAACTGCGAGACCTCTTCAGCCCCTCGCTGGCGGTTCCTGAAAGCACCCGCGAAAGATGGCCGGCGGGCGTGGAGTTGCTCTACCTGGTGGATATTGCCGGTAGCCAGTCCGCCAACAGCCTGGTGTTGGCCGTGGAGGTGCGCGAGCCCAAGAAGTCTGGCGGATGGAAGATGGCGCGGCCCCTCAATCTGCGCCGAACCAGCCTCTTCTCTCTTCCGTTGGCGGAGGATCGCGAGATCCTTTCGCTCCTGATGGGCGGCGGCCGCCAGTATGCGCGTTCCTACGTGGATCACTACGAGGCGGTGCCGATCTTCTATCAACTGTCGCCACTTCTGGCCAAAACCATCTTCACCCGGATTCTGGGCACCGGTCGCTGTTACTACTCGCACCAAAAGAACGCCGTGAACCAGGCCCCGCTGCGTTGGGAGCAGAGCGAGCCCTGGCAGTTTGTGTTGAAGATGCAGGAGGCCGGCGAGCAGGGTTGGCAGTTGACCGGCCGCTTCAGCCGTGGCGTGGAGTCGATGGAGTTGGGCGCGCCCCTCTTGACGGTGCCGGGGGGATTCGTCTTTCTGCCGGAAACCGTGGCTCCGTTGGCCGAAGATGCGGCGTTGGGCTGGATTACAAGCCTGAAATGCGACACCCCCATTCTGATTCCCGCCGCGGACAAGGATGAGTTTCTTACCGAGTTACTGACTGCGCCGGTTGTGCCCTCCATGGAGTTGCCCGCATCGCTGCGCGTTGAGGATGTGACCATCTCGCCTCGCCCATGCCTCAAAATCTATCGCCAGTCGCTGCGCTATGGTCCGGACAAGATGCGCGCCGACCTCAGCTTTGACTACGATGGTCACTCCATTGCGGAAGGCTCGGCAACACGCGGATTCTTTGAGGCGCTTACCAATCGCTTTTGCCGTCGCAATCAGCTGGCGGAACAGGCCGCGAGCGCGTTGCTCTATGAGATGGGCATGCGCCCGATGGATGCCAGTTGGGAGAACGGGGCCTGCTGGGAGCTTGCGCCCAGCAAGCTGCCGCGCATGGTGCGCGCGCTGATGAATGTAGACTGGCATGTGATTGCCGAAGGCAAGACCTTTCACAAGCCGGGCAATGCGCGGGCTGAAATTGCCAGTGGTGTGGACTGGTTTGAGCTGCGCGGCGTGGTGGAGTATGGCGAAGCCACGGCCCAACTGCCGCAACTGTTGCAGGCCCTCAAACGTGGCGAATCCATGGTGCTGCTGGACGATGGGTCCTATGGATTGCTGCCTGAAGAATGGCTGCAACGCTTTGGCGTGGTGGCGGCCCTGGGCGACTCCAGCAAGGACCACATCCGCTACGCGCGCGGTCAGGTCGGCCTGCTGGATGCCTTGCTCGCAACCCAGCCCGCGGTAAGCTGCGACGAAACTTTCCAGCACCTGCGCACGGAGCTGGAAGACTTTCAGCAGATTGAACCCGCCGTGCAGCCCGCCGGGTTTGTGGGCCAGCTCCGGGAGTATCAGCGCGAAGGCCTTGCCTGGATGCACTTCCTGCGCCGCTTCTCCTTTGGCGGATGTTTGGCCGACGATATGGGCGTGGGAAAGACCGCGCAGGTCCTGGCGCTGCTCGAAACCCGTCGTGAGCTCAGGGCGGCGGGAAAGGTCGATTGTCCCTCGCTGGTGGTGGTGCCCAAATCGCTTATCTTCAACTGGAAGCAGGAGGCGGCGCGCTTTACTCCGCAACTGCGCGTGCTGGACCACACCGGCATAGGACGCGACAAAGAAAATTTTTCTGACGCTGACCTCATCCTGACCACCTACGGAACGCTCCGTCGCGATGCCGTAGACTTCAACAACATGGTCTTCGATTACATCATTCTGGATGAAGCGCAGGCCATCAAGAACTCCAATACGGAATCTTTCAAGGCGGTTCGCCTGTTGCGCGGCCAGCATGCGCTCGCACTGAGTGGAACCCCGGTCGAAAATCATCTGGGCGAGTTATGGTCGTTGTTTGACTTCCTGAATCCCGGCCTGCTGGGTGCCTCCAGCGCCTTTCAAATTGCCGGAGGCGAGCTGCGCAATCCATCGGAAGACGCGCGCAAGTTGATCGCGCACGCGCTGCGCCCCTTCATCCTGCGCCGCACCAAGGAGCAGGTAGCCAGGGAACTGCCCCTCAAGATAGAGCAGACCATCTACTGCGACATGGAGCCGCGCCAGCGCAAGATGTATGACCAGCTGCGCCTGCACTATCGCAATCTGTTACTCAAAAAGATCAGCAAGGATGGGGTTGCCAAATCAAAGATTCAGGTGCTGGAAGCGCTGCTGCGGCTGCGTCAGGCGGCCTGCCATCCCGGCCTCATCGATCCCCGCAGAAGCGACGAGCCCAGCGCCAAGCTCGAAGTCTTGCTCGATCAACTGAACGAGGTGCTGGAAGAGGGCCACAAGGCGCTGGTCTTCTCTCAATTCACCAGCCTGCTGCACATTGTGAGTGAGCGCCTGAAGCAGAGTGAGATCACGTACGAATATCTGGACGGCAAGACCACGAATCGGCAGGCGCATGTGGAGCGCTTTCAGAACGATCCGCAGTGCCGCCTGTTTCTCATCAGCCTCAAGGCCGGCGGACTGGGCTTGAACCTGACCGCGGCAGACTACGTCTTCATCCTGGATCCATGGTGGAATCCCGCGGTCGAGGCCCAGGCCGTGGATCGCGCGCACCGCATCGGTCAGGATCGTCAGGTCTTTGCTTATCGACTCATTGCCACCGATACGGTTGAAGAGAAGGTGCTGCAACTGCAGCAAACCAAGCGCCAACTTGCCGATGCCATTCTGGGCGCCAGTAACAGCCTGATTCGCGATCTGCATCCCGATGACATTGAGCTACTGTTCTCCTGAAGACGCCCCGTCCAAAGCGGTAGCGTGACCGTAGGGATTTGTACTCCCCGAGCTCTCGGAGTCCACGTATTAGAGCATTTTCCCTTTTGCTATAGAGTTCCGTGCCCCATCCATTTCCGCGTTCTTTGTGGAAATGGGTGGGATACCCATGAATCTCACCTCTACACCATTCCGGAAAATGCTCTATGGTTCTGGAGTGCCATTTTGTAGCCACGGCATCCTTCCGCAACCGGGAGCATCGCCGCACTCGAGGGTTTTGCGGTATCGTTATCGTGCAGGCGAGTCCCGCACGCGCTTGACGCTGCGGGAAGACACCATGAATGCCTGCCGGGATCGCCAGCCAAAGACTGCGCCGACCCACGCCTTGGAGGAACCATGATTTCCCGCCGCCGTTTTTTGTCCACTGCTTCCGCATCGGTTGCAGCGCTGAGCCTGGCAGAGGCCAGAGCCAATGAAGCGCCCGCTCCTGCCGCCGCGGCCCACAGCTCAACCCAGTCCCCTAGTGCTGCGGGCACGGGCGTCAGCCGCTTCGTCGATCTCACCATTGGAACCGGCGGTCACGGCCATGTCTTCATGGGAGCCACGGTTCCCTTTGGCATGATGCAGGTGGGGCCTGACACCTTTACCGATGGCTGGGATCACTGCTCCGGCTACCACGCCACCGACGAGTCGCTGCAGGGCTTCAGTCACACCCACCTCAGCGGCACCGGCTGCGGCGATCTTATGGACGTGCTGTTGATGCCCGGCGTGGGTCCGCTGCGGCTGGACCCCAGCAGCCTGTTTACCGCCGAGCGTGGCTATCGCTCCCGCTTCTCGCACAAGCATGAAACCGCTTGGCCCGGCTATTACAGCGTCTTTCTGCGTGACCCCGAAGTGAAGGTGGAACTCACCGTCACCGAGCGCGCCGCGCTGCATCGCTACACCTTTGCGGCAGACGCCGTTCAGCCCCACGTGCTGCTGGATTTCCTTCATTGCAGCGGACCGGAAGACAAGCAGCGCGACAGCATTGCCGAGGCCGAAGTTGCTGCCGTGGGCAACGACACCCTCACCGGCTCGCGCACCGTGCTCAACTGGGCGCATGGACGGCAAATCTACTTTGCCGCGCGCTTCTCTGAGCCGTGGAGCAAGCTGGCTTTGTTCAGCGACAACCAGCCCGTGGAAGGCGCCTCCGCCAAGGGCAAGGCGCTCAAGGCTGGTGTTGAGTACGCGCACCTGGCCAAGCCGCTTTATGTGAAGGTGGCCATCTCCGGTGTAAGTGTGGAGCAAGCCCAGAAGAATCTGAACGCCGAGATTCCGGCGTGGGACTTTGAGGCCATTCGCATCCGTGCGGCCAAGCTATGGGAGGCGGAACTCTCGCGCATTGTGATCGAGACCGACGAGCGCACCCGTCGCATCTTCTATACCTCGCTCTATCACTGCATGGTTGCCCCCACTATCTTCAGCGATGTGGACGGCCAGTATCGCGGCATGGACGGCAAGAATCACACCCTGGACAAGGGCGATGAGAACTTCAGCACTTACTCGTTGTGGGATACCTATCGCGCCCTGCATCCGCTGATGACTCTGATTGCGCCCGCGCGTGCCACGCAGTTGGTCAACGGCCTCATTCGCATGGCCAACGAGAGCCCGTCGGGTCCGCCCATCTGGCCCCTGCAGGCCAAGGAAACCTTCTGCATGACTGGCTGGCACTCCATCTCGGTGGTGGCGGAGGCGGTAGCCAAGCAGTTGCCGGGCGTGCGCGTAAAAGACTTCATCGACCCCATCCGCAAGGTGGGTTTCAGCGGTAACTACCGCGGCCACGAGTACCTGCGCACCATGGGCTATATCCCCTGCGATAAGTCCGCGGAGTCCATCGGCAACGGGCTCGACTTTGTCTTCAACGATTGGGCCATGGCCACTATCTTTGCCGCCGCTGGCGACAACGAGACGGCTGCCAAATTGCGCCAGCGCGCCGCAAACTACAAGAACTTTTTCAATCGTGAGAATGGCTACATGCACGCGCGCATGGCCGATGGATCGTTCTCGCAGCCCTTTGCTCCCAACGAGACCGGCTACTCCAAAAAGTGGAGCGACTACACCGAGTCGAATCCCTATCAAGCCACCTTCGCCGTGCAGCACGATCCCGAGGGATTGGCGCAGCTGATGGGCGGGCGCGAGAAGCTGGAGGCCAGGCTCGACGACCTGTTCAACGCCGATCCCACATTGCCTGCCGATGCGCCTCCGGACATTGCTGGATTGGTGGGCCAGTATGCGCATGGCAACGAGCCCTGCCACCACATTGCCTTTCTCTATACCTATGCGGCCGTGCCCTGGAAGACCCAGCAGCGCGTGCAATGGCTGCTGAAGAAGATGTATGCCGACGAGCCCGATGGACTGGCCGGCAATGAGGATTGCGGCCAGATGTCGGCCTGGTACGTGATGGCGGCGCTGGGCCTCTACGCAGTGGATCCGGTGAGCGCCAATTATGTGATCACCTCGCCTGCCGTGCGTCATGCGCGCATTGCCCTTGCGGGCGGCAAGACGCTGGAGATCGCGATCGCCAGTGGCGAAGGCGACTACATCCAGTCCGTAAGCTGGAACGGCAAGCCGCTCCACCAGCTCTGGATCAGCCACCAGGATCTGATAAAGGGCGGCAAGCTCAGCTTTGTGCTGGGCAAGCAACCCAACAAGAAGCTGGGCGTTGATGCCAAGTCATTGCCGCCTTCCATGACCCCTGCGCGCAGCTAGTTTTCTGGTCCAGGACAAGAATTGTACCGTGCCCCATCCATTCCGCGTTGGTTGCGGAATGGGTGGGAAAGCAGGCTGCCAATCCTGTGGACCAGATCAGCAAGTTCAATCCAGTTCGACTTTGCGCGAGCCTCTCAACAGGGCTCGCGCTTTGCTTTGGGCGCGGAAAAGAGCGTGGTGCCGCGCACGATAGGATAGAAGCAGCTCCATGCCCACTTCCGCGAACTCCTCCACTCACGGCGCAGCATCCACAGCCACCATCGTGCTGTCGTTTGGCTGCGTGTACATCTTCTGGGGATCGACCTATACGGCCATTCACATTGGCGGCCAAACCATGCCCGCACTGTTGATGGCGGGTGCACGCTTTGTGATCTCCGGCGGCATCCTGCTGGCTTGGTGCAAGTGGCGCGGCCTCCGCATACGGCTGAGCGGCTACGAACTGCGCATGCTCTCGCTGCTGGGGTTTCTGCTGCTGGGATGTTCCAACGTGGGGCTGATCTATGCCGAGCAGGTTATGCCCAGCGGATTGGCCTCGTTGCTGTATGCGGGCACACCGCTCTATGTCGCGATTGCGGAGCGTTTTCTTCCCACCGGCGAACCGATCTCGCGCCGTGGATGGTTTGGACTGCTGCTGGGGTTTGCAGGACTGAGCGCGATGCTGGTGCCCTCGATCCAGACGAGCATGCACGGGAACAAGGCGTTGATGCTGGCTTTGGTGGCATTGATTGGCGGCACCTTCAGTTGGGCAGCGGGCAGTTTGATCTCACGCCATGCGCGGCTCAAGGTGAACATATTTGTTGCCGCCGCCTGGCAGATGTTGCTGGCTGGCGTGTTGAATACTCTGGCTGGCACGGTGCTGGGTGAATGGCCAGCGTTTCATCCCAATGCCGCGGGCTGGGCTTCGGTTGCGTACCTGATCACCTTTGGTTCGCTGATCGGTTATACGGCCTTCATCTATCTGCTCGAACATGTGCCGGTGGCCAAGGTCATGTCCTACACCTACGTCAATCCAGTGGTGGCCGTGCTGTTGGGCATGGCTATGCTCCACGAGCACCTGGTGTCTTCAGAGTATGTAGGCATGGCCGCGATTATCATCGCGGTCTTCTTGCTGACCACCGCGCAGATAAAAACAAGGCCCGCGGTAGAAGAGCCGCAGGCCTGATGTTTACTTGCTGATCCCGTTCCTCCGCATTGCAATCCGGTCCGGGTGCCCCACCCTCGCGACGTTCTTGTTCTTGTCGCTAGGGTGGGATCGCACGATGCAAAGTATCTGGGCCGGGCCCATAAGTTACTTGAGCAGCAGCACGGAGAGCGCGGAGGCAATGCCCGCAACCGATGCGCCCAGACCCAGATACCAGTAGATGCGCTTGTGGGTGAGCAGCGTGACCGAGGTGATAACGAGACCGATCTCCAGCAGCGCCTCGGAGAGGTCGAAGCGGAAGGCGCGGACTTCAGCCACGGATACGTCCTTCTCCTGGTCCTTGACCTTCGCCTCGTGCTCGCGAGCTTCTTTCTGCGCGTCTTCCAGATCGCTCGCCCACTTCTTTTCCTGCTTGGCGTAATCGGCTTCGAGCTTTGCCGCGGTCTTTTTGTCGGCCACCTGCAGCACGGTCAAAAGGTTTCCGTTGAGTTCCGTGACGGTGTTGCGAATGTTCTTGGCCTGGTAGAAGCCCCACATGTCGGTGGCTCGATTTTGTTCAACGGCGGCGCGGGTTTGCGCAATGATGGCTTCCGTATGCGTGCGATGGCCGAGCACCGTGGTGACCGCCACCAGTACCGCCAGCAGACTCATGGTGAAGGCTACGGGGCGCATGGTGGATTCGTGGGCTCCGTGTTCGGCGTGTTCCTGCAATTCCTGTGCTTCGTTCGCTTCCATGTTTTTTGACCTCCGGGGTGATCGTTCAGTCTTGGTGATGGGATTCAGGTGGAAAGCATGGATAGGATTTCAGTCCTGCTGAAGAAGAGATGCTGATGTCTTTGCAACTCCATGCCCATTGAATCAATGCCGTCGTCTTTCCACGAGCGGATGGAATCCTCCACTCAGCAACGCATTGCCGTATTGGTTCCTCATTGGATACAAGAGGATTGCGAAGGATGCGGATCTGTGCCGGCTTGCCTTCCGCATCGACATCCATGATCATGGCGAGGGAAAAGCGGGCTTCTTTCCACGCTTCGGTTGTGGGAATAGATCTGCACCAATGAACGCTGTCAGAAGGCGTGGGGCTTGAGGCTTGCGACAGGCCAGAAGACGTGGCGAAAAGGAACGCAACCACACAGCATAGCCATTTGCTGGCGATTTGCGTTGAACGCGATGAGCAGGCATTTATGTACACTTTGCTGTCCTGTTCACAGCGCCCTTACAGGGCGCTTCGTCTTCAAAACTCATCAACCCAGGGCTGCGCCTTTCGCCTTGCTTTAGGCTGGCCCTGGGCTACTGGCACTTCGCCCCGCTGGGGCGATTGCTTTGTAACGTCAAAACGTTCCACGGAAAACTCTCAGCCCCGACATCCGGCTCGTATTCCGGAGCAAGAGCTAAGAGCTAGAAGCTGAAATCTAATAGCTAATAGCTGTCCTCCTACTTCCGCTTCCAGCGCACGCCCTCGCGTGAATCCTCAATGACCACGCCCTTCTCGGCCAGCTCGTTGCGAATCTCATCGGAGCGCGCAAAGTTTCTTTGCTTCTTGGCGAGTGTGCGTTCCGCAACCAGTGCATCAATGGCCTCATCGGTGAGCGACTGGCTTGCTACTAACTCCGGTGCAACGTCGGCCATGCGTCCGGCCTTCTCCGCCCAGGCCAGTGCGGCGCGCGTGGCTTCGCCGTCTCTGTCCACCAACACATCGAAGACCGCATCGAAGTCGGCCAGCACGGCCAGAATCGCATCCCGATCACCAGCCTTCAGCAGCTTCTGGTCGATGGCCGTGTTGGCCGCGCGCACCAGATCGAAGATGGGCGCGCGCGCTTCCGCGGTATTCAAATCGTTCGCGAGCGCGGCAAAATAGATTTCGCCCGCCGTCTTTGCAGCCTGCTGCATCTCCGCCGTCTCACCTGCTTCCAGCGTGGCCGTGGTCAGCCGCTCGTTGAAGGTGCGCAAACGGTCGATGGCGGCCGTAGCTTCCACCAGGCCATCAAAGGTGAAGTTGAGCTGATGCCGATAGGGCACGGAGATGAGCGCCATGCGGATCGACGAAGCTTTGTAGCCCTTCAGCAACAAATCGCGCAGGGTATAAAAATTGCCTTCGCTCTTGGACATCTTGCGCCCATCCACCAGCAGGAAGCGCACATGCATCCAGTGGCGCGCAAACGGTTTGTGGGTGGCGCATTCGCTCTGCGCAATCTCGTTCTCGTGGTGTGGAAAGGTCAGGTCCTCGCCGCCGCCGTGCAAGTCAAAGCTCTCGCCCAGATACTCCATGGCCATGGCCGAGCACTCAATGTGCCAGCCGGGCCGTCCGCGTCCGATGGCCGTGTCCCATGCCGGCTCGCCGGGCTTGGCGGCCTTCCACAGCGCAAAGTCGCGGGCCGAGTCCTTCTCGTACTCGTCCACATCAACGCGCGCGCCGTCTTCCATGCCGGACAGATCTTTTTTGCTGAGTTTGCCGTACTCAGGGAAGGCAGCCAGACGGAAGTACCACGAGCCGTCCTCTGCCTTGTAGGCAGCGCCCTCGGCCTCAAGCTTCTGGATCAGCTCCACCATGCGGTCAATGTGCTCGGTGGCACGGACAATTCTTTCCGGCATCTGGACCCGAAGCGCGTCCAGATCTTCGAGAAATGCCGCCTCGTAGGGCCGGGTGTATTCGGTGATCGAAACCCCGGCCAGGCCTGCGTTGCGGATGATCTTGTCGTCCACGTCTGTAATGTTCATGACGTGGTTGACGGGAACGCCGGTCAACAGCAGGAAGCGGCGCAGCACGTCGATTTCCAGGAAGGTGCGGAAGTTGCCAATGTGGCCAAAGTCGTAGACCGTGGGGCCGCAGGCATACATGCGCAGGGCCTTGCCGTCGGAGGGTAGAACGTCGTCGAGTTGGCCGGAGAGGGTATTGAAAAGGCGGAGGGTCATTGTCGCTCGCAAAGCACAGGAAACGCGGGAATTCAGCCGTTTCCGGCCCATCTTGATTGTAGCAACCACCTGCCACCTGCGGTGGGGCCAACCGGCACCTGCGGTGCGGCCAACCGGCTTCGCCCGGCTTCGGGCTGGAATTGGTGGGAGTATTGGTCTTCGATTTGTCAGATAAATGGTAAGATAATAGGTGTGGCGACCTATGCGACACCCCGCAAGCTCAAAGTGAGCTTCACTCTTCCTCCTGAAATGGTGGAGTTTGTGAAGAAGACCCGTATCGACCGGAATGCCGGTTCCGACTCCGAG
>Ga0181520_10002532_pt1 | contig 33695 bp, 26 predicted proteins | sample PEATcosm2014_Bin_29_FD_132451 | JGI IMG/M metagenome (GOLD analysis project Ga0181520, IMG submission 132451) | Peatland microbial communities from MTU Mesocosm Facility, Houghton, MI, USA - PEATcosm2014_Bin02_30_metaG | ecosystem: Environmental > Terrestrial > Soil > Wetlands > Peat | place...
CTGCTCGTTTTAACTCGCTTTGGAACCCGCAAATAGTTAACCAAGAACAAAGGCCATCGGGTAACACCCTTTTGGCATAACGATACCCGCTCTCGGGTAACAGTCACTTTTGGCAGACGGCGCGAATGCGGATCGCACCGTCAGTGCCAGTGCAGGCGCAGCCAGGGCCAGCTGTAATGCCAGCCTTCCCAGCCCAGCGCCGCCAGCAACAGGACCAGCAGGACGGCCAGCAGGAGCGTGCGCCGGGCCCGGCCGCGGTCGGGCTGCTCCCAATACCACGCCACCCACACCGTGAACTCGTACAGCAGGTAGAGCGGACCGGCCATGAGCACCTGGGTGACGACTTCCGGGGTGGTCAGCAGGGCGCCCAGGACGAGGTTGATGATGATCATGTAGCGCCACATGCCCCGCAGCGTGCGGTAGCTCAGGATGCCAATTTTCACCAGCGTGAGGATGACCACCGGCAGCTCGAAGCCCAGGCCCATGCCGAGCATGAATTTGCAGACAAAGCTGATGTATTCCTCCGCCCGCCATTGGTACGCGCCCAAGCCGAGCCATTGGGAATAAAGCTGGGACGCCGTGAGGGCCACGGGCATGAGAATGAAGTAGCAGAACGACACCCCGATGAGGAACAATCCGCCGCCGATGAAGAGCGCGCGATAGACGTATTTTCGCTCCTTGATGCGCAGGGCCGGGAAAACAAAGTCGGCGATGAAATAGAGCAGGATGGGCGCGGCGATCACCAAGCCGCCGTAAAGCGCCACCTGGATGGCGACAAAGAACCCGCCGGCGGGCGAGAGGTTCACCAGTTCCACATGCATGCGCTCCATGGCGGCCAGGGCGGCGGGGTCGTTGGTGACAGCCCAGCCGAGCACCTGGTTGGTGCCGATCCAGACGGGCTGGAGGCGCACGGCCGCGAAGCGGTTGGTGCCGGTGCCGAAGGTTTGCTGCTCGACCGGCGTGAGGGGGAAGTTGGCGAGGTGATTGGTGCCGAAACTGACGGTGACCACCTGGTTGGTGCCCGGATAGGAGACGTGGCCGCGGGAGAGGGGCCACTTGATGATGCCGATGACGAAATTGGCGCCAATGAGGCAGACCAGCATGGTCAACCCCAGGGTGACGACGCACTTGATGAGCAGCCAGCGGAAATCCTCGAGATGTTCGAGAAACGATTTTATCGGGCCGCCCCCGTCATCGTCCGCGCCCGTGTCCTTGTCCGGCTCCTGGGAAATATCGGCCATGAGAAACTCGTCGGCTGAAACTCAGCCGTGGGGTTCAGATGACCTTGGTTGGCGGAGGCGTGGGCTGCGGGGAAGCGGGTTGTGACTGCGTCTGGGCGGTCGTGTCGGTCGGGAGCGCCTTGGGAGCCGGCGCGGGAGTGTCGTTGGCGGCATTCTGGATTTCGTCGGTCACCTCCCGGGTGGCCTTTTTGAATTCCTTGATGCTGGTGCCGAGGCCCTTGGCCAAGTCCGGCAGCCGTTTGGCGCCGAACAAAAGCAGGAACACGGCCAGAATGAGAACCACTTCCCATCCGCCGAAACCGAACATGGCGAGCATCGCGTTCATAAATGAATTGAATCTAAATTCACCTTACGCCCATCGCAAGGCTAAGTAAAGGGACAAAACGGCGCGGGGCGGGCTCAAAGCCCGCGCCTTTTGCCGGCCGGTTTCCCACCGGCCAACCGGCCGCCGCCGGGATTAAAAAAGGCCGCGTTGCACACGCGGCCTGAAACCGTTCAGACGACGAAAATCACTGCACCGGCGCCTGATTTTTGGGATGGAGCAGGATGAACTCGCCGCGGCGGTTCTTGGCCCAGGCGGATTCGTCATGGCCGGGATCCACCGGCTTGTCCTTGCCGTAGCTGATGGTCTTCACCCGCATGGGGTCAATATTGTCCTTGCCCAGGGCCTCGCGCAGGGCCAGGGCGCGGCGTTCGCCGAGCGAGCGGTTGTATTCCTCGGTGCCGCGTTCATCGCAATGGCCTTCGATGAGCAGCTTGGCGTTGACGTCGGAAACCAGCGCCTGGGCCACGCTGGCCACGTTCGCCTGCTCGTTATCCTCCACCACCGCGCTGTCAAATTTGAAATGAACGGTATAGGCCGCCAGCGCCGCGCGGTCCTGGTTGTAATCGTCCAGATTGATATCCGCCGTGGGCGTGGTTCCCGGCCCGCCGCCCGTGGAATTGGCGTTGGGCATCGCCGAGGCCTGGGCCCCGCCCTCAAAGGGCGCTCCGGACGGCAGCGTGCCGCCGCCGTTGCCCGTGTCGCCGACCATTCCCGCCTGATGGTTGGGCAGGTTGGTCACCTTGCCATTAAACCCCTTGTGGCACCCGGTGACAGCCAGCCCGGTGGCCAGCGCCAGGACGAGCGGCAATACAATCTTGTTCAATTTCATAATTCGGTTTTGTTAAATCTTCGTCAAACTTTGCGAACCAATAAAAACTCCCTTGGGGGGAGAGGTCGTGAAAAAATGAGTCATCTCGCCCAAGCGGGCTGGGAATTGCTTCCCGCCGTTCGACGTTAATCCTTGTATTCTTTGGCGAAAACGTCAAGCACAGACAATGCCTGGCGTTTCGGCGGGCAGCCGCGCGGCGGCGGCGGCGGGCGGGCACCGGCACGGTCTCCGCCCCGCTACGCCGGCCGGCCGGTCACTGGACCGGGGCCTTGGGCGTGCAATAAACGAACTGGCCGCGGCGGTTTTTCGCCCAGGCGGATTCATCATGGCCGGGATCCACGGGCTGGTCCTTGCCATAGCTGATGGTGCGGATGCGCATGGGGTCAATGCCGATCTTGGCCAGGGCTTCGCGCAGGGCGAGGGCGCGGCGTTCGCCGAGCGAGCGGTTGTATTCCTCGGTGCCGCGCTCGTCGCAATGGCCCTCGACCAGCAGCTTGGCGGCCGGATTGGCGCTGAGCGCCTGGCCCACGTTGGCCACGTTGGCCTGCTCGTGGTCCTGCACAATGGCGCTGTCAAACTTGAAATGCACGGTGTAGGCCGCCAGCTTTTCCCGGTCCTGATTCATGTCCGCGGGATCCCAGCCGGCGGACGTGGGAATGGGATTGCCGTTGAACTGGGAAACGACGGGGGGATTGGTGTTGGCCACGATCGGCGGGGTGTTTTCCGCCACGATGGGCTTGGTGTTGAAGTCAGCCGGGGTGGCCGACGGAGCGGGCAAACGTTGGCCGGGCACGGTGGTCAACTGACCATTCGGGCCGTGTTTGCAACCGGTGGTGGCGAAGGCCGCGATCAGCGCGAGGGCGACGGGCAGGATGAGGTTGTTCAGTTTCATATTTTTTATCGAAAAATCCATTGGTTAGTGGGGGGAAAGTTTGTCGGTTTTAATGCGCCCAAGCGGGCTCGGAGTTGCTGCCGCCGGTGCGGCGACAATCCCGGGCTTGCGCGGTGAAAACATCCACGGCGGCCAGGTTTTGCCGGCCCGCGGGACCGCGGTTGAAAATGAGGGTGCGCGAATTCGGCGCCCAGGAAGGATTCTGCCCGGCGGTGATTATCACCGGGCTCACGGTGCCATCCGCCGCCGCCACGCAGATGTTGAAATACCCGCCGGATTGGGACGTGAACGCAATCCATTTGCCGTCCGGCGACCAATCAGGCTCGGTGGGATTGGGCGCTCCGCTGGTGGACACGCGCTCCATTTCGCCGCCGGCGGCGGAAACCTTGGCCAGGACCCGGCGGCCGTTGGCTTTGGCCGCATAGCAGATCCAACGTCCATCCGGCGACCAGCACGGGGAGGAATCCTCGATGCCGGTGGTGACCCGCTTGAGGCTGGAACCATCCGCGTTGCAGACCCACACATTCGGGCTGCCGGACTTGCTCAAGATCATCGCCACCTTGGAACCGTCCGGGGAAACGGCCGCGCCGGTGTTGAGGCCGGAGTAACTGGCGATGACGCGGCGCTGGCCGCTGGAAAGGCTGTGGTAGAAAATATCCGGGTTGCTGCGCGCATAGCTGGTGTAATAGAGCGCCAGATGGCCCGGCACCCACGCGGGCTTGGCCACAATGGTGCTGTCCGAGGTGACGGCCAGGGCGTCGTTACCGTCGAAGTCCGCCACGTAAACCTCACCGTTGCCGCTCGGCGCCTGGGATTTGTAGGCGATCTTGGTGCCGCCAATCGGCTTGGTGTTGCGGATCTGGGTGACGATATCGTCGGCCAGGGCGTGGGCCTGGCGGCGGAGGCCCGCGCCGCTATAGGTGCGGGAAAAGAGCGTCTGCTTGGCAATCGCATCGGTCAGGCTGCCGGCCACGCTGCCTTCGCTCGTGCCCTTGACGACGTACTGCGGCGCGCTGGCTTCCGGCACCAGCTTGAAACCCTGGATCGTGAGATCGAAATTCAGCACTCCCAAGGCCTCGCCGGAGAAACCCTCCACCGCGATGGGAATGGGTTTTTCGCCGAAGGTGGCCTGCTTAACAATGTTCAACTCCTCGGACGCCCGGATGAAATTCACCGCCAAGACGGCGGGAAGCAATGCGATGAAAAGCTTTGCCCAGCGGCGAAAGTGTGGGGCGCGCTGAGCCGGCTGGCTGATATTTTCCATGGTTGCAGTGTTAGAAATAGAATTCATTTTCATCCAAGCATTTGCCGTTTGGCCTTGAGGTTAAAGTTAATGATGTACGTGCGTTCCTGGTCCGTGGCATCGTCCGGAAACGGGCGGATCTCCCGGACCCGGTCCAAAGTTTTTTGCACGGAATTGTCCACGCTGGAATCTCCGCAGCGATCCACAATGTGAGCCTCGATCACGTGCCCGTCGCGGGCAATGGTTACGCTGGCTTTCACGATGGCATCGTCGCTGGTGGTGCTGTCGGGAACTCTCCAGTTCTCGGTGTAAATGCTCAAGACCACGGAAGAGTAATTGGCATAGGCCACGGTGCTGGTGCCGGGCATGTCCACACTGGTGGCGGAAGAGGCGTTGTCCCGGATGGAACTGGCGGCCTGTTCAAAGGCCCGGGCTCGCGCGGCGGCCGCGCGCTTGGCTGCCCTGGCCGCCTTGGCGTCCGCTTCGGCGTCCGCCTTGGCTTCGGCTTCGGCTTTGGCTTTCGCCTCGGCCGCGGAATTATCGGTAACCTTGGGCACCGTCCGGGTGACCTTGGTCAGATCCGGTCTGATCTCATGCTTCTTGACCGGTTTGGGCTCGGGCAGCTCCGCCGGCCGCAAGTCTTCCGGCTGAAGTTCCGGCTTGGGCGGCTCGGGCGGCTGCACCTCCGGCTTGGGCGGCTCAGGCTGGGGCTGGGGCTGCGGAGGCGGCGGTTGCGGGGCCGGAGCCGGCGGCTGGACGATGGGCGTCGGCGGCGGGGGCTGGGCGCCGCGCACGCCGCTCTTCACGGCGGCGTCCACCAAATTGGCGGGGATGACGGTGAGCACATCCGAGGGGTCCGGCCGGGGCCGGGGCTTGATGAACCCGGAGCACAGCACGGCCACTACCAGCAGCAAATGCGTGCCGGCGGCGGCGATGAGACATTTTTTTTGCAGCCGGGTCATTTGGGGGTGGGGTCGGTGCGCAGGGAATAGCGCGCGATGCCGTATTTCTGGCAGCCATCCAGCACTTGGGCCACCAGGTCGTAACGGCATTCCTTGTCGGCCCGGATATAGACGACCAGGTTGGGATTGGCGCGGGAGTCTTGGGCCAGTTCGCCAATGATCTCCCCCAGCGGCGTCTGGTGGCCCTCGAACTTGTAATAGCCGCTGGTGGTGATCTCCACGGTGCGGATGTCCGATTTGTTCAACCGCCGGTCGGCGTTCCCGCCGCGCGGCAGGCGCAACTCGATGCTCTGGGTGAGCAGCGGCGTGGTGATGATGAAAATGATCAGCAGCACAAACGCAAGGTCCAGCAGCGGCGTGATGTTGATTTCACTCAACGTCACCAACTGACTGCGTTGTGAGAAGCGGCGCATGGGACCGGGCTAAGGCAGGGCGGGATGGCGGGGGCGGGCGGCGGCGCGCGCTCCCCTCATCGGCCCATATTCATGTTTGCTGGCGTTCATTCGCGGTGCTCCGGCGTCAATCTTCCTCGACCAGGAATTCCGTTTCCATCTTCGAGACGAGTTCCTGGGCGAAATTATCGAGTTCCACGGTAAAGGCGCGGAGGTTGTGAACCAACCAATTATACCCGAACATGGAGGGAATGGCCACCAGCAAGCCGGCCACGGTGGTGACCAGCGCCGCGGACACGCCCGGCGCCATGACCGCCAAAGTGGCGCCCTGGGGGGACTGCGCGATGCCGGCGAACGTGCTCATGACGCCCCACACCGTCCCCAGCAGGCCCATGAACGGCGCGCCGCTGACGGCGATGGCCAGGAGAATCAGCCCCGACTCGAGCCGGAGCGATTCCTTGGCGACGACGTTTTCGATGGAGCGCTTGATATGTTCCATGTTTTTCAGACTGATCCGCTGCTTGCTCCGTTCACCGGTGGGGCCGCGCAGGCGCGTGTCCAGTTGTGTGCACGCGGCCGTGTACACCGCATACAGCGGGCAGCCCTCCACCTGGAGCTTCCGGTCAAACATCTCCAGGACGGTCTTTTGCGAGGTGAATTCCTGGCCGAACAAGCTGTTCAGCTTGCGGGCGCGCCGCATCTGAACGACCTTGAACAACATGGTCCACCAGACCGCAATAGACGAAAAGAACAGGAAGACGATGATGACTTTCGCTTCCGGTCTCGCCTGGCTCCAAACATAAAGAAGCTCCACCTGTTGGGTGGCTGCTCCGATGAGTGCAAGAGGTAACCCGCTCATAATAAAATCCAAACTTGGTGGTGAGGAACCGGCTTTGGCCAAGTAGCGGAACTCCGAGCTATCGTCCGCTGGCGGGCATTATCAGCAGACCCCGCCCAAATAGCAAAAACTTTTTTGCACCAATATTCCGGACGAATCGTAAATGCCAAATTCATGGCGAAACGCCAACCGCAGTGCGTAAAAATTTTTATGCCTTTGTCGGATCTGCGGAAGATGGGCTAATTACCCACTTGGACGAGCGGCAGGGTGGTCAGCCGCAGGTAGGTGGCGCCATAGGGAACCAGCGTCAGCGTCGTCTCCGGCCCGGGGAACGGCCGGGCCAGGCCGGCGGCGGGATTTTTGGGCGTGGGCGCCCAGCCGGGGAGCGGGCACAGGGGGACCTCCAGGCGCACAGGCGCCTGCGCGGCAAGAAACGGGTTGTCCGGCATGGCGGACTCCACGACCCGGATCTTTTGCAGGCTGGCCGCAGACTTTTCGTTGAACCCAAAGCGCCAAGCGCCGACGGGAAGGAATTCGACTTCGGGGAATCCCCGAATTTCGTGGTTGTTCAAAAAGACCTTGAGGTTTTCCGGATCGTTGGTGTGCTCCACGCGGAGCGCGTCAATCGGGAGCGAATAAACCAGCGGGCCGCGCGTCAGGCAGACATTCGCCTGGTCGAACCAGGTCTCCGCTCGGACGGGCATGGGCAGCTTGAGCCGCAAGACATCGCCATCGTGAAATTCCCGGCGGACCGAGGCGAACGTGTTGGCCCGGGCGGGAACGCCCTTGGCGGCGTCGTTCAGCCGCCAGGTGGCCTGCCCGCACCAGGCCGGGATGCGGAATTGGAAATCGAACGTCACGGGCCGCGCCGTGGCAAAGTGGAACTGAATCTCGTCACGGAACGGGTAATCCGTGTCCTCAGTGATGGTGACGGTGCGGCCGCCGACGGTGGCGGTCAGGACACAGGGTCCGTAATAGGCGGCGGCCAGGCCGCCGTCGCTGGCGCGCATCCACATGCGGACGACGTAATCGGGCATGGCGCGGTTGATGTTGCCGGCGCAGCACTCGGTGTCGTGGGCGGCGCGGTAGGTCATGCGGGTGGGCCAGTGCGGGGTGAGGTCATTGGTGGGGCCGATCGTGGTCTGGTTGACGGCGGAAAAATACTGGAGCTGCTTGAAATCCTTGGTGACGGCGCCGGGCAGGGAGTTGAAAACGGTGCGCTCGATCAGATCCGCATACCGGGCCTCGCCGGTGGCCATGAAGAGATAGCCCAGACTCCAAGACCAGTCGCTGATATCGCAGCTTTCGTGAACGGAATAGAAATCGGCTTTTTCCAGGTGTTCGGAGCTGACGATGCCGCCATCGGGCATGAGGCTGCGGGCGAGCACTTTATCGTAGGCGAGGCGGGCGAGGCGCAAGGCGGCGGCATCGCCGGTATAGCAGTACATGAGCGGGAGGCATTTCAACTCTTCGGCGGCGGTGACGCCGTGTTCATGGAAGGGCTGGGGGCGCTCGATTTTGGCAGCGGTGAAAAAGGAGTTGGTGCCGGTGGTGTAGCCGGCATAGACCCGGGAGCACAATTCCAGCAGCCGGGGATTGGCGGTGAGGCCATAAAGGTAAAAGGCCTCTTCGCAATTCACGCCGTTGCGGCCGCCCTGGGCGATGGTATCGGCGCTGGTGAGGAGCCAGTTCTGGAGGACGGCGGCGATGGCGGGGTTGGTGGTGGCGGAGAATTGGGCCAGCAGGGCGCGGCCCACGACGGCGTTGGGCCAGGCGGCGGTTGAGCCGCCGAGGTTCGTGCCGGTGGAATGGGCCATGATATAATCCAGATTGGCGTCGCGGCGCTGGCGGATGGCGGGGTCGTCAATAAGCCAGCTCAAGCGCGTGGTGGCGTCCACGAAATAGGCGGACTGTTCATAAGGCCACCAAGGCTGCCACCAGGCGTTTTTGGTCTGGGGCGGCGGGATGATGCCGGCGAACATGCAGGTATCGTACGGATAATCGAGATTTTCGGGATGGCCGGTGAGGCCTTGGGCCTGTCGTTCCAGCCATTTCTGGAGCCAGCCGCGGGGCTGGACGGCACCGACGGGGAGCTCGGAGAACTGGCCGTAATAATTCACCTCGAAGCGGCCGGGCACGGGCGGGGTGACGGCGGCGACGGGTTGGGCCGGGGCGGGGAGGGCGCAGGCCAGCAGGCAGAGGCCGGCCAGCAACGAAGGGAATTTCAATTTCATCATGACGTGCGGAAAAAGTATCTCCAATGATGGAGGGAAATCAACCGGGCGTCACGCCGCATAAACTTGTGGGGTGGGGCGGGGGCAAGCCAGAATGGACCGGATGAAAAGGGGAAATGGCGGAGTTTTGGGTTCGTTTTGCGGGCAAAAAAACCGGCCAAATCGCGGGAACCAATTGCATTTGAATAAGATCCGCAGAAATTGCTTTGGGTTCGTTTCGTAATTTTCATGATTCAAGGCCGGGCCGGGAGTTCCAGCGCCAACGGCGCGACGCGGCAAGCCCGCAACCGAAGAGGATGGAAAATAGAGGATGGAGGATGGCCAAATCGCATTTCGCGTTTGCGCAAAAAATTTTGTCGCTTGCGACCGATGGGGGCGCGGCGGCGGGGCACAGAATTCCTGCGGGCGGCGCCGAGGGGCGGACCGTCCGGGCCGGACTCGATTGTGAGCATGCTGGCTCATCGTGGCGGGGGCGGTTTCCCAGCCAGGGCGATTTTAGCAGGGTTGGAGGAATCGCAAAGTTAGCGGCTAACGGGAAATGCGTAAGTGGTTGGGCGGGAAGTGAATTTAACTCGAAAAAAACGAGTTTTGACAAGAATTGCACCAATTTTCGCTCACACGAAGGCACGAAGATTGGCAAAACAGCGCCGTACAGGTCCATTCTCCATCCTCAATCTTCCATCCTCGTTTCCATCCGTGTCCCTGCGCGGCGCGCCTCCCTGCAGGCACCTGAAAGCGCCTGAACGCCAAGCTCTACCGGTGGGGGAGAAGCCGGAAATCCTCGGATAATGAGTCCAAACCATAGGCCGAGACTTAGTCCCGAGCAGGGCGTGCGCCTGCTGGAAATCCGATAAACCCGCTCGCTTTCCTTCTTTAGCCGCAGCTTGTCAACCGCCGCCAGGCGGGCTACGCTTTGGGCCGTGAACCGGACCTTCCCAGGAAAAGCGGTCAACCCAATCTATGGGCTTCAAGTCAAAACTTTAAAAAGTTTGCCTCGATGATTGGGGGGTCAAGGGGGCGCAAAGCCCACTAGGCGCCGGAAGGTTTTAATTATGCGAAGCCCTGACTTAGAAAATCTCGAAACTCGGACTCCAGGCACAGAGTATCAGGAAACGTATGAGCGTTATCTTGATTCGCGCCGTATTGGGTCGAAGGTTCAATACGTCAGCAACTTGTGTCGTGCTGCGGAAATTCTTGGAAAACGGATTACCCCGAGGTTGCTGCCGTCTCCTGATGCTGTTCCTGGTGTCGTCGCAGACATGCAGAAAGGGAGATATGAAAACGATAGATTCCCGATGGTGAAAACCGCACTCAAACGGTATGCCGAGATGGTGTCAGATAATTTTGAAGGACATTTCAGTGTTTCTCCGCTTTCCTCAAAAGGCCGACGTCTGTTGGAGGCGATTATAGCACACATCACGGCAAACCCAGTTGATTATCTAAATCCAACGACCTATCCAAGCTACGATGTAATATATGGCGCCATTGCCCCGAATGCTCCGCACCCTGTGCTGTATGTAGGCCATAACCTCCGGAAGAAAGGCTTGGATGACTTGAACGAATGGACAATGGCAAATGCCTCCCTGCCGAAGATTACCGGTTTAATTGTCGATAAGGCCACTCATCGACCAGGCAATGGATTTTTCCCATCGTACGGCAAAACGCCGGTGACCGACGATGGCTGGTGGCATGAGGAGGTCCGCAAGGCCATTGAATTTGATTGGGTGCCCTACGGCGGAACTCAACAGGCAATGTCCCCCATCTTCGTTGCTGATGATGTTGATTCCGATGAAGTGGCTCCCAGAGTTAAAGGAGAAATCTCCCGGATTGTCCGGGACACCAAAATCGCCCGGCTTGTCAAAGCCATGTATGACCACACCTGCCAACTTTGCGGCAATCGCCTCGAACTAAAACCTGGAGAATATTATTCGGAAGCTCACCATCTCCGACCGCTCGGCAGGCCATATCACGGAAAAGACAAATTATCTAACCTTGTCTGTGTTTGCCCAAATTGCCACGTGAGGTTGGATTATCATGCCTTGCGTATTGATTTGAGCATATTAAAGGTGAAACCGGGCCACGTGATCAGGCAGAAGTGCATTGACCACCATAACCAGCTTTGTCCCTAGAACATGATTACAGGTATTGAATCCGAAACCGACGACGCCAAACTGCTGTTTATCAGCTATGCTTACGAGGACCAGGTATTCGCCAAATGGTTGGCCCGAAAATTGGCCTTCTACGGCTACGGAGTTTGGATTGACCAAATTCAGATTCTGGGCGGCGAATCCTGGGTGAAGGAGGTCGATGTCGCCATCAAGGATCGATCCTTTCGTGTGCTTGCGCTTCTCTCGAAATCCTCTATCGGGAAAGACAATCCCCGCAAGGAGCGCACACTTGCACTCCAGTTGGGCAAGCAGCGCAAGACGGACGACTTTCTCGTGACCTTGAACCTCGACGGCGTTCAACCGGACTGGACGCTGTCGGACATTTCTTGGATTTCGTTCAGGGAAAGTTGGGCGGACGGCCTGCGCCGGCTTCTCAAAAAACTGGAATCGTTAAACGCGCCGAGGATTCACGCAGGCAACGCCGCCATCGCAAAAGCGGCATTGGAACGCGGAAGCGCCCTACTCGTTCACAGGACTGAACTGCTGACGACGAATTGGCTGCCGTTCATTCAAGTGCCGGAAGTCCTTCGAATTTTCGACACGTCGGAACTGGACAAGGAACAGGAAAAAGCGTGTCGCGACGTCTGGCCGCACTACGGACTCGAACCCGGCCGAGCTGCGGCATTTTCAGCGCCGCCAGCTGAATTTGCGAAAGCGGTGAAACAAACCAAAGAAGCGTCCCATTGGCCGTCCCTTGATTCCATCCACGACACATCAACGCACAACATCGTCTCTCGATTGTTGAACCGGTCGGTCCATTCGTGGCTGATTCGAGCAGGTTGCATCCTCGCAGCGGACTACAGCGGCTATTATTTACCCGCGCCGTTTCGAGGTGAATCCATCTTCCGTTTCAAGGATATTGACGGGACTTCGTCGTACATCCGGGTCGCGGGCAGCATCCGACTTTACCGGCCCAACTCCGCCCCCGAAGAAGTGATTCATCATCCGGCGATTCGTTACATGATTCGCAAGACGGACCTGGGCAACTTCGTCATTCAGCTTCGTCCCGGAGTGGCGTTGTTCGATGGCGCACACAAACCGATCACCGGCAGAAAAGTCGGCCCGCGGACCAAGAAGGTTACGCGCGCCTATTTCAACGAGAAATGGCGCAAGCGGTTGCTGGCCTTTTCGCAATTGTTGGCGCAATCGGCGAGCGAAGACAAGGAAACAGTTTTGAAGATAGGACCACTTGTCAGCCTGTCCACAGATTGGACTCTGGACGAAACATCACTCATCGCGACGGCGACCGCTGAGGTTGACGAGCCTGCTCTAGATGACCTGCGTGTTAGCCCCGAAGAGATGGAGGATACCCAAGATGAGTAATTCACACTTGAGCGTGGAGGTTTTGCCCGAACCTGAATTGGAATTCGCCACGGGTCAGCAAATCGAGCATCCGGCCACTGGACTCGGATTGTTCGGTCCGGTGGACAGCAGTGGAATTGAAAAGCCCAACCGGATTAGCTACGCCATCATCGGGAGTCCTGACGGCATTGCCGGATTCGGAGCATTTGCTGCGCGACTGAATTCGCCAATTGATCCTCCGCCCAATCGAAGCGAAATCCTCTGGCCTCATTACCCAGGTTTTGAGGAAGCAATGCACGCCGTATTCCCGAAGTCCGCTCCACTCTCCGAAACGCTTGATCCAAATAGAATTGAAGCGACGGCCAATCAGGGCGACGACTATAAGAGAGTGTTCGATGTCACCGGTCTTTACCTCGGCGCAATTCAGGCGCTCGCAAAAAAGGACACCGCCATCGATATGACGTTCTGTGTCGTGCCTGAAATTGTTTATGCGAATTGCCGTCCGTTATCAAAGGTCTCGAATGGAACGGGAAAGCGGCTCTCGCCAAAGGAAGTCAAACTGCGGAGGCAGACTACTGACCTATTCGGCGGATACGATTCCCAGCAGTATGATTTTTCATTGGACTTCCGGCGACAAATCAAGGCTCGCGCCATGGAGTGTAAAATGCCGATTCAGATTGTCCGGGAATCCACCCTGAACTTGTCTGACGAAAAGCCACCGTGGGGACAGCGCGTTCTAACGCCGCTATCTGACCGAGCATGGAATTTATCCACGGCTCTCTATTATAAGAGTGGGCGCAAGCCTTGGAAACTTCCGGGCGCACGAGACGGAGTCTGCTACGTCGGGATTGCATTCAAACGCACTGATGAAAACGGTCGAACCGCATGCAGCGCCGCGCAGATGTTCCTGGATGATGGCGACGGCATTGTGTTTCTGGGTGATTACGGTCCGTGGTATTCCCCCGAATCCAAACAATGCCATCTTTCGCGCGTAGCCGCGCAGAAACTTCTTGCTGGTGTGCTCAGAACCTACGAGGAGCAACATGGGAAAACTCTGCGTGAAGTGTTTCTGCACTGTCGCTCGACCATTGATGACGAGGAATGGCGCGGTTTTCAGGAAGCGTGTCCCAAAGGCGTGAAGCTGGTCGGAATCCGCGTCGCGCAGGACCGACGGGGATTGAAGGCTTATCGAGTTGGCACTCGGCCCGTTGTGCGTGGAACTCTCTGGAAAATTTTGCCGCGCGCTGCGTACCTGTGGGCCTCCGGATTTAAGCCTGTTTTGAGAGTTTACGATGGCTGGGATGTACCCGAACCGTTGCGGATCGAGATTCAGCACGGCGAGGCAGACATCAGACAGGTGGCCATTGATATTTTCTGCCTGACGAAGCTGAACTACAACGCGTGTAAACTCGGCGAAAGCCAACCGGTGACGGTGCATTTCTCCGACGCGGTTGGAGAAATTCTAGTCGCCAATCAAAGGGCGAAGCATTTCCTGCCAAATTTTAAATATTACGTATAATTATTTCCAAGGAAGGGCCGTAGTTCGGTTCATTTTCCTTTACGCGAGGGTGGTTTCTTATCTTTTGTTCCCCTGGCCGGCGGGCGCATTATTCGTGTCGGCGGGCGTTGGTTTTCGCGGATTTCGGGAAGACGAAGTTGCATTAAGAAGCCGGTAAGAAATGAGGGTAGCAACCTGACTGGTCCTTTTGGCGGCTGGCGGCGTTGCTCGCTCGTTGCAGATCCATGCGGGTGTGGGGGCTGATTCAACTCCTACAGAGTTGATGACGATCCGCGCGGTTTATCCAGCGTAGCTGCTCCTGCGTCGCAGCAACGCTGGGCTGGATGATTCAATCCCTTCAGGATTGGTGCGAATGACGTCGGCGCCGACAAGCAATTAAAGCGGTTGGCAGATCGAGGGAATTGGGGACAAAGTTTGTGGTGAGCTCGCCCTCATCCTGACCTTCTCCCCCGAGGAGAAGGAACAGCGGCGGTGCGTTCGGGTTGCGCGAGTGGCTGGCGTGCGACTCCAGTTTTGTCGGTTGTGGTGATTCCCAGCGAGCCCTTCCGGCACCGCCTGCCGGGGTGCGGGAAAATTTGGGGCCGTTTTCTCGACCCTCTCGTAGGTGCTGCCAGGCCATTTTTTCAGATGGCGGCAAACGCCAGTTTGCCGCTACGAGGCCGTAGTGGCTGACGTGCGAACCCGTCGGCTTGGGATGACCGTTCGTTGGTCGGGCGCGCAGAGGCACGATTGAAAAGCAGGACTCCTCGGCCGTCCCGCCGGGACGGTTACCCTTTGGCCCGCAAGTCCCGCAGTTGAAACTGCGGGCTATTCTCGGTGGTCCCTGCGGGACTTTCAGGGGGCGGAGGAAGCGGGAGGTGTTTTCCAGGAGAATCGGGGACGAGCCGTCCCCGCTCCGGCGCGGCGGGCTCTTGAGCATTCAGCCGCGAACTCATGTCAGCCATGAACTCACGTCCATGGCCACAACGACGGGGAAAAAAAGAACGCGGCGGGAAGGGGTTCCCGCCGCGTTCGCGATAGTTCGGTTCTCCTGAACCCTTAACGGATCAGTAATCCATTCCGCCCATGCCGCCGCCCATACCGCCGCCATGGCCGCCGCCGGGCGCGGGCTTGTCCTTCTCGGGGAGGTCGGTGATGAGGCATTCGGTGGTGAGGAGCAGGCCGGCGATGGACGCGGCGTTTTGGAGCGCGCTGCGGGTGACCTTCTTGGGGTCAACGACGCCGGCCTTCACGAGGTCTTCGTATTCGCCAGTGGCAACGTTATAACCTTCGTTGCCCTTGCTCTTCTTGACGGCGTCCACGATGACGCTGCCTTCGACGCCGGCATTTTGGGCGAGCGAACGGAGGGGCGATTCGACGGCGCGCTTGATGATGCCGATGCCGATGGCCTCGTCTTCATTGGCGGACTTGACGGCCTCAATGGCAGGGAGGCAGCGGATGAGCGCCACGCCGCCGCCGGCCACGATGCCTTCCTCAACGGCGGCACGGGTGGCATGGAGGGCGTCCTCGACGCGCATCTTCTTCTCCTTCATTTCGCTTTCGGTCGCGGCGCCGACATTGATGACGGCCACACCACCGGCGAGCTTGGCCAGGCGTTCCTGCAGCTTCTCGCGGTCGTAATCGGAGGTGGTCTCCTCGATCTGCCGGCGGATCTGGTTGACGCGGCCCTGGATGTCGCTGTTTTTGCCGCCGCCTTCGACGATGGTGGTGTTGTCCTTGTCCACGACGACGTTCTTGGCGCGGCCGAGCTCGTTGAGCTCGATGCTCTCCAGCTTGCGGCCGATGTCTTCGCTGACGAACAGGCCGCCGGTGAGGACGGCGATGTCTTCCAGCATGGCTTTGCGGCGGTCGCCGAAGCCCGGGGCCTTGACGGCGCAGACGTTGAGGGTGCCGCGGATCTTGTTCACGACGAGCGTGGCGAGGGCCTCGCCTTCAACTTCCTCGGCGATGATGAGCAGGGGCTTGCCGGTGCGGGCGGCCTTTTCGAGGAGCGGCAGCATGTCCTTCAAATTGCTGATCTTCTTTTCAAAAATCAGGATGTAGGGGTCTTCCAGCTTGGCCTCCATGGTCTCGGCGTTGGTGACGAAATAGGGCGAGAGATAGCCCTTGTCGAACTGCATGCCTTCGACCACTTCGAGGGTGGTCTCGATGGACTTGGCTTCCTCGACGGTGATGGTGCCGTCCTTGCCGACCTTGTCCATGGCCTCGGCGATTTTATCGGCGATCTCGAAGTCCCAGTTGGCGGAGACGGCGGCGACCTGCTTGATTTCCTCCTTGTCCTTGACCTTCTTGGAGATTTTATCGAGCTGGGTGACCGCGGCTTCGACGGCCTTGTTGATGCCGCGCTGGATGCCGATGGGGTTGGCGCCGGCGGTGACGAACTTCAGGCCTTCGCGGAAGATGGATTCGGCAAGGACGGTGGCGGTGGTGGTGCCATCACCGGCGGTGTCGCTGGTTTTGCTGGCGACCTCGCGAACCATCTGGGCGCCCATGTTTTCGTAGGCGTCCTCGAGTTCGATTTCCTTGGCCACGGTCACGCCGTCCTTGGTGACAGTGGGGGAGCCGAATTTTTTGTCGATCACCACATTGCGGCCTTTCGGTCCGAGGGTGGCGACGACCGCCTTGGAAAGTTTGGTAACGCCGCGCAGGATAGCCTGACGCGCGGCTTCATCGAACAACAATTGTTTAGCTGCCATATTCTTTGGTTGATATTAATTGGTTAAAAGTTGGGGGGATTATTCGAGGATGGCAATGAGATCGTCGGAATTGAAGATTTTGTACTCCTTGTTGTCAATTTTGATCTCCGTGCCGCCGTATTTGGAGACGAGCACGCGGTCGCCGACCTTGACTTCAAAGGGAACTTTCTTGCCGTCGTCATTCGTCTTGCCGGTGCCGAGCACGCGGACAATGCCTTCCTGCGGTTTTTCCTTGGCGGTATCGGGGATGATAATGCCGCCCTTTTTGACTTCTTTTTCTTCAGCCGGCTCGACCAGGATGCGGTCGCCCAGCGGTTTGATGTTCAGTGCCATACTTGTTTTGTTTGTGTTTTGGTTTAATGCTACGAATCAACTCCCGGTCCGCACTCACGGGGGGAAAAATTGTCTAATACCGGACTGGTTCAGCCGTCCCTGCGGGACTTAAATTACCGGTCAATCCGGTCCCGGCGTTGAAACGCCGGGCTATTTTCAGGTTGTCCCGGCGGGACAAATTCCAATGGCCTGGCGCCAGCGGGCGGCTCCGCCGCCCCTTCAGGGCGGCGACGCGATGGGGCGCAAACCGGGGGCGGCGGCCTGCGGCCTTGCCCCCGGCTAATTTCCAGCAGGCTTTCAGCCTGCTCAAATTGGTTTGCGCCGTGTTCATTTTGGTTTCGAACCCGCCCGTGCCCGCCGCCGGACAGTGCTCTAAGCTCCGGTTGATTTCTTCTCGTCCACGACTTCGGCGTCAATCACGCCTTCGTCTTTTTTCTTGTCGCCGGACTTGGCTTCGCCCTGGGGCTCGCCGCCGGTCTGGGCTTTTTCCGACTGCGCCTTGGCCGCACCGGCCTTGTAAAGTTCCGCGCTGACGGCCTGCCAGGCTTCATTGAGCTTCTCGCTGGCGGACTTGATGGCGGCGGTGTCGCTGCCTTTCAGGGCTTCCTTGACGCTCTTGAGGGCGTTTTCAATCTTGCCCTTGTCATCGCCGGAGATCTTGTCCGCGTTGTCCTTGAGCATTTTCTCGGTGCGATAGACGGCGCCATCGGCCTCGTTGCGGACCTCGACTTCCTCTTTTTTGGACCGGTCTTCCTCGGCGTGGGCCTCGGCGTCCTTGCGCATTCTCTCGACTTCGTCCTTGGACAAGCCGCTGCTGGCGGTGATGGTGATCTTCTGTTCCTTGCCGGTGCCGAGGTCCTTGGCGCCGACGTGCAGGATGCCGTTGGCGTCAATGTCGAACGTGACTTCGATTTGGGGCACGCCGCGCGGGGCGGGCGGGATGTCGGTCAGTTGGAACTTGCCGATGGTTTTGTTGTCGCGGGAAAACTGGCGTTCGCCCTGCAAGACATGAATCTCGACGCCGGGCTGGCTGTCGCTGGCGGTGGAGAAGATTTCCGACTTGCGCGTGGGAATGGTGGTGTTGCGCTCGATGAGCCGGGTGAACACGCCGCCGAGCGTTTCGATGCCGAGCGAAAGCGGGGTGACGTCGAGGAGCAGGACATCCTTGACTTCGCCTTTGAGCACGCCGCCCTGGATGCCGGCGCCGACGGCGACGACTTCATCCGGGTTGACGCCCTGATGCGGTTGTTTGCTGACGAGGGTGTGCGCGGTTTCCACGACCTTGGGCATGCGGGTCATGCCGCCGACGAGGACCAACTCGTCAATCTTGGCGGCCTCGATGCCGGCGTCCTTCAAGCAGGAATGCACCGGCTTGATGGTGCGCTCGAACAGGTCGTCGCAAAGCTGCTCCATTTTGGCGCGTGTCAAAGTCTTTTGGATGTGCTTGGGCCCGCTGGCGTCCGCGGTGATGAACGGCAGGTTGATGTCGTATTGCTGCGAGCTGGAGAGGGCGATCTTGGCTTTTTCGGCCTCTTCCTTGATGCGCTGGAGGGCGTCGGGCTGCTTGCGCAGGTCCATGCCGCTCTCGCGCTTGAATTCATCAAGGATCCAGTCCATCAGCCGGTTGTCCCAGTCATCGCCGCCCAAGTGGGTGTCGCCGTTGGTGGCTTTGACTTCGAACACGCCGTCGCCGATTTCGAGGACGGAAATATCGAACGTGCCGCCGCCGAGGTCATAGACGGCGATCTTCTCATCCTTTTTCTTGTCGAGTCCGTAGGCCAGGGAGGCTGCGGTGGGCTCGTTGATGATGCGGAGGACCTCCAGGCCGGCGATGCGGCCGGCGTCTTTGGTGGCTTGGCGCTGGGAGTCGTTGAAATAGGCGGGGACGGTGATGACGGCCTGGGTGATTTTTTCGCCGAGGCGCATTTCGGCGTCGGCCTTCAGCTTGCCCAGGATCATGGCTGAGACTTCGGGCGGGGAGAACTGCTTCGGCTTGCCGTCCACTTCCACTTCCACGGCGGCGTCGCCATTGCTGGCGCGGACGACCTTGTAGGGGACGCGCTTGATCTCTTCGGAGACCTCGTCAAATTTGCGGCCCATGAAGCGCTTGATGGAATAGACGGTATTCCGGGCGTTGGTGACGGCCTGGCGCTTGGCGGCCTCGCCGACAACGCGCTCGCCGTTTTTGGTGAAGGCGACGACCGACGGGGTGGTGCGCTTGCCTTCGGAGTTCTCGAGCACCAGGGGTTCACCGCCTTCCATCACGGCCATGCACGAATTGGTTGTGCCCAGGTCAATGCCTAAAACTTTAGCCATAGAATTGATTGGTTAAATTGATTTTGCGTTAAAACTTCTTCATCTCTCACCGCAATAAGGATGCCGAAGCGGGCTGATGGGCCGAAAAGGCACCAATTCCCTTTCAAATAAAGGTCTAAATGTGGATTGGCCGCGGTGGACGGGACCGGAAAACCTGCGCCACGAGGGCCAATATGGCACGCATGGATTGGTTTTGGCACAGTTTTTATGGCACAGTCAAGGCGAGGGGATTCGCGGGGACGAGCCGTTCCCGCCCCGGTGCTGCTCCTCCGGCGTTCGGCCGAACAGTCCCTTCGAATTTGAAAAAGCGAATTGCCCCGAAAATAGCGAACCCCGGACGTCAGCGCTGGCCGCCGCCCATGGGAAGATTGGAAAGAAATGAGGGGAGACAAACCACCCTTGCCCTGTAAAAACCGGGCATGCCTAACACCGCCTGCCGCGAAAGGACGAAATTATTGGGCCTTCGGTGGAATCTCTTCCGCCGCCTTGACCATTTCGTCTATGACTTTCTTGAACTCCTCGAGCCCGGTAGAGGGGATAATAATGGTGTCGCGCCGCCCACCGACATCCTCGGTGATGCGGAGAAAGCGCCCGCGGGGGTTTTCCTTGAGGGAAAAAACGAAGTTTTTCCGTTCAATCTGGATTTCGCCGCTTTTGAGCGTGTCCTCTACAACCGGGGGCCTGGGCTGGGAATATTTGGGGGCACCGTAGCCCTGCGCCTGATAGGGCCGCCGACCGTAGGGCGATGGTCTTTCGTTTGATATCATATTCTTAACCGACGTTACCTAATTATTCTAAAGTCTAGCGACTGCAAGCAAATGTCAACTTACAATTTGCTCATCTTTGGCCGCCGCCGCGGGGCTCGCGCCGGCCGCGAGTTTCCGGAGCGGCAGCCGCCATCCCTGGCGGGAGGAAACCGGCGGATTTCCAACGACTTTCACAAAATGTTGGCGGCCAGCTCGGCCAATTCGGAGCGCTCGCCTTTTTGGAGTTCCACGTGGGCGGCGATGGGCTGGTCGCGGAACCGGCTGACGATGTAGTTGAAGCCGTTGGAGGAAGAATCCACGTACGGGTTGTCAATCTGGTAGGGATCGCCGGTGAAGACGATCTTGGTGCCCTGGCCGACGCGGGTGATGATGGTTTTGGCCTCCAAGGGCGTGAGGTTTTGGGCCTCGTCAATGATCATGAATTGATTGGCGATGCTGCGGCCGCGGATGTAGCTGAGGGCCTCCACGACGATGCTGCCGCTCCGCATCAAATCGGTGCTGCGCCGGTGGTCGTGGCCCATGTTCAGGTCGCTCAGCATCTCGAGCGCGTCATGGATGGGCTGCATCCAGGGGGCGAGCTTCTCCTCGAGGGAACCGGGGAGGAAGCCGAGTTCCTTGCCCATGGAGATGGTGGGGCGGGCCACGATGAGGCGGCGGAATTCGCGGTCATTGACCACCCGCTTGAGGCCGGCGGCCATGGCGATGAGGGTTTTCCCCGTGCCGGCCTTGCCCATGAGGGTGACCAGTTTCACATGGTCGTCCAGCAGGGCGTCCAAGGCGAAATGCTGTTCCCGGTTGCGGGGCTTGATGCCCCAGACGCCCTCGCGGCAGTCGTGGATGGGCACAAGCTTGGTGCCGGTGGCGTCCACCTTGGTGAGGATGGCCTTTTTGGGGTTGGTCTCGTCAGTGAGGGTGCAGAATTCGTTCGGGAAATACGTTTTGCCGTTGTCGAGGGGGAACTCGTTTTTGACGCGGAAGGCATTGAGCGCCTCCGGCGAAACGACGAGATCCACCATGCCGGTGTAAAGATCGGTGATGTAAACGCGGTCGGTCTCGTAGTCTTCGGCCAGCAAGCCGAGCGCGTCGGCCTTGATGCGGAGATTGATGTCCTTGGAGACGAGGATGGTGGCGTTTTTGGGCTGGGCTTTTTGCAAGCCGGCGGCGAGGGCCAGGATGCGGTTGTCCACGGAGTCCCGGGGGAAGACGGTGTCGCCGTGGCCGTTTCTTTGGAAGGCGATCTTGAGTTTGCCGCCGTTGGGCAGTTTGACGCCGGCGCTGAGGCTGCCTTCGCCGCGGAAGCCGTCGAGCATGCGGGAGACGGTGCGGGCGTTGCGGCCGAGCTCGGTGGATTCGCGTTTGAAGTGGTCAATTTCCTCAATGACTTCGATGGGAATCAGGACGTTGTGTTCGTCGAAGTTGACGAGCGAGTTGGGGTCGTGGAGGAGGACGTTGGTATCAAGGATGTAATTTTTCACAGTGGAGAATACGGCAGGCGGCGCTGCCGCCGCGAGGGCGGCGGTAAATGGAAGGTTCAAACCACAGCATCTAGTTTCCGGGTAACTTTGCCCTGAATTTTTTCAGGCGCAACCCGGGAGTCAACGATAAACCGCGCGCGGCGGGTTAAATTTGTGCAACAGCCGGAGTCCCTCAGTCCACGGGCAGGCCCATTTGGCGGAAGCGTTGGAGCTTGTAAATGAGGGCGCGGCGGCTGATGCCGAGGGCCCGGGCGGTCTCGGTGCGGTTGAATTTGTGCTGGGCGAGCGTGGAAAGGATGGCCTGGCGCTCGATTTCATCCAGTTGCTGGGCCTCGATGGCCGCCGGGGGGACGGCGGACTTGAGGACGTCGCGGAACTTGGCGGGCAGGTGGTCGGGCAGGATCAGCTCGCTTTGGGAGAGCAGGACGGCGCGTTCGATGGTATTGCGCAGTTCGCGGACATTGCCGGGCCAGGCGTAATTTTGCAGGCACACCCCGGTGGCATCGGCCAGGCGGGTGCGGGTGCGGGCCAGCTTGCCGATGAAGAAATTGGCCAGCGGCAGGATGTCCTCGCGCCGCTCACGCAGGGGCGGCAGGCTCAGCTCGACAACGTTGAGCCGGTAATAGAGATCCTCGCGGAAGCGGCCGCGTTTGACTTCGTCTTCGAGGTTGCGGTTGCTGGCGGCCAGGATGCGGGCGTTGGTGCGGATTTCGCGGTTGGAGCCGATGCGCTGGAAGCGGCCATCCTGGGTGACGCGCAGCAGCTTGGCCTGCAAGGCCGGCGACATCTCGGCGATTTCATCCAGGAAGATGGTGCCGCCGTCCGCCTCTTCAAAGCGGCCGATGCGCTGGCCGGTGGCGCCGGTAAAGGCGCCTTTTTCGTGGCCCAGGAGTTCGCTCTCGAGCAGCGTTTCGGGAATGGCGGCGCAGTTGACTTTGACCAGCGGGCCCCCGGCGCGGGTGCTCCAGGCGTGGATGACCTCGGCGACGACCTCCTTGCCGGTGCCGCTTTCGCCGGTGATGAGCACGCGGGCCTCGGACGGCGCCACCAGGGCCACATCCTGAAACAGCGCGATGGTGAGCGGGCTTTGCGCGATGACGTCGGGCGGCAGTTTTTGCCGGCCGCCGAGCTGGAGCGGCGCGTGCGGCGCCATGCCGGTGGCTTGGCGGACGGTGCTGAGCAGTTCATCGAGGTCAATCGGCTTGGCGAGGTAGTTGAGGGCGCCGTCGCGCATGGCCACCACGGCGTCGCGAATGTCGGCGTAGGCGGTGACGAGGAGGACGGGTAGGGCGGGAAGCTGGAGGCGGACGCGGCGCAGGGTTTCGAGGCCGGAGAGGCCGGGCATGCGGACGTCGGAAATCATCAGGGAGAAATTGCCGCCGGGCAGCAGGGCCAGGGCCCGCTCGCCAGAGTCGGCCAGGACCACGTCAAAATTCTGGCTGCGGAGGAAGGATTCGAGCAGGCTGCGCTGGCCCGGATCATCATCCACAATCAGGATGCGCGGCGGCGTGAGAGCGGATTCAACTGGCACAAAATCAACCTAGACGAATCGGGCGGGGGCAAAAAGGATTTTTGCGCCGCGGGGGGAGGCGGGGGCGTACTAAATGGTTTAACGCTCGCCCTCCCCGGCCCTCGCCCCCGGGGAGAGAATTCCCCGAAACCGTTCGCGCATTGAACCTTTGAACCGCAAAAGAAACATTCAACATTCCACATTCAACGACCGGCCTGGAAGTTGAATGTGGAATGTTGAATGTTTTGGAGAGGGAGAACCGGTTGCCGCGTCTGGGCAAAATGCTCGTGCCGTATCCACCGCGGAAAAAGTGTTCCCGGCGCGAAACCGGTGGGTGATCATTGCGGCGCGGCGCCTGGCAGGATGAGCCGGAGAAAGACGCTGCCGTTGGCCGGATCAAGGGGAATCCCGATCTGATTGGTCAGTTGAGAATTGGGGAAGGGGGACCAGTTTGTGCCCAGTCCACGGCTCAAACCGTTGGTCTGGATCTCTAATGTCCAGCCGAGGTGATCCGCCGGCCAGGAAAGCTGCAACTGGCCGCCATTGATCTGGATGGCCAGTTTGGTGGGCGACGACGAAGGCAGCGGCACGGCGCCGGCCTGGAGGGAATTGGTGCTTTCCACTCCGGAAGCAACGGCGGTCACGACATAATAATAGGCGACGGCGTTGGTCACGGCGGCATCGGAATAATTGGTGGCCGCCAGCCCGCCGAAAACCGCCGGGTAAGGCCCGCCATTGATGGTGCCGCGTTTCAAGTTGTAGCTGTCCGCACCCGCGACGGCGTTCCAGTTCAGATTAATTTGCAGGTTGGTCGCAGTGGCCACGAGGTTCGCCGGCGCGGCGGGCGCCGGCAGCGTAACCACGAGGTTCACCTGCCCGGGCGAATTGGTATTGAAGGCGTAATGGTAACCGCCGGGAACGCCGCCCAGCGCCGGCGGAGTGCCGGTCAAGGCGCCGCCATAAGTCATCAGCGTGTAGGTGCCGTTGGTGAAACCGGCGCCGGCGCCGAGGTTCACCGTGCCGCCCAGCGCCAGGTTGCCGGTCACGGCGACCAGGGCGGCGTTGGCGCCCAGGCCATAATTCAAAACCGTGGACGGGAACAAGGTCAGGTTGTTGGTGATGGTCAGCGTGCTGGCGCCGAGGGTGAGCGGGCCGGCGCCCAGCGCGTTGGTATTTTTCAGCGCTCCCTGCGCGTTGTAAAAGGCGAGCGGGTTGCCGGCCAGCACACTGCCGGGGACATTGGTGGCCAGGCCATCGAAGGTGAACAGGGTGTTGGTGGGGACGCTGTTGCTGACCGTGACCTGCGCATTGAACAGCAGCAAAGCGCTGCTGCCGGCTGGCGGCTTGATCTGGCAGTCAACGAACTGGACGCCGCTGGCATTGTACACCTCGAACGGTTGCGGCCCGGAGAGGTTCACGCGGTCCAAAACAACATTGGTGACGGGCAGTTCCAGGCGCCCCCAGATGATACCGGGGACACCGCCAAGCACGTTGGCGGTCACGTTGCTGATGGTAAGGTTGCGCCACACCGGCACCGCCGTTTGGTCCACCGTTTGCGTGGAGGCGATGAAAGGCGTGATGCCGGTGGGCGTGCCATATTCATTGTAGTAGCTGTAGATGACAATGGCGCCGTCAACAATGTTGGTCATACTGAGATTAAGATAGGCAAGATTCTGCGCGAGGCCGCCCTGGCCGTTGCCGCCGCTGGTGCTGTCATCGGACTTCATGCGGATGCCGTAGTCGGTGCCGGTGAACGAGCAATTGATCACGGTAAGGTTTGAAACCGCGCCGGCCGTGTTACTGCCGATGGAAACTCCGTGGCCAACGCCAAACGTACAGTTGGTAATGACAATGTCCTTGGAAATCGCGGAACCGGAGCTGCTGCCAAGGGCGATGTTGTCGTCGCCGTCGCTGATGGCGCAGTTCTGGACGAGACAGTTGGTGCCCACCAGATCAATCCCGTCGGTGTTGGCCGCGTTGGCGGCGGTGGTGTGGATGGTGATGCCTTGAATGGTGAGGTTGTTGTCGGAACCCTTGAAGACGATGTGCATCTTCGGCGGGTTTTGAATGGTCACGTTCTGGATCAATACACGGCCGCAGTTGCCATTGAAGAAAATCATGTAAGGCCGGTTGTTGTAGGTCGAACCGGACGACGCCCACCAAGCCGCGCCATTGCCGTCAATCGTGCCCGAGCCGCTGATTTCCAGGTTGGTGGCGCCGGCCGCGTAAATCAGGTTTCCGTAAGTCTGGTTTTGGGCCGGCAGACCGGTCCAGACGCCCAAGGGCTGCATTTGCAGGGTGGCCCCGGCGTCAATCTGGAGATCCACGTTGTTCTTCAGGCTGAGCGGCCCGCACAAATACGTGCCGGGGGCGGGAATCCTGACAGTGCCGCCGTACAGGCCGTTGGTATTGCCGCCCGCGGCGGCCGCCACGATGGCATTGGAAATGGCCAGGGTGTTGTCGGTGGCGCCGTTTCCCACCGCGGCATAGGGCGCGTTGGTGACGGTGACGACGTTGTTGGTGTTGATGTTTGGCAGGATGGGAACCCCGGTCAGCACCACGGTGGAACCCCAAAACAGCGCCGCACCCAGCCAAACCGGGGTCCAACGGCAGCAGCCGGGACGGACTCCCGGATTGGGGGAACGATTTTTAAAATCCATGGCGCGCATGGGTCACTTCATCGGTTCCAACGAACAATCCACCAGTTTCACATCGGCGTCCACGACCGTGTCCGGCTGCGCGATCTGCTTGAAGGTGGAACGGCAAATCCGCACGCCGCTGATACGGGCCGCCGGAAAGCCCCGCACATTCAACACGCGCGGGGTCTGCGCCACGGTGATATTTTCCAGCACGACATTGCGGGCCACCGGCGCGAAGGAGCCGTGGGCGCCCTCGTCATAAAGAAAATCAATCTGCAGGACCGAGTCCTTCACCCGGCCGACGTTCACGTTGCGCATGAAGATATTTTGCAGCACGCCGCCGCGGGCGGCATTGGACTTCAGCCGCAACGCGCAGACCAGGTCCGGGCTGCTCATCTCGCAGTCCTCCACGAACACATTGCTGCAACTGCCGGAAATTTCGCTGCCGATGGCCGTCCCGGCGTGGCCATCCCGCATCGTGCAACCGCGGATGAGGATGTTTACGGAGGGCACGCCCACCCGGCGGCCATCGTTGTTCCGGCCGGATTTGATGGCGATGCAGTCGTCGCCGGTGTCGAACCAGCAATTTTCAATCAGCACGTCGCGGCAGCTTTCCGGATCGCAGCCGTCATTGTTCGCGCCGTGGGAAACAACGTTCACGCCCCGCACAGTCACATTGGTGCACAGCAGGGGATGGATCTCCCACATGGGCGAGCGGCGGATTTGGATGCCGGCGATCAAAACGTTCCGGCAGCGGTTGAACTGGATGAAGTCCGGCCGCAAATCATCGCCGGCGCCAAATTGCCGCTGTTCGACCGGCACGTTGTCATCCGCCATTTTCAACAGCTTGGCGCGCGCCGCGGTTTTTTTCCACGCCAGCCAGTTTCCGGCGTCCGCCTGGCCATCCAGGGTGCCCGCGCCGGTCACCGCGACATTTTGCTGGTCCAGCGCATAAATGAGCGGCGAGTAATTGTAGCATTCCGTGCCTTCGAACCGGGTGAAGACGGCCGGCAAATACGCCGCGGGATCGGTGCGGAATTTGAGCACGGCATTCGTTTCGAGATGCAAGTCCACGCCGCTCTTCAAATGAATTGCTCCCGTGAGAAATTCGCCGGCGGGAACGACCACACGGCCGCCGCCCGCCCGCACACACGCGTCAATGGCCTGACGGATCGCCGCCGTGCAGTCCGCCTGGCCGCCGGCCGGCGCGCCGAAATGCGTGATCACAAAATCGCGGTGCGGAAACTTGGGCGGGACGATGCGCTGCAGGATGACCGGCGCCTGCGCCCAGGCGGGATCCGCAGCGGGCGCGGGGGCGGGCCCGGCCCCGCCCGCAAAAAGGGCGCCGGCAAAACCGGCGCCGATTACGAAGACCAGAACCTTGCCAAGCAGGCGGCGAGGAATCATTCAGCGTAGCTCAGCCGCGCGTGCGGCGGTAATGCAACGCCCAGCCGAGCAGGCCGACCGCCGCCAGTGCCAGCGTACCGGGCTCAGGCACAGGCTCAGCCTCCGTCACCGAGTCCCAAGTTGTTCCGATTTGTACATTGCCTATGAAGAAATCACCCGCCGAGGCGGAAGATTGCGACTTGATGCCGACGTCATCAACACTGGCTATCGCGGTCGTGGTGGTTTGGGTCGCCGAGGCGGCCGGTTGCGCGGCACCCGGGGTGGGATCCAGGTAAAGATTGGCGACCGGCGCCGAACCGAGTGTCAGTTCCCCCACCACCAGATAAGTGGTGTTCAACTGCAAGACGGTGCTGGCATAGGCGGCGCCGGTGCCGCCGCCCGTCGTCCGGACGCCGACTTTATAACCGGTGCCCGAAGCCCCCACATAGAGGGAAAGCAGGTCAGTGCCGCCGCCGGGACCGGTCGTTCCCGCATTCAACGCCGAGATATAATTGTTGGCCGTGGGCAGGGTGGTGCAATCCAAGAGAAACGAATAAAAGATGTTCCCACTGGTCACCGCCGTGTAAGTATTGACGTCCGAGCTGGCGGTGACGCCGGAGGTGTACTGCAGATCATAGCCCGGCAGCTCCTGTAAACCGGAATAGGTCAACTGGCTGCTGCCGATTTGGAGGGTGGTGCTGCCGCCCGGCCCCCACGCCACCCCGCTGCCGGGATTGACGTTGCCGCCGAGGGTGCTGCCCGGCGTGTAGTTGAAGCCTTCCTGAAACAGTTGGGCCTGCGCACATTGAGCGGCCAGACACGCGGCGACAACCGCCAGCGGCGCGCGAAATGGGATAGTTGATTTGGATTGGGTTTTCATAGGTAATTTATCAAACCTTGCGCTAATTTGAGTGCTTATAGTTTAGCAGGGCGGCCGCCTCTGTTAACTGCGTTTTCCTGCAAATCTGTTTGAAAATTTGGCATCGGTTCCGGTGCGTCACGTATTAACATCCGTTGAAACCATCTGGGTGCGCCTAGTTAGCGCGCGACAACCCACTGACCTCGGCGTTTTCCGCGCTGAAGGCCATGCCGGTTTTTACGGTGACTGACGAGTTCTTGAACACGATGCCGGTGGCGTTGCGAATGGTCAGGCCGGTGGCCGCGGTAATCCGCACGTTATCAAAGACCACATCCGCGATGCGGCTCTCCGGCAGCCCCAGAATCACGCCCGCTGACTTCTCGCAGGTGGCCGTGAGATGGGTGACGCGGATATGGCGGTAAACCGGAATATTTCCGCCGACCGCCGGCTGGGCACTTTCCACGGGCGCGGCCGAGGGCGTGGCGTCCTTGGAAGAGTTATTCGCGTAATAACACGTAAACAGGATGGCCGGATCCACGTTCTTCATGGTCAGGTCACGGTAACTGATGTTCTCCACCACGCCGCCCCGCCGGACATCGGATTTGATGCGGATGCCATTCTCGGTGTTCTCAAAGGTGCAGTTTTCCACGACCACATTGCGCACGCCGCCGGCCGTTTCGCTGCCGATGGACATGCCATGTCCATGCAAAAACACGCAGTCGGTCACCGTGATGTCCTCGCTTTCAAAGTCATGGCCCGGAATTTTTTTGCCGGCCTTGATGGCGATGTTGTCGTCGCCGACATCGAGCCGGCAATGGGTGAACAGCATCCGGCGGCCGCTCGGATCAATTGCGTCCGTATTCGCCGCGTGTTCCGGCGCCAGGATGGTGACGTTGGAAACCACGACATCTTCACAGTCCGAGGGCACGAGATGGAATTTGGGGGAATTTTGCAGCGTGAGGTTTTCCAGGCGCAGGTTTTTGGATTGTTCCAGGACGATCAAATTGGGCCGCGGCAGCGTGTAACCGGCTTTTCTCCGGCGCGCCTGCTCGGCCTCGGGCCACCAAACCGAACCATTGCCGTCAATCACCCCGCCGCCGGTGAACGTGACGTTCGTCAGGTTCCGGCCGCCGATGAACGGGACGAAATCACTGCTGCTGGTGGCGGCCAGCCAGTCGCCCGGCACTTTCAGGTAATCCACCTGATTGCTGCTCGCCAGCAGCGTTGCCCCGGTGTCCAGCCGGAGGGTGGTCTGGCTGTGGAGAGTGAGCGGCCGGCTCAGATACGTTCCCGGCGGAAACGCCACCGTGCCGCCACCGGCATTGCCGCAGGCGTCGAGGGCCTGCTGGATCGCCGCGGTGTCCAGATGCGTTCCGTCGCCGGTGGCGCCGAACTGGCGCACGTTGAAGACTTCCGGCCCGGGCGGGACATCCGCCGCCGGAAGCCCGGTGGCGGGGCAAAGCATTGCGGCCAGGAACCAAGCGGGCAAAAGGGCCGGATATTTCATGGGGGCAATCAATTCCTTCAGGCATTTGCCGGGGACACGCAGCCATTAAAGTCACAAACTGGCGGCCAAGGCAACGGCCTAATAGTCCGCATAGGTGGTCACCTTCTTGGAGGCGGCGTGCTCATCAAAGAAGAGGAAATTACGGACAAGCCCATGCACGGGCTGCTTGGCGGTATAGGCTTGCTTGCTGCTCAGGCTGGAGGGATCTTGAACGGCCTTCTCGTCAAAATCCCCCGCCGCCCAAATTTCGCTCAACGAGACCAGGGCGGAGATGGTGTTTATTTTCAGCGAATATTGAACTGGAGACGCCTTGCCAAACGGATACCCGACATTGACAAGCAACGACTGCGGATAGTTGTCAATTCGCGTGACCGAATAGGCAAAGGCATCATAGTAATTATCCGAAGCCGGCGAATAGCTCCCATTCTGAACGTTGCCGGGGCAGCCCGCCACGTAGCCGGGGCAAACGAAGGCCTTGATCACATTCGTCGTGGTGGGGATGTCGGCGGGCGCCGGGAGCGACATATAAGTGGCCAGATAGTAGGGCAGCCACTTTTTGAAATTCGACGTGGTCGTCAAGCCGCTATACGTCGGAGACTGCTGCTGATCCAGCCCGCCGATGGTGGCCCCCCCGCCCGGCGGCAAGGCATCCGCATAATCGTTGAGGTACATGTGCAGGGCCAGCCCCATCTGCTTGAAATTCGAAACACAGTTGATGGACTGGGCCCGCTTTTTGGCGCTGGCCAGCACCGGCAGCAGCATCGCGGCCAGGATGGCAATGATCGCAATCACCACCAGCAGTTCGATCAGGGTAAAGGCCGCGCGGCGCGTTCGCTGGTCTGTCGCTTTGTAAGTCATAATTCAAATTTGTTGCCGCCAGAGCGGGCTGGCCATGCTTGCGGTTCAAGGGGCGCACCCGAGGCCCGTCCCGGAACCCATGCTTACGGATAAACCAACCGGTAATACTCGTCCAAATTGGTGCGGGTTGGGGTAATGAATGAAATGTTGGTCTGGGTGGAGCCCGGCACCGTGCCCCAGTCATTGGGGTTGCTGCTGATGCCCTTGCTCAGGTTGTTGGTCTGGTACAGCAGCCGGTAGCCCGAGTTGGCCAGCGGCCAGTTTAACGTGATGACCCCGCCGCTCACATTCCGGGTCAGCGCCGGCGCCATCTGGCTCGGCAACTGGGTTACGTTCACCGTGTAGGTCTGCACCGTCACGCCGTCCGGCGCCGTCACCTGCACTTTCACCACATTGGTCACCTCCGGGTTCGGATTCAAGGTGAGTGGCGCGCTGGGCACCCCGGAAGGCAGCAATCCCACCGGGACACCATTGAAGGTCAACTGGTTCGTGGCCGCAGGATCGGCGTCGGTCACCGTGATCGCCGGCGTGCTGCCATAGGCTGCGGCCGCGGCATAGCTGAGGATGTTGGAGGCAAAAAGCGGCGTGAGCGCCCCCGCCGGCGACAATACCAGCGCCGAGAGATTGGCATTGGTGCTGACCGTCACGACGCTGTTCGTAATCGTCTCAATTTTGAACGCGGTCAGGGTCAGGGTCGAAGCCACCTCCGCCCCCTCCGCCGGCCGCATGATGAACTCGTCAAAATTGGTGTAACAGTAATTGGTATCAATCACCGTCTGGGTGATATTGCTGCCGTTGAGGAAAGTGGAGCCCCAGAAGGTCGTGGTGATGCTGAAGTTGGTGGCGCTAAGCTCGGTCACGGAAAATTCCAAAGTGTAACTGGTGTTGTCCTCAAATCCCGTATCGTTGGTGGTGCCCCCGCCATTGTCGCCAATCTGTCCCAACACACTCGACGTGGCCAGTTGGGACGTGACCGTCTGTGCATTGGTTTCCGCAATGGTTTGCAGCGGGGCCACGCCGAAAGTGGTGCCGAAATTCATGTTCTGGCCATAGCCGGTGAGGCCGATATTCGAGCCGTTGCCGCCGCCGGTCACGTTCGCGTTGGTGCCGGCGTACAACAGGCCGAAGCGCAGGCCGCGGTTGGCATTTTGGGCGGCGGTGCCGTTGACAAAAAAATCCACGGTGGCCCGGATGGTTTGGTTCGGGCTGATTGATATCGGCGTGCTGGTCAGGTTCGTCAATTGCTTGTAGTTGGTCGCCGCGAAATAGGTGAAAAAGGTCAGCGAACTGCCGGGGGCGATGCTGGCCATGAAATTGGTGGACAGCGCGTTGCTCACCCCGGACACGGACGCCTTGGTGCCGGTGAACCAGGACGAACTGGCCGGCAGAAGCTGCTGGCCGACGTAGTTGGGCGGGTTGGTCCAAATCCCGGCCGGCCAGTTGGTCTGCCATTCGACCAGATTCGTTTGGGCGCGGCCGGCGAGCACCAAGCCGCACCAGGCAAGCACAAAGAAAACAATTCGCTTCATAATTTTCGGAATTTTCAGATTCTGTGAATACTGCCAGCTTAACTTGGCTTTCACGTTTTGGAAGGGCGGATGTCTGCAATGTTGTTTGAAAAAAGCGCACAGGAAGGGCTTGAAAAAAAGCGCGCCCTGATCTAGAGTGAAAATAATCCATGGCCAAAAGACCAAGGCGTGTTCTCCTGGCGCTCGGCTGGTATGATTTCCAGTTGCACCAGGGCATCGAAAAATACGCGCGGGAGCATGGCTGGTACCTGTACGCCAATCTGGCCTACGAAAAAGTGATTCCCTGGGGCTGGGAAGGCGACGGCATTCTGGCGTGGCTTGGCGCGGGCGATGATCTGGCGGAATTCGTCAAGACCGTCAATAAGCCAACCGTGGATTTCAGCCTGCGCCGTCCGCAATTGAAGTATCCCCGCGTGCTGGAAGACCACGCCCACGCCGCCCAGTTGGTGGCCGACCATTTCCTGTCCCGCGGCTTCACCCATTTTCTCTTTTACAGCGACATGGACAACTGGTCGTACGAGGAGCGGGGTGAAGGCTTTCTCGCCGCGCTGAAACGCGCGGGCCACGACGCCACCTGGCTCCGCTGGCACAAGTCGCCGGCGTTCATGACCGGCCGCGACGAATGGCGGCAGAAGCGCAAATGGCTGGCGGCGGAAATGAAGCGCGCGCCCAAGCCGCTGGCAGTATTCGCCGCCAACGACCACCAGGCGCTGGACGTGCTGGAATCCTGCGAAAGCGCGGGCCTATCCATTCCGGAAGAGGTGGCCATTATCGGCGCGGAGAACAACCTGCTGGCGCCGGACACCATGCGCACGCCGATTTCCAGCGTGGACACCAATCTGGAAATGGTCGGCTATCGCGGCGCGGAGCTGCTGGACCGGCTCATGAATGGCAAGCCCGCGCCCAACGACCCCATTCGCATTCCGGCCATGGGGGTGGTGGCCCGCAAGAGCAGCGACATCCTGGCCATCACCCACAAAGGCGTGGCCCGCAGCCTGCGCCACATTTGGGAACACAGCCACGAGGCCATCTGCGTGAAGGATCTGGTGGGCGTGGCCGCCATGTCCCGGCGCGGGCTGCACATGGCGTTTTTGGAACACCTCGGACGCACGCCCGGCCAAGAGCTGCAGCGCGTCCGCATTGACCGCGCCAAACAACTGCTGGTGGGGTCCAACCACAAAATCGAGACCATCGCCGGCCTGTGCGGCTACCAAAGCACCAACAGTTTTTGCATCGCCTTCAAGCGCGTCACCGGCATGTCGGCCAAGCAATTCCGGGAAAAATCCACCGTCCCGGGACTCAATTCCCGAATGCTGGGAAAAGACCGGTTCGGCCGCCGGTCGCACGCCCTGCCGAAACCCGCCAAATGAAATCCCGGTGCCTGCCCGCCCTGGCCGCCAGCTTTCTGGCCGCCCTGAATCTGGCGGCGCAGACCAATCTGTTTGTGGCCGCCGACGGCAGCGCGCCGTTCCGCTCCGTCCAACAGGCCATCATGTCCGTGCCCTCCGGCAGCCGCGCCAATCCGGTGATCATCCATGTCCGGCCGGGCGTTTATCAGGAACTGGTTTACGTCCAGCACGAGAAACGCTTCTTCCACCTGAGCGGCGAAAACGCCACGAACACCGTCCTCACCTATCATCTGTTTGCCGGCCTCACCAATTTTGACGGCCGGCCCATCGGCACGTTTCACACGCCTTCGACGACGATTGACGCGGACGATTTCACGGCGGAGAACCTCACGTTTGAAAATTCGGCGGGGGCGGTGGGGCAGGCCGTGGCCCTGCGCGTGGACGGGGACCGCGCCACGTTCCGCCACTGCCGCCTGCTGGGGTGGCAGGACACCCTGTTGCTGAATCGCGGCCGGCAGTATTTCGA
>Ga0181520_10002534_pt1 | contig 33687 bp, 21 predicted proteins | sample PEATcosm2014_Bin_29_FD_132451 | JGI IMG/M metagenome (GOLD analysis project Ga0181520, IMG submission 132451) | Peatland microbial communities from MTU Mesocosm Facility, Houghton, MI, USA - PEATcosm2014_Bin02_30_metaG | ecosystem: Environmental > Terrestrial > Soil > Wetlands > Peat | place...
CCGGATGTGCGCAACAGGGGAAATAGCGACCTTTCGCCAGCAACGTGATGCTGACCCACGGCAACGAACAACACCGGCGCGCACGCAGCAAGCGCGCAAGGCGGTAACGCGGGTTGGCCGCCTCCCACGTCGGTACGGCCTGCACCCACGTCGGCTTGAAGTCGACATAATCGGCGCCGAAGCGTGCGGCCAGTGCGCGAATGCGCGGCAGTTCGGCCTCGTTCTTGCTCGTCACCAACGCCTGAAACCCGATCGACGGCGGGCGTCGGATCCGCCGCTTGAGCCGAAACACCGTGTCCAAATTCTCGAGCAGCCGGACGAAGTCGCCGCCGGGTTTCATTACGGCGTACGTCTCCGGCGAACTGGCGTCCACCGCAATCGTCAGCAGATCGAGCCCCGAATGCAATAGCCGCTCCAAATACGGCTCATCGACGTGTTGCAGGTTCGTCGAAACGTACGTCGCGCTGCCGGCCTCGTGCGCATGATGGATCATCTCCGGCAGCGCCGGGTTGAGCGTCGGCTCGCCGAACATCTGGTATGACGTCAGCAGACAGAATTCGCGGAACGGCGCAAAGCCGCGGACAAAATCGTCCACCGACAACTGGGCCGACGGCAGCGGCCCGGACACGGCGCGCCAGCAATAGGGGCAACGCAACGGGCAGTCGGTGGACGGGTCGGCGCGGAACAAATAAGGGAACGAATGCACGATCACGTCGCGCCGGCGAAACGCCAGTTCGGCACGGGCGACATTGGCGAGTTTTCGCGGCGAGCCGTAGCGGGCCAGCAGGCGCATGCTTCGTCCGCCGCGTTTCAGCGTCAGCCACGGCAACGGCGAGCGAAACGAACCGCTCATCGGCGTTCCCTCGCGGCTGCAGCGTGCGCGCGGCGAAACAAATAATTGCGCCAGGCCGCGGGCATCGCGCTGACGATTCCGCCTGGCCGCTCCGGCAGGTGAAACGCCGGACGCGGCCAACTATCGAGCGCATCGCCGAGCAGGCTGATCCGGGCCATCGCCGCGCCCCATTCCGGTTGTTCCGCCGCGACGCGCAGCGTCGCGATCTTCCCGGTCGGCGCCCCGACTAACGCCGCCAGGACAAAATCAACCGCAATTGCGTCCGCGCCCAAAACGAAACAGCCGATTTTTCGCGGCGTCCCGAACCGCGGGCCCTGGCCGTCGGCTCCGACGACCGCGTCGACAACGTGCAGCCGCGGCGCGACCAGATCGTTGAGATCGAGCAACATGCCCGCAAAGTCGTCCGGCTCCGGATGGCGCAGGTGCATGCGCTTGCGTTCGCCATATCCGTGTACGAGGCCGTACAAATTCTTTACGGCGCCGGTCAGCCCCATCAGTGTGTGGGATTTCAGTTTCGGCGCGGAGACAATCACGTCGAAATCGCCCAGGGTTCTCGGCAGTCGAAACCGGCGCGCTGTCCGGCCCGCCGGGTACGCGACGAAGCGCGTATCGCTCAGGTCCGCCAAGTGCGCGTCCGACCCTTGCAGTGCGGCGGCGATTCCCGTGCGCCGGTAGGTAAGGCGGCGAAATCCGAAGACCGGATTATCGCCAACGGACGTCGTTGCACCCTGCGCGCGCAGCAGATCGACCAGCGCGCGCACCACCACAGGGTGCGTCGTCTGGGCGCGATCGGGCGACATCGCCGCCATCAGATTGGGTTTGACGAGCACGCGAGCTCCACGATCAATTATTCCCGCCAGGCCGCCAAGAAAGTCCAAGCCGCGAACCAAGGCGTCGCGCACCTCGGACGGCGAGTACGTTTCGCAACGCACCACGGCGACCTGCGCGGGTGCGATAGCGGGAAGGGTCTCGGCGGCCGGCGACGTCGTCACGGCGCGGCGTCGCCCGGCCCGCCGTTTCGAGCGCGGGGATAGACGGCCAATCCGGCGCCAGGCCAACGCCGGCGCAGGCGGCGCATCGCCACGAGCGGGAGCACGACTCGCAACAGGTCAAATTGGCGCCACACGTAGAGCGGCCAGTGGCGGAGTCGCAGGATGCGCCACAACCGTCGTGGATCGAAATAAAACGCGCGGAACAACCGGCGTTGCCACGCATGAATCGCCGCGAGCGACAAGGAGGTGCGTTGCGAGCGAAATTCCTCCGCGGTCGGGAAGCGACCGCGGCTGACCTCGACCCAAAGATCGGCGCCTAATTTCTCGCGGCAACTTGCAAGAATGTCGGTGTGCGGCAGCGGCACCGCTTGTAAGAATTGGGCGAAATGGAGCGGCAGACGTCGGACCAGCTTCAGCGTGCGGCTCAGACTCTCGTCGGACTCGCCTTCGTTGCCCACCATGAAATAGCCAAAACCCATCATGCCCGCCTCCGCGATCCACGCGCTGGCTTGGCAAACACGTTCCAGATCGACGCGTCGGCCGACGTTTTCCAGAATTTGCGGATCGGCCGATTCAATGCCGACGCTGACGCGCACGCACCCAGCCTCGGCCAACAGCTGAATCAAGTCGCGATCCAGCAAGTCGCCGCGCGTCCGGATCGTAAACGTCAGATCGAGACGCCGCGCGATTAATCCGCGGCATAACGCGTCCGTCCAATTGCGGCGCACCGTAAACGTGGGGTCGAGAAAAGCGATTTCCCGGATCCCGCGCCGCGCGCAATCCTCGATCTCCGCCAAGACACTCGGGACGCCGCGCAAACGATAGGGCGTCGTGTGATCCGTGCAGTAGGCGCAGTCGAACGGGCAGCCAAAACTGGCGAACGCGACAGTACACGGCCGACGAACCGTCAGATTGGTCGCGTAGAGGCGGTCGTCAACCAGATCGCGCGCCGGAAACGGCAGCGTATCCACATCATCGATGGGGGCTTCCGGACCGCCATCGATGACCGCGCCGTTCCTGCGGTACAGGACGCCGGCGATATTTCCCGGATCGCGACCAGCCGCCAACGCGGCGGCCAGCGGGGCAATAGCGCTCCACCCCTTGCCGCGCAACGTGTAATCCACAAACGAACGCTGCGCCGCCAGATCGGGATACTCGCCCGGAAAGTGGCCGCGGACGACCAGCGTTGCGCCCAACGCCTGCTTGAGAACTCCGAGATCTTCGAAATTTTGAGGCGAGTTATAGAGGTTGACGTTGCCGATGATGAGATCGGGCGCGAATGGACGTACGCGACGGATTACCGATTGGATCTCCAGCTCTTCCGCCTCGGCGTCGACCAGAATAACTCGATGCCCCGCTTGCCGCAGCAACGCCGCGACGTACATCAAACCGACGGGCTGATAGCGCACGAGGAGCGCCGAATAGAGGCCGGCAGGGACGACGCCGTAAGAGAAATCCTTATAAAAGATTGGCGGCCGAATAACCAACGCTCTCATGTTTCGCTCGGTTCCGTGCTCCGTCTCCCGTCTGCCGCCGCTCTTTTGGCCCGCCAATCGGGCCAAGCCAACAAACACGCCACTTTACCAAAAATTGCCGGCGCTGTCGCGAACGGCCATCCGCGCCCCAATGGTCGCGGATGACCCAGAGAAACCGTGCGGCGACGGCGCCCGCCAAGCTGCTGATGAAGCTGCGTTCGGTGGGGATCCGGCCTTTCGTATCCCTCTGGGCATCGACGACGCCCGTCCACGCGCGCACCCCCATCGCGCGGAATTCGGGATCTCCCATTCGTTGCCGATTGCGGATGAGGCGCTTGATGCAACGGGCGCGCCGCGACGCGCGTTTCGGCTTGCGGCCCGCGCGGCGAAGTCCAACGGCGTCGCGGCGGTGTCGGCGCGGGAGGCGCCGACATGACGTGCGCCGGTCCGCGGTCGGGGCTTGCAATTGCTTTGCCGTTGGATAAACTCCGCTGTGTTTTTGCCTTCGTAGCTCAGTGGTAGAGCACCTCCTTGGTAAGGAGGGGGTCACCGGTTCAATCCCGGTCGAAGGCTCAAGCCGAGAAGCCCCAGATTCTAAAAGAGAATCTGGGGCTCTGTCTTATCAAGATAACTACTCTCGGACGAGTGTCAGACACTGCTGGTCAGTGAACTGCTTCCCGGCGGCGATGACACCTACTTGCGCCGCCTCAAAGATCCTTCTATTGAGTGCGCTTGGGCCCCCGCCGGTCCGGCGGAAATCTACACGAAAGATACATAGTTGGAGGTCTTAAAGGCCGGATTGGCCACATGCCAAAAATAACGCAATCCGTCGGCCCAACCCAAGCCAAACACGCGCTTTTCGGCGAGCAGGCCGATGGCAAAGCTAATGGGCGCGAGGGCCATGGACCAGCGGGAATTAATGAGGCGCTGCGCCCATCGTTTTTCAACGCGGAAATGCAACAAAAGCGCCCAGAGCCAATATAGGCGCGTCAATCGTTCGGGGGCAGCGCGACGGAACAACGTCGCTGCGGGCCACCTCGGAATATCGGGAACCTCGTAGATGCGTTCTTCGTAGTCGGCGGCGAGAATACCATCGGCGATCAGTCTTGTCGCGACCCGGCTGACAGGAAAAGGAACAAGTTCCGTCACGCGGGTGTGGTCGACGCCCAGACGTTGGTTGAGTTCCAACGCGTCCAGATCGCCATCTGGGGGAATCCAGGGCACGCCAAGAATATTGAACGTGACAAGTTTAATGCCCGCTGCCTTGATCAGCGCTGCGGCGCGGTTGATGTCATCGCGGCTGACGGGCTTGTTCAACGCCTCCTGCCGAACCCGGTCATCCGCTACTTCGACGCCAATGGCCAGAATGCGACAACCCGCGTCCTTGAATCGGCGCACGGTCTGCTCGTCCAGCGTGGAAGCCACCGTATTGCAGGAGAATGGAATGCCCACCTTGTCCCGGTACGTCTCGGTAAACTGCTCCGTCCACGCGGCCCCAGAGGAAAACAGGTCGTCGGAAAAATGCACTACCTCGAGCCGATGCCTACGGCGCACTTCGGCGATCTCGCGAACGACTCGCTCTGGGCTCTTTCGGCGAACGAAATGCGCACCTTCTTTCAGAAGCGCGCGGTACGATGGATTGAAACAATAGCCGCACGAGTTTCCGCAGCCGCGGGACGTCGCAAATTTCTTCGCCGGGAAACTGCTCATAAAGGGGTAGCGATAGTAAAGTTCCCGGTCCGGCAGCGGCATTTCGTCCAGGTTCTGGAGCACTGGCCGCAACGGATTGCGCTGGCAGCCGCCGTTCGCGCGAAAAACGAGGTTCGAAATGTCCCGCGGATCGCGCCCATCGCGTAACGCGGCCAAGACGTCGACGACCACGCCTTCCGCCTCGCCCGCGAAAGCGACGTCCACGCCCTCCTGCCGCACGACGTTGCTGAAGAAGGTCGGATGGGTTCCTCCAAGCAGCGTGGTGGTCGCGTCGCCCAATGTTCGTTTGGCAAGGCGCGCCAGCGACAGTGCGGAATTATGGCCGAGCAGGTCGCATGGCACGACCGTCAACCGTGGGGCGAATTCTCTTAACCGACGAACCAGATTCGGTTCTTCGCGACGGAGAAAAAGCCGCGTGACGGCGCCGGACTGTTGCAATTGCGCGGAAAGATCGCAAAGCCCGAGGGACTCGTTGATGCCGTTGCTCTGCAGCATCGCGACGCCCAGACCACGGAGTTCGCCCAATTGTCTATCCCTCGCTCAGACATTCGCGCGGCGTTCGACAACCCGAGTCGCGCGTTTGGCGAACCCGCGCAGCTTGCCGGCGCAAGTTTCACACGGATTGAAACACGAAACGGCGGGCACGGCAAATCCGAGCGACAACACAGGTTTCGTTCGGCGAACGACTATCGCCGAGGCAATTGGTTATCGAGAACCGACCGGCACGACAACAAGACGGATCAGCCGAACATGGAAGGGTTCACCGCCCGGAAGCAACTTGCACGTGCGCCAACTGCTACGTCTCCAAATGCTCGTGCAAGCAAGTACATGGGCCGGCGCCAAGCGACGAGCCGGAACCTTCGTCGCCGCGCGACGCCGCCGGCGCGGCTGACAGAGCGGCGCAACCGGGGTAAAATCGGGAATGGCTCTTCCCGCGCGCCGGATTTTCAACGCCCTCACCCACGCCTATGGGCGCATCGGTCGTTTGGCGTCGAACGGCGCCGCCCCGCCGCCGCTGTTTGTTAATTGCGTCGTGACGTTCGACTGCAACATGGCCTGTCCCTTCTGCTTCGCGCGGACGGGTCGATCGCAGCTTCGCGGTTCGCCCCTCGCCGCCGCGCAATGGGCGCAGATCATTCGGCAAATCCCGGCGTACGCGCTGCTCGGCTTTTCCGGCGGCGAGGCGTTTTGCCACCCGCAGTTTCGCGACATTTTTGCAGCGGCCGGCGAACGGCATCGCTTCGTCCTGGTTTCCAACGGTCGGGCGATCGACGAAACGGTCGCGGCGGAACTGGCGGCCCTCGGCGCGGAAAGTTTGCGGCGAAAAGGACTGGTGCAAGTCGGCATTTCAATCAACGAGCCGTTGGCCGACGAACAGGCTTGTCGAGCGGCGCTTGCTGAAAAATTGCACGTGTTCGGGCGGCTGGCGCGGCATCGGCTGTCGCGAGGCCGCCGGTTTCCGCGACTGGAAATGAAGGTGGTCATCCGTGATGAGACTGCGCCGCATCTGGCCGTCTTCGCCGGTGCGCTCGAGAGTCCGGACGTCGACGCCGTGACCTTTCAGATGTTGAGCAATCAGCGCTTCGCTTATTATCTCGGTACCGACCCGGCGGATCGACCGGCCGTCGACGCGTTGCGCGACTACCGCAACACCCCCCCGGAACCGCTCGCGTTTGCCGCGCTCGACGGCCTGCGCGAGTCGTTTGCGCGCCTGGCGTCGTTGCCTAAAGCCGCGCGCCGGCGCATCAACTTTTTGCCGGATCTGCCGCCGGAAAAGTACGTGGCTTACTACGAAGGGCGTATGAATCTGGCGGATTTTCGGTGCGGCAATCCGTGGGTGCACTTGCTGATCGATCCGGCGGGCGTCGCTCGCCAGTGTTTTAATCCCGATGGCGCGGATCTGACCGCGACGCCGTTGCGCGCGGCCTGGAACGCGCCGTCGTTTCGCGAATTCCGTCGCGACCTGCGCGCCCGCGGATCGTTTCCTTGTTGCGCCGGCTGTTGTTTCTTGACGCCAAAGTGAGCGGCGGCGGGGGCCGACGCCGCGACAGCGGTAGAAACCATATTTGTCCGATGCCGACCGCGCGGCCTAGCGGACGGTCTGACGTATTTCTGCCGGGGACACGCTGATCAGATGGGCGTGCATGGTAATGCCCCGGCCGCTCAGGCGACGAATGACGTCGCGCGTCCGTTCCAGATCAAGATTCTTGGCCATGGTCTCTCGCAGGCGCGGCGAGACGGTTTCGATCGCGACCATCACGCAGTAGACGCCAGCCTGTGCTACCAGATCCAGCGACTCGTCTGTCGCCAGATCGGCCCGAGCGCCGATACAGACCGTGATTCCGACATTCAAGCGTCGGTCGATCACGGCCTTCCTTGCCGTCTCTTCCCAGTACATGGTTCCGTGTGCGCCGCGGCAGACGACCGGCGTCTCCAGAGACCGGTATTTGCCGGCGATCGCCAACCGATGCATGGCCGGCGCGTCGACGCCATGGGCGCTGAATCCCACCACGTCCGGGCGGAATTCGGCAAACACTCGCATTGGCGCGCCGAAGCCTCACCACGCCAGTTGCAAAAACCCTACTGGGTTGGCGCTTTTTCAGCCCGAACCCCCGACCCCCAATCTCCAATCCCCAATCCCCAAGCCCGCTCACGCCCTCGGCGGATTCGCCCGACTATCGAGCCACGTCTGCAAAATCAGCACGGCGGCGACCTTGTCGCGCACGTCCCGCCGGCCGGCGCGGCGCATGTCGGCTTCGAGCAGCGCCGCCTCGGCCATGACGGTCGTCAGCCGCTCGTCGACGTATTCGACCGGCAGGCCGAGCGGTGCGAGCAAATCGCCGAAGGCGCGCGCGGCCTTGGCCGCGGGGCCTTCCGAGCCGTCCATGTTGAGCGGCAGCCCGACGACGAGCGTGGTCACGTCGCGATCGGCAATGGCGTTGCGGATGGCGTCGAAGTCGCGCGCGAGCGTCGTGCGTTTGACGACGGTCAACGGTTGCGCCGTCAGGCCGAGCGGGTCGGAAATCGCCATGCCGATCCGCGCCTGGCCGAAGTCGAAGGCTACCGCGCGCATGGTAGAACTCTAAACACAGAGAACACAGAGAGGCGCAAGGAGGGAAAAAGGAAAAAGGAAAAAGGAAAAAAATCGAGCCGGCAGCAGGCGCCTTGTTTGTTCCTTGTTCCTTTGTAATGGTTCATTTTCGCACTCTTTGTGTCTAGAATTCCTCAAGAAATTCGCACATCCGAGGCGTCGCCGAGCATTAGGCGAATCCCGCGCGGTTTCCGTTCGCTCGGAGCCACGGTCACGTCGCGGCCGATCAGGCTGTCGCAGATGCGGCCCTGCACGTCGCGCAGGGTGCTGTGTTCGAGAACGATCGAGTGCTCGATCTCGCAATGGCGAATGACGCAGTCGTGGTAAATCGAGGTGAACGGGCCGATGTAGCTGTTTTCGATGACCGTGTTCTTGCCGATGATCGCCGGCCCGCGCACGGTCGAGTTTTCGATGCGCGCCCCTTCCTGCACGACAACCTTGAATTCGATCGTCGAATTGCGCGACTCGCCGCGAATGCTGGTTTCGAACGTGTCGAGCACCATGCGGTTGGCCTCGAGCATGTCTTCGAGCCGGCCGGTGTCTTTCCACCAGCCGGTGACCACGTGGCTGCGCACGTCTTTGCCCGCGTCGACGAGCCACTGGATCGCATCGGTGATTTCCAACTCGCCGCGCGCCGACGGCTGGATCGCGCGCACCGCGTCCCAGATCGCCCGGTCGAACATGTACACGCCAACCAGCGCCAGGTTGCTCTTCGGCTCGGCCGGTTTTTCTTCGAGCTGGATGACGCGGCCGTCGCAATTCAGGCAGGCGACGCCGAACGAACTCGGATTCGGCACCTCGGCGAGCATGATCTGCGCGTCGGCCGCGCCGCGGCGGAATTCGTCGACCAGCTTCTTGATGCCGTGCAGGATCAGGTTGTCGCCGAGGTACATGACGAAGGCGTCGTCGCCGAGAAAAGCCTGCGATTCGCGCACGGCGTGCGCGAGGCCCAGCGGCGCGCTCTGCCGGATGTACGTCGTCTTGACGCCGAACGCCGAGCCGTCGCCGACCGCGGCCTCGATTTCTTTCGCCGTCTCGCCGACGACGATGCCGATCTCGTCGATCCCGGCGTCGCGTACGGCCCGGATGCCGTAAAACAGCACGGGCTCGTTGGCGACCGGCACCAATTGCTTGGCGCTGGTGTGCGTGATCGGCCGCAACCGCGTCCCCTTGCCGCCGGAGAGAATCAGGCCCTTAAGTTTTCGCATCAGAAGCCCCGAGATCAAATTGCGGATTGCGGACAGCACCGCTCGGCAAGCGGAATGTGGAATGTGGGATGCGGCCCCACAATTTTTCCTTTTTCCTTTTTCCTTTTTCCTTCCTCACGGCACGTACCGCACCCAGGTGTCGATTTTCTCGCGCTGGCGCAACGCGTCCGCCATCGCGCGTGCGCCGGCCTCGGTCGCGTACTGGCCGACGCTGACGCGGTACCAGGTGCCCTTTTCGCCAAGCTCGGCCGTCTCGACGTGCGGTTGATTGCCGGTTTGATTCAACCGGTCGACCATCGCCTGCGCTTCTTCCTTTGTCGGATACGAGCCGACCTGCACCGTCCAGTAGTCGCCGCCTTTCGGCGCGGTGGGCAGCGAGCCGATTTCCACTTTCCCGGCGCCGGCGGGGAGCGCCGTGGCGAGGTCCGCCGCGCTGGGCTGGTCGGACCGGATCGCCGCCGGCGGGGGCGTCGGGCTCGGCATGTACGGCTCGAACGGCGCGGTGACCGGGATGGGCGTCGGCGATTCGTCGTCATGGAGCCAGGCGTCGACCGTCCGCGGCGTTTCGGGCGGCGCGAGCGGCGTTTTTTCCGGCAGGCGGGCGAGCGGCGCCGCCGGCTCCGCCGCGTGTTTCGCCGCCTGGTCGAGCTGGCCCATGCCTTTGCCGACGACGACCCCGAGGCTGAAAACGATGATCGCCAGGACCAATTCGGCGAGCAGCAGATAGGCCACGTGCTTGTTGTCGAACTTGAGCTCGTACTTCGGTCGCAGTTTGCGCAGGTCTCTCATGCGGACGGCGCTCCTTCCGCGTCGGCGGGTTCGCCGGCGGCCGGCGCGCGCGGCATCGCCAACGCGCCGTACAACGCGGGCCGGCGCTCCTTGAGCATCGGCCAATCGCGGCGCACCAGCGGCACGGCCCGCCGGTCGATTTCCCACAGCGTCACGCCCTCGGCATCGCCGGCCGGCTCGTCGAGCAGATCGCCGGTCGGCGCGGCGCAGAACGAGCCGCCGGCGAAGGCGACGCCGTTCTCGCGGCCGACGCGGCCGACGCGGCAGATCCACAGGCCGTTGCAGAACGCGCCGGCCAGCACGACGTGCCGCCACAGATCGTCGTTGGCCGCGGTGATCGCCACCGGCGCCGCAACAATATCCGCGCCGGCCAGCGCCAACGCCCGCAGGCCCTCGGGAAAGAGGAGGTCCCAGCCGAGTTGGACGCCGATCCGGCCGAAGGGCGTCGCGAACACGGCGAAGCCGCGGTCGCCGGGGTTGAAGTAGTGCCGTTCCTCCCAGCCGGGAATCTGCGGCACGTGAATTTTGCGGTAGACGCCGGCGATTTCGCCGTCGTCGCCGAGCAGTGCGGCGGAGTTGTAATGCGCGCCCGTCGCCTCATCGCGCTCGTAGAACGGCGCGACGATGAACAGCCGGCGCGCCTTGGCCTGCGCCCGCAACGCCGTCAGCAGCGGCCCGGTCGCCGGCTGCGCCAGTTCGCGCGAGGTTTCGTCGACGGCGGCAATGAACCACGGATACGCCCACATTTCGGGCAGGATGGCGAGTTTCGCGCCGTTGCGGGCCGCCAGGTCGAGCAGTTCCGCGGCGCGGCGGACGTTGCGGTCGACGTCGGGCGAGCCGGCGAATTGCACGCCGGCGATTTTCACTTTTTGGGTCAGGGAATTCATCATAAGTTTTGGCCGAACCAGGCGATGATTTGGTCGGCCATCTCCGGGAATTGTTCGAACAAGTCCGTGCCGTGGCCGCCGCCGGTCATCTTGCGGAATTCCGCGCGATCCGGCGCCGAGGCGACCATTTGTTCCACCGAGCGATACGCATATTCGTCGTCGGGCGCCGCAAAAAACAGCATCCGGCCCGGGAACTTTTTCACCGCCGCCTCGGGCTTCACGCCGTGGTAATCCACGCCGGGCGACAGCAGGGCGATTGCGTTGATCTGCTGCGCGTGATCGCCGGCGTAGATCGCCGCGACGTTCGCGCCGATGCTCGCACCGAGGATGCCGATGTGCCGGGGGTTCACCTGTTTTTGCGCAATCAGATAATCGTAGGCGGCCGCGACATCCATCTGCATGCCCTGGAATTGCGGGTCTTTGAAATTTTTCCAGACCAGTTTCTTGTTGTCCGGGCCGTACAGCGATTGGCCGTGGCCGCGCATATCGATCGCCAGGCAGGCGATGTTTTTCTCGGCCGCTTTGCGCGCAAAATGCCGCCAGTCGCTGCGATCGCGGTTGAGCATGTGCAACAGAATGAGGCCTTTCGCGTCCGCGCGGGCCGGCGCGTAATACGAACCGACGAGCTTCACGCCGTCGGCCGTCGTCAGTTTGACGTCCGCCGGAAACGCCCCCGGAACCGGCGCCACATCCGCCGCCACCAACGCCGCCAGCGCCAACAGCGCCCCGGCCGCCAGGGCGACGAAAATTATTCGCTTCATGACCAACCCCCCGGATGATCGGAGAACAATATGCTTATTTACTCGCGTCGCGGCGGATCGGCAAGACGGCGGCGGTGAATCAGTCGTCCCCGTCGTCCTCACCGCTGTTGTCGGGTTTTTTCTTCGCCTCGCCGGTGGTTTTGAACGCCAGATGATAGGGCTTCGCGCGGATGCGCTGCTCGCTCTGGAAATCGCCGTCATCCACGGCGTTGAACCAGATCGCGTAAGCCGTTCCGGGTTCGAGCTTGACGCGCCATTCGCAGACGGTCGGCGAAACCCAGCGCGGCGATTCGAGCGACTCGGGCAACGCGCCGGCCTCGCTGGCGACGACCGTGTGGCCGGGCGACATCGGCCGGTCGTAGGTGACCGTGATCGTCGCCGGGCCGGGAGGCACTTTTTCGTCGCCGCGGTTGGGTGACGCGGAAACGACGACCGGCGCGGCGCCCGTCGGAGTTTGCGTCGAAAGCCGCCGCAACGTGGGATCGTCGAGCGCGCCTTTGTCGGCGGACCACAGGGATTTTACGACCCACTCCATTTGGGCGTCGCGGCCGTCGAAAAGTTCTTGCAGCTTGGGCGAGATCGGCACATCGGGGTGCAGGCCGTCTTCCGGGTCGGACTCGGGCGCGGGTCGTTTGAGCATCATGTGCGGCAACGACAAACGCATGCCGCGGCAAATCTTGAAGTAGAGAACGGCGCCGTAAAATGACGGCATGTTGGGCGTTTTTTCGCCGACAATCGTCCCCAACTTGTTGTCTTTGATCATCGTCGCGAGCCACGTGGCCGCGCTCGCCGTGGAGTGGTCGACAATCACGAAAACCTTGCCCGCGAAGGGCTTCAACGCTCGGGCGCTTCCGGGCTTTTTCCACGGCTGGTAATCGGCCAGCGCCAGGTTGCTGTTCGGCGGAAATTTAAATTTTTTCAGGTCGTCGTAATCGCCTTCATCGATCGCTTCTTTGCTGAGGCGAAAGCGCATGGTGTAGTCGCGCAGCGTATCCGGGGGCAAGTGGTCGAGAAATTCGTTCATGATCGCCGTATAGCCGCCGGGATTGCCGCGCAGGTCGATGATCAGGTTGGCCGTGCCGTTCATTTCCATTTGCGAGAACAGCGACCGGACCGACCCGCGGAAGTTTCGGTCGTAGTGGCAGTGGCGCAAGGCGAAATAGCCGGCGTTGATTTCGGGAATCAGCCGCCATGCCTCGTCTTTGCGCGGCGCGGCGGCAAAAACCCGCAACTCGCGAAACGGCACAAGACGTTCGCCGACGCCGTTCGCGGTCGCGAATTTGACATGCGCCGCGTCTTGAATTTGCGGACCGATCAATTCGCGAAGAACCGAACGTTGCACCAGCCACGCAGGTGCGACGCCGAGAAGCGACTCGCGGTTTTCCGACGACGTAAACGCGTCGAGGCGCTTCAGCAAATCCTCGACCGAAATTCCCTCGATGGCCACGAGCCGGCTTTGCCGCATTTCCGCGAATTCGTCGGTTGCATTGCTGACGCCGATGCCGTCCGAACCGGCAACGAGCCCCAGCGGCAAATACTGGTCCTTGTAGTGAGCCTGCACATTCGCGTGCAGATCGCGCAACGGCGCGAGCAGTCGGCTGGCCAGAAAATAAAGGTCGGACAGCGACATGGGCTTGTCGCACTTTTTGAGCGTTTCATCGTACAATTTTTCGAAATCCGCGGCCGAAATCGCGTAAAACGGGTCCGGGTGCACATCGATCACCAGCCGGTGGATCTTTTCTATTGCCTTCCGAGCCTCGGCCGCGCCGATCGTGTCCCCATGCGACGATTCCGCAGCAACCGCGGGCGCCTTCACGTCCTGCAAGAAAACGCGCGCCCAGAATTCGTCGGCCCCAGGCGGCGTCTCCAGATCCGCCTCCGGACTCCCCGATTGGTAGCGGTACCAGGCGTTGACGATTCCGTAGGCCGCCACGGGCTCGTCGTCGCGTTTGGTGAGCGAGTATTTGCAATTGCTGTAAAATTCCTTCGAGAGCATCTCCATTCGTTTCCACGACGATTCGATGACCTCCACTTGCGACGGCTTTCCCGCCGGGTCCACGGCGACCAACAATGTACAACTGCCGTTCATTTGGTCGCGATTACGTTGATGGAACCAAATCGGTTCGCCCCGACGCTTCGGGCCGTCGACGATTCGTATTTTGTGCAGGTCGGCGATCGGCGGGCTGGACGCCGCGCCGAGGACCAACGTTGCGGCCACGCCTTTAATCAGCGGCCCGCGCAGCGATTCGTCCTTTTCATACGTGTGACCAACGGCGCGACGTTTGGCCCCGGTCGCGATCGTGACCATCACCGCGGAATACTCGGTTTTTTTCCTGTTCCAACCCTCGAGCCAGAAGAGCCAATCGGCGTTCACGGCCTTGGCAATCTCGGTCGCCTGCGCGAGGCTGTTCGCGCCGTCGACGTTCAACTGCGGGTCGGTGATTTTCATTTTCATGGTCGCGTGCGGCAAAATCCGGCAGACGTCGAGATACCGCAAGACGCTTTCCGCGGCGTCGACGTCCCCAACGGCGTCGGCGTCGTTCGCCGCGGCGAACACCACGCCGACCTTTTCCGCATGCGCCGCGACCGGCGCCGCCAACAAGGCGATAAGCAGCAAAAAAGCGAAACGCTTCATTTCTTTCCCTCCCACGAAAGGATGTTGGCGCTGCATCGTTGCCACTGGACGAACGGATAATATCACTGCACCAGTGAAAAACCTATCCGGGCGGGCTAACGAAAAAGGGCGCGGCTTGCCGCGCCCTTCTTATTCTTCCGACTTCCGACGTCTGTCTTCTGGCTTCTGACTTCTGGCTTCTATCTCCTACTTCTCAATCGCCGCCTGCGCCGCCGCCAAGCGCGCGATCGGCAACCGCGACGGGCTGCACGACACGTAATTCAGGCCGATGCGATGGCAGAACTTGACCGAACTCGGTTCGCCGCCGTGTTCGCCGCAGATGCCGACCTGCAACTTGGGATTGGTCGCGCGGCCTTCGTCGGTCGCCATCTTCATCAGGCGGCCGACGCCGGTTTGGTCGACCGCGACGAACGGGTCTTCCGGCAGTATCCCTTTCGCGACGTACTCGGGCAGGAACGTGCCGGCGTCGTCGCGCGAGAGGCCGAACGTCGTTTGCGTCAGGTCGTTGGTGCCGAAGCTGAAGAACTCGGCGACCTTGGCGATTTCGCCGGCGGTCAACGCGGCGCGCGGCAGTTCGATCATCGTGCCGATCATGATGTGCATCTTGACCTTTTTCGCGGCCAGCACTTCGGCGACGATCTTTTCGACGTCGCGGCGCAGCAGGTCGAGTTCCTTCCAGTGGCCGACGAGCGGAATCATGATCTCGGGCCGCACGTCGATCTTGTACTTCGACTTGACCAGCACGGCGGCCTCGACGACCGCGCGCGTCTGCATGTTGTAAATTTCCGGGAACGTTACGCCGAGGCGGCAGCCGCGATGACCGAGCATCGGGTTGAACTCGTGCAGCGCGTTGACCTTGAAGGCGATCTTTTCCGGATCGGCGCCGGTCGCCTGCGCGACCTCGGCAATCTCGGCGTCGGTGTGCGGCAGGAACTCGTGCAGCGGCGGATCGAGGAAACGGATCGTCACCGGCCGCTCGCCCATCGCCCGCAGCAGGCCGACGAAGTCGGCGCGCTGCATCGGCAGCAATTTCGCCAGCGCGCGTTCGCGGCCCGCGACGTCGTCGGCGAGGATCATCTCGCGCACCGCGATGATGCGGTCGCCGCCGAAAAACATGTGCTCGGTGCGGCACAGGCCGATGCCCTGCGCGCCGTAGACGACCGCTTCGGCCGCCTGGTTGGGCTGGTCGGCGTTGGCCCAGACCTGGATTTTGCGATATTTGTCCGCCCATTTCATCAGTTGGTCATAGGCCTGATAAATGCGGCCTTTCTTCGCCTTCGTCGCCGCGGCGCCCTTGCCGAAGAGCGCGACCTTCACCTCGGACGGCGAGACGTCGATCTTGCCCGCGAGCACTTCGCCCGCCGAGCCGTCGATGCTGATGAAATCGCCGGCGTTCAGCGTGCGGCCCGCAACGTGCATCACCCCGGCCTTGTAATCGATGTTCAGCGCGCCGCAGCCGGCGACGCAGACGCGGCCCATTTGGCGCGCGACCAATGCGGCGTGGCTGGTCATGCCGCCCTTGGCCGTGAGGATGCCCGCGGCGGCCTGCATGCCCTTGATGTCTTCGGGGCTGGTTTCCATGCGCACGAGGACGACGGTTTCGCCCGTTTTCGCCAGTTCGGCGGCGTCTTCGGCGTGGAACGCGATGCGGCCGCAGGCAGCGCCCGGCCCGGCCGGCAAACCCTTGGCCAGCAGCGCGCCGCCCTTGATCGCCTCGGCCTTCTTCTTGGCGTCGAAGATCGGGGCGAGCAGTTGATTGAGGCCGGTGGGATCTTTGAAGAGCAACAGCGCGTGCTTTTCGTCAATCAGCTTTTCGCGAACCATGTCGACGGCGATGACCGCGGCGGCGAGCCCGGTGCGTTTGCCGTTGCGCGTCTGCAGCATCCAGAGCTTGCCGCGCTGAATGGTGAACTCGACATCCTGCATATCTTTGTAATGCTTTTCGAGCTTCAGGCGGATTTTGTTGAGCTGGTCGTACGCCTTGGGCATTTCCTTTTTCAGATTGGCGATTGGCTGCGGCGTCCGCGTGCCGGCGACCACATCCTCGCCCTGGGCGTTGCGCAGGTACTCGCCGTAGAAGACGTTCTCGCCGGTCGACGGATTGCGCGTGAACGCAACGCCCGTGGCGCAGGCTTCGCCCATGTTGCCGAAGACCATGCTTTGCACGTTGACCGCCGTGCCCCACTCGTCCGGAATTTTGTTCATGCGGCGGTAGATGATCGCGCGCTCGTTGTTCCACGAGCCGAAGACCGCGCCGATCGCGCCGGAAAGCTGCTCGATCGGATCGGTCGGAAAGCTCTGCTTCGTCTTCTGCTTGATCGCTTCCTTGAATCGCGCGACCAAATGCTGGAGATCGGCGACGGTCAGCTCGATGTCCAGTTCGACGCCGCGCGCCTTCTTCACTTCCTCGATGATTTCCTCGAACGGGTCGATGTCCAGTTTGGTCACGGGCTTCAGGCCCAGCACCACGTCGCCGTACATCTGCACGAAGCGCCGGTAGCTGTCCCACGCGAAACGTTCGTTGCCCGAATTCGCCGCCAGGGCTTCGACGGTTACGTCGTTCAGGCCGAGGTTCAGCACCGTGTCCATCATCCCCGGCATCGAGTCGCGCGCGCCGCTGCGCACGCTGACCAGCAGCGGGTTTTCCGCGTCGCCGAAGGTCGCGCCCATGATTTTTTCGATGTGCCGCAGGCCCTTCTCGATCGCGGCCTCCAGCCCCTTCGGATAGGTCTGCTTATTTTCGTAGTAATAGGTGCAGACTTCCGTGGTGATCGTGAAGCCCGCCGGCACCGGCACGCCGATCGCGCTCATTTCCGCCAGGTTGGCGCCCTTGCCGCCCAGCAGGTTGCGCATTTTCGCCGAACCTTCCGCCTTGCCGTCGCCGAACGTATAAACGTACTTAGCCACCATAACCGATGCTCCTTCTTCCCTTAAACAAGTTGCGAGAAACGTAAGCCGGTTATTTTTTTTGTCAATCGGGAACGGGGGCCGCTGGGAAGGTCCGAGCCGCTTGCGGCAAGCGCCCGTTTCGGCCTATAACCGCCAAGCCTTCAAGGAGAGCACAACGTGGGCGACATCACACGGCGCGACTTCATCAAACTGGCCATGACCACCGGCGCGGCCGCCGGCGCCTCCCTTTCGGGGATGGGCGAAATCGCCAAGGCGTGGGCCGCGAGCGCCAGGTGGCCGATCGACCACGACGTAGCGACGACGTTGCAGAAGACCATCGCCTTCGACCGCAAGATTTCCGGGCTCGGCCGCCACGAACTGCCGCGGATTTCCCAATACCAGCGCCACGGCTACGGCCTGTGGACGCCCGGCCCGGGCCTCCCCGCCGAGCCGCGGACCGATATCATGCCGGCCGGCTACGCCCCTGCCGGCGTCGCCGCAAGGGCGAAACTCTTGAATTTCTTCGCCTTCACCGACATTCATATCACGGACAAGGAATGTCCGTCGCAGCTGATTTATCTGCAGCAAATGCACTACCCGACCCCGCTGCGCGGCCTCGAGAAACTGGGTCCCTATCCGTGGGCCTTCATGACCTCGTGCTATTCGCCGGTGATGCTGTACACGACGCACGTGCTCGACGCCGCCGTGCAAACGGTCAACGCCCTGCACCGGCAGCGGCCGTTCGATTTCGGCATCTCCCTGGGCGACACGTGCAACTCCACGCTGTACAACGAAACGCGCTGGTACATCGACGTGCTCGACGGCAAGTTCATCACGCCGAGCTCCGGCGCCCATCTCGGGGCCGACAAAATCGATTATCAGCGGCCGTATCAGGCGGCGGGGCTCGACAAGTCGATCCCCTGGTACCAGACGCTCGGCAACCACGATCACTTCTACATCGGGTCGCTGCCCATGACCGACTTCCTGCGCCAGTCGCTCGTCAGCGACACGGTGCTCGCCCTCGGCGACGTCATGCTCAGCCGCGCCAATATCACCAATCCGCCGCTCTACTACATGGGCGCGCTCGACGGTTCGACGCCGAACGGCGACATCATCGGCGCCGGCCCCGTCGCCGCGTTCGAACGCGCGCCGAAGGTCGCGGCCGACCCCAACCGCCGTTCGCTGGCGCGAACCGAATGGATCGACGAATTTTTTCAGACCACTTCCGAGCCGGTCGGCCACGGTTTTCATTTGGTCGACCCCGGCCAGGAAAAAGGCTTTGCCTGTTACAGCTTCGCGCCCAAGGCGAAGCTGCCGCTCAAGGTGATCGTGCTCGACGACACGCAAATCGAGACCGACGGTTCAACCGACATTCACGGGCACGGCTTCCTCGACGCACCCCGCTGGACCTGGCTGAAGAAAGAACTCGCGGCCGGCGACGCCGCCGGTCAGCTCATGATCATCGCGGCGCACATTCCGATCGGGGTCGACCTGGGCCAACTTGCCTGGTGGAACGATCCGCAAAACGCCGTGACGTTGAAGGACCTGATCGCGGAGCTTCATCGCCATCCGAACCTGCTGCTGTGGATCGCCGGGCATCGCCATGTGAATATCGTCAAGGCGTTTGTCACCAACGACGCGACTCATCCGGAAAACGGTTTCTGGCACGTGGAAACCTCGGCCTTGCGCGATTGGCCGCAGCAATTCCGCACCTTCGAGATCGCGCTCAACAGCGATTACACGATCTCGATCGTGACGGTCGAGGTCGATCCGGCGGTCAAAGAGGGCACGCCGGCCGCGAAATCGCGCCAGGTCGCCATCGCCGCGTATCAGATCACCGCCAACAATCTGAGCCCCAACGTGCTCGGCGCCGATCCGACGATTTCGCCGACGGTCCCCGATCCGACGGTCAAGTCGATGCTGCCGTCGTGTTCGTACAATGCGACGCTGTTCAAGCAACTGAGCCCGCAAATGATCCAGAAGCTGAAGACGCTCTACCCGCCGACCTGAGCGAACCGTCGGGACGTCTCCGGCGCCCCGGGGTTCGGAGTTTTGTCCCCGGTAAGCGCATGCGACATTGGAACGCGAAGACGATTCTTGACAACAATGACAAAATTTCGTAATCATAAATCCTTGAACAAGGAGAATCGCTGTGACGCAACGACCGGACGCTCTAACACGGAGGCTCGCGCTTCAAGGCGCGCTGCTCACGGGCAAAATGACACGGCGCGAATTCCTCAACCTGGCCATGACCACCGGCGCGGTGGCCGGCGCGTCCCTGTCGGGGATCCTGGCGTTCTCCGCCGCCGGCTGCGCGAACAACCGCGCCGCGGGATCTGGCCAGCGCGTTCTCACGACGCTCGATCAGACGATTTCGTTCGACAGAAATATTTCGGGGCTCCAGGATTTCGAGCTGTCGCAGGTTTCGCAATATGCCCGCTGGGGTTACGGCGTTTGGCGTCCCGGCCCGGGGCTGCCGTCCGATTTGCGGACCGACATCATGCCGGCCGGCTACGCCGCCGCCTCCGCCGTACAAAAGGTGAAACTTCTGAATTTCTTCGCCATCACGGACATCCATATCACCGACAAAGAAAACCCGTCGCAGTTGATTTATTTGCAACAGAACCCGGACGTCCCGCCGCCCCCGTACGACGTGCTGGGTCCGCATCCATGGGCCTTCGAGAGTTCGGTGTATTCGCCCGTGATGCTGTACACGACGCATGTGCTCGACGCCGCCGTCCGGGCGATCAACGGTTTGCACCAACAGAACCCCTTCGATTTCGGCATCTCGCTGGGCGACGTGTGCAACAGCACGCTGTACAACGAAACGCGCTGGTACATCGACGTCCTGGACGGCAAGCTCATTACCCCGAGTTCCGGCGCCCATCTCGGCGCCGGCTCTATCGATTACCAAAAACCGTTCCAGGCGGCGGGACTCGACAAGACGATCCCCTGGTACCAGGCGCTCGGCAACCACGATCATTTCTGGATGGGCGGCATGCCGCTGACCGCTTTTCTGCAGCAATCGCTGATCGGCGACGCCATCCTCGCCGCCGGCGACGTTCTCGACGTGTTCAACAATATCGACACCCCGCCGCTATACTACATGGGCGTGCTCGACGGTTCGACGCCGCTGGGCAACATCATCGGCGCCGGACCCGTCGCCACCTTCGCCAGCGCCCCGCAGGTCGCCGCCGATCCGAACCGCCGTTCGCTGTCGCGAACCGAGTGGATCGCTGAATTCTTTACGACATCGTCCAATCCGGCCGGTCACGGCTTCAACTTGGTGGACCCCACCCAGCCAGCGGGCTTTGCCTGTTACAGTTTCATGCCGAAAGCGAATGTCCCCCTCAAGGTGCTCGTGCTCGACGACACGCAATTGGAAACGGACGGCTCCACGGACATTCACGGGCATGGCTTTCTCGATGCGGCCCGCTGGGCCTGGCTGCAAAGCGAACTCGCCGCCGGCGACGCCGCGGGCCAGCTCATGATCATCGCCGCGCACGTGCCGATCGGCGTCGGCGCCGGTGAGATGGGGTGGTGGAACGAACCGGCAAATCCTGTCAAAAACGCCTGCACCCTGCCGGAACTGCTCGCGGCGCTCGAAAGCCATCCGAATCTGCTCATGTGGATCGCCGGACATCGTCACATGAATGTCGTCAAAGCGTTTGTCTCGACCGATTCCGCCCATCCGGAAAACGGTTTCTGGCACGTGGAAACGTCGTCCTTGCGCGATTACCCGCAGCAGTTGCGCACGTTCGAGATCTTCCTCAACAGCGATTACACCGTCTCGATCGTCACCACGAACGTAGACACGTTCGCCCCCGACGGCACGCCGGCCGCGACGTCGCGCACCTATGCCGTCGCGACGCAGCAAATCGTCGCGAACGATCTGAGTCCGAACGTTCCCGGCGCCGATCCGACGATTCCGCAACCCGATCCGGCGGACCCGACGGTTCCCGATCCGACCGTCAAGTCGATTGCGCCGACGTATTCGTATAACGCAACGCTGTACAAGCAGTTGAGCCCGCAGATGGTCGGCACGCTGAAGACGCTTTACCCCGCGCTATAGGAGGAGCCGATGAAGACGACGAATCTCGTTTTGCTGTTGGTGGCGTTGGTGACGGCCGCCAGCTTTGCGGCCTGGGGCTGCGGCGGCAAAAGCAGCGGCGACGCGAGCAACAACGCGGACGATGACGACGACAACAGCGGCGGCGCGGTCGCTCAGGCCTGCAACGCCTTCGTGGCCAAATGCGGCGCCGGCGCGCTTCCCGAATACACCTGCGCAGAGTTGGAAACCGCTGCGGCCGACGCTTGCATTTCGACCGTCACCCTCATTTGGTTCCAATGTCTGACCGGCACGGGTTGCACGAACGCGAATGCGATCGACGCGTGCACGGCGACCTACGACGACGCCGTGGAAGAGTGCGAAAATCCCTACGGACGATAATGTGAACATTCTCGCCGGACCGGGGCCGCACCCGCGAACTCCCCGCTAACGGCGGCGCTGATAGATCGTCAATTGCCCTTCCTGGTAGATCGGCGCAAACGATTGGGCGCGCAGGTAGGCGTCGACGTCGTCGGTCGCGCGCATCCAGGGCGGCCGGCATAGACCCGGATGGCGCACCACGTAATCGATGTGCGCCATGTTCTCGGCGAAGTGCTGCCAATCGACCGCGTAGCGGCGATTCAGCACATGCGCGAGCATGCAGGGCTCGCCGGCGACGCCGGCCTCCGGCGGCACGTAGCGCGCGATGGCCGCCTCGACCAGTGGCACGTCCGGATGCGCCGGTCGCCAATCCTTGCGGAGCTGATAGGACTCCGGCCAGCCGTATTGCAAAAGCGCGGTCGCCAGCAAGGCGATCGCGAGCCCGCGTTGCAAGGTCCGGCGTTCCATATCCCATTGGGCAAGCATCCAACGCTCGACGCGGGGCAGAACGCAAATCAGGCCGTAGAACAAATAGGGGATGAACTCGCCGACGTGGTGATCGGTGAAGCTAAGTTCGCAGCCGCCGGGCGAAAGGCTGTAAATCAAGACAAACGCCGCCAGCGGCAGCGCGGTCGGCAGGAACGCCGCCGGCAGGAACCAGCAGGGGCCGATCACCTGATACAGAAAATCGAATAATCCGGGGTGAAAGATGTTGCGGCACACGAGGCCGGGATTCGTCGCCGCGGTGGTGAGGAATTGGCCCCACGTGGCGCCCATGTCGGGGTACTGATCCAGAACGTGAGAGCTGATGCCCTCGATGGCGGGCAGCGCCATCAACTCGAACACGCCGACGGCGCTGCCGGCAATGGCGAGCGCAATTCCGTGCCGGCGAAATTCTTGGGACGCGAGGGCGGTTCCGACGCCGAACGCCGCCAGGCCGATCCAGATCGTTTCCTTGCAGGCCAGGGCGAGAATCGCCAGCGCCCAGAACCACCCGAAGCGGCGCTTCTCGAAGCAGACAAACGCGCCCAGCAGCAGCGGTATCGACGGCGCGTTCGAGTGATATTCGTACTTGAGCAGCGCGTGCAGCGGCATATAGGCCAGGAACAGCAGCGGAATGACCCATTGCAGACCCGGCGAGTCCGTCTTTTGCCGCGCGAGCATCCAGACGAGCAACGCCGACGCCGGAACAATGATATTCTGGCCGATCGTCAACACGAGCGGGCTGCGAAAAACCGCCACGAACGGCAGAAACACCAGGTTGATGGGATCGACATAGTCGGAAAACAGCGGCCCCGGCGGCATCAGGCAGGTGAAATAGAAATGCCCGTGCAACGTATTCCACAGTTCTTGGTAGAAGACGGAAATATCGAACACGTTGATGCGCCAATTGACATAGCGCAAGGCGGCGATCGCCGTCCACAGCGCGAGGTAACCGGCGGTGAACGCGCCGACCGTCGCCAGCGGACGTCGTTCGTACCACGCGGTGACGCGGTCATAAACTGCGACCAGGGCCCGAAACGCCAACGTCGCCCGAACGCGCGCCGCGCCGCCGATGGCCCAGGTCGCCAGGCCGCCGGCGAGGGAAAAAACCGCCAGATCCTTGACGATGTGCAGAACGTAACCGCCGATCGCAACACGGCCGAAAAACAGCACGATCAGCGCGAGCAGCAAGAAGACGTCGGTAGTGAGCGCCGCCACGGCGGCCAGCGTTTTGCGGCTGCCGCCCAACAACTTGCGGGCGACGGAGGTGTCGGACGGCCGGCCCTGGTCCATGAATCTCCCGCTAGCGCACGCAACGGACGAGGCGGTCGAGCGCGGTGAAGTCGCCGAGCACCGAGCCGACGCGGAAATGGACGCCCCAGGCGTAGATCGCGGTGTCCGCGACCGGCGACGCCGACCAATAGAACCACGTGGCGCCGCCAAGCTCGCCCGGCCAGCAAACGCCGGTCGGTCGCTCGTGGTCCGGGCAGCCGCGACAGGCGTCCTTCCCGCAATCCAACGTCGTGCACGAATCCGTCGTTTCGCAGGCGCCGCCGCTTTCGGTCGGGGGGCACCCGCGGATCAAGCTCCGCAACTCCGCAATCGTCGGCAACCGCCAGTCGGCGTGGCCGCCCAGGTTCAGTTGTTCGCAATGCGTTTTTGCATGGGCCCAATTCATCCCACCGCCGGTCGGCGATATCTGCCACATCAGGCCCGTCGCCGGGTCGGTCCAAGCGCTCTTGTCGTCCTTTTCGCCGGCGCTGTAGCTCGCGATCCCAACCGCGAGAATCAACAAGGCGACCAGAGCGAGGAAAAATGATTTCTTCATCGCTCGTCTTACTCCATCGAGCCGTTGAAGCAGAAGTGCCGCCAACCCGCGTTGGCGGTCGACGTGACGAACGAAATTTCTTTGTCCTGCCCGCGAAGATCCTCGGGGATATCGACGTTGAAATCCCACCAGCCGGGCCGCATCGTCGCCGACTTTTTCAAGACCTCGCGGCCGTCGACGAGGATGACGAAATCGACCGGTTGCGGGCCGCGCTTCGACCCATAGCGCGCGGCCGCGTCGGTCACGCCGAAAAAGCCCTTGAGCGACGAACGCAGCCGCAGCGGGCCGTACGTCAGTACGCGCTTGCCGCCTTTCGGCGGATGCATCCAGATCGCATCGCGGATTTCGCCGCGGCTCTTTTGGCGCGTCAGCGCGACGGCGTCCCACAGGTCCGGGCCGCACACCCAGCGCCGGTGCAGGATGCCTTCGCCGAACGGGCCGTACTCCTCGAACGAATGCTTGCCGCCGCGCAGATAGCGGAACGTTTCGTCGGGGCCGAAACATCGCCGCGCGCCGCGGCCGTCGACGACCGCCGCTTTTGCCTCGGCGAGGTGCTCGTCGAAGCGGTAGGCCCGCGCCGCCAGGTCCGCGACGGTTTCGGGGAAGCGTTCGACGATCGGATCGACGCCGATCGGGAACGACGTGCCGGTCTGCATTTCTTCGACCGCGAACGCCAAATCGACCTCGCGATTCCGGAAGTTCTCCGTGTCGATCGTCACGTGTTTCCAACCGACGACGTAATCGACCTTTTGCTTCAGCAGTTGTTCGCCGTCGGCCGTGACGGTCAACGTTTCCGCCGGATACGGCTTGAAGCGGTCGGTGACGGCGTCGTCGCCGAGACCGTAGACGAGATGCACGCGGTCGCCGAGCGTGACGTGTTCGAAGACAATCGACGCCTTTTTCGCCGGTCCGGGATGCAGGCGAATCGCGCGGCGGAACACGCCCAGGCTGGTCACGCCGTCGGCGGCGACGGACGTCTTTTTACGATACCAGCCTTCCTGCGGATACTCATCGGCGGAGGAATAATCGAAATACCAGTCGTGCAATTTGTCGAGAAAGGCCGCGATTTTTTCGCCGTGGGAAAATGTCTCGGATGGCGGGCCGGCGGACCAATCGGTGAATTCGATTTTGCGGCCGCCGTTTACCGCGCTGGCCTTGGCGTACAGTAACCGATCGAGCAGATGCTCAGCCGCCGGGTCGCCGGGGGCGCGATAGCGCAAGTCGGCGAATTTCTCGGGCCGCGTCGGGGCGACGCGGAATTCGCAGTCGAACGTGACCGGGATCAGCTGATACGCCGCTTTTTCGCCCGGCGGAAAACGCAAGCGCAGCAGCACGCCGGTCGAGCAGCGGTAGGCGTCCGCCCGGCCCGGCGGACGCAGCAGCGTGCCCAGCGAATAGGCGATCAGACCGTTTTTGTATTCCTCGATTTCCCGCGTCGCCCGCCCGCCCAGGCCGACAACGACGTCCGCGCCGAGGTCGACGGCGCGCCGCGCGAGCAGTTGATCTTGCGGGTCGAGCAGCGTCGCGAAGTCGGGCGCCACGGGGAAAAAGACCACCAGCCGCCCTTCCCGGCCGACCGCCTTCTTCGCGGTGGACACCGCCCTTTCCCAATCGGCGATCAGGGCGTCGCCCGGCTCGCGCAGGTGGGGGCGGTCGGTGAAGACGTGCTGGCCGATGTTCACGAACGCGATCTGTTCGCCGCGGACCGTCAGGATTGTCGGCAGCGCTTTCGCGCAATCGAGTTGCCGCGGCACGACCGCCAGGCCGGCCTGGCGGAGTTGCGCGGTCGGGTCGTCCGACACGCCGCGCGCCGGGGCCATGACGACGGCGCCGACGCCGGCCGCGGCCAGCGGCGAGATCGCGTCGGCGAACGGCGCGATCGGCGGCGTGGTCGCTTCGACGATGCCGTCGCGCCAGGTCGTGCGGTAGGGCTCGTAACCGGTCACCGCGAGATCGGCGGAGCCAAAGATCCCGGCGATGCGCGCGAACGGGTTCTCGCCGCGCGGCGGCGCGGCCCAGGGATACGACCCCGAGCTGACCAGGCCGCCAAGCACGAGCGACGGATCGTCGCCGCCGGCGATTTCGACCGGCGTGAACGGCTGGGCCGTGAGCACGGAAACCCGCAGCGTGAAGCGCTCCTTCGTTTCAAAATGGGCGATCATGCGCGTGCGCGCCTGCAGATATGCGGCAAGGTGCCCGGCGTACCGGCCGGGGTAGAGCACGAGAACGATGCGCCGGCCGGTCGCGACGATGCGGTCGAACTCGTCGGGGGATTGGAACGGCACGAAATCCCGCCGCGGGTAGAACCGTTTGAAGGTTTCGCCCCAAAAGGCCGGAAACACGGCGACGATGTCGCCGGGCTCGCGGACTTTTTCCACATATTTCACCGCGTCGCCCCAGTCGCTCGGCTTGTCGTAACAGGCGTGCACGGCCATGACGCTCTGCACGGCAATCGCGAACGCCAGCGGCGCCCACACGAACACGGTGCGGAAGCGCGCCAGCGCGGCGGCGGCAAGGCACGTCAGCACGGGCACGAGATAGACGATGTAACGCGTCGAGACCGGGTTGTCGGCGGACAAACGCCAAGTCGCGGCCAGGCTGGGCACGAGAATCGCGAGGCCGGCGAGAACGCCCCGACGTTTGAGCAGCGCCATGCCGGCGACGACCAGCACGGCCATGCCGATCGCGAACGGCACGGCGTAACCCGGTTTGGCGCCGAAGCCGAGGAAAAAATCGAGCCCGATGGCCTTGAAAAATCCCCACACCGTGCGGGGCGCGCCGCCGTACATGCTCTGGCGCGACTGCGTGAAGCGAATGACATACACGACGCGCGCGAGTTGGATGATGACGATGGCCACGGCGATCGCCGCCGCATACAGCAGGCGCGGCAGTTCCGGAATGAGCCGGCGATTCTTGACAAAATCGGCGATCAAGAGCAGCGCCAGCGACCCGGCCATGAGCAAAAAGAACAAGTGCGAATAAATGCCCAGCACGGCGCAAATCAAAAAGGCGACGAAATCGCGATAGCGCCGGCCGCCGGTCAGGTAGGCGTACGCGTACCACATGCACGCGGCGGACAGCGCGATCAGCAGGCTGTAAACCCGCGCGGTGCGGGCGTAATACACGGCCATCGGATTCAGTGTCAGCAACAGCGCGGCGAGCAGGCCGCCGACCACGCCGGTCTCGGCCTGCACCAGCCAGAACGCGAAGACCGCGCCGAGGGCGCCAAAGATCACCGACGGCACGCGCAAAAATGCGAGCGACGTGTCGTTGAGGCGCTCCCAGAAATTGAGAACCAGGTAATAAACGGGCGACTGGTCCACCGGCAGATTCCAATGAACGAACGTCTCCGGCGCGATTGCGATGTCCTGCGCTTCGTTTAATTCCGGCTCGAAATAGGACAGGCCGGACCCCAGAAACGCGACGGCGCCCACGAAGACCGCAATCGTCAGGATTCGCTGGCGGGTCAATTTCGTTTTGAGGTATGCGATCGACGGCGCAATCATCGGCAATGCTTCATCTCTCCCGGGGCGCGATGGTCTCCTGTGCGAGTATCACACCGGCGTCGCGTTGACAGTCGCGCCGAAAATCAATAGCGTTCCTGCGGTTCTTTTCCGCGTCCGTCGCCGGGGCGCCGGGCGAATGCGGAATCGATGACTAAACAGCCGGATTGCAATAGCTTTCCGCCGCCGTTTAATTACACTTTCGAACCATTAAAGGCAAATTCAGCATCCGCCATGCCGATCGCTCGCACCCCGACGCCCACGACGTTTGCGCCGCTGCCGCCTCGACCGCAGAAAGCAGGCCGGCGGTGAGCGTCGCCGCCTTCGGCCCGGACCGGCTGACGAGCCGCACCGCGCTCGTTCTGCTCGCCGTTTGTCTCGCGCTGTCGCTCGCCCTGTGCGGGGCCGTGCTCGCCCGCGATTATTTCATCGGCACCGACGGCTCGCTCTACGCGGTCGTCGGCGACAACCTGCTCGCCGGCCGCGGCTACCAGATCGCCGGCTTGCCGCACACGCTGTTTCCGCCCGGATTTCCCATCGCCATCGGCCTGCTGCGTCGCGCCGTTCCCGATCTGGAACTCGCCGGTCATTTGGTCAGTTTGCTGGCGTTCGCCGCGGCGGCGTGTTTCGCGTTCCTGACGATTCGCCGGCTGACCTCGCGCGGCGACCTGGCGCTGCTGGCCGCCGCACTGTTTTTATTCACGGGTTTTGCGGTTTCGTACGCCGGGCAGGTGATGGCCGAATCGCTCTTCGCGGCGCTGGCGCAGGCGCTGTTTTACGCGGCGCTGCGCGCGGCCGGCGACGACGCGCCGCGGCGGCGCTGGATCTGGCCGGCGGCGATCGGCGCGCTCGGCGGCTATCTGTATCTGACCAAGCCCGAGGGTCTGCTCTATTTCGGCGCCGTCCTGGCGGCGCTGGTTCTCTGGCGGCGCGACGCCTGGCGGACACGGCTGATCGCCGCGGCGGTCGCGGCGCTGGTTTTTCTGGCGGTCGCGGCGCCGTGGGTGGCGTTCCTTTCGCGCCAGACGGGCCGGCTGACCTGGACAGGCAAGCTGATCAACCGCCAGGTCGGCGTCGAGCGCGCGGTCAACGAAACGTTCGGCGTGTTTTACCAGCCGACGCCCGCGGGCGACGCCGTCTATTTTGAAAAGCCGCAGCTTTACCGCGCGGACACGCCGTGGATGAGCAACCTCGGCCTGTACCCGCGGTATCTGCTCCAGCAGTTGAAAGACCTGCGCAACTTGCTCGGCAACATCGGCATTTTCTTCCTGCTGGCGGGTGCGGGTTACTGCTTTTGGCGCACCGGCCGGCGCGCGCTGGTCTGGCTGCTCGTCGCCGGGCCGCCGTTCGCCTTGCCGCTTTTCTTCCCGGACAAACGCTTTTGGCTGCCGCTCTTGCCGGCGAGCTACTTTTTCATCGCCGCCGGCGTCCTGGCGCTGGCGCACACGGCCGATCGCCTGACCCGCGACAGCGGCGTCCGCCGGATCGCCGCGCCCCTCGCGCTCGCGCTCGTCGTGATCAACGCCGCGGCGGTGAACGCCGAATCGATCCGCAAGGTCATGCGCGTCGACGACTCGGTGCATCATCGGCTGCAAATTCGCGAAATCGCCGCCGATTTCCGGGCCCAACACCCCGAGGCCGTCGGCCGCTCGCTGCTCGCCTCGCGCGCCTGGTTCGCTTTTTATGCCGGCTGCGCGCCGCGGCACATGGCGTATTTCGCCGACCCGAAGGATCTCTGCGCGTACATGGCCCGCAACAACATCCCGTACGTGCTGCTCGACGAACATCAATTTGGAGAAATCGCCCGTCATTACCGGGCTTTGATCGATCATCCGGAGATATGCGGCTTGCGCTTGCTAATGAATTCCGCGGGTTTGCTAGTGCTCGGCCCGGAGGCCCCCGCGGCGCCGAAAACGGCGACCGGGTCGTGAGAAGCTACATCACCAGCCGGATGTCGCGCTTGATGCGCTCCTTGCCGAGCACGCCGATGACGGCGTCGTCGTAGCCGGTGGCGGCGATCTTCTTGGCGTCTTCCTCGATGTGAATCATTGAGGTTTCGATGCCGTAGGAACCGAAGATTTTCTTCAGGGCCGGGTAGTTCTCTTCCAGCGATTGCTTGACCGAGAGGAACCCGCGCTCGGCGGCCTTGGCGCGCTGCCAGAAGGCGATCGGGTTCATTTCGAAGAACTGCACGTCGTTGATGTCCGGCTCGATCAGAATGATGTCGCCCATGAACCGCGGGTCCTGCGCGTAGGCGCGCAACGACTGATGCAGCCGGTGATGCAGCAGCATGCGGAACACCTGGTTGATCACGGCGATCAGGCCCGAGGCCGCCAGATAGGGCTTGTCGACGATGTACTGGTCGATCTCTTTGTACCAGTGCACCATCTGCCGGTTTTCCAGCGGGCGGAACGGGTTGTAGCAGATGATCAGGCCGGCGCCGTGCTCGACCGCGACGTCGATGTTGGCCGTTTCCGCCACGGCGCCGTCGACATAATCGACGCCTTTGATCCGCGCGGGCTTGTAGAAGCCCGGCAGGGCGGTCGACGCCTGGATCGCCTGGCTGATCGTCAACTCGTTGTTTTCGTCGTGGCCGAACACGACGCGCTCGCCCGTGTCGAGCTTGGTGGCCGTGATGTACAGCTCTTTGCGCTGCCGATTGTAGAGGTCGGTAAAATCGTTCTTGATGTGGTTGCCTTCGAGGTTGTGCCGGATGTACGCCTCGAGGCGGTTGTTGTCGAAGATGCCCGACGGGATGTAATCGAGAAACCGCGGCAGCGCCTTGCTGGCCGCGGACACCCGCACCAGGATCTGAATGACGGTGTCCAGGTTCTTGTAGCTGGGCGAGAACACGAGGTTGCCGAGCCGCGTGAGGAATTTCCGGTCGGACGCCAGGAGCAGCGAGAGGAAATTGATGGCGAACCGGGGCGCCGTCGTCATCAGGTCGAAGGCCAATTGCATGGGCTTCTGGATGAATTCGGCGATGTTCGGGTTGTAGAAATCAAACGGCTTGAGTTGCGCGAGCCGGTCGGACTTGCCGTCCATGCTCTTGAGCAGTTCCTCGGGGCTGATGCCCGTGCAAAGCGGGCAGGCGATCAGGGCGCCGGCCGACAAACCCACGTAAATGTCGAACTCGTTGATGTCGCGGTTGATCAGCAGATCGGAAAGGGCCTTGAGGCCGCCCAGCTTGTAAGCGCCGCCGCTCACCGCTCCGCCGGCCAGCACGAGCCCGAGCTTCGCATTCTTTTTTCGGACGTTCAGATCGCTCTTCTGGACAATCGTAATGCCCATTCACGTCTCCCGTCGATCGCTTGGTTTCGCTCTTGTTTTCACTCGCGGCGTCCCGTCGACTTTTCGCGTTGGCGCACCGGTTACTTTTGCGAAATAACCGTGTCGGCTCCCGTCCGCCCGTCGCGGAGTCGTGGAGCCGACCGCTGAAAGTTAGTTTACGGATTTTCGACGCGGCATGTCAAACAAATTAGTTCGGGCATCGGGAGGCCGTTCTCCCTTGACGGGCCGCCGCCGGCGACCGATAATCTCTCCAAGGGCGATTTCCCGCGTTTCTTTATGTTGCCGAGGGTCGGCCAGTTGAGGATGGACTACAATCGACCTGCTGATCGCAGGACAACACGAGGCCGAGTTACTTGAAAGACATATTCTCCGACGATCTGTTGAACTCAATCGACGGCGCCATCGACCAAACCCTCACCGTCCGCACGCACGTCGTTGGCGACGTGATCGGTTCGCGCTTCCAAGTCGAGCGCATCGTCGGACGCGGCAACTTCGGTTACGTCTATCGGGTCAAGGAATTGGCCACCGCCAAGACCCGCGCCGTGAAGATTTTCTACGAACGTTTCACCCGGCGGCCGGGCGCCGCAGCGCGCCTGCGCGAGCACGGCGAGAAGCTGTCGCGCAACGCGCATGCGAACATGGTGCGCGTTTATGAAGTCGCCGAGGACGCCGGCCAATTGTTTTTCGTCGAGGAATTCGTTAGTGCGCTGACGCTCGACAAGCTCGTCGCGGCAGTCCGCAACCACGCGGCCGAGACCGGTTTCCCGCCGGACCAGATGTCCGACCTGATGCGCCAGGTTTGCGGCTTGCTGCGCGAGCGACCGGACCTCCCGCATTTCGGGCTGCATCCGCAAAACATTTTTATGAGCAAACAGGGCGTCAAGGTCGCCGATCTGGGCATCGCCGGCGCCTTGCGGCCGTCGCTGACCGAAAAAGACTTTGCGGTCATGTCCGGCCAGCGTTTCTGGGCGCCGGAGTTCCGCAAGAACGGCGCGATGACCGCCGCCGCCGACGTCTATTCGCTGGGCCGGCTGCTGCAATACATCCTGACGCTGGGCGAATTCGGTTCGCCGGGCGAACCGGCGACCGTGCGCGGCCCCCATCCGCGCCGCTTGCTCGACCTGGCTCGCAGCGCCGCCGACGCCGATCCCGATCTGCGTCCCTCGTCGGCCGACGCGTTTTACGCGTCGTTCGAAATGGCCTGGCGGCCTGAGCCCGCGGAGGCTGCGGCGCCCGCTGCCGCCCCGGAAGAGCTCACGGAAGAAGATCGGCTCGCCGCCGCCGCGGAAATGGCGATGGACGCGGTCAGCGAACGCGCCATCCATCAAGTTGCGGAAGCCGGCGCCGAACGCCCGGCGGCCGCCGAGGCCGATGGCGGTCTGCTGCCGGTCGAGAAAGATTTCTTCGGCGCGACGCCGGCCGCCGCGCCTGCCGCGGCAGCGAAAAAACCCGCGGCGCCCGCACGCGTCGAGGCGGCGAAGGCGCCGCGGCCCAACTACATCGCCTGGATCGCCGCCGCGGTCGTCGTGCTGGCGCTCGGCGGGGTTTATTTATGGCGCGCCAACGTCGCGACGCCCACGCTGCCGGTTCCGCCTCCGGCGCCGGTCGCGCCCGCCCCGGCCCCCGCGCCCGCCGACGCGAACGCCTTCAAGCTCGACAGCGTCAACATCATGCCCGAGCGCGGCGGTCCGACGTTCCAGGAAACGCTGGAAGCGATGCTGACGCAGGCCGACACCTACTTTAAAGAGAACCACATCACCGATCCGCCGGAGGAATCGGCGTACGGCATCTATACGCTGGTCCTCGACCTGGATCCGAAGAACGTGGCGGCGTTAGGTGGCCTGAAGAAGATCGAAAACCATTACCTCACGCTCGGCCGCGGCTTGTTGAAGAACAAGAAATACGACAAGGCGGAATGGAGCTTCCGCAAGACGCTGTTCATCAACGCCGACAACGCCGAGGCCAAACGCGGACTCGCGGAAGTCGAAAAATTCGAAAAGAAGCACCCGGAATTGACGCAGGTCGCCAAGACCGGCAACACGAATCCGGCAGTTGTGCCGCCGACCGGGACCGAGCCGCCGCCCGCGGCGCCGCTCAAGCACGTCACCGCCGACGACATCAAGACCACGATCAACAGCTACATGGGCCGGGTCAAATTCTGCTTTGCGAAAAACCCGGACTCGAAGGGCGTCGTGACGGTCCGGTTCAAGATTAATCCGGACGGCTCGGTGTCCGACGCCGCCGTGGCGGAATCGTCCATCGGCAACGCGGAAATCGAACAGTGCCTGATGCGCCGCGTGTCGCTCATGCGGTTCCAGCCGTTCGAGGGCGCGGCCAAGACCATTACGTTGCCCTTCCGCTTCAATGAGTAGTTCAGTTTGAATTCGTGACGATTGACGTAACTCGCGAACGGTTTCGCCCGCGCTCGCCATGAAAACATGTCCCGCTGCAATGCCGGATTGCGCCGTTGCCGCCCACGGCGAACACGGCGGAAGCTCACGCGGAGCGCGCGGGGTCGCGGAGAGCGGCGGCAAGGGATTCGCGAAATTTCAGGCGGACAACGCAGATTTACGCAGATGCACACGGGTCGCGGATGGCCCTCGATAAGGCGACACGTCATGGCCCGTGCCCCGTATCTGGGGCCATCTGCGTTCGTCTGTGGCAAAAAACCTCCGGTTGCGACCGCGGGGCTTGCGCAACCGGCCTGTCGTTCGGCATTCTGGCCGCGAAACGGGCCGCGGGAGGCGCCAGCCGGACGAAATGATCGACACGATTCGCCGCCAGCCGGTTCGCCGTCGCCATTTTGTGGCGTGGGCGGGCGTCGGCTGGGCGTCGTTGCTGCTGGGCGCGGCGCTGCTGGCCG
>Ga0181520_10002536_pt1 | contig 33673 bp, 24 predicted proteins | sample PEATcosm2014_Bin_29_FD_132451 | JGI IMG/M metagenome (GOLD analysis project Ga0181520, IMG submission 132451) | Peatland microbial communities from MTU Mesocosm Facility, Houghton, MI, USA - PEATcosm2014_Bin02_30_metaG | ecosystem: Environmental > Terrestrial > Soil > Wetlands > Peat | place...
CAGCGAGCAAATCGGCACCGCCACCGGAACCTTCGGCTCCGACCCGTGGTATTTCTATTTCCATTCCGTCCTGTTCGATCTTCTCCCCTGGACGCCGTTCGTCTTCGTCGCATTCTTCATGGGAATCCCGCGCCGGCCCGTCCGCAGGGGCCTCCCGCCGCCCGCGCCGTCCGCCTCTGCCAAGCCAGCGCCCGTATCTCCCTTGCCAATTCTGGAATACGCATGGCCGGACACGCCGCCACAACCCAACCTGCTTGTCCGCTTCTGGCGCTGGATCAAGCCCGCCGATCCCATCACCCAGTTCCTCGCCTGCTGGTTTATCCCCGGCATCATTTTCCTGTCGGCCATCAAGCACAAGCACGGCCACTATCCGATCCCGATTCTGCCGCCGCTGATCATCGCCGCCGCCGCCGGGATGGTGCATTTCGTGCGCTGGCAACGGCGAATGCCGCCGCGAATTCTGATAACCATCGCATGGACGATTGTCTGTCTCGCGGCCGGTGCCCTCGGGGCCAGGTTCGTACTCCATTGGCCCAAACTCCCCACCGCCGCTTTGCAGAAGGACATGGCGATCGTTGTCGGCATCATCGCGGCCGGTTGCATTCTGGCGGGCTTGCTCGACTACTTCCGCTGGCACATTGCCCAGATCGCGTGCATTGTCGTGTGCGTGCTGGTCGTCGAGATTTCCATTCAATACACGGTCATTCCCGCGCTGGATGATTACCGCCCGCAGGCCGAACTCGCCCTCCGCGCCGCTGCCGAGGTTACCGGCAGCAAGACGATTTTCCTCCTAGGCCGCCGCGAGGAGGAACACGAGGCGCAATACACCTTCTACCTGCGCCAGCCGATGCAGCGCTGTGACGAGTTCGCTTTCTTCCCCAAGCTGGCCGCACTCAACCGGCCGCCCTTTTACGCGATCACTCCCGCCATTCTGATCCCCGATCTCCGATCCCGCTGGAAGGTCACCCTCCTGGATACGGCCTCCCCGATTCGCTCCGGCGAAACCGAAGACGACCACCTGAATCTCGTCCGCCTCGACCCGATTGCCGCTTCGCGCCAATAGAGCCGGCGAGCAGGTATGAAGATGATGGCGTCGCTCGAGAACTTTCTGAGAACTGGCCGACTTGGACTTGTTTGTCTCGGAACGACGTGGCGGAGTCTAACAGAGCTGCTGGGATACCCCGATGACCGCTCCGTGGGAGAACCTGAAATACGGAAATATGGCAACCTCGAAATCGCTTTTCGCGACGGTCTTGTGGATATGATCGCCCTTTATTTCCGCGATGGAAATTTCATCTCGCCTTTTTCGTTCTCGGATTATTGCCCAAATGACCAAACTTCGCTGTCAGACATGGAACATTTCCTTCGAGCAAATCAAATCGCGTACTCGCCGGAAGAATCGTTGACTTTTGATTCTCAATCGGGCTTGAGAATTTCGGTTAGTAATGCAACCTTGGTATTCTCGGAGGGGCGCCTCTACGGTATCTTTGTGTCTGCTTGGGACCGACCGAATCCCTCGACAGCTTGAATCTGTTGCGACCTAAGGCCATCACAGCTCGCCGGCTCAATTCCGCACCAATTGCGTATTACCGCATCCAACGGAATTCGCTATGCCGCCGGCTTTTCCGCCCGTACGTTTCGGGCCTTGGCCTGCAACAGGGCTATCACGCTGGCCGTCGCAATTAGCGCTTCGTATTCGGCACGCTGTTCGGCAGTAAGGCTGCCGTCAATGGCGCGGTCGGCCAGTTCGTCGATCTTTGGCCTGGGCATCAGCGTCGGCCCGTAGTGCCACCAGCCTACGGGCCGCCTGGGGGGATAACGCTCGCCCGACCGGGTCGAGCAGGCGGTCGAGGAGATCGGCGCTGGTCAACATGATCGCCAATACACCTTGCCTGGGGCCATGTTTGGGAGCACCGTCTACGACGCGACCGTCGTTCACACACCCGTCAAAAAGTCCCGCGACGCGATCAGCCCCGCCATTTCGCACTCGGGCGTGCCGTTGAATTCCTCATCCTCCAGTTCCACGCTCAAAAACCCGCGATAATCATTGTCCGACAATATCCGCAATATCTGCGGCCATCGCGACTGGGCGTGTCGCCGGTAACGCCGACGTGGCAGCGATTGAGCGATGACGAACTGCTCGATCGGCTTTCCGAAATCGGCCAACCCGGGGCGATCGCCACCGTCAACGGCAGGCCGACGCTTGTGCTTCTGCATCCGCAGCCCCCGCCGGACGGCATCTGATCGCAACCGCCGTTTGACGGCGCATGCAATCGGCCATAGACTCGCCGCCCGGTTGGCTTGGTGGAGAGTTGCATGAGTTTTCAATGTATCTTGATCACGCCGGAGCACTTGGTGCTTGATGAGACTGTCACGCAGGCGATCGTGCCGGCATTCGATGGGCTCATGGGGGTTCTGGATCACCGGGCGCCGATCCTGGTGAAGCTGGGACTGGGGCCGCTCAGGCTCGATTTTGCCGGGGGAAAACAGCGGCTGTTTCTCGTCGAGGGTGGCGTGGCGCAGATGAAGGGATCAATGCTGACGATTCTTACGCAATCGGCCATTGCGGCCGAGGATATCACTCCTGAATCGGCCCGCGTGGAATTTGCCGAAGCCTCCGCGCGGCGAATCACCGATGAGGCCAGCTTTGAGAAGCGCCAGGCCGGACTGCGCCGAGCGGCCGTCAAGGCCGAGCTTGCCGGCCGCGGCAAGTGATCGATCTGGCGATCGATTCTGTCATCAATACTTGAATTCGACGCCCAGACCGCCCCAGATGACGTTGTCGGCATCGAGGACGCCGCGGATCTTGCCGGTATCGACAAACCGGCTTGTCAGGTCGAATTCGCCGTAGCGCTCCGGAATATTCATGAGCGTGTTGAGCGAGAACGTGACCAGCACGCCGACGTCGTAATGCTGCCAGCCGGTGTCGTCCTTGTTGTTGATGAAGACGAACTGCTCCTGGAAATTCCAGATGTACGCGATGTCGGCATAGGGCGAAATTGTCACGCCGGTCTGCTCGATCGGAAAATCGTGCCGAACCGCCGCCTCGAAATACCAGCCCTTGTTCTTGTTGTAGTCGTAGGCCGTGTAGATCGACGGCGAAAGAATCGGCTTGTCCAACCCGAAGACATATCCGTCGTCCAGCTCGATCTTGCCCCAGACTTCCGACGTGTCATAAGCGACGCGATCGGGGTAGAGATAGGCGTTATCGCCGGCCGTCAGCGTGACCGGCCGCAAATTCAGGCTGGTGCCGAAATAGGGGCGGAATTCCTGGAAACGCGAGACGGGATCGGAATCGAAGACATTGGAGAAGACGCCGACAAAGGGCGTGAACGGGCCGATGTCGAAATTGATCTGCGACTGTATTTCCAGATTGGCCGAGTCGCCGCGCCCGCCGACGGCACTATGATCCACGCCGCGATAGACGTAGTGATTGTAGTAGTCGAAATCGAGCTGCACGTGCGTGCCACCGGCGTTGACGCCCGGGCGCTGGGTGGGAATCTCCGGCTGCCCGTAAACGGTTTCCGGCGGCGCGGCGTCCATCGAGAACGGGCCTGGAAAATCAGCCGCATTGTCCGGCGATACCGCGGCGGCGTTGTCGCTGCTGACGTGCAAAGCCGGATCGAATCCATCGCCGGCCAGGGCCTTCCCCGCCGACAGACCCGCCGCCGCGGCGATAATCATCGCCCGAACCAGCCAACCATCCCATACCGGCCGATTGCGCATCGATCGCTCCTTGACAGCCGGTGGCAAAAGTCCAGCGGGTCTTTTTGCCGCGGGCTGGTAGGTGAAATGTACCGGCCTTGAGTTCCCTTGTCACGAACGGGCGACCGGCGACTGGCAACGCCAACCCATTTGCCCGTATCATGCCGGCAGCCCGTCACCATGAGCCGATCTTCGCAAACCTCCGCCGAATCGCCCGCCGCAAGCCCCGGCGCGCCGCCGCCCTCCACCAGCCGGTTGATGACCCGGTTCGTCGAATCGTGCATCCAGACGGTGGCCGGATCGGCTGTCGCGGTCGAGCAGGGTTTCAAGGGCCGGCCCAAGGCCCGCCGTTTGCTTCGTCTGCTGGCCGACAAGCATCGAATCCTTGTGACCGCCCACCGGCATCCCGACCCGGATGCCCTGGCCAGCGTGCTGGCCATGTCCAAGCTGCTGGAGGCCAAACTTCCCGACGCGGCCGTCACCACATCCGTCCAGGGTCATGGCGGCAGCGGCGGCATGAACGAGGCGTTCCTGCGGCTGGCGAATCTCAAGCTCGATCCGTGGGAAGAAATCGACCTGAACTCGTTCGATGCCATCGTGCTTCTGGATTGTCAGCCGGGGTTCACCTATTCACCGCTGCCGCCCGATTCCTACCCTCTGGCCGTCATCGATCACCATCGCGCCCGCGGCAAGCGGCCGGCGTCGGCCTTTTGCGACATTCGCACCGACGTCGGCGCCGCCACCAGCATCGTCTTCAGCTACTACATGGATCTGGAAGTGCCGATCTCGCCGGACCTGGCCGCGATCATGCTTTACGCGATCGAGTCCGACCTGGCCGGCGCCGCCGGAACGCCCGGCGAGCTGGACAACGTCGCCCTCTCGACGCTCACGCTGCTGGCCAACACGCGCAAGCTGTATCAGATGCGGTATGTCGATCTGCCGCAGAGCTATTTCATCGTCTTCGCCAGTGCCCTGGCCAATGCGGTCTATTACGAAACCGCACTGATGTCCCACATCGACCAGATCGAGGCCCTCGAACAGCCCGCCGTCATGGCCGATTTCCTGCTGCGCTTCGAAAAGGTGCAATATTCTCTGGTGACGGCCGTTTATGAGAACCGCCTGCTGCTGAGCCTGCGGACCAGCGGCTCGCGGCTCAGCGCCGCCGACCTGGCCCGACGGCTGCTGCGGCGCATCGGCGAAGGGGGCGGCCACCGCTGCAAGGCCGGCGGCTACATTCCCCTGGAGACCGGCTCCCCCACCGAGATCGAGCGCAAGCGCAACGTCCTGCGCCGCCGTTATCTCCGCGCCCTGAACATCCGCCAGCCGCGCGGGATCAAGTTGGTTCCGACGGTGAAATAATCGTCCCGTTTCCCACATCCCGCCCGCCGGGTACATTCCCGCCATGAGTACCGACCTTCCCAAAAACTACGATCCGGCCGCCGTCGAAACGGCCACGCATAAACTCTGGCGCGAGAACAACAGCTTCGCCGCCGATCCGGCCCGGCCGGGTCGACCGTTCACCATCGTCATGCCGCCGCCCAACGTGACCGGCGCCCTGCATCTCGGCCACGCCATCAACAACACGCTTCAGGACATCCTCATCCGCCAGCACCGCATGGCGGGCTTCAACACGCTCTGGGTTCCCGGCATCGACCACGCCGGCATTGCCACCCAGGCCGTCGTCGAAAAACAACTCAAGGAAAAGGAAAACAAGACCCGCATCGACATCGGCCGTGAAGCCCTCGTCAAGCGCATTTGGGAATGGAAAGAGCAATACGGCAACCGCATCCTCGAACAACTCCGGCGTCTGGGCTGCTCCTGCGATTGGACGCGCGAACGCTTCACACTCGACGACACCTGCGCCCGCGCTGTGCGGCAAACCTTCTTCAAACTCTTCAAGGACGGCCTGATCTATCGCGGCAAACGCCTTGTCAACTGGGACATCCAACTCCAGACCAGCATCAGCGACGACGAGATTTATCACGAAACCGTCAAGACGAGCCTGTGGCACATTCGCTACCCCATCGAAGGCTCCGACCGCGTGATGACTATCGCCACGACGCGCCCCGAAACCATGCTCGGCGACACGGCCGTGGCCGTGCATTCGCAAGACCCGCGCTGGAATTGGGCGATCGGCAAAACCGTGCGACTACCGCTGGTCGATCGGCTCATCCCGATTATCGCCGACGACATTCTCGTCGATCCGACATTCGGCACCGGCGTGGTGAAAGTGACCCCCGCCCACGACCCCAACGACTATGCGACGTGGCAGCGGCATCTGAACGCGCCCGACAAGATCGACATCCTCAACATCCTCGACCCCGACGGCACCATCAACAAAAACGGCGGTCCATACTCCGGCATGAAACGCCACATCGCCCGCAAGAAGATCGTCGAAGACCTGACGGCCGCCGGATTGCTGGAAAAGGAAGAACCCTACGAAACCCAGGTCGGCCACAGCGACCGCAGCAAGACTCCCATCGAGCCGATGCTCTCCGACCAATGGTTCGTCAAAATGGCCGACCTGGCCGAAAAAGCCATCCAGGCCGCCAAAGACGGCCGGGTGAAATTCCATCCGGAGCGCCATGCCCAGCAATACCTAAGCTGGCTCGGCGAGAAGCGGGATTGGCCGATTTCGAGACAGCTTTGGTGGGGGCATCGGATTCCAGTGTGGAGTTGCCTTAGCGGTGTTGCCGACGAAGGCGTCGACCCAGACGCGGCGCAATGGGAGAGCAAGTCGAAAGCGTTGCTCTCACTGCTGGAGCGCGCAGGGGTATTCCGCGGCGATATCGCTATCAAGCCGCAATACAGCAATTACCATTACCTTTGCACAGCAGATCCAAGAGCCGAAAAGGTGTTCCGGTACCTGGAGCGGCTGACGCTAGAGAGAACCGGGCACGTATCGCCATCGTCCGTCATGAAGGAGCTCGGGGAAGCTGCTCCGCAGTATGTCGAGGTCTCGAGAGGGATTCGTTTTGCCCAAGACCCCGACGTCCTCGACACCTGGTTCAGCAGCGCCCTCTGGCCGCACAGCACGCTCGGCTGGCCGGAGCAGACGGCCGATCTGCAACGCTACTACCCCACCAGCGTCCTTGTCACCAGCCGCGACATCATCACGCTTTGGGTCGCCCGCATGGTCATCACCGGCCTGTACAACATGCACGATGTCCCGTTCGCGGATGTTGTCATTCATCCCACCATCCTCGACGGCCACGGCCAGCGCATGAGCAAGTCGGCCGGCAACGGCGTCGATCCCGTCGATGTCATCGAAACCCACGGCGCCGACGCCCTCCGCTTCACACTGGCCATGATGGCCACTGAAACCCAGGATGTCCGACTGCCGGTTAAGAAAGACGCCGCCGGCCGGAACACCAGCGACAAATTCGACCTCGGCCGGAATTTCTGCAACAAACTCTGGAACGCCTCGCGCTTTGCGATGGCGAGTCTGGCGACGATTCCGCAGGATGATCGGCCCGGTGACCTGTCGCAATGTTCCCCGGCCGATCGGTGGATTCTAAGCCGTCTGGCCCGCACGCTGGACGACGCGGCCGCATCGCTGGCGAGCTATCGTTTCGACGCCTACGCGCGGGCGTGTTACGAATTTTTCTGGAACGATCTGTGCGACTGGTACATCGAAATGGTCAAGCCGGTGCTGCGCGAGGGCAAGACTGCCGATGCGCCCCACGACGCGCAGCGTCAGGCTTCCGCCCGCATTCTCGCCGCCACGCTGGATGCCTCGTTGCGCCTCCTGCATCCCATCATCCCGTTCATCACCGAATCGATTTGGCAAACCCTCGCCCAGGTTCGGCAAGATCGCTCAATCCCCGGCCTGTACGAACCGAGAACCGGTGCGCTTCTCATCAGTTCGCAATGGCCGGCCGTGAACGCATCGGTCATCGACACCGCCGCCGAGTCGCTGTTCGCGGCCGTTCAGGAAATCGTCACCACCATTCGCAATCTGCGAAACGAGGCCAAGGCCGATCCCAAGCGGATTGTCGATGTGCAGATATCCCCCGCGTCGGATCTGGCCGCCATCATCGAAAGCTGCCGGGCGATCATCGACACACTAGCCCCCTGCAAACTGACGATCGTCGCCACGCCGGAATCCCTGCGCGGCGTCCCCGGCCCGCGCGCCAGCGTCCGCGGCTGCGAACTGGTCATGGCCATCGCGATTGACGAAGCCGCCGATCAAAAACGCACCGGCAAGCAGCGCGAAGACCTGACCAAACAAATCGCCACCCTCCGCGCCCGCCTGAGCAACGAGGCGTATATCGCCAAGGCCCCGGCCGCATTGGTCAAACAAACCCGAGACCAACTCGCCGCCGCCGAAGCCGAATTGGGCAAGCTGTCGTGATCGAGAAAAAAGAAAAAACGGTGTAGCCACAGAGCACACAGAGATCACAGAGAGGAAGAATCTATGGACGAGTTGACCGACAAAATCATCGGCGCCGCGATTGAGGTGCATCGCACGTTGGGGCCCGGGTTGCTGGAGTCGATTTACGAGGAAGCCTTGTGTCTCGAATTGCAAATGCGCGGGTTGAGTGTCCGGCGGCAGGTCGATGCGGACGTGAATTACAAGGGCCACATCATCAAAGGTCAGCGCCTTGACATGCTTGTGGAAGGCCAGGTGATCGTTGAGATCAAATCCGTCGCAAAGCTCCCGGAAGTGGCAACATCGCAGGTTCTCTCCTACCTCAAAGCCACCAACCTCAAACGCGCCCTGCTCCTGAATTTCGGCGAGCGCCTCATGGTCGACGGCATCAAACGCATCTCTCTGTGACCTCTGTGTGCTCTGTGGCTGATAATTCTTCTCCTGCCATGTCAATGGACCACCCGCCGTTCGCCGGATATCGTATGGACATGAAGCTCGCCCCGGCCCATGTCCTGACCCGCCGTTAGCTCGCCCCGCGTCTTCGCGTCGATTCGGTTCGCTTCTCCGTGCATTTGTCAGGATCCGTCACATGTCCGAAAAACCTTATCTCTCCGGATTGCTCCGTAAGCTCGACGAGCAGTCGATCCGCTACGGCCAGCTTGAGGCCGTGCTCAACGACCCGGCCAACAGCCAGGACGGTGCGCGTCTGGCGTCGGCCGGCAAGGAAATGGGCCCGCTTGCACCCGTCGTGTCGCAATACCGAGAATTCCAAAAGGCCCAAAGCGAACTGAGTCATCTGCGCGAATTGGCGGCGGACACATCCGATGCGGAAATGGCGGATCTGGCCGCTTCGGAAATCGCCGGGGCGACGGCGGCCGTGGATGCGATCCTCGAATCGCTCAAAGAGCATTTCCTGGCCGCCGAGGAGCCGGAGGTCGCCTCGTTCTTTCTGGAGATTCGCGCCGGGACCGGCGGCGAGGAGGCGGCGCTGTTCGCGGGCGATCTATTCGAGATGTATCGCAAGTATGCCGAAAGCAATCGCTGGCGCTACGAGCCCAGCGATTTCTCGCCCGGCGAGCGCGGCGGATTCAAGGAAGTGATCGTCAACGTCCGCGGGGCCGGAGCGTATCGCCGCTTGCGCTTTGAAGGCGGCGGCCATCGCGTGCAGCGCGTGCCCATCACCGAGGCCCAGGGCCGCATCCACACCAGCGCCGCCACAGTGGCCGTGCTGCCGGAAATCCCGGATATCACCATCGACATCAAGCCGGCCGACGTCGAGGAATTCGGCTGCCGCGGCGGCGGACCCGGCGGGCAGAACGTCAACAAGGTCGAGACGGGCTGGCGCATCCTCCACAAGCCGACCGGCATTCAGTTCAAGATGACCGAATTCAAAAGCCAGTCGATGAACAAGGAGCGGGCCTGGGCGCTGTTGCGGGCGACGCTGTACGAGCGGCAGCGTGCCAAGCAGGATGCGGCCGTGTCGTCCGCCAGGCGCAACATGATGGGCAGCGGCGACCGCAGCCAGCGCATCCGCACTTACAACTTCCCGCAGAACCGCTGCACCGACCACCGCCTCGGCGGCGAGGGCGGCGGAGAGAAGAACTTCCCGCTGGAGCAGATCATGCAGGGCCACCTTGATCCGCTGATTGAGGCGATTGTGGAGATTGATAAACAACAGCGGCTGGCGGAACTTTGAATTGAGATTTTTCAGCGCAGAGACGCCAAGGACGCGGAGAAGACGCTGTATGATGGTGAGGTCGGGTGAGCCGCTTGCAGATGGTGGCGATCATGGTGGATGGGAACAGGGACAGGAAGCCGGAGCTCGGTATTCGCATCCCGCCTGTCCAATCGCCGCGATCCCGGTTAAGATATCCCCGGCTTAACGACGGGAGAGGCGATATGGCAAAACAGAAAAAAGGGTCCAAACCCAAGGCGTCCGAGTCTCAGACGGCGGCGGTTTCGCCGGAGATGGATAATGCGGCGGCGGCCGCGGCGGCGTTTATCTCGCATGCCGGGCGCGGCGCGGGCAAGACCGCCGAGCCGGCTCGCGCGGCCGAGTCGGCGTCGTTTAAGCATCTGAAGGAAACGATCGCTCAACCCGGTGGGGCCGGGGTGTCGAACCTTCTGGACCGCTCGGCCCCGCCGGGACAGCAGAAGTCGCATCTGCCCCTCGCCGGGCCGGGAAGCAATCAGAAGGGACACAATCAGACCATCGGCTCGGACGCCAGCCGGACGGGTGTGCCGAGGCGGACCGGGGGGTAAGGGGTTGTCCGTCGTGGAGGCGCAGAGCGGGGGGAATTTGACAAGCTGACAAGGTGACAGGGTGACAAAATCGTCGCCGGTCGATCGTTCCTTCACCAAGTCACCTTGTCATCCGCCACCGCGTGTGTGATCCTCACTCTTACACAAACTGAATCAGCTCCAGACTCTCAATCATCCTCGGGTCAAAATCAATCCTCTGCGTCACCGGAGCGGACACTCCGCTTCTGTCCAGCGAGATGATCCAACCCTGATCGATCACCAGTTCATCGATGACCCGGCCGCCGGCAAGCGTGGCGCGGCAGACGGCCGTGTATTTTCGTTTCGGCACGCCCTGCTCAACGAGCCACCGCCGCCACTGATCCGGCAGCGGCTTGGCGAGACGGTTTCTGGAGGGTATTGGCATCCGGCTGGCGTACTATTGTAAGGTATCCGATGCGGGCATTGTCGCTGGCGGCGGTGTGGTCGCACTCGGCGGCAGTAATCGCAGGTCACCGGCGCCGATGACGAATATGCCCGGCTTGTCGGCAAGTTGCACGGCCGTTTGCTGCTCGACGGCGCTGGTCTGCTGAAGCGCAGCCAGTGTCCCGACAAAGATTCCGTCATCGACGACGTGCGCGTCGGCCAGCCGGGTCCAACCCAATCGGGGCAACTGATCGATGATCGCCGCATTTTCGTCCGTCTGCTCGATGAGAAGGTTGACGGTCGCGCCGGCCGCGGCATCGATGACCAGAAATCGCGATGATGCGCCGCGCAAAACGGAACCCATGCAGCCGGACATGGCATTGGGAATGCCGAACGCCGTGTTGCCGCGCTGGCTATTGAGTATCATCCCGTCTTTGAGCGCAACCGGAGTGGTCAATTGGTCCTCGCAACCGATCCGGACGGTCGGGGTCTGGGGCGGCGACGTTGAGGCGGGAACTGGTGCGACGATGGCCGTCGGCTCGCGATCGGGCCTGGTCGTCGTGCCAGCGCGCCCGCGGCCGAAACTGGCGGTGGGAACCAGATTGATGTGGTTGGCGGCGACAATCAGGCCGGGGGCGCCCGCCATGGCCATGGTCAGGTTCAGTGCGGCCGATGCCTCATGGCGATAAACAGCCAGGTCGCCGCGCAGCGTTTCGGCGGGAGGAAGCGACGGCTCGGGCATTCTGGTCCACCCCAGTTGCGACAGGGCGGCTGCCGCGGCAGATGTGCCGCTCAGCAGCAGGTAGACCGTCGATTGGGGCGGCGCGTTGATCTGCATCTCCCGGACGCCATCGGCGGGGATCGTTTGCGTCAGGCCGATCAATTCATCGGGAACGTTTCCCCTGGTCTGGTTCCAAAGCACCACGGGATTGCGAAACAGCGCCAGCGTCGCGCGCGTCGTTCCGTAATTGACTCGAACGGCGTCGGAAGCGGTGGAGCTGCGCGTGGTCGGGTTGAATTCCCTCGCCCCGATCCGGATCGGAGCGTTGTCCGGCTGCGTTGTCGGGCTGGCGGCGTTTGCCAGCGCCCTTAGGAGTTCGACGGGACGCAACGATAACTGGCCGGATGCGACATAGAAATCACCCCTCAGAAGGCCGGCGCCGACAAACGTGACGTCCCGCGTGGTCGGGAAATATTGCTTAAAGATGAGCAGATTGGTCACGGCAGCCCCGCTAAGGAGATGTCCATCGCCAATTCTCTTCCAGCCGGCGGCGACGAGGTCGGTTTTCCACGGGATGATCTTGTTGGAGTCGGTGAGGATGACGTAGACGGTCGAACCGGCCGGCACGTGGACGAGCATTTCGTCGACAGTGTCCGGAGGGGCGGCGACGATGTCGGCGTTGGTGATTTCGATGGGATAGTTGGCGGGGTAGGCTTTCCCCAGGCGAAAGAACGCGCCCTCCTTGATTTTGGCGACGTTCATTTCGATGCTGGCATTGCCAATCAGGACCGGGCCTGGATAGCGCGGATCGTCGCCGATGGGGCCTTGCGCCGGGCCTCGGGCGCCGGGATTGCGGGCGGGGCCGGGTTTGGTTGCGGGGGCGGGAGTGGCGAGGATGGGAAATGGACCCGGGGCGGCAAGGGATATCGCACTGGCCGCGACGGAGACCGGGGTGGTAAAGCCCGTGATGGTTACACGCCCTTCCTTGCCGAACGTCTGTTTGTAGATTGCCAATGCACGCACATCGTCCCCGCGGATGAAAGCGCAATCGGACTGTCGTTTCCAGCCCGACGCTTCGAGGTTTGCCAAGGCCGCCTTCTGCTTGCCGTTGTCGACGATGAGCAGAAACACCGTCGATCCGCCGGGCGCGCTGATCAGCACATCGGCCGCCGCGTCGGCGGCGCGGCGCGTGAATGTCAAACCGTCGGCGCCATCCGGCACGCCGCTGATCGGCGATGCGGCGCCCGACGAAAAGGACTCGGCCACCGCGAGCTTCGCCCGCTCCGCGCCGCCGCTGGAGTATTGGACCTGGACGGGCGCGCCGGCCGCGCCGTCGGCCGCGGGCGCGGGCGGCCAGAACAACAACGCCGCCACCATCACGAGCCAGCATCCGATCGCCAATTGTGCCGCAAGCTTCATGTCGATCTCTCGAAGTGGCCTTAGATGCCTTCCTTGAGCATTTTCTGCATGAGAGCGGTATCGGTTTCAAGTTTGCGCATGGCGTAGAGGACATCGTCGCGCCGCTTCTGGAGATCCGCGATGATGGCGTGGCCGTCGTCATATGAGATGAATGCCGTGAGATAGTTGCTCAAGGCGTCAACAAGGGGCAGCACGCTGGGATCCACCTTGGGGCGTAATTTGAAAAGATCGACGAGGCTGTCCTGGGCGCTTTTCTTCGGAATGGTCCCCGCAGCGCCATAGGCCAGTTGCATCGATGGTTCCTGAAGCGTTCCGGCGGCACACTCGGTTGCCAGGAAGGTGTAATACAACGATGCCGTGGTGGAGAGCGTCGCGGGTTGCTTGTCCTGCGCGTACGCCAGCAGCAATTTGGCGGACAAATGGCGAGAACACAGCTTGACGATCTCCGCAAGGCGATTCTGCGCCGCCTTGGAGTGAATATAATCGGCCGGACCGGCCGCCATGACCGTGCGGAACGCTGCGAAATCCCTGATCGCGCTGGCGAGCCGGACATCGCGGTCGGAACGCACGGTGGCGATCGCTTCGTCGAGATTCGCAATGCCGATGATCTGCACATCGGAAATGGCGGACGGTCCGCTGTAGACCAATGCATCGAGAAGCTGGTCGTAATTTTCCTCGGGCAGGGCGACCAATGCGCATTTGGCGGCGACAGCCCCGCGCAGTTTGGCCGAGACTCCGCCGATCGCGTGGATCTTGCCGTTGGCGGCGATGTCGCCGGTGATGGCGGCGGCGGGGTCGATCGTGATGCCCTCGACGGTCGCGCGGAACAATGTTGCAAGGGCCGCGCCAATCGATCCGCCGTCGTGAGTGGAGTATTTGTCCTCGAACGTGATTTCGGCCTTGTCGACGTACCAGTTGGGGTAGGTCAGATGGATGAATCGCAGCGCGTCGTCGAGGGCCAAAGTTGTGTCAGCGCCGACCTTGGTGACGAATTTCGCCGACACGGCGGTTGACGTGTCGCCGCGCGTGACTGTGAGTACGACCTCCGACGATTGGCCGAGCATCTGGCCGGAATCGGTCTGAATCACTTCAAGGCAATTCACGGTCGCCTGCGGACTGGCCACCCGGGTGGTAGGGCCAGGCAGCGGCGTGGCGTCCGTCCCCAGCGAGGAACCCCGAATCGGCGAGGGGTACGGCGAGCGCGCGCCCGAGCGTCCGCGGGCGGGCGTCGGCGTGGTCCGGGTCGTCGGAACCGGCGGCGGCGCGGCAGCGGCGGCGGACGCCAGCGGGGTTGGCGCCGGTTGCGCTGGCGCGGGTTGTGTCGTGGCCGGCAACTCCGGCGCCTGAGCCACCTTCGCGGAGTTGCTGGCACGCACATCCAGATGCTGTGCGGCGACAAAGATCTGCCCGCTGGGGATTCGGAAATTCGCAGCCGTTGCAAACACATGCTCGTACACCGCCAGCACTCCGTTGTTCGGCGGCGTTACGGCGTATTGCGCGTTGTCCAGCCGAGTCCAGCCCGTTGCGGCCAACTGGGTCTCGACGCTGGCCGACGCCGGGATGTCCACCACCAACAGATAAACCGTCACGCCCGCCGGCGCCTCGATCATCAGGGGCGCGGCCGTATTCCCGGCGCGCCGCGTGTACATCAATCCGTCCAGTTCCTTTGGCAGGCGGCTGATGGGATATGTGCGGTTGGAATAGAACTGCGCTCCGGCCGCCAACGTCGCACCAGATGCGTCGCCCTTGGGGAAAGTCACATGCACGACGTCCTGGCCCGGATCGTCGATTGCGAAGACCGACCCGTAACCAGCAAGAATCGCCAAAGCCAGTGCCAACCAACATCGTGAGCCGCGCACCCGGACGGTCATTTGGCCTCCCACGTCAATGAGTCATTGGGGATCATAGCGGTGCGCTACGACCGTGGCAATCGTAAGACGGAATTCTGAGAATGCAGAATGCGGGATTGCAATCACCTGTCGGTGGCAACGGCCCGCGCTGCAACTCAAGGGATGGTCTCGAGGCAGGTGCCGCCTGCGGCCCGCGCGCAGTCGGCGTCTGCCGTATCATTGTCGTTCACTTCATCGGCGTCGCGCGGGTCGGGCCAGACGCCAGGGAGATCTTCCGCGTACCAGCGATTCAGAACGGCCTGCCAGTCGCGCAGCGTTTGCACGTTGATGAAGGCTTCTTTGACGACAGATCGCTGCGGGTGAAACCGGCTGTACTTGATGCCGATCTTGCGCATGCGCCGGCCGGCGAGGGATTCGCCGTGGATTTTGATCGCGATGGCGAAATGTTCGGCCAGAGCCTGGCGCTGCTCGGCGATGGTGGGCGGGTCGAGTGCGATCGCGGGGTTGTCCAGCAGTCGGGCGGCATCGCGGAAAATCCACGGGTTGCCGATGGCGCCGCGGGCGATCCAGACGATGTCGACGCCCGTTTGCTCCAGCATGGCCACGGCGTCGGCGGCCGTGAAAACGTCGCCGCTGCCGAGGATCGTGCGATAGGGGTATCGCTGCTTGATCGCTTTGAGAAACGGCCAAACCGCCCGGCCCTGGTATTTCTGCTGGACGGTGCGGGCATGAACGCGCACGGCGGCACAGCCTGCGTTCCACGCCGCGTCGATAATCCGATCGAAGGCGTCGGCGGCAGCCGTCGTATCGTCATACGAACGTCGCATGCTCAGCGTAAGCGGCATCGCCGGCGGGAGAATATCGCGCACACGCTGCACGATCGCGATGGCGCGGTCGGGGTCGTTCAGGAGATTGCCGCCGCGCAACTTCGATTGAATCTTCTTCACCGGGCAGGCGAAATTAAGATCGATCGCGTCGTAACCGGCCGTCGCCAATATCCCGGCGGCCTGGGCCATTTCCGCCGGATCGCTGCCCATGATCTGGCCGGCGACGGGATGATCCAGTGCATCGATGTCGATGCCGCGGCGCAGACCCTTGCCGCCGTGCAGGAGGATGATATCGAGCAGGGCTTCGGTGACGGCGTAGGGACATCCCCGGCCGCGGGCGACCTGGCGCATGGCGCGGTCGCTGTATCCAGCCAGACCGGCCTGGCAAAACGGCCGGGGCAGTGCGATCGGACCGATATTTGGCATTGTCAAAACGCTTTAGGCGCCGGCGACTTTGGCGACCTGGTCGGCGGTGCGCGGATCTTTCATCGGCACTTCCTGCCAGGCGAATATCTTCCCATCGGGGCCGATGACCACTTCGCCGCGCTTGGAGCAGTTGTACGGCTCCTCGCCGGCCCACATGCCGTAGGCCTTGAGCATCTTGCGGGTTGGATCGCTCAGCAGATCGTACGACAGGTGATATTGTTTCTTGAAGGCATCATGGACGAACGGATGATCCGCATTGACGCCGAACACCACGGTCTGGACATCCTTCTTGATCGTGGGCATGCCGGCCGTGAACGCACAGTGCTCGGTCGTGCAGACAGGGCTGAAATCCATGGGATAAAAGAGCAGCACGACTTTTTTCCCGCGGAGATCGGAGAGCTTGACCTTGTTCTTGTCCTGATTCATCAACTCGAAGTCCGGGGCCGGGTCACCAACTTTCAACGGGGCGTTGTCCATGATTCCTCCAGTGTTGTGTTCGCAACGATCGCCGGCTTATCCGGCCGTTTTCCGACGCCTCAGAGTGTAGGCCGAAAGTGAGTCGCGGGCAACGTGGAAAGCGGGGAGTGAAAAGCAGGCGTTGCCGTTCTGGCGGAATTCAAACGCGATTGAATCGCCAGGTGCGCCAAGAGCGACACGGAGAATACGTCGAGAATTCAGTCGGCGGATCGAACACAAATAGGTTGTGGACCAGACAGGAATCTGCCTCTGCGCCTTTGCGCCTCTGCGAGGGATGTTCTTCCTTCAAACGGGCCAAGGAGAAGAATATCCCTCGCAGAGGCGCAAAGGCGCAGAGGTTGGAACGTTCGGGTTCCTGGACTGGGATTTCTAACCTCCGCGGGATTCTGGCACGACCCGGGAAATGCCCCGATAGGCGTCAAGCAAGCCGCCTGCCCGTATAATCAATCGCATGAAGTTTGGCCGCATCAAGCGACAACACGGGCGAATCGACGGTCTGGATAAGATCCTGGACACGATCGACCACGACTGCCCGTATGTGAGCCGGATGGTTCCCGGGCGGATTCGCGTGCGGCGGGGGCGGACGCCCAGCCGGTTGCGGATTCAATATCCGACCGGGGCGGGACTCAAGTGCATTTATGCCGGGGCCGGTGCGGTGCAGGAAGTATTCGTCATCTGCACGGATGTGGCCAAAGCAAGGCAATGGCTTCTGGACAGTGGCATCGCGGCGCCCGAGGCGCCTGAGGCGGATGATGAATGAATCGGCGGAAAATATCGATCGCGCGGCCGCGATTCTGGCCCGCGGCGGACTGGTCGCATTCCCGACCGAGACGGTGTACGGCCTTGGCGCGGATGCGACCAATGCGGCGGCGGTCGAGCGCATCTTCCTCGCCAAGGGCCGGCCGCGGGGAAATCCGCTCATCGTCCATGTGGCCGATGCAACGGCGGCGCGGCGATACGCCGACCAGTGGCCGGCGGCGGCGGCAAAGCTGGCCGGGCGATTCTGGCCCGGGCCGATCACGATCGTGGTGAAGGCGGCATCCTGCATTGTTCCGGCGGTGACGGCGGGATTGGGCACGGTGGGTCTGCGGGCGCCGGATCATCCGCTGGCGCAGGCGCTGTTGCGAAAGTTCGACGGCCCGGTCGCCGCGCCCAGCGCCAATCGCTCCAGCCGTATCAGCCCCACCACCGCCGAGCACGTGCGCCGCGAACTGGCGTCGAGCCTCGATCTGATCCTGGACGGCGGGCCGTGCCGCATCGGCATCGAATCGACCGTCATCAGCCTGGCCGGCGATGTACCGACGATCCTTCGGCCGGGCCATATCGAGCGGGCGAGCATCGAGGCGATCATCGGCCCGGTATGCGAGATTGCGGCGGTGGTCGATGCAACGGCGGCCGCGGCCAGTCCCGGTCAGCACGCGATCCATTACGCGCCGCAGTCGGCGTGTTTTCGGTTTGAGACTTGCGAGCGGCCGGTCGTCGCGGCGAGCCTGGCGGGTGGCCGGGAAGCAGGCGCGGTGATGATCGCGATGTCGAAAGAACTGGCCATCGCGGCCAGAGCGTCGGGCCTGGCGGCTCACATCATGTCCGATAACCCGGCCGATTATGCCAGGGAGCTTTACGCGGTCTTACGCACGGCGGACGAATCACGGCCGGTGCGGATCTGGATCGAAATGCCGCCGGATCGTGCTCCGTGGCGCGCGGTGCGCGATCGCCTGCGTCGGGCCAGCCGTCCGATAGCATCGCCGATGGGGTGATAAGCGGGCGTGGCGGGGACAGGAAGACGCGAATTCATTTGCCGCCGGCGCAAACGAATTGTAGTTCGTAGGGGTGAGGCCGTGGCGCGGCGATGAAGCTGCGGGCGGCCTCCGCGAAGGGAGCCGCGTCATGCACTTTGGCACGTTCACGTCCGATCAATCCCCCCGCCGCCACCCGCGCCGCGGTCTGCGGTTCGATGCCCCTGCCGGCGAGTATTTCAATCTCGAGCATGTCAACTACCGGATGTACCAGGAGGAGACCCCCGCCGAGCCCGAACCCGAGGAGCCGTACCTCACGCTGGTAATGTCCGACTGGAACCAGGATCGGCTCATGGCCCGTCCAATGCCGGTGATTGCGGGGCGCCGGCCCACACCCAGAGGATAATGTTCCTGGCCAGCCGCTGCGCGTAATCCGGATCGTACCCGGCGATGCCCCAGGTGTTAGTGCCCAGCAGCCCGCTGGTCATGTCCAGCGGCAGATAGATGACCGCGCCCTTTCCGCTGGCAAGGATTTGCGGGCGGGCGGTCTCGCGGGTGAATTTCTGTCGGGCGAACGGCCGCAACTGCGGATAGGCCAGATCGAGCATGCCGCTGTCAGTGGTCTTTGACAGGGCCGGATGACTCAGGGGCATCGGGCCCAGTGTGGCATTGGGGAAAGCCCTGGCGAGCATATCGTGCGCCGAATCGGCAAACGCATCGCCCTGACCGCACGGATCAACCAGCAGCACGCCGCCGTCGTTGACGTATTTGGCGATGGCCGCGATGTCATCGGGGGTCATGGTAAAAGCGGCCGTACCGGTGAGATGGGCCAGGGGAGTTTCCGAGACATTCAGATCCGCAACTCGCCGGGGTTCGGGCTTGAGGCCGAGGCTCGTCTGCTCGTAAAACCAGTTGCTGAAGCGATCCCATGCCCCCGGCTCCGGGTCGGAATCCAGGCCGTTGTTGATCAGTCCAAGATGAAACACGTCGTCGGGCACGCGCGGAGGCGGGGGCAGGACGGTGGAACTGAGCCGGTTTTGCAGATCGGATTTGCCGGCGGCGTAGATGTAGAGATTGACGCCGAACTGGTGCGCCCAGGGCTGTTCGCTCTGCTGGCGAAGCTGCCAGAATCTGGAAATATCCTGCGGCAAATGGATCATGAGAATGCGCGACCCGTTGGTGATGATGCGCGGGGCGAGGATGGACGAGGGTTTGAGCGGATAGAAACTGTTGTAGAGGGGATGATCGGCCGGAAGGTTCTGCCAGGCGTATTCGGGGAACAACTGCTTTCCCAGGGCGGTGGCGAACTTATCGAATTCCGCGCTGCCGCCGTCGGCCTGGGTGAGCACCATGCCGCCGGCACGGACAAAGCTGGCGATATTGGCGATCTGGTCGCTGGTGATTGATGGCGCCTTATGACTGGCGATGTAGAGTATCGGTGAATCGGTCCAGTCCCGCCAGGGGCGCGTGACAGGCACCACCTGCCAGTTGAGCGGCAGCTCGATCTCCGCCGAGGTGAACCTGGCGAGATTCGCCACGTCGCGCGGCCGGTTGTCCCAGGCGCCGCTGAACAGGAGTTTGTTCATGAGGATGGGATGGCGGCCGCGGGCGAGAAACAGCAGTTCGTACGAGGTTTCAATGAGCGTTCCCCACGATCCGTTGGCGTATTGCTCGCTGACGGCCTCTTTGGCCAGTTCGGGATACCACTCGTGGTTGCCGAAGTATTTGTATCCCGATGCCAGGCCCACGCGCTCCAGGCTGTACAGCGTATAGCCGCGGTACATTTCATGCATCGTCGGCAGACAATTGTCGCCCGTCGCCAGCCAATCAAGGCCCTTTTGCAGCGCTGAATCGTAAGGCGGACGGCCGACGTCGTTGCCGTCCTGCATCGCGCCCAGATAGTCGTTGGTCACCAGCAGCGACGCGACGCCGGCGAAAGTCATCGACAGCCGCGGCTCGGAGGCAAGGCGGTCATAGCCCCACTGGCCCTCGGGCATCTGCGTCGTGGTCCAGTGATCCTGCACCTCTTCCCAGAAATGGCTGGAGACGATGCAGCCGGCTTCGGCGCCGGACCAGACGCCCAGCAGGCCGTATTGCGAATTGCTGTTGTCGTAGGCCGGCGAGCCGGCGTCAAAGCCCGAGGCCGCGCCGCTTCGCCCGCCCCGCGATTCGCGCGGGGGACTGGAAATCCCGGATTCCTCAAGCCGCCTCGGCTTGCCGTAGGTGAACGACCCGTCGGTCGATGCGCTGACGAGATAATCGACGTCGGCCTGCAAGGCGGCGTGATCTTCCGGCCGGTTGAGCAGTGCCAGCGCCGTCGCCCGCAGGCCGCGCGTGTAGGTCGAGAGCCGGCCCTGCAGATCCATGTCCTTCATCTGGGTGATCAGGCGGCTCATCGTGGGGCCCTGCACGTCGAGGCGATCGTCGGAGACGGACTGGCCGGCCTGAAGCAGTGCGTATGTCGCCAGGATTTGCTCGCCGTCGTGGTACTCATCATTGTCATCATGCACCCCCGAGCTGAGCTGGCTGAGCAGAAAGCCGACGGCTTTTTCAATACTCTCGCCGATCCTGGCGTCGGTGATTCCGCTCGCGTCGGCCAGGGGAGCTTCGCGGGCCGGCGCGTGATGGGCGGATTTCACAGGCGGAGCGAACAACTGGATATCGCTCAGAGGAGGTGGCGGCGGCGCGACGGCAGTGCGCGGATGGGACGGCGATGCGCCGGCGATTTCGGACGGCCGCGATGCCGGCGCTGTGGCGGCGGGCGGGCCGGCCGGGCGGACGCCGGCACTGATGCCCTGCTCGACCAGCGCCTCGCGACGGGCGCGGGCGCGCTCGACCTCGGCCAGGAGGCGCGGATCGATCAGCGCGCGCATGCCCACCAGTTGGTCGATATCGTCGTATCGCTCAATGGCCACCTCGGGGTGATTTTGCACGATGGCGGCCTCGGCGGCGGCAATGTCCTGCCGAATCTCCGCTGCGTGCAGCCGCTCCCATTTGACTTCCGAGCCGGGGTTGCTGCGAATCAGAAGCACAACCACCAGCACCATCGCGGCGATGGAAATAGCGGCCAGTGAACAAATCAACAGCCATTTCAGCAACGCCCCGCCGGACGCGGGCAGTGCATCCACACGCGCAGCATCAACATCGGGTTGGGCGCGATCATCCTTCTGGTCAGCGGCAACCGGCGCAACATTTGGAACCGGCTGCGTCGTAACGACATACGGCGGCGGTGCGGTGGGAATGTGAAACGGCGGCGGCGCTGGGACCGGCGGAAGCGCCGGCACAGGCGGCGGCCCGCCCGGTGAAATGCCCGGCGGACGCACCGGCGGCGACGACACAATGAACGGCGACGGACCGGCAAATGCCGGCGGCGAGCTCAGCGGCAAGGTCGGCACTGCCGCCGGCACGGCGATCGGTGGCGGGGCTGGCGGCACAACCGGTGGCGTCGCGGGATCGGCCGGCTTGGCCACCGCACCAGAACGCAGGTTCGCCACTATCGGCACGCGCGATCCGCAGGCCGGGCAGATCGTCCAATCCACCGGCGCTGGACCGGGCGGCAGCGACCAGCGCTTGCCACACGTCGGACAGACGATGTTTTGCCCTCGTTGTGCCGTCATGGATGCAAAACTCCGCCGACATCCAACCCCCGCCCGCAACCTTAGACGATACCAATAAGGCGGGCCGTTGACGAGATTCTAGGGCTGCAAAGGGCAGGTTCCTGGCAGAAAAAGCCGGCGGGTGCAACCCCAATAATGGCGCTCGGAGCAGCGAGACCCGCGACTTTTGCGGCTTCGCCACCAGTTCGGGCCGTCCGCTATGCAGGCCGGCCTACCGCATGATCGATTCCGTGCCCGCCAAATCCACGACCGCCCCGGGAGCAAACGAGTCGTCGCCGTTGATGTGAAAATCCAGTTCGACCGTCTTGAACAGCGTCACCGCCTTGCCGTCGGCGCCCTTTACCTGGGCCGTTTCGCCGTAGATGCCCGACACAAAGATCGTGAACGTGCCCATATGCACGGCCGGTTCCGGCCAGATCGCCACGCCGTCGCGGCTTTCGTCGGCACCCAGCTTGATCTGCCCATACATGTGGTTGGCGTTCTCCAGAAACCGATCGCCCTCGCGGGCCTTGATGGCGTCGAACACGGCCGGGAGGATGTTGTCGTCGCTGCGGGTGACGTTGCCGTCGTCGGTGAGCATTTCGAACACCGGATAGAAATCCCGTTCCTTATCCTTGGTCAGCTCGTTGGTGATGGGATTGGTCAGGGAGTAAGTCATGTACCAGAATGCCTTGGGCACATCCGATCCCGGCACGCGAACGACCACCCGCGTCGGCGTCCCGTGCGTGAACTTCAGCTCCCACGCCACCGGATAAGGACTGGGCTTGGGATATTCACCCCGTGCCGCCGCGGTTATCGCCAGCACGAACATCACCAACGCCGTCGCCATCCGTCTGAACATCGTCGTTTACTCCAGATTCACGCCGGCCCGGTTCCCCCGCGGGCCGTAATCGTCTATTCTTACGGTGCGTGCCAAACCTGTCAAATCAATCGCCCGATCGCATACCCCCGAGTGTGCCCGAAATTCTGGGCAAGAGTAACTCGATGCGGAGCAATCTCTTACCCCCTCCCCTTGTACTCAGGGGGAGGGGAGGGATGGGGGCCGGCCGCTGCGGCGCTGCTCAGGGACTTAGCCTTCCAGATCCGGTGGCGAAGAACCCTCACCCCAACCCTCTCCCTAAGCACAGGGCGAGGGGGAAAGAGAGGGCCGCCGATTGAGTCACACACACGGCCCGGCTGGCCCGCCGCCGGAGGTTACGGTCCGGCCGGCACGCACATCGGAAATCGACGCGTGCATTCCCTATCTCATCAGCGGCAACAACCGCCCGGCGCCCGATGACATGGTCCGCCTGGTCCGCCAGTTCCGCCAGTTCGTCACGCTTCGATCGCTTCGCCTCGATCGCATGCTCGTCGCGCAGGTTGGAAATCGGCTCGTCTGGTACATCCTGCCCATCCCCAGCCCCGGCCGCACCACCATGTTCATGCTCCCCGGCGCCGGGCCGCCGTCGGAATCGTCACCGGCCGCCGATCTCCTGCTGGATGCCGCATTTGCCGATGCCCGCGCCGAAGGCATCCATCTCGCCCAGGTTCTGCTCGATCCGTCCGATATTCCCAACCGCGAACTGTTGAAGCGCAACGGCTTCATCAGTCTGGCCGAGTTGATCTATCTCCAGATCATCCCCCATCGTCCCGTCGCGATGCCGGCCATTCCCGACAATTTCGCGCTGCAACGATATTCCCAGTCGACGCACGCGCTCTTCGCGGCGGCCATTCTCGAATCGTATCGCGACAGCCTCGATTGCCCCGGCCTGGCCGGGATGCGCGAGATCGAGGACATCATTCTCGGCCATAAAGCCGCCGGTGACTTCGATCCCGACACGTGGTTTGTCCTGACGGAGAACACGATCCCCGCCGGTGTGCTGCTGCTCTCGACGGTCACCGGCCACGACACGACCGAACTGGTCTACATCGGCCTTGCCCCCACCGCCCGCGGCCGCGGCCTGGGCCATTTCCTTCTCGAACTTGCCATGCACGCGACGCAGGCCGCCAAGAATCGCCGCCTGACACTGGCCGTCGATTCCAGAAACACTCCCGCCTTGAAGCTCTACTACACGCACGGCCTGCAACGAATCGCCGCAAAGCTGGCGTATGTGAAAGACCTGAGATCCCGTTGAGGATGGAATCCGATTTGAGCCGTGCGTCCCACCAGAGTAGAATCGGCTTCACCGGGGCGTAGCTCAGCTTGGCTAGAGCGCTTGGTTTGGGACCAAGAGGCCGGAGGTTCAAATCCTCTCGCCCCGATTTTTCGCCGAATAGAGCAGTGGAACAGGTGAACAGTTGAACGGGAGGAAACGCCGACGCTTTACTGCGGCCGACTGCACTGCTGATAGGCGTATTTGATATGCCGAGCAATCGGTACAATGACGCCCATGAACATCCCGAAATATTGGGCGAGGAGCGCACCGTTGCCGAGGGGGGCAGGTAAGGCGCCGTTCATTGTTTCGTGTTGGCATTGGTCGAACGAAAGCGCCCAGGCGGCCCAGCGTCTGGCGGATGAGCGGGCTATTGAATTGACGCGGAAGTTTCAGGCGGGAATGCCGCTGAACCACTATGGCTACAGCGACCGGCCGCTGCGCGAGGAGATCGTGCAGAGCCTCCCCGGCCCATCGGGCGAGATGGCGGCCGTCATCACCCGCAATCTTTATGGGGCGCTGGTCCTGAACACTTCGCGCGCCATGTTCATCGATGTCGATTTTCCGCAGCGGCACAAGCCGGACGCGGCGGAAGAGGTCGCGCTCAAGAAGGTCCACGAATGGTCGGCGGCGCGATCCGGCATCGGCCTGCGCGTCTATCGCACCTGCGCGGGATTGCGATGCCTGGTCACCAATAAGACCTGCGATCCAACCAGCCCCGAATCCATTGAGCTGCTTGGCAGCATTGGCAGCGATCCGCTGTATGTGCGGTTATGCAAAGCCCAGGCATGCTTTCGCGCCCGGCTCACGCCCAAGCCGTGGCGGTTGTCAGCGGAAGAAGCGCCGCCGCAATCCGCATGGGCCAAACTCCTGCGAATCGGGCGAAGCAAAAACCGGCCGATCGAGAAGGCGCCGCCCGGATTCCCGTGGCTCGATCCCGGTCAGGAGCAACGGTTCCGGGACTGGCAATTGCGGTATGAAATGATGATACAGAAATTCTCCGTCTGCCGATTCATCTCCCACCTGGGCACGACGATGGTGCTGCCGGAGATTCAACAGATCATCGCGCTGCACGACCAGCGCTGCGGCGTCGCGGCGAATCAGACACTCGCGTGAAAGACGGAGAGGCGAAAGGGCATGGGCGATCACCCGCCGCCGACAAAGGTGACGAGCTCGACGGTGTCTCCTTCAGACAGGGGCGTATCGTAGCGCTCGGTCTTCAGCAAACGGCGGTTGTGTTCGACGGCGACCTTGTCGGGCGTGAGATTGAACAATTGGATGAGTGCCGACACAGTCGTGCCATCGGGCAGTTCGCGGGGTTGGCCGTTGACGGTGATGTGCATTAGAACAGCTTCAGTGCCGGACCGAGGTCGCTGGTTCCCATGAGGAATGCATCGACGGCGCGGGCGGCCTGACGGCCTTCGCTGATGGCCCAGACGACCAGCGACTGCCCCCGCCGCATGTCGCCGGCGGCGAAGACGCCTTCGACGCTGGTCATGTAGTTATCATCGACCTTGACGTTGCCTCTGGCGTCCTTGGCCAGGCCGAGCTGATCGATCGGGCCATTGTGTTCGGGGCTGACAAAACCCAGGGCCAGCAGGCAGAGATCGCAGTCGATGGTGAATTCGGAGCCGGGAATTTCCTTCATGACCGGCCGGCCGTTGTCGCGGGTCCAATCGAGGCGGACGCCGTTGAGTTTGGTGACGTGGCCGTTTTCGCCGCTGAAGCTCTTGGTGTTGATGGAGAAGTCGCGGATTTCGTGGCCGGCGATGGCGTTGGATTCCTCGTGGGCGCTGCTGGATCGGAAGATAACCGGCCAATAAGGCCAGGGGGCGACATCGGCGGTGCGCGTTTCCGGCGGCCGGGGCAGAAGCTCGAACTGACGGACGGTTTTGCAGCCCTGGCGCTGGGCGGTGCCGAGGCAGTCAGCGCCGGTGTCGCCGCCGCCGAGGATGACCACGTGCTTGTCGCGGGCGGAAATAACCGACGGCCCGGTGAGCTTGTCGCCAAGGTTCAGGCGGTTTTGTTGGGGGAGATAATCCATGGCGAAATGGATGCCTGCCAGATCGCGGCCGGGGACGGCCAGATCGCGCGGCTTGGTGGCGCCGCCGCACAGGACAATGGCGTCAAAATCGCGGCGCAGGTCGTCGATCTTGACGTTGAAGCCGACGTTGGCGCCGGTGATGAAGGTGATGCCTTCATCCTGCATGAGCTTAATGCGGCGCATGACGACGGATTTTTCGAGTTTGAAGTTGGGGATGCCGTACATGAGCAATCCGCCGGGGCGGTCGGCGCGCTCATAGACTGTGACAAGATGCCCGGCGCGATTGAGCTGAGCGGCGGCGGCCAGGCCGGCCGGTCCGGAACCGACGACGGCCACCTTTCGGCCGGTGCGTCGCGGCGGCGGCTGGGGACTGAGCCAACCTTCCTTGAAGGCCTGATCGATGATGTTCTGCTCGATGAGCTTGATGGTGACGGGTTTTTCGTTGATGCCCAGGACGCAGGCTTCCTCGCAGGGCGCGGGGCAGACCCGGCCGGTGAATTCCGGGAAGTTGTTGGTCTTGGCCAGCATGTCGAAGGCATCGTGGCCGCGTTTGCGGTAGATGCGGTCGTTCCATTCCGGGATGATGTTTCCCAGCGGGCAGCCGCTGTGGCAGAAGGGGATTCCGCAATCCATGCAGCGGGCGCCCTGCTTCTGAAGGTGATCGCCGGGGAAATCGAGATAGATTTCGTTCCAGTCGAGGATGCGCAATTCCACCGGACGCCGCTTTGGCGTCTCGCGGGGGATTTCCTTGAAACCGGTCGGTTTGCCCATGGTGAAATCAGCGGCCTTTCGCGAAGAAATTGAACATGGGATCGCTCGCTATCGGACAGTCTGTCGCTGGGAAAGCATCCGAGCCTGTTCCTCGATCTGCTTCTGGTTTTCCATGACCCGGCGGTAATCGGTCGGCATCACTTTGACAAACCAGCGGAGTTCCGTCTCAAGATCGTCCAGGATCGACTTGGCGACGGTGCTTCCGGTATAGCGGAAGTGGCTTTCCAGAAGCCGGGTGATGGTGCGCTTGTCGTCAGCCTTATCAGCCTTCTCCAACTCAACCATGTCGGGATTGCACCGGAGCGAGAAGAGTTTCCGCCCGTCATCGGGATTGCGGCGGTCGGGATGGAGCTTAGGAGTAATGTACACGTAAGCGATTCCACCGCTCATGCCGGCGGCGAAATTCCGGCCGGTGGGCCCGAGCACCACGACGCGCCCGCCGGTCATGTATTCGCAGGCGTGGTCGCCGACGCCTTCGACGACGGCGCTGGCGCCGCTGTTGCGGACGCAGAACCGCTCGCCGACCACGCCGCGGAGATAGACCTCGCCGGCGATGGCGCCGTAGGCGATCACGTTACCGGCGATGATGTTCTCCTCCGGCCGGAACGTCGCGGTCGCCGGCGGATAGACGATGATGCGACCGCCGGACAATCCCTTGCCCAGGTAGTCGTTGGCATCGCCTTCCAGTTCAAGCGTGACGCCTTTGGCCAGGAAACATCCGAAGCTCTGACCGGCCGATCCGGTGAATTTGAAATGGATCGAGTCGTCGGCCAGCCCGGCGTGCCCGTAACGGCTGGCGATGCGATGGGAGAGCATCGTGCCGACGGTCCGGTTGGTGTTCTGGATCGGCATCTCTTCGCGGACGGTGTGGCCGGATTCAATCGCCGGCCGGGCCAGCTCGATGAGCTTGTTGTCCAGCGCGGCGGCCAGGCCGTGATCCTGCGCCTGCGTATGGCGAATGGCGACGCTGGCGGGAACCTCGGGGCGATAGAGCAAGACGGACAGATCCAGGCAACTGGCTTTCCAGTGACTGGACACATCGGCCAGTTCGAGCATCTGCGTCTGGCCGACCATGTCGGCGAAGGTGCGGAAGCCCATGTCGGCCATATAGCGGCGGACTTCCTCGGCAACAAAGAACATGAAATTGATGACATGTTCGGGCGTGCCGGTGAATTTCTTGCGCAGTTCGGGATCCTGCGTGGCGATGCCGACCGGGCAGGTGTTGAGATGGCACACGCGCATCATGATGCAGCCGGAGGCGATCAGCGGGCCGGTGCTGAACCCGAATTCCTCGGCGCCAAGCAGTGCGGCGATGACGACGTCGCGGCCGGTCTTGAGCTGGCCGTCGGTCTGGAGAATGATCCGGCCGCGGAGATCGTTGGCGATAAGGGTTTGCTGGGTTTCGGCCAGACCCAGTTCCCAGGGGAGACCGGCGTATTTGATGCTGGTGAGCGGGCTGTTGCCCGTGCCGCCGGAATCGCCGGAGATGAGAATGTGATCGGCCTTGGCCTTGGCAACGCCGGCGGCGACGGTTCCGACGCCGACTTCGCTGACCAGTTTGACGCTGATGCGCGCCGATGGATTGGAATTCTTCAGATCGTGGATGAGCTGGGCCAGATCCTCGATGGAATAGATATCGTGATGCGGCGGCGGCGAGATCAGTCCGACGCCCGGAGTGCTGTGGCGAATCTTGCCGATGTAGGCATCGACCTTGGTTCCGGCCAGAGCGCCGCCCTCGCCGGGCTTGGCGCCCTGGGCCATCTTGATCTGGATTTCATCGGCATTGGCGAGATATTCGGCCGTGACGCCGAACCGCGCGCTGGCAACCTGCTTGATGGCGGATCGTCGCCAATCACCGTTGGAGTCGCGTTTGAAGCGTTCGGGGTCTTCGCCGCCTTCGCCGGTGTTGCTCTTGCCGCCGATGCGGTTCATGGCAATGGCGAGACTTTCGTGGGCTTCCTTGGAGATGCTGCCGAAGCTCATTGCGCCGGTGACGAAACGCTTGACGATTTCGCTGGCCGGCTCGACCTGATCCAGGGGAATCGGACTGACTTTCTTGATATTCAGCAACCCGCGCAGGGTGCAGCGATGTCGCGATTCGTCATTGGCCAGGGCCGAATATTCCTGAAACGCCTTGAACCCGTCGATGGGCCGCTCGACGCCGATGCGAACGGCGTTCTGTATCCTGGCCACGGTGTCGGGATTCCACATGTGATAATCGCCGTCACGCCGCCATTGGTACATGCCGCCGTTATCGAGCACCTCGCCGTCCACCGGAATGGGCGGATATCCGCGGCGATGTCGTAGCAGGCATTCGCGGGCGATGATGTCCAGGCCGATCCCCTTGATCCGGCTGGCGGTGTTGGTGAAGTATTTGTCGATCACTTCATCGGCCAGGCCGATCGCCTCGAAGATTTGGGCGCCGCGATAGCTCTGCACCGTTGAGATGCCCATCTTGCTGGCGACCTTAAGGATGCCCTTGTTGGCGGCCTTGATGTAGTTCTTCTTGGCCGTCTCATACGAAAGATCGGGCGGCAGCACGCCGGAATGATGCAGGTCGTGCAGAGTCTCGAAGACCAGATACGGATTGACCGCGCCGGCCCCATAGCCGATGAGCAGGCAGAAGTGGTGCGATTCGCGGGCCTCGCCGGTTTCGATGACCAGGCCGCATTGCGTTCGCGTGCCCTCGCGGATCAGGTGGTGATGCACCGCCGCCGTCGCCAGCAGGCTGGGAATCGGCGCCGTCTGCGCATCCACGCCACGATCCGACAACACCACGATCGACGCCCCGTCGCGCACGGCCTTGGCCGCCGCGGCACACAACTCGTCCACCGCCTTGGCCAGACCGGCCTCGCCCTCCTGCACCTTGAACAGCATCGGCAGCGTCACCGCTCGCAAGTCCCCCACCGCCACCTGCCGAAGCTTCTCCAAATCCGCATTCGACAGGATCGGCTGCTTCAGCTTGATCAGATGCGCGTGCTTGGGCGTCTCGTCCAGGAGATTTCCCTCTCGGCCGAGATACGTGTACAGACTTGTGACCGTCTCCTCGCGAATGGCATCCAGCGGCGGATTGGTCACCTGCGCAAACAACTGCCGGAAATAGCCATAGAGAAGCTGCGGCCGATCGTTCAGACACGCCAGCGGCGTGTCGGTGCCCATCGATCCGGTGGCTTCCTGCCCGGTCGTCGCCATCGGCAGCACCACCAGCTTGATCTCCTCGACCGTATACCCAAACGCATGCTGTCGCGTCAGCAGTGTCTTTTCATCCGGCTGATGCAACTGCCCGCCCGCCGGCAGCGTGTCCAGCTCGATCATGTTCTCATCGAGCCAGCGCCGCCACGGCCGCTTATCGACCAGCTCCTGCTTGATTTCCGCATCGTCGATGATGCGGCCTTCCTTGAGATCGACCAGGAAAATCTTGCCCGGCTGAAGCCGCCACTTGCGAACGATGTTGGCCGGATCGATCGGCAGAACCCCCACTTCGCTGGCCATGACAACCAGATCGTCCTTGGTGACGTAATACCGGCTGGGTCGCAGGCCGTTGCGATCGAGCACCGCTCCGATCTGATTGCCGTTGGTAAACACGATGCTCGCCGGGCCATCCCACGGTTCCATCAGGCAGGCGTGGTATTCATAAAACGCCCGCAAGTCCGGGTCCATCTGCGGATTGTTCTGCCAGGCTTCGGGGATGAGCATGAGCACCGAATGCGCCAGCGACCGGCCGTTGATCGTGAGGAATTGCAGGGCGTTGTCGAACGTGGCGCTATCGCTGCCGGATTCGGTGACGATGGGGAACAGCTTGGGCAATTCGCTGCCGAAGACCTCGGATCGCAGCGAACCCGCGCGGGCGCGCATCCAGTTGCGGTTGCCGCGCAAAGTGTTGATCTCGCCGTTGTGCGCCACGTAGCGATACGGATGCGCCCGATCCCACGACGGTGTGGTGTTGGTTGAGAACCGCGAATGCACCACCGCCATGCAGCTTTCAAAATCCGGCTCCGACAGGTCGGGGAAATAATTGCGAACCTGCTCGGCCATGAGCATGCCCTTGTAGATCAGCCGATTGGCCGAAAGGGCGCAGATGTAAAATATCTTCCGGGCGGCCGGCGGGAGGTTGCCGAATTCGATGGCGTTCTCGACGCGCTGGCGGACCAGATACAGCCGGCGGTCAAAGTCCTGGCGGTTGTAGAATGTCTCGCCGGGGCTGACGAAGACCTGTCGGATTCGCGGTTCGATCTTTCGGGGCGTCGGGCCGACGTGCCGGTTATCGACGGGCACATCGCGCCAGCCGAGCGTCACCATGCCATAATCGCGGGCGGTCTTCTCGAAGATGCGCTGGCATTCCTGCCGGGCCGCCCCTTCCTGAGGCAGAAACACGCTCGCCGCCGCATATTGCCCCAGCGGCGGGAGATTGATCCCAAGCTGCGAACAGCGTTTGCGCAGGAACGCATCGGGCATGCGGACGAGGATGCCCGCGCCATCGCCGGAATCCGGCTCGCACCCGCACGCGCCGCGGTGGCCCATGTTTTCCAGCATCTCCAGTGCCTGCAAGACGATACGATTCGACGCCTGCCCCTTGAAATGGCACAAAAAACCCACCCCGCACGCATCGTATTCACGATCCGGGTCGTACAAACCCCCCGCAGGCGTTGGATATTCCATCTGGCTCATCGGAAAAAGGTCCGGCGGACATGCGCAATGCTTCCGCAACAGAGGCTCTCGTTACAGGCTTTCTATATAGCCGTTTTGATTAAGAATCTCAAATCCCGCGTCGAAAACCCGACGCCGCTCAGCGTCCCGATTCAAAAGGAACAGGTGAACAGAAGAATACAGCGAAGACGACGCGGATTGCGCGAAAAACACTTCTCTCCAACTCAAACGCATCACCTGCTCGCCTGTTCTCCTGCTCTACTGCTCTGGTCGTGTCCGGATTCAGGACACGACCCACCGTCCGGTCTCCCGGACACGATGGCATTTCAAATTGACGCCCGGCCGTCGGACCCGTTTCACCAAAGGCCCCGGCCCATCTGGGAAGGTTGGCTCGCCCATAGGATAGAAAGTCGTGCCCAAACAATCAAACGTTTTTATCGCAATGGAACCTGGCAGATCGCCTGATTTTCGTGCAGAAGCCCAGTTGTTCTCTCACCTGCTCACCTGATCTACTGCTCTTTTCGGGAGCATCGGGGTGTGGGTTCCTACTCCTCTACTCTACTGTTCTACTGCTCCACTGCTCCACTGCTCTATTCTCCCAGCACCGACCCCGCCGATTCCAGCCAATCGCCCGCAATCCGCGTATCCGAGAAGAGCGACCCGACCAACCCGCCCGCCGCCGGAGGCCTCACGGCCGCATGCGCCAAAGCCGCCGGAGTCACAGCCCCCGCCGATGCCTGCACCGCCGCCACACTCGCGCCATCGCCGCTGGCGTTCAGGTTGGCACCCAGATCGTTGATAATGCCGTTGATGTCGTTGATATTCACGCTCCCCTGATTGAGGATATCCCCGCCGGAATATCCCACCGCCTGGCCAAGGTCGTTGATGGCCCGCGTGATGTCCGTAATATCGACGACGCCGTCCAGGTTCGCGTCGCCGGTCGGCACATATTTCACTTCCACATCCCCGGCCGGAACGGTCAGCGGGATGTGGATCGAGTCCCCGTAACCGACAGCCCGGCTGGCAATAGCGTGAAGACCGCTCACCAGCGAGCTCATGATGCCGCCGTTCTGCACCCACGCCGCAACCTGTGACAAAGGCACATTGGTCTCATTTGCCAACAGCGTGTTATTGCCAATATCCAACGTCCCAGCCACAGAGAGGTCATTGACGGTAAAAACTGTCTGATCCGCCTGCGAATCCGACTGCCCCAGCGCCAAACTCGCCCCGGCCGCAATCGAGACCGTGCCCAGCGAGTAGTTCGCCGTCCCCGCCCCCAGCGTGCCGGCCGGAATTGTGAATGCCCCGCCATCAATGGCTACCGCGTCGTTATTGCCCGAAGGATCGCCGATGATTTCCAACGTATTCTGCCCCGCCCCGCCGGTCAGTGAGATCCCACCGGCCGGCAGGGGATCGCCGTTGGAATAGTCGAAAACGAAGATATCGCCGCCAGGAGGTCCGGCGTAGGTCACGCCGCAATAGTCGCCGCACGGACAGCATTGGTTGGGCGTGCCAGTTCCGTTCGCATTGGTCCAGACATCCATGTTCTGTCCAGCGGCGTCGAGCTTGATGTATGCGGCGCCGGCAGAAAGCGACAGCACCGCCTGGCCGACGTTCTGTATCAGAGTCGGGCTGGTGCTGGCAGCGAAATAGTTATCGCCGCTGTAGACGGCCACGACCGAATGCGTACCGGCGTTCAGCGTCGAGGTAGTGTAGCTGGCCGTATTGCCGGTAAGGGCCATAGGGCTGCCCGCATTGCTGCCGTCAATCTGGAACTGCACGGTTCCGGTTTCGCCGCTTGCGCCGATGGGAGTCACGTTTGCGGTGAATGTGACCGGCTGGCCGTAGGCCGTCGACGTGTTATTGGATGTGACGGCAGTCGCTGTTGCCTTCAGCTCGGGCACCTCGAAGACTGTGCCGAGCCTGTTAGTGCCGTCGGATCCGGCAGTGCCGAAGAAATCGCCCGAGGAATCCATGGCAACGATGCCGTCTGGACCCTCTCCGCTGGCTGCGTCCAGAGACGCCAGCGTGACCACGGTTCCGCTTCTGCTGGGTATCTCAAAGACGGTTCCGCCGTCGGCCTCTCCACCTCCTCCGCTATCTCCGAAAAGGTCGCCGGAGGAGTCGAGAACCAAGCCCCACCTAGGCCTGAATCAAGCGTGATTTTCGCATAATTCAGTTGAATCGGCGCAGAAAAAACTCGAAACGGCCGGATTTTGTGGTATCAGAGTGTTATTCCGACCCTCTGGTCCATCCACGCAAGGA
>Ga0181520_10002538_pt1 | contig 33647 bp, 30 predicted proteins | sample PEATcosm2014_Bin_29_FD_132451 | JGI IMG/M metagenome (GOLD analysis project Ga0181520, IMG submission 132451) | Peatland microbial communities from MTU Mesocosm Facility, Houghton, MI, USA - PEATcosm2014_Bin02_30_metaG | ecosystem: Environmental > Terrestrial > Soil > Wetlands > Peat | place...
ACCAGCCGGTCTCGCTCGGCCTGGTTCATCAGTAGTTGTCCTTGGTCCACCCTCCAGGCTGGACCCTGTCAATAGGACATTTCTACTTTGCCCAAATAGGACATTATCATTTTGCCGCGACACCGTTACCCTTCCGATTGCAATCCGCCTGCCGACTCTGCTACCATCTAGTTGGCACAGAGTGGAACCCTCCCCTTGAAGCGCCCCAATCCAACCGACGGAGTTAGAATATCAACTGAATGAGCTTCACCGTATTTCTTGGCAATCTTCCCACCTGGGTCACCGCCGACGACATCAAACAGTGGCTGGCCGCCGAGGATCTCGTATCCGACGGCGTAAAGGTGATCCGCAACCACGAAACGCAGGAATCCAAGGGATTCGCTTTTGTCGAAGCGCCCACGGCCGATGAGATGCAATCTATCATCCGCCGCTTCGACCGCGCCCCGCTCGAAGACCGGCTTTTGCGCGCCAACCCTGCACAGCCTCCCAAAGGGAAAGATCTTCGCGGACCGGCGCCCATGGCCTCAGCACCCGCGGGCGCTGTCGGCCCTGCCGGCGCTGCCGGCGCCAGGACCCTAACTCCCAGGCCGGATCGCAAACGGCGCAGCGGCAAACCGCGGGATCAGTCGCCCCGTAGTGCTTTTGCCAACGAATTGGCCAAGGTCCTGTAACCAGCCTCGCCCGGTTGTGCGCAAGCTGGCCCCTGGTTTCCAAACCAGTTACACACCTGTGAAGCGAAATCACATCCGCCTCTCCTGTATCCCCCCTCTATTGAGCTAGTTAGACATGGCGCCCGGCGTGCAGTGCGACCGCCCATGAGATACTCCTGGCTTGGTTGCCTCGTCTGTGGCAGCTTGCTATTCGCCGGCGCACCCGACCCGGATTCGAACGTCAATACCCGCTATAAAGTCGAGACCGTGATCGTTGCCGGCAACGGATGGTCCACCGATTTCGCGTCGGGCCAGGATAGCAAAATCAGCCCCGGCCTCGCCAGGCGGATCACTTCCCTCATCGGGGATCAGCTCAATCCGGCGGCCCTTGACGACGTCGCCAAGCGTCTCGGCAAAGAGTTGAACGCCAGTGTCTCCCGTCGCGTGCTCCGCGGCGCGGCCCCATCCGAAGTCAAGGTCGTATTTCAGGTCGGCCGGCCCGCCGAGCGGTTCGGCGCCACCGTTTCCAAGTTCATCTACGATTCCAGACAGGGCTGGACTGGCGCCGTCGAGGGCGCCGTCAACGTCAAGCAGAATACCTTCGCTTTCGGCGTCGTCAGCGATAACGATGATCTGCCCGAGCGCTACGCCGGAATCGCCGCCCGCTATGAAAACAATCGCCTGGACTCCGACAAGGTGCACTTCCAATTCGAGTTCGATAGCTACCACGAGCAGTGGAATACCAACACTCTCGACCAACTCCCGCCGGCGTCCGCAGAATCCGCCTTCCTCGATGAGACTTCCGACGCCTACCGGACTCGCCAGAACTTCGAGCCCACCGTCACGTTTCTCATCGCCGCGCCCCTTACGCTCATGGTGGGCGCCAGTTTCGAACGTCTGCAGGACCAGTTTCCGTCCGACCATTTTGACTCGGCCAATGCCGTCGTTTCCACTCTGCGCTACCAGCGCCAATTGGAGGACTCGGATACCGGACAAGACATCGAAGCAAGCTATAGCCTGCGCGCCGCCACCAAGGTCCTCGACAGCGATTTTATCTACGCCCGCCATCGCTGGGACCTCCGCTACAGGCTTACCCACGGCCGGAACAGGCTCACGGACGACGTATCGGCCGGCTTCATCGAGGGAAGGGCTCCGCTCTTCGACCGATATGTCCTCGGAAATACGAGTACACTAAGAGGTTGGGACAAGTCCGACCTCGACCCCTTGGGTGGAAACCGGATGGTCCACAATTCCGTCGATTATCGTTACAGGGTCTTTGAAGCCTTCTATGACGCTGGAGCGATTTGGGACGGTGGCGAATCCGTTGTTTTCAGGCACGGGGTTGGCGTCGGCCTCCGCGAAGGAGCCTTCGCGATGGCGGTGGCATTCCCGATTCGAGGTGGCCGGGCCGACCCGATTTTCATGATGGGCATGAATTATTGATGGATCCCGCGCGGGACAGGAGTATCAGCCGCAGACGCTGGCTGTTGGCCGGCATGGCTATGCCCTTCTCCCTCGCAAGCGCCCAAAGCGCTCTCTCAGTTTTTTACGACGGCCAAAACCTCCGCCCCGTCGCTCCCAACCTGCATTTCCTGGCCGGCAAAGCGCTCGAGCGGCTGAAGAGCGCCGACACCGTGGTGTTCGTTGCCAAACTCCAACTCTATGCCATCGACAACAGCCTGCCGCTCGGTTTAAAGTTGGGGAAGTTCGTGGTGAGCTACGATATTTTGGAGGAGAAGTTCAAAGCCGTCATTACCGAGTCCGCCGAGCGCTCCCGGTCGGGTATGACCGCTTCCCAAGCCGAGGCGTGGTGCCTGGATACGCTTGCCATCAGCGCCGCCGGATTGTCCCCGGACCGGCCGTTTTTCTTGCGTTTGGAGATGCGCGCGGCCGGCCCGCAAGAGCAGTTCTCCAACGTCATGGCGGACCCCGTTCGGGCTGTCATTGAGTTATTGGGCCGCAAGGCCGGGCCAGGCGAGCAGCATTGGGGGCCTCTTGACAGTCGCCCGCTCCGCCTCTCCGACCTGGTCCGCATGACCGTCCCGGGGGCGCGAACCGGGTGAACCGGCTTCGTAACAGGCTGATCGCCATCTTCCTGGCTGCCACCCTCGCGCCGCTCGCGGCCACCATTTGGGTCACCACGTTTCTGCTCGACATCAGCCTGGAGTACTCCTCCACCGACCAGTTGAACGCGATCGCCAGTTCCCTCGAAACTACCGAAAAGGAGTTTTACCAGCGCGCTCGCACCGATCTCAAACAGCGCGCCGCCTCCGGCCAGATCGACCCGAAGCATTTCGACCCGGCCGGCCGCGCCAACTGGCCCGACGCCGTGAAGTCCTTCGCCGATGGCGATCAGCCCGAAGAGTTCGTGCGCGCCGGCCAGGAAGGCGACCGCCTGGACTATCTGGTCCGCCGCGGCGCCGACGTCTGGATGTACTCCTCCAGCCTCGGCGGCGTCAAAACCGAGCGCCTGGTGAACCAGATTCGCGCCGCCCGCGCGCTGGTCGACGAGGCGGAAGGTCACGATCTTCGCCGCGGCTTCAAGCTCCTCTACATCGGGCTGGCAGCCTCGTTTTGGCTCGCCGCGCTGGTGCTGCTGATCTATCTGGCCAACCGCATCAGCCGGCCCATTCGCCAGTTGACCGACGGTTTGGGCCAACTGGCTTCCGGCGATCTGGGCGCCCGCGTGGAAGAACCCAGTGACGATGAGATCGGCCGCGCCATCCTGGCTTTCAATCACATGGCGGAAAAGCTTCAGGAGAGCACTGAGCGCCTCGTCTATCTGCGCCAGCTTGCAAGCTGGCAAACCCTGGCGCGGAAAATGGCCCACGAGCTCAAGAACTCCCTCACGCCCATCCGCCTCACCGTGGAAGAAATGTTGGCCCGCTACGACGAAGCCGACCGCGCCTTCATGGAACAAGCCACCCAGATCGTGGTGGATGAGATCGAAACCCTGGGCCGCCGCATCCGCGCGTTCTCCCAGTTCGCCGCCGAACCGCCTGTGCGGCCCGCCGAGGTGGACGTAAATTCGCTCTTGCAGGAGCGCATCGCCTTCCTCAAGACGGCGCACCCCGAGATCGCCTACGACTTTCGCCTCGCCGGCGACGGCCCGTCCGTGATGGCCGACCCGGACCTGGTCAAGGGCATCCTCACCAACCTGCTCGAAAACGCCGCCGAAGCCGCTGGCGAGGGCGGGCGCATTCTGGGCGTGACCGCCGCCGGAAATGGGCGCGTGGTCGTCGAAGTTCACGATTCCGGGCCGGGGTTGAGCGAACAGGCGCGCTCCTCCCTCTTTCAGCCCACCATTTCGTTCAAGAAAAAGGGTATGGGTCTCGGCCTCTCCATCGCGCGCAAAAGCGCCTTGCTTTCGGGCGGGGATCTGGTATTGGTGAAAGGAGAACTGGGCGGCGCGGGATTCCGCTTGCTGCTGCCCGTGGCGAACAATGGCCTCCAAACGAGTTCTGATCGTCGATGACGAAGAGAATATCGGCCGCTCCCTGCGCATGATCCTGGAACGCGAGGGCTACGCCGTCAGCGTCTGCCGTTCGGCGGCCGAATTTCGCAAGCACCCCGACGCCTACCGCGCCGATGCCTACCTCCTCGATTTGAAGCTGCCCGATGGCAATGGAATCGAGCTGCTAAGAGCCATCCGCGCCAACGGTTCCATCTCGCCCGTTACCATGATCTCGGGTCACGGCGCCATCGCCGACGCCGTCGAAGCCACCCGCTCCGGCGCGTTCGACTTTCTCGAAAAGCCGCTTAGCCGCGACCGCGTTCTCCTCGCCATCAAGAACGCTACGGAACAGGGCACTCTCCGCCGTGAGAATGAGAGGCTCCGTGAGATCGTCGGCGGCGCTGGAAAGATGATCGGCGCCAGCCCGGCCTGGCTGCGCGCCGTCGAGCAGGCCACCATGGCCGCGCGCTCCGACGCCCGCGTCCTCCTGATCGGCGAATCCGGAACCGGCAAGGAATTGCTCGCGGCCCACATCCACAATTCCAGCCCCTTCGCTTCCGGCCCGTTCATTAAGGTGAATTGCGCCGCCATTCCCACCGAATTGATCGAAACCGAACTCTTCGGCCATGAGAAGGGATCCTTCACCGGCGCCACCGCCTCGCGCCGCGGCAAGTTCGAGCTCGCCGACGGCGGCACCATTTTTCTCGACGAAGTGGGCGACCTGCACGCCGCGTCCCAAGCCAAGCTCCTGCGCGTCCTGCAAGAGGGCGAGTTCCACCGCGTCGGCGGCGAGCAGATCATCCATGTCAGCGTCCGCGTGGTTTCCGCCACCAACCGCGACCTCGCTTCGCTGGTCTCTCAGGACAAATTTCGCGAGGACCTGTTTTACCGCCTCAGCGTGGTGCCCATCCGCGTCCCCGCCCTGCGCGAGCGCCCGCACGATATCCGTCTGCTGGCCGAGTATTTCCTGGAAGATTTCTGCGCGCGCAACAACTTCAAGCCCAAGATGCTCGATGCCGCAGCCTTCCAGCCCCTGGAGTCCTACGCCTGGCCCGGCAACGCGCGCGAGCTGCGCAACGTCGTCGAGCGCATGGCCATTCTCACCGCCAGCGACCGCATCACGCGCGATTCCATCCCCGTGGAAATCCGCGTGCAGCGCGAAAGCGGCCAGAAGAGCACCATCCAGGAAGCCCGCGAATCGGCCGAGCGCGACCACATCCTCCGCGCCCTTGAGGAAAGCAATTGGAACGTCTCCGGCGCGGCCCGCGCCCTCGGCATGGAGCGCACCAACCTGCACAAGCGCATTCGCGCCTTGGGCGTGAGCCGGGGAAAGTAGCTTCTGTCAGCGCCCGGCGGGGGTGCTGCTGCCGCTGCCACCGCTGCCGCTGCCTCTCCCACCACTGCCGCTGCTGCCACTCCCGCTACTGCCACTCCCACTGCTGCCGCTACCGCTGCCGCTGCTCGCGCCGGCGGCGCTGGTCTTCCCTGTATCGTGAATCGCCCCTCGTATCTTGGACGCCATCTCCGGCGGAACTTGCTCGTAATTGTGCGCGCTTCTCACGTGAGCTGTGGCCTGTTTCATCACATCGTCCGTTGTTTCGCCCCTCGCCTGGAAATCGCAGTTCATGTTGCCCGCATCGCGGCAACTAAATTCCTTGCTCATTGAATTCTCCTGTTGTGGGTTCTTATTACAAACACCACCTGGATCATACCTGATGGACAATTCTGAGCAAAGGGCCCGTTCGTACACTCCACGGGCCGACTTGTACGCTTACTTCTAGTTTTCGGGGTGTAAAGGATGTATGCGAACATTGGGCGCATAACGTGGGCCGGCGCGTCCTTTACCGGCTGACCACGGGGCACGGGGATTGCCGGATGATGGAGTAGGCCAGCATGTCCAAGCGTCCTAGAACGCCGGACTGAGGCTTCCTCCCGATCACCAGCAGATCTGCCTTCAACTCCCCGCTGAGACGGGTGATGACTTTCGACACCTCCCCGACCTCCACCCGCAGGGTCGCCCGGCATCCGGCCGTTTCCTGTAACCGTCCCAATGCGCTCGCTGCCTCGTTGCGCGCCTGTTGATTGCCGCTTCCTGAGACCACATGAACCAGGGTCAGCTCCGCCTGATATTCCTCGGCCAGCCGGCTGGCCCAGTCGAGCACGCAGGTGCTCAATGCCTTCAGATCCACGGCGCACAGAATCCTGCGGCACGCCACCATTTCCAGAGAGGGTGCATTCTCCAGGTGCACCCCGGTCCAGACCGGGCAATCCGCATCGTGCAAAACCTTGGCGCTGGTCGACCCTAAGATCAGGCGCCGGTAAACTCCCATGCCCTTCGTCGGAATCATGATCAGATCGGCCTGCTGGGCGGTCGCGCACTCAATGATTTTTTGCGCCGCCTCCCCGTGCTCAACCATTGTCCTGACATGAAGGTGTTTCAGGCTCTTGTCGAAAAACTTGTCGAAATCCCGTTTCAGGGTCTCGCTCATATCTTCGAGCGTGGCGTTGTACGCAGCCTCCACCACGTGCAACAGGATCAACTCCGCATCGAAGCGCCCGGCCAGCGCCTCCACGTAAGCGGCAGCTCCCCGGCAACGGCTGGAGAAATCGACAGGGAATAGGATCCGCCGAAGCTGAAACATAGCCTCTCCTTCCAGCGTTAATGCTCGTCCGGCGGCGGCAAGGCATCGTCCGGTCCGGCAAACCAGGTATACAGCGCGGGCAGAAGGAAGATGCTCATCACCAGCACCGCCATCAGCCCTCCCACAATCACAATCGCGAATGGGCGCTGCGAATCCGAGCCGATGCCGTGCGAGGTCGCCGCCGGAACCAGCCCCAGCGACGCCACCAGCATCGTCATCAGAATCGGGCGGAACCGCAAGACGGCCCCCTCACGAACCGCGTCCAGGATCGTAAGCCCGCGCGCCCTCAACTGGTTGATATACTCCAGCATGATCACGCCCGTCTGCACGGAGACCCCGAACAGCGCCAGGAATCCAACCCCCGAAGACACACTGAAATTTGTCTTGGTCAGGTAGAGCGCCGCAATCCCTCCAATCGGCGCCATGGCGACGGTAATCAGAATCAGGCTGGCCCATTTCATGGAGTTGAACATGGTGTACAGAATCAGGAAGATCACCAGCAGCGTCAGCGGAATGATCAGCTCCAGCCGCTTCTGGGAGCGCTTCTGCGATTCGTATTCGCCGGCCCACTCCAGACGGTACCCCGGCGGCAGCGCTACGGCTTTCGTGACCTTGGCGATCGCCTCTTCTACCGTGCTGCCCAGGTCTCGCCCGCGCACGCCGTACTTGATGGCCACGTAGCGCTGGTTCCCCTCACGATAAATTTCGGAGGCCCCATCGCGAATCGCCACGTCGCAAAGTTGGCCGAGCGATACGCGTTCGCCGGAAGGCGCCGGCAGCCGGATATCCTCGATCTGCTCGATTGTGGTGCGATACTGCGGTTGATACCGGACCACCAGATCGTAGCGCTCTTCGCCCTTCAGCACCTCGGAGACCGCTTTCCCCCCGGCTGCCGTCTCGATCGCGTCCTGGACGTCCGACACGTTGATGCCGAAACGCGCGGCCTTGTCGCGGTTCACCGTGAGGTTCATGTTCGGCTGCCCAATCACCCTGAAAATGCCGAGATCCTGCACGCCGTGGATCTTGCTCATCACTCCCACAATGGCATCGGCCTTCTCTTCCAGCAGCTTCAAATCGTCCCCGTAGATCTTGACCGCCAGCTCTCCCTTAACGCCGCTGACCGCTTCTTCCATGTTGTCCGCGATCGGTTGCGAAAAGTTCCAGATGACGCCTGGGATCATCTCCGCCTCCCGCCCCAGGGCAGCGATCAATTGCTCCTTGTCCTGATGAAACTCCGGCCGCCATTGCTCCTTGGGCCGCAGGTCGATGAAATATTCCGTGTTGAAGAACCCCGTGTAGTCCGTGCCGTCGTCCGGCCGCCCCACCTGGCTCACCACTTGGTTCACCTCGGGGAACTTGGCGAATATAACGCGCGCTTCGTTCATGATGAGCGTGCCCTCGGTTGGTCCCGTGCTCGTCGCAAGCGTTCCGCGCGCCCAGATCGCGCCTTCGTCCAGGTGCGGCAGAAACTCGGAGCCGATCGTCCGCGCCAGCAGAATCGCGCCGGCCAGAATCAGCACCGACGCCGTTACCGTCACCCACCGGAACCGGACAGCCGCGCCCAATGCCTTGCCATAAGCCCGCGTCAGCAGCAGCATCAGCGGATTGCGCCATTCCTTCGTACCTCTGGGGAACACAATGCTGGCCAGCACCGGCCCGAGAAACATCGAGAACAGTAGCGATCCCAACAAAGCGAAGGCCACCGTCCAGGCCATTGGCCGGAACAGACGCCCTTCCACGCGCTGCAGCGTGAAGATGGGTACGTAGGCCGTGATAATAATCAGGATCGAGTAGAACACCGGCCGCTGCACCTCGTGCGCCGCTCTCTTGATCTTCTGCGCCACGGTATCGCCGGCATGCGCCCCGGCGTGCGAAAGCAGCCGCACGATGTTCTCCACCATCACGATCGCGCCTTCCACAATCATTCCGAAATCGAGCGCGCCCAGCGAAAGCAGGTTAGCCGGAATGTGCCGCAAATCCAGGCAAAGCGCGGCGAACAACAGCGAGAACGGAATGGTGAACGTGACAATCAGCGCGCCGCGTATGTTCCCGAGGAAGATGAACAGAATCACCGAAACCAGAATGATCCCCTCGGTCAGGTTGTGCAGCACCGTATGCGTGGTCAGATGCACCAGGTCGCTCCGGTCCAGGTGGGGAACAATTGTCACCCCCGGCGGCAGAAAGTGATGGTTGAGGAAATCCACCTTCTCGTGCAAGTTAGTCAGCACGTTGTCCGCATCCGCCCCTTTGCGCAGCAGCACGATGCCGGAAACCACATCCCCATCGTCCACAACCTTGCCGGGGTCGAAGTGGATCGCCTTGCCCAGTTGGCCCAGCCGGATCTTAGGCCCTTGCCGCACTTCGCCGATATCGCGCACGCGAACTGGAATCCCGTTCTGCGTCTTTAGTTCGATCGCCGCGATGTCGTCCGTGGTCTGAACCAGTCCCACCGCTCTCACGTTGATGGCTTGTTCCCCACGCTCGATAAAGCTGCCGCCCGCGTTCACGTTGTTACTGGTTAGCGCCGCCTCCACCTGTCCGATGCTCAGCCCATAGGAAATCAGCTTGTTCGGATCCACCTGCACCTGGTACTCGCGCGTCGCTCCGCCGAAGGTCGACACGTCCACCACGTCCGGGACCGATTTCAACTGTTTCTCGATCACCCAGTCTTCGAGCGACTTCAGCGCCATTACGTCGTAATCCGGGTTCGTGCTCTTCAGCGTATAAAAGTAGATCTGCCCCACCGGACTGTAGTCCGCGCCCAGCGTGGGCTGCAAGCCTTCTGGAAGAGTGACTTGCGAAAGCTTTTCCAGTACTTTCTGCCGGTTCAGATCGTTGCTCGATCCATCGTCGAACGTCAGGTTGATCGTGGAAAGGCCCGCCAGAGACCAGGAGCGCAGCGACATCAGTTGCGGCAGCCCGTTCATCTGCACTTCGATGGGAATGGTGACCTGTTGCTCCACCTCCTCGGCCGCCCGCCCTGGCCATTGCGTGATCACCTGCACGTAGTTGTTGGCTACGTCCGGATACGCTTCCACCGGCAGTTGCTTGAAGGCGATCGCCCCCCAAACCAGTAGAAGAATCCCTGCGCATAGCACCAGGAATCGGTTCTGTAGGGCAAACGCAACCGACTTCTGGATCACTGTTCGCTGCTCTTCTGAACGTCGCGGTCGAACAACAACGCGTCGGCCACCACTTGGTCTCCCGGCCGCAGCCCGCCAAGCACCTGCTCCGTTTTATCCGCATCCACCGGGCCGGCCTGCACTTCCGTTCTGCGGAATTGCCGCCCGTCGAGCTTCACGAAGACCCAGTCGCGGTCCTGTAGACGGAGCACCGCGCTGGAGGGAACCACGGTCCGGGTCTCGGTCCCTTGCGATATGAAATGGACCGTCGCGAACATGTTCGGCCGAAGAACCCCAGCCTCGTTGGGCAGTTCGATCCGCACTTTCGCGGAACGCGTGTTCGCGTCAAGCAGCTTTGAAATATTGGTGACGCGCCCCTTCAACCGGCGGTCGGGATAGGCAGTTAGCTCAATTTCGGCCGGGTCGCCCAAGTGAACGTGCGCCAGGCCATTCTCGTAAACATCGCAAAGTATCCACACGTTCGAGAGATCCGCAATCGTAAACAGGTTCGGCGAGTTGTCGAGCGATTTTACCCCCGCGGCGGAAGTGACGTTCTGCTCCACGATTGTTCCCGATACCGGCGCGTGGATCTCAATCAAGGGCGAAACCCGCTGCGGGTCCCCTCCCAGAAGGCGTATGCGCTCCTCGGCCGCTTTCGCATCCACATTCGCCTTATTGGAGGTGTCCTCGGCCACGTCCAGGTCTTTTTGCGCCACCGCTCCGTGCGAAAAAAGTAGCTGGATGCGCTCGAGTTGCGTTCTTGCCAAAGCCGCGTCGGCCTCGAACTTCTGATAGTCGGCGAACGCCTGCGACATATCCGGGCTGGTCATCGTCAGCAGAAGCTGCCCTTTTTGCACGTCGTCCCCCAACCGGGCCTTGACGTCCACCACGCGGCCTGAGAAAAGGGCGTTGACCGCGTACGACCGGCTAACGTCCGCCGCCACAACGCCGTTTGCCAGAAGCTGGTCGGCTTCGTGTCGCGCAACCGCCTGAGTCAGCGGGAATTGCTCCGCGTCCGCAACGGTAACCACGTTGCGGTCCGGCACTGATTCCACGGTCGGGGCGGGCGCCGCAGTCTGCTCCGCGCTCACTGCCGCGCGCGAACAGCCCCATTGCGCTGCGCATAAGATCGCAATGGCCGCTGCCCCGGCAGAGGCTACCTGACAGCGGCGTTTCCCCAATTTTGGCGGAGCCTTCATTTCACGACCCTCCTTTGCTCGCTTGAGCCTTCCTTTGGATGCGTCCGGTTGTAGATTGCCCAGGCAAGCATGGCGAGGATGCCCATCGCAATGAGCAATTCGGGAATATCCAACGAGCGCATGGGGCCACTCTCCGGCCTCATTATAGCTCGATAGAGCCACTCGAAGGACTTCTATGGCCCCAAAGAGCCAATCTGACGATTAATCGCACGGTGCGTTGCACCTGGATCGAGTCGTATCTTTCGATTTGGCGAAGCAATCCTTTGATGTTTGCCGGGGGGCCAGCCCTAGCGCCGCCGGTCTCCGCCAGGGAGTGCAGGCTAGGCGCGGTAAGCGCCGCCGGTCTCCGCCGGCTGTGGTTTGAATCCTTAACGATAAAGGGGATGTTGTTGGGGGGAAGTGCTGGAGATCTTGCTAAAGCGCGCTTCGATACTGTTCCAGGGCAACCCGCACGAGCTGGCTGCGCATCCGCACGCCGGTTTTCGCGAACAACTGCCGGATCGTGTTCTTGACCACGCTCTCGGAGATGTCCATCTTTGCAGCGATCTCCTTGTTCGCCATGCCTTGAACCAATAGCCGCAGAACCTCTGCCTCTCTACTCGTCAGGGCTGCTAGTGTGCGTGCGTCCTGCGCCGTCGAAATCGATGAGTTCGACTCGGCGCTAGCCGGAACCCCCGATTCCTCTTCGCCTACGTCCGCGATGATCGCCGCCAGCTTGAGCTCCGTTCCTTCCCTATAGGTGGAGAACCAGACGTCGGCCAGGAATGGCTCGCCTTCGCCCCGGCGTCCTCGGCATTGCATCGATGCCCGGAACTGCGGCGCCTTTTCCCATCGGAGCGCCTGGTGCAGTTCCGGGAAAAATGCCGCGATGGGCGCGCCAATCAGACCTCCCTCTGGCGGCGCCATTAGCTCGACGGCCGCACGGTTGGCCAGCTCGATGAATCCGCGCTCGTCGACCGTAACGATGGCCGCGGGGCTGGTCTCGACCAGCACTTTGAGCCTGTCCTGCGCCTCCAGGCCCTGCCGGCGGCTACGAACCAGTTCTCCGACAAACAATCCGCAGCCCGCCAACGCCAGGGTCTCGAATCCCAGACGCACGAAGGATACCTCAAGCGGGCTGAAGACCTCGGCCAGCGTGGCGCAACCGGCGCCCAGCAGCGCCAGGAACCACCGCGGCAGGAAGGCTGCAGCCAGCATAATCGGGAAAAGGTATAGAAATCCCAGCGATATATACGGCTTCGTCCACCAATCCACCGCGGCGATGACCAAAATGGCTCCGCCGCTCACCAGCAGTACCGGAACTCGGTTGCCCTGGTCCCATACGCGTTCGAGGGTCGCCATGTTTGTTGTGAGAACCCCGATTATCGCCCCGGCTTGCCCGTAGCGCTCGCAATCAAAAGTTTGCCTCAGCCGATGGCGGGTCGTTCGGCTGGACGGCCCCGTAGAGGCGCCCTCCCACAGGCAATCGAACGATTATCCGATCGATTTCGCGATCTTACACGCTGCCCGAAACGCCCCATTCCCCCGCCCGTTGCCTGCGCGCCTCACGCACCATGGTCGCGAACCGCACTGCCAGTTCGTGAATCCGGTCAGGTTGCCGTAATTCGATCGCCTTCTTCGGAATCAAATGCGCGCCAATCCCAACCGCCGTCGCCCCCGCCAGAATGAACTCGGCGACGTTCCCCTGGTCCACGCCTCCGCTGGCGATCATCGGAACATGCGGAAACGGAGCCTTCAGCGCCTTGATATACGCCGGGCCGCCCAGTTGCATGCAAGGGAATATCTTGACGAACTCCACCCCCGCCTTTCGCGCCGCCATCACGTCGCTCGGAGTCATCGCGCCCGGAAAAACGAACGTGTCCCGCCGCAGCGCGAAATCCACAATCTCCAGATCCAGACCCGGGCTCGTCAGAAACATCGCACCCGCATCCAGGCAGCGTACCGCGGTCTCCACATCCAACACCGTGCCCGCTCCGACGATCATTTCCGGCCGGGCCTTCTTCAGCGCGCTCATCACGAAGAAGGCGTCCGGCACGGTCATGGTCACTTCCACAATGGGGATGCCCCCGCTGGCCACCGCTTCCGCCGCCATCAACGCGTCCGCCGCCTCCGATACCCGAATGCCCGGAATGATCCCAATTTCCTCGATACGCTCCTGAACTTCTTTCCGGTTCATCGATCCTCCGTTACCTTATTCCTGCTCCTCGAAGTCAGCCTCCGGCACCGGCAGCTTATCGCCTGCGCGCGCTACCCAGACATACAGCGTCGGCAGCAGGATGATGTTCACCAGCATCGCCACCATCAACCCGCCTACAATCACGATCGCGAAGGGCCGCTGCGAATCCGAGCCGATCCCGCGCGACAGCGCCGCCGGCAGCAGCCCGAGCGTCGCCACCAGCGTCGTCATCATGATCGGACGTAGCCGCAATACCGCCCCTTCCACCGCCGCATCCGCTATGTCGTGCCCCCGCGCGCGCAACTGGTTGATATATTCCAGCATGATCACTCCCGTTTGCACGCACACTCCGAATAGCGCCAGGAATCCCACGCCCGAGGAGACGCTGAAATGCGTACCCGTTAGCCACAGCGCCAGCAACCCTCCAAGCGGCGCCATCGCTATGTTCGCCAGCATCAGCGAGGCCCACTTGAACGAGTGGAACATCGTATAGAGGATGATGAAAATCACCAGGATGGTGATTGGCAGCACGATCGCCAGCCGCTTCTGCGATCGCTGTTGGCTCGCATATTCCCCGGCCCAGTCGACGTGGTATCCGGGTGGCAGTTTGACCTGCCGCCCCACTTTGCGGATTGCTTCCTCCACGGTGCTCCCAAGATCGCGGCCTCGCACGCTGTACTTGATCGCCACGTACCGCGAGTTCGACTCCCGGTAGATCTCAGAGGCGCCGTCCAGCACTTGCACGTTGCACAATTGCGCCAGAGAAACGCGCTCTCCCGAGGGCGCCAGCAGCCGTATGTTCTCAATCGCTTCCTGCGTGTCGCGGTACGGCGCCTGGTAGCGCAGCACCAGATCGTAGCGCTGTTCGCCCTGCAGCACCTGGCTGACCGCATTGCCCCCCGCTGCCGTCTGGATCGCATCCTGCACGTCGGCCACATTGATCTGGTACCGCGCGGCCGCCTGCCGGTCCACTTCCAGGTTCAGATTCGGTTGGCCAATCACGCGGAAGAGTCCCAGATCCTGGACGCCTGGGATGCCCTTCATCACGTTCACAATCTCATCGCCCTTCTGCTCCAGGAGTTTGAGGTCTTCCCCGTACACCTTGATGGCAAGCTCGCCCTTAACCCCGCTGACCGCCTCCTCCATGTTGTCCGCAATCGGCTGGGAGAAATTCCAAAGCACGCCGGGTATTTTCTCCAACTCATGGTCCATGGCCGCGATCAGTTCTTCCTTCTGTTGGCGAAACACAGGCCGCCACTGGTCTTTAGGTTTGAGATCTACGAAATACTCCGTGTTGAAGAAACCCGTGGTGTCCGTGCCGTCGTCGGGCCGCCCTACCTGCGAGACCACCTGCGTTACCTCCGGGAATGACGCCATGACAATGCGAGCCTGATCCATGAGGCGCGCGCCCTCCGTCGGCCCGGTGCTGGGCGCCAGCGTGCCGCGAGTCCAAATGGCCCCTTCGTCCAGGTGCGGAAGAAACTCAGATCCGATCGCGCCGCTCGTCGCCAGCCGCACCGTCCCCAGCAGGCAGGCCGCCGCCCCTGCGAACACCAGCCAATGATGCTTCACCGCCCACCTTACGGCAGCCCGGTAACGCGCCGTCAGCCACACCAGGGCAGGATTGCGCCATTCCTTCGCCTCCCGCCGGAACGCGAAGCTCGCCAGCACCGGGGCCATCACCATCGAAAAAATCAGCGCGCCCAGCAGCGCGAACGCCACCGTCCACGCCATCGGTTTGAACAACCGCCCTTCCACGCTCTGCAAAGTAAAAATCGGAAGGTAAGCCGTGATGATGATGCCAATGGCGTAAAACACCGGCCTCTGCACCTCGTGCGCCGCCTCGCGGATCCGCGCCATCGGCGGCTTCGACACGTCCTGCCGCCCCATGTGCCGCACGATGTTTTCCACCATCACCACCGCTCCATCCACTACCATCCCGAAGTCCAGAGCGCCCAGTGACAGCAGATTCGCGGGAATGTGGCGAAGATCCAGGCAGATCGAAGCGAACAGCAGGGAGAACGGAATCGTCATCGCCACAATCAGCGCCCCGCGCGCGTTCCCCAGAAACATAAAGAGAATGATGGAGACCAGGATGATCCCCTCGCTGAGATTGTGGAGCACCGTGTGGGTCGTGTAGTGCACCAGGTCGCTCCGGTCCAGGAACGGAACCACCTTCACCCCGGGCGGCAGAATCTTGGTATTGAGTTCTTCCACCTTCGCGTGGATGCCGTCGAGCGTGGCGTCCGATTCGGCGCCCTTCCGCAGCAGCACGATGCCTTCTACCGTGTCTCCGTCGTCGATAATCTTGCCGTCCACGCGGTGAATCGACTTGCCGATCTTGCCTAGCCGTATCTTCGCCCCTTGCGAAACCGTCGCGATGTCCCGTATCCGAATCGGCGTGCCGTTTTGCGTCTTGATGACGGTGGCCTCAATGTCCGCCACATTGCGGAACAATCCTACCGCGCGGACGTTCACCTGCTGCAAGCCCGCCTCGATGAAACTGCCTCCCGCGTTCACGTTGTTGTTGGCCAGTTGCTGTTCCACCTGCCCCAGATTTAGCCCGTAGGAAACCAGCTTGTCCGGGTCCAGGCGTACCTGATACTCGCGTGTGGTCCCGCCGAAACTGGCGACATCCACCACGTTCGGGACCGACTTGAACTGTTTCTCGAGAACCCAGTCCTCCAGCGATTTCAACTCCATCAAATCGTACTGCGGGTTCGTGCTCGTCAGCGTGTACCAGAAAATCTGGCCCACCGGGCTCCAGTCCGTTCCCATTTGCGGCTGCAAATTCTGAGGCAGATTCACCTGCGCGAGCCGCTCCAGCGCTTTCTGCCGGTTCCAGTCGTTATCGGATTCGTCGTCGAAGACCAGCATCACGCTCGACAATCCGAACAGCGACGTCGATCGCAGGTGCGTCAGGTGCGGAATCCCGTTCATCGCGATCTCGATGGGAATCGTGACCTGCTGTTCCACTTCCTCCGCCGCCCTGCCAGGCCATTGCGTGATGATCTGAACGTAGTTGTTGGCCACATCCGGATACGCTTCAATCGGAAGGTTACGAAACGAAATGATGCCCCAGATGAACAGCAGAACCGCCAGCACCAATACCAGGAACCGGTTGTTCAGGGCGAATTCGACCACGGCGCGGATCATGAATGCATCTCCCCCAGGGTTATTGTTCGGCGGTGTCCTGCAACACCAGGGCGTTCGATACCACCTGCTGCCCCGGTTGGATGCCCGCCCGGATCTCCTGCATATTGCCCGCAAGCATATCTCCGCCTCTCACCTCTACGCGCTGGAAACGCCCGCCCTCCATCGGGGTGTACACCCAGTCGCGATCGTGAAGGTGCAGCACCGCGCTCGCCGGGACCACCGCGTTCACCACGTTCTTCTGCCCGTGGAACGTGGCCGTCACGAACATTCCGATGCGCATGAACCCCGGGTTCTCCACTTCCAGCCGGACCTTCGCCGTCCGCAGGTTCGGATCGAGAATCGGTCCGATATTGCCGATTCGCCCTTTCAGAACCGTATTCGGATAGGCGTTGAAGTGGATATCCACATACTCGTCCAGGTGGACAAATGGCAGATCGTTCTCGTACACATCGCACATCACCCACACATGCGATAGATCGGAAATCGTGAACGCATTCGGCGACGCCAGCCCTTGCGTTCCCGACGCGGCCGTAACCTGCTGGTCCGTAATCACGCCCGATACCGGCGCCACAATGTCCACAACCGGCGACGGACGGTCCTTGTCCGCTCCCAGCACACGGAGATGTTCAATCGTGGTCTGCGTCGTAACTCTGGCCTTCTCCGCTACATCCTGCGCCACTTCCAGGTCCTTCTGCGCAATCGCGCCCTTGTCGAACAGGAGTTGCGAGCGCGCCAGTTGCGCCTTCGCCAGGGTCTCGTCCGCCACCGCCTGCTGGTAATCCGAGAACGCTCCGGCAAGGTCCGCGCTCTGCACCCGTAGCAGCGGCTGCCCCTTCGTCACCGTATCGCCCAGCCGCGCGTGAACTTCCAAAACCCGCCCCGAAGCGATCGAAATCACGGGAACGTTTCGTGAGACGTCCGCGCTTACCACCCCCGTCACGTTCAGAACCGGGGCCGCATCCCGCCGGCCTGCCACCGCCAGGGGAAACTGGTCCGGATGTGGCAGGCTGACCACATCCGCGTTCGCCGCTTGTTCCACCTGCGCCGGAGGCGGCGCTCCCTCGCTTGAGTTGATTGCCCCTTTGGCTCCGCACCCGGCCAGCACAACGGCCGGTGCGAGCGCTAGCCACAGAATCGAATTCTTTTTCATTGCAACACCTCTGTCCCCACCGCCATATTCAACTGGCCGGCCGCGGTCATGTACGCGCCCACCAGGTTCAGGTAGTTGAGTTGAACGCTCCTGTAATCGCTCTGCGCGTTCAGAAAATCCAGCAGCGACGCCCCGCCATGCTGATACGCGAAGGAAACCGTTTCGCGCACCCTGGTGGCCTGCTCCAGGTATTTCGCCTTGTACGCCCGCAACAGAACCAGGTTGCTGTTCAATGTGGCGAACGCCGAATCCACGTCGCTGAATACTTGCGCCTCGGCGGCTTCCTCCAGCCGCTCGTTGCGATGAACATCTAATTCCGTCCGCGCTTTCTCGCCCTGATTGCGGTCGAAAATCCGCAGCGGAACGCTCAGGCTGACCCCCAGCGCATTGTTGTCATACTGGTTGTTGAATGAAGGATTGTGCGTCACCCATGCGCTCCAGGTCGGGTCCGCCGATCCGTTCGCGACAGCCAGCCGGTAGTCCGTCTTGGCTTGCTCCACCGACTGCATGGCGGCCCTCAGGTCCGGCCGGTTCGCCAGCGCGGTCTGGTGAAGTTCCTCCAGCGTGATGTGCGGCTCGGTGACCTCGAAAGCCCCCGTCACATCGAAGCGCTCCACCGCCGTCCGGTCGTTCAAGAGCGCCAGCAACTGGATCTTCGCGGTTCTCAGGTTCACCAGCGCCGACTGCAAATCTGTTTCGAATTGCACGCGCTGCAACTCCAGCCGGTCCAAATCCACCATCGCGATGTCGCCCGCTTTGTACCGGTCGCTGCTCACCCCCAGCAAGCGATCGTAATAGGCCAGGTTCTCGTTCGCCAGCGCCAACACCGACTTTTGCTGCAGCGTCTGCACGAAGGCGCCCCGCAGGTTGAATAGAAGATTGCGTTCCTGGTCGTCCAATTCGGACACCGTCACGGCGGTCGCTTTCTGCGCGCTCTCCAGACGCAACTCCCGCTTGTTCTCGCGTTCGTGCAGATAGCTGATGCCGGGCGCGAACTGAGTGCCCGCGAACGGCCGCCATACCCCGTCATAACGGCTGATTTGCGTCCCGTCCGACGAAAGACTGAAATCCGGATTGGGCCGCAGATAAGCTGTGATCTCCTGAGCCTTCGACTCGGCGATGCCAACCCGCCCAGCTCGCAAAGTCGGGTTCGTGGCTTCGAACTGGTCTTTGATCTGCTGCCAGGTAAACGTCTTCTGGGCGAACGCCCCCGTCGGCGCGGCGAAAGCCAAGGCCGCCACCACCCACTCCCAACGCATCAGGCCCATAAGGACCTCCGTAGTGTGATTCTCTCCACTCGGAAATACACGCTTCCTCCCTATCGCGCATCATTGCGGGCCTCGGGAAGTGCCATTCTCAAGGCGCCGCATTGCATCCGCCGAAGCGGCTATGAATCTGCGTTAAACGGAGGGTGGAGAACGGCCGGACCGGCATACCGCGCTGTAAGCGTGGAGCTGCGGCCGAAGAACGCACGTGTGCGCGATGCAGAACAGGACCACCGCCAAGGCGCAAACCAGCGCCGTCTGGCAGCGTTCGAGCGTCTCGAGCAGGCGGGCCAATTGAACGCGGGCCGACTCGGCGGGGTCTTCGGGCACCGGGCTCCCGTAGCCGCCGTGACGGCCAAGTTGCGCATTTAGAAGGGAATAGCTCAGCAGGTCGTCACTATTGGAAATGGCCGGAAATATCGCAAACGCCGCCAGCAGGACCGCCACCAGCCTGCGCGGGCCGGACCAGCGCCCCCGGTTGCCGCGCCTCCGCAGCTCCTGAAATGCCAGCCAGAGCAACGCGCACGCGGCAATCCCCAGCCACACCGCATTCAGCGCGTTGTTCAACGTAGAAGAAGTCACACTAATCCTAATAGGATACAAGGAAAAAGACGGGAATGCTGGCGCCATAGTTACAGGCGCCAACGCCCACCACCCGGCGATCGGGCTTCGCGGCCTCGCCGGGGGCTGTGCGCCCTCATCCGCTTTTCCGCAACCCAGCTTCGGTTCTCCTCCATACGCTGCATTTGGCAGTCTAAACCGGCGGACATAAGGGCCGCATGAAGGTCCGCGAAACAAGAGGCGTCGCGCAGTCGCTTGCCTGGCCTGCGCCGGCGGCGCGGCGTGCGCGGGGTCGCGCTCCCGCGAATCGGCCCATCCCATAAGCAAATCTGAAGATGCCCATCAAATCTTTGCATGATGGAGCCAACCCCCCGTGATACAGCGAGTTACCGCCTGGCGTCGCCGCGCCTTCCGGCTTCTTCATGCATTCCTTATGAGCCATCCCGCAGAATCGCTCTAATGACGCGACGATCGGTAAGTGGGGCGGGCCGGGGCGCCCGCGCCGTTCGCGGGCCCGCCTGCCTTCTTTTCTCGGCCTTCTTCCCTTGGCCTTCTTCTCCCGCTACCCCGGTTGTCAGGCCCCGCACGCTTGCCAACCCGCGCTCAAGGAACCCGCTGACATGAACTCCACGTCCGATCCGGCGTCCTCCGAGCGTGAAGCCTATGCGGGCGGAAGCCTGCTTATAGTGGACGACGAACCAGCCATCCGCTGGGCCCTGCGAAAAACGCTCCAAGGCATGAATTTCGAAATCTCGGAGGCCGAAAGCGGCGATCAGGCCCTCGCCTTGGTTCGTACCACTCGCTTCGACGCCGTCCTCCTGGATGTCGGCATGCCTGGCATGACTGGCGTCGAGGCCTGCAGGAAAATCCGCAAAATGCTGCCGCTCCTTGGCATTGTCATGCTGACCGTAAAAAACGCGGAAGAAGACAAGATCGAGGCGCTTGACGCCGGCGCGGACGATTACATCACCAAGCCCTTCAACGTTCGCGAGCTGGCAGCCCGGCTCCGCGCCATCGTCCGCCGCTCAAACGCCTCTCGCGTCGACGATGCGGCCCCGATCCGAATCGGAGACATGGAACTCGACCCCGTGCGCCGCGTCGTAAAGAGGGCCGGCGCCGAGGTCCGCCTCACTCCTAAGGAGTTTGAGATGCTGCGCCTCTTGATGTCGCACGCCGGCCTTCCCCTCACCCACGCGCGCATTCTGAAGGCCGTGTGGGGACCGGATTACGGCGGTGAACTCGAGTACCTCCGGACCTTTGTCCGTCAACTGCGCAAGAAGCTCGGCGATGACGCCGCGTCTCCTAAGTACATTGTCACCGAGCCACAAATCGGTTACCGTTTCGCGGCAGGAGTCAATCTGTCTTCGCAACCATGAGGTACATAAAATCTTTCTATCCAAATCCTCATGCGATTCTCATACGGCGTCGCGTACACTGCCTCTTAGTCGGATGAGTGATCGAATGAGTGCAATCATGAACAGCCTCGAAGATAACGCAGGCGAACGCTTCGGAAGGAAACGAATACATTCGGTTATGATAAAACACCTAGTAGTAGCCATGACATTGCCGCTATGCATCGGGTGGAACGCCGCTCCCGCCCGCGCGGCAGCTTCGGGCGATGTTCGAGGCGTCACTCTGAGACCCGACGGCGCTCCTTTGCCCGGAGCGCGCGTCATGGTGCGCAATCAACGCGGGGACGCCCTTCGAAGCGTCCTAAGTGGCCGTCGTGGAGCATTCGATATTACCGACCTCAAGCCGGGCGACTATCGGCTGACCGCCAGCAAACCTGGATTTGGGACTTACTACGAAGATGTCCGGTTGAAACCCCACGAGAACCTTCAAGTGGCGCTGGCTCTTCCGGCATTAGGCGCAGCGCGGTCGGACGATCCTCCCGCGCCCGCCGCCGCTCCGGCGCCGCCGGAGAAGACGCTCGATTCGATGCAGGCGCGAATCGATAATCTCGAAGCCGAATTGAACGAGGTGAAAGCCCAGGCGGCCGCCGTCGCCGCGGCAACTCCGGCAGCCGCGGCTCCTGCTGCCGATGCGTCTGCGCAAGCGCCCCAGACCGAGCCGGTCCCGCAGACCCCTCCGACGACTCCCCCGGTCGACACGGTCAATCCCTTCGCCGATTACGACTGGACCTGGCTAAACGGCAACCCGCGCAACAAAGACGTTGCCTTCGATTCCAAGTTCTTCACGCCGGAAATCCGCGCCGATCTTACCTATACTTACGATTTCAACAAGCCGCAGGACGACTCCATGGGTGGATCGAGCGAACTCTTCCGGTCCAATGAAATCCAGTTGGAGCAGCTTGGACTCGGCGGCGATTTCCACTGGGACAATGTTCGCGCCCGCTTCATGACTCAGTTCGGCGCCTACTCCACGGCGACCATCCGCAACGATCCGAGTTATGCGAAAGGCCAGTGGGACTTAGCCGACGCCGATCGCTACCTGTCGGAAGCCTATGGCGGCTATCACCTCAACAAGCTGCATGGCATCAACATCGATGCAGGCATCTTTATGTCTTACATCGGTCTATTCAGCTATTACAACTTCGATAACTGGGCTTACCAACCATCCTATGTATCTTCCAACACTCCTTGGTTTTTCCAGGGAGTGCGCATACAGCTCTTCCCGACGAACCATTTGAAAATCGAGCCCTGGTTCATCAATGGATGGCAGTCTTATGCCTCCGCCAACGCCAGGAAGGGCCTCGGTGGACAGATTAAGTACACTCCATTTTCGTGGCTGAATATCATCTCGAACAATTATGGCCTCGGCCATGACGACTTGTACGTACCCAACCGCGGCCGCATCCACACCGACGACAGCTTCGAGGTCAAGTATTACGATAAGCCCGGAAAGACTCTCGATAAGATGGCCTTCTCCTTCACCGGCGATATGGGCTGTGAGTTCGGCGGCGGGGTAAGTTGCCATGGAGATACCAAGGGAGGGCCCAAGCAAAGCTTTATCGGTTTCATGGTCTATGACCGTTACTGGTTCGATAACGATAAGTACGGCTTTACGCTCGGCGGCGGAATGATCAACAACCCCGGGCGCTATCTGGTGCTGCTTCCGCCCATCAACGGAGAGACCGCCGCTTCCGCGGCCATCAATTCTCCTTACTTCACGGAGAATCCCGGCGATCCGTTCAAGGCCTGGGACACTTCGGCCACCTTCGACTACATGCCCAAGCAGTGGCTTACGTTCCGCTTCGAGGGCGATTTCCGCCACGCGAATGTGCCCTATTGGGCCGGTTCCGGCGGACTCACGCCTCCGGTGGGATTAGGCGTAACACCCGGCTCGAACAACGGCTTCCCAACCCAATACGCCTGCATGGACGGCACGCCGTCCGCAACCACTACGGGCTGCGGCGCCGACGGTGGCGTTTGGTACCCCAACCTGCAAAAGAGGGAATGGCTGATCGATATAGATCTGATGGTGAAATTCTAGACCGGAGGGAACCATGCTGAACCGAAATAGCTTGCTATCGATCGTTGTGATCGTCCTGGTGTTGGTCGTGGCCGGGGCGATGTCGATGACCGCGGCCCCCCAGAAGGCCACTCCCAAGCCGCAGGATAGACTGGCGCTCGGACTGGACGAGGTCAAGCAACTCTTGCTCCTGATAGATACCGACAAGAACGGCAAGATCTCCAAGCAGGAGTACATGGCGTTCATGTCAGCGGAATTTGACAGGCTGGATGTGAACGAGGACGGGCAGTTGGACCCCAAGGAGTTGACAAGATCGTCACTGCGCGTAAGCCACTTCTCATCGTCTGGGAAGTGACCCTTCCGAAATCCACGCCGCGTGAGCCATCGGACCGGCCCGCGGCGTGGTAGCTTGGTTCCGTGCAGGTCGGTTTCGATCCCCGCAATACCAGCGGACTGAGCATGGCGTTCCGGAGTAAGCCGGCGGCGTGGGGCGTGCTTGCGGTTTTCGGCGGGGGCCGGCGCGCGGACCGCTTTTTCGCGGCATGGCTCATGGCCGGCGATTTGGGTTTGCCCCTGGTCCAGGCAGCCGTGCCAGTCCCCGGCTGTGTCTCCTTCCTGGACGGCGTCTCCCTCGCGCCTTCGCCGCCGCCCGACAGCGTCGTCGTCTTCTCGCAGGACAATCCACCGGCCGCCGGCCTTACGGCCGATCTGGTGGTTCAGTTCCCCGCCGCCGGACCATCGAACCAGCCCCCAGCGCCGCCCGCCGCGCCGGCAGACCGCATTGACCCGTGCTCGAACTTCGACGTCGTCATCAATGGAATTTCCTACGGGTTTAGCGAGGTCGGAGCGCTCGCTTGCGTGGCGCAAAGCCCGTGGGGAACCACCTACCCGAACATCGTTCTCCGCCGCGCCATTACCTTGAACAAAGATCTCTACCAGTGGCGCATGAACATCGCCGGCGCCCAGGCGGACGTGCGAACCGTGTCCATCAACCACCTCTCGGCGTCCGGGATCGTTCGCACCTGGTGGGTGGAGGGCGCTTGGCCCGTGCGCTGGACGGGGCCATCGTTCGATTCCATGGCTGCCCGCCCCGCGATGGAGGAGATCGAGATCTGCATCAGCCGAGTCCAGTGGATCTAGGAGAAACGTAATGGCCGTACAACGCGACAACCCGTATGGCGGGTTCAACTTTCTGGTGAACCTGGGACAGGGCGACCCCGCCAGCGTCTCCGGCGGCTTCGCAGAAGTCTCCGGCCTGGGCATGGCGGTTGAACCGATCGAATACCGCAATGGAAACGACAAGGTCAACTCCCCGCGCAAGCTGCCCGGGTTGGTAAAGACGCCGGATGTGACCCTTCGCCGGGGCGTGATCGGCAACACCGCCTTGTTTTCGTGGCTGCAAAATGTGGCCAATGGGACCGAAGACTTTCGCACGGTGGTCATTCAACTCCTCGATGAGGCTCGCAACGTGGTACTGACCTGGACTCTGTCCGAAGCGATTCCCGTGAGCTACCACGGCCCCTCCCTCTCGGCTGAAAAGAACGCCGTGGCCATTGAGGAGCTGACCATCGCGTGCCGGTCGATCACGGTGACTTAAGCGGGAGGCGCTCCATGTTGAAGCCAACGCTCTTGTCGATTATCGTTCTGCTGCCGGCCGGGATGCTCATGGCTCAGCAGGCGCCGCCGCCGCAGGCTCCGCTCCGGGTGATTGCGTTTGGCGCCCACCCGGACGATTGCGACGGCAAGTTCGGCGGCACGGCCGCGAAATTCGTCAAGGCCGGGGCCGCTGTCAAGTTCGTCTCGGTCACCAACGGGGACGCAGGCCATCAGGAAATGGGCGGCGCCGCGCTGGCCCGGCGCAGGTACATCGAGACCCAGGAATCGGCCCGCCGGCTCGGCATCGCCGAATACGAGGTCATGAACAACCACGATGGCGAGCTGATGCCCACGCTTGAAGTGCGGCGGGAGGTGATCCGCGCGATTCGCCAGTGGAGGGCGGACATCGTTCTCTCGCCGCGGCCCAACGACTATCACCCCGACCACCGCTACACTGGAGTCCTGGTGCAGGACGCCGCCTACATGGTGGTGGTTCCGAACATCGTTCCGGACGTTCCCGCGCTGCGCAAGAACCCGATCTTCCTGTACTACGACGATAACTTCCAGCAACCGAATCCCTTCCGCCCCGACGTGGCCGTCGCTATCGACGACGTGTGGGCCACCAAGATCGACGACCTGGACGCCCAGGTATCGCAGATGTACGAGTGGCTGCCGTGGGTGGCCGGAAACCTCGACCAAGTCCCCAAGGATCCGGTGGCGCGAAAGCAGTGGCTCTCGCAATCGCGCGGGGGACGGATCTCCCCGGTAATCCGAGCCGCGCTGGTGGCGCGCTACGGCGCCGGCCAAGGCGGGAAGGTCCAACATGCCGAAGCCTTCCAGTTGTGCGAGTACGGGACGCGGGCCAGCCTAGACCAACTGCGGGCGATGTTCCCGAAATAGAGAAAACCCCAAGAGTTGCCAAGCGGAAGGGCCTACCCCACTGAGGGCAAGAGCAGCGGGGCACAGGCTCTCTAGACGCTGGCGGGAGAGCCGGCGCGGGCGGCGCCCATCAGCCGGTCGTCGAATTCGAATCCGGCTGAGCGCGGTTTGTGATTGCGCACGTACCAGCGGTACGTCTCCTTCAAACCGATGTCGAAGGGCGTCATCTTCATTTTCAGAACGCGCGGCGCCTTGCCCATGTACTCGGTGATGGGAGGCAGGTCGAGATATTCGCCGAAATAATAGGGCTCGGTCATGGCGTTGCCGCCCGCGGCCTGTATGGAGTCGCGCGGCACGCGCACCAGGGTCGGTTCGACGTTCGCAATCCGGGCGAGCCGCTCCACCAGTTCGATGTGCGTCAGGGGCTTGGAATCGCCGATATTGAAGGCCTCGCCTTCCGCCCGCGGCGCGGTCATGGAATGGATCATCGCCTCCACTAGGTCGCGAACGTAGACGAACTGCATCAGGCGGTGGCCATCGCCCGGGATGATGATGGGCCGGCCGGCGCGCAGGCGGTCCCAAAAGAACTGCTCCCGGTAGAACGGATTGCCGGGACCGTAGACGAACGGCGGCCGGAAAGTGACTACCGGGAGGCGCGTCTTGGCGTGCATCCGAAACAGCAGGCGTTCCGTGGTGGCCTTATGGCGGACGTAGGGATCGGGGTGGTAATCGGGCGCGAGCGGGTCGCTCTCCTTATGGTTGAGTCCGTCGCCGTAAGCGGCCACGCTCGACATAAAGATGTAGCGGCTCATCCAGTCGCCGAAGAGGCGCACGGTAGATTCCACCTGGGCCGCGGTGGTACCGTTTTCCCAGTCGTAGGCGTTGTCGAAGACCACTTCGAACCGCCGCCCCCAAAGGGCTTCGCGCATGGAATCCGCGTCGTTACGATCCGCGACGATGTTCTCCACGCGCCGGCCGAAGTCGTGCTTCGGCTTGCGATGCAGAATCGCAACGTCGTGCCCTCCTTTGACCAGCTCCTCCACGAGCAGCCGGCCAATAAAGAGGGTGCCCCCAATGACCAGTACCTTCATACACTCCTAATCAAGTTAGACGCGTCGGCCTATGGCGTCTCTAAAACGATAGCTCGTCTAGTCGTAATATTCCAGACCCAAGTGAGTAATCAGCTCTTCGCCCTTCATCCAACGCAACGTGTTCTTGAGTTTCATGAGCTGGATGAAGATATCGTGCTCGGGGTAAACCTCGGGCGCGTGCATCGGGCCCTTGAAGTAGAAGGACAGCCACTCCTGGATGCCCCGCATCCCGGCGCGCTGCGCAAGATCCATGAATAGAACAAGATCCAGAACCAGCGGGGCGGCCAGGATGGAATCGCGGCAGAGAAAATTGATCTTGATTTGCATGGGGTAGCCGAGCCATCCGAAGATGTCGATGTTATCCCAGCCTTCCTTGGCATCGCCGCGCGGAGGGTAGTATTCGATACGGACCTTGTGATAGTAATTGCTGTACAGATCGGGATAAAGATTCTTCTGGAGGATGTGTTCGAGCGAGGAGGACTTGGTGACCTCCTTGGAGCGGAACGAACCCGGGTCGTCCAGGACCTCGCCGTCGCGATTGCCCAGGATGTTGGTAGAAAACCAGCCGTTCAGCCCCAACATGCGCGACTTGAGCCCGGGCGCGATGAGGGTCTTCATGAACGTCTGGCCGCTCTTGTAATCCTTGCCGCTGACGGGCACATTGCGGTCGCGCGCCAGTTCGAGCAGCGCAGGCATGTCGGTGGTCATGTGCGGCGCGCCGTTGGCGTAGGGAACGCCCATCTTCAACGCAGCGTAAGCGTAAATCTGGCTGGGCGAGATCTCAGGGTCGTTCTTTTGGAGCCCGCACTCGAAATCCTTGAGAGTTGCGTGCACGGCAGCCGCCTGGTGGTAGACCTCTGTCGATCCGCACCAGATCATGGTCAGGCGCGTGGCGCCGGTCTTCGTCTTGAACTGCCGGATGTCGTCCATGACCATCTCGGCATAGTCCATCTTGGAACCGCCGGTCTTCACGTTGGGGCCGTGGAGGCGCGTGACGAAGTTCGGATCGAAGACCGCCTTCATCGGCTTGATGGCCGAAAGGCGATCCTTCACCTGGTCGAGGAGCGCGGTATCGAGCACTCCGGCCTTAACCGCCGCCTCATAGGCGTTATCCTCGAAAATATCCCAGCCTCCGACGACCAGGTCCTCCGCGTTTGCCAGCGGTACGAAATCCTTGATGGCAGGGGTGCGGCCCTCGGTGCGCTTTCCCAAGCGGACCGTTCCCAATTGGGTCAGGGAGCCGATGGGCTTCCCCAAACCGCGCTTCATGGCTTCCAGGCCGGCGATAAAAGTGGTGGTAACCGCGCCGATGCCGGGTATCAAAACGCCCAATTTGCCCTCGGCGGGCGCAATTTGGACGGCGTCACGATTGGCCAAATTCGTTCTCCTAGTTCCCGAAATTGATATAATACCAGCTTCCATGCGCGAGCGTGCTACTTCCGCCATAACTACGATTGTAGTGGATGATGAATCGCTGGCGCGCGACGAGCTCATCTTCCTGTTGCGAGAGTTCCCGGAAGTTGAAGTAATTGCAACCGGTTCCAACGGTTTGGAAGCTCTGGAACTGATTCAAAAGCTGGCTCCGGACGTGGTTTTTCTGGACGTTCACATGCCTGGTCTGGACGGCATGGGCGTGGTGCGGCGCCTACGGGAAATGGGGCTGGAACCACCGCGCTTCATCTTCGTTACAGCCTACGACCAGTATGCGGTGGAGGCATTCCGGCTGGATGCGATGGACTACCTGTTGAAGCCCGTGGACAAGGTCAGGCTGGCGGAGAGCGTCGAGCGGGCGGAACGGGCGATTCAGGAGAAAAAGGCCCTGGAACCGCAACCGGGCGCCAAAATGGGCGCCGCCGCGCAGCCGGCCCCCCGAACGAAGCTTCTGATCCGCGCCAACAACCGCAATTTCATCGTGGATGCCAACGATGTGATCTACGCGACCATCGATAACGGGCTGATCACGCTGGTCTCGACCAACCTGGAGGGCCACTCGAACTACCGGACCATCGAGGACCTGCAGGCCAACCTGGACCGGGAGATGTTCTGGCGGGTTCACCGATCGTACCTGGTGAACATCAACCGGATCAAGGAAGTGGTGCCCTGGTTTAAATCGAGCTACCAGCTCCGGCTGGACGACCGAAAGCACACGGAAATCCCCGTAAGCCGGGTGCAGACTCGGCGGCTGCGGGAGTTGTTCAAGCTCTAGGGCTGGGTTCATTGGAATTGGGTTCGTTTGGCGCGGGTCGGCGGCGTTGCACGGCGGGATTGGGTTCGTTTGGTGTGGTACGGCGCGGGCCCACAAACAGGGGCATGGTCCCCGCCCCTTTTGCAGATTGGGTTCGTTTGGTGAGGGTCGGCACAACGAAAGAAGGCAGGCCAGGAGGCCCGCACCACCGGGATTGGGTTCGTTTGGTGCATTTGCGCCGCACAATGGCAGAAGGCGGGCCCAAACGGCGCGGGCGCCCCGGCCCGCCCCACGGCGATTGGGTTCGTTTGGCGCGCGGCGCTTCGGGACGGCCGGGCGGTCTGGTTGCAGTCATCATGCCAGCTCCAGGATAACCCATGAGAGTTTAGGTTCTCCTGGTAACCCATTTGCTATCAATGAAAACTATCTTGTGACTGGGAAATCTGGCGCGCCCGATCAAGGGCGACTTGTATGGAAAGCGGCTGGCCTCGCGCCGGCGACCGCTCTCTTACGTTCGCGGCTCGGTTACGGCCCGTTCCTTTGAGCTACTTTTCGTAAATCAGGATCAGGGTCATGGCCTTTCCATCGGCGTCCGTACCCTTGGCCGTGGCGGTCATTGTCTTGCCGTCCTTCGAGACCACCATGCGTCCGCTGGAGCGATACTTTCCGCTGGTCTGTTGGGACTCATAGGTGAACGTATTGGCATCTACCTGCTTGATCGCCATGGTGTCATACGGAGTCCCGACACCGGCGATTACAGCGGGCGTGCCATCGTACTTCGCGGTATAACTGGCCTTGATAGCCGTGCCATCGGTGCGTTCCCCGGTCAGCGTCACCTTGACGCCGCCCGGCGCGGCTTCGCGAACCGCAGTGTAGCTTTTCAAAGGCATTGGCGCCGGCGTGTACTTGGATTTTGCGATGTTGACCTTCCAGACGCCAAGGGAATTGTCGGCGCCCCAAGCGGTTACCGCCGCGATTGACAGCACAACCAGGGCCTGTGTGAACATTCGTCGCATGTGATTATCCTCTTGAGAGTGAGTTAACTGCTGGGGAGAGATTTTATCACAGAACGAGGGGGGCTTCCGCGCGCAAGGTGGTATGTTTGTCGATCGGATGAAGACGATTCTGGTTGGGATTTGCCTGGCAGGCGCTCTGACGGCGGGGACGATCGCGAAAACGGATCTCTACGTCGCGGGCGAGGGCGGGTATCGCACGTACCGCATTCCGGCGCTGATTGTCAGCGCCAAGGGCACGCTGCTGGCGTTCTGCGAGGGGCGGCGCAACGGGAGCGGAGACTCGGGCGCTATCGATGTGGCGCTGCGGCGCAGCCTGGACGGCGGCAAGACGTGGCTGCCGATGCAAGTGGCCGCGAACGGGGGCGGCGACACCACCGGCAACCCGACCCCGGTCGTGGAACGGAAGACGGGAACCATTTTCCTGCTGCTCACGCGCAATCCCGGCAGCGTTACGGAGAGCCAGATTGTCCGGGGCGCCGCGGCGCCGCGTACGGTGTGGATCACGCACAGCTCCGACGATGGGGTGACTTGGGCGAAGCCCACCGATATCACGGCGCAGGTGAGCCGTCCGGACTGGACCTGGTACGCGACCGGTCCGGGGAACGGCATACAATTGCGCGGCGGGCGGCTGGTGGCGCCTTGCGATCACGACACGCGGGATGGGCGTGGCTACTCACATGTCATCTACAGCGACGACCGCGGCGCGACCTGGCACATTGGCGGGGTGGCCGGGGAGAAGACCAACGAATCGGCGGTGGCTGAGTTGAAGAACGGAGATCTGCTGCTCAATATGCGCAACGATCTCGGCAAGAACCGGCGCGCCGTGGCATGGAGCCACGATGGCGGACTGACTTGGGGGCCGCTGGAATTCGATGAGACTCTGGTGGAACCCGTGTGCGAAGGCAGCCTGGTGGGCGCCGCGCCGGCGGGCAAGAAAAGAGACGGGCGGCTGCTGTTTTCTAATCCCGCAGCCGTTACGCGCACCCACTTGACAGTGCGGTTGAGCAAGGACGACGGGCGAACGTGGGCGGCTTCGCGGCTGGTGGAGGATGGGCCATCGGCTTATTCGTCGCTGGCGGCGCTGGGCGATGGGACGGTCGGACTGCTTTACGAACGGGGCGAGCGGAACCCCTACGAGCGGATCGCGTTCGCGCATTTCCCGACGGCGTGGGTGGAAGGCAAATAACGATGGCAATTTTTGAAGGAATTCTTCCGGCGACGGTCACGCCGCTGGATGAGAAAGAACGGTTCGTTCCGGCGGCATACGAGGCGCTGATCGAGAGACTGTACGGGGCCGGCGTGGATGGTTTGTATGTGTGCGGCGGGACCGGCGAAGGTCTGCTGCAATCGGTTGCGCAACGCAAACAAGTGGCAGAAGCGGCGGTAGAGAACTCGCCCGCTGGCAAGCTGGCGATTGTGCATGTGGGGGCGTTTTGTACGGCCGACGCCGTGGAACTGGCGAAGCACGCGAGCCGCGTGGGCGCGGCCGCGGTGAGCGCGCTGCCGCCGCTGGGAGCATACTCATTCGCGGAGATTCGGGCATACTACGAGGCCATTGCCGCGGCGAGCGCCGTGCCGGTGTTCGTCTACTTCTTCCCGGAATCGTATCCGGGCGTCAGCACATTCGAGCAGGCGATGGAACTCTGCGCGCTGCCCAACGTGGCGGGACTCAAGTACACGGATTTCGACCTGTACCGGCTTCGCAACATCAAACAGAGCGGCGCGGCGGTGTTCAACGGGCGCGACGAAGTGCTGGCGGCCGGTCTGTTGATGGGGGCGGACGGCGGCATCGGCAGCTTCTATAACGTGATGCCCGAACTCTTCGTGGAACTCTATGGGCGGGCGCGGCGGGGCGATTGGGAAGGGGCCCGCGCGGTGCAGGACTCCATCAACCAAGCGATTCGCATCACGCTCGAATTTCCGTGCTTTCCGGCCATCAAAGAGATTTTGCGCTGGCGCGGAATCGACTGCGGACCGTGCATCCGCCCACGCGGCGGGCTGACGCCGGAGCAGGCCGTCCGGTTGCGGCGGCGGCTGGAGGGCTGCGCCATCGCATGACCACGCGGCAGTACGGCTGGACGCTGGTTGGGCTGCTGTGGGCGATTGCGCTGCTCAACTACATCGACCGGCAGGTGGTGTTCTCGCTTTTCCCGCTGCTGCGCTCGGAACTGCGCCTCTCAAGCGTGCAACTGGGCTTGCTCAGCACGGTATTCCTGTGGATTTACGGCGTGCTCAGCCCCTTCGCGGGATACGCGGCGGACCGCTTCGGGCGCGGCCGGACGATCGCGATCAGCCTGGTGTTCTTTAGCGCCGTGACGCTGGCTACGGGGGCTTCGCGGACGTTCGGCCAGTTGATCTCGGCGCGCGCGCTGATGGGCATCAGTGAGGCCTGCTACCTGCCGGCCGCACTGGCCATGATTGCGGAATACCACGGAAGCCGCACGCGGTCGCTGGCGGTGGGCATCCACCAGAGCGGCCTGTATGCCGGGACGATTGCCGGCGGGGCATTCGGGGGATGGGCCGGCGAGAGGTACGGTTGGCGAATGCCATTCTTTGCGCTGGGGGCGGTGGGGATGGCTTATGGGATGGCGACGCTGCCGTTCTTCCGGCGGGCGGCGGCTCCGGCGAAGGCAGAGGCGGCGGTTCGGGTGGACTTTCGCGAGGCCGTGCTGGAGTTGGCGCGCCTGCCAGGGTTCGGAACGTTGACTGGTGTTTTTTCGGCGGTGGGAATTGCCAACTGGCTGGTGTATACCTGGCTCCCGCTATACCTTTACGAGCGGTTCGGAATGAGCCTGGCAGAGGCCGCGTTCACGGCGACCTTTTACCTCCAGGCGGCCAGCGCCGGCGGCATCATCCTGGGTGGCTGGCTGGCGGACCGATGGAGCGGCGCAACCAGCCTGGGCCGTCTCTATACGCAGATATTCGGCGTGCTGTTGGCGGGGCCTTTTCTGTTTCTGATGGGCCACAGCGGCTCACGCGCATGGCTGGTAGCCGCGCTGGTGGTATTCGGCGTGGGACGGGGGTTCTACGACTGCAACACCATGCCCGTGCTATGCCAAATTGCGCGCGACGATCTGCGAAGCACCGGATACGGCATTTTCAACTTCGGGTCGTGTGTGGCAGGGGGCCTGGCGGCCGCGCTGGCTGGGGCGTTGAAGGGCCGGTTGGGGCTTGCGGGAGCGTTCGAGATCGCCGCCGGGATCCTGTTCATCTCCGGAACGATGCTGTTCAGGGTGCGCGGAACGATCCGTGGGCGATAGAAGGCTGGCCCGGTCCGCCCCCACCGAGAAGGCAGCCCGCAAGTAACGATGGCCTGCCCCACTGACCAAACGCGGAGTTACCAGCGGAAACCGAAAGTTACCGGAAGGTAATCGGTGTGGTAGGTTCCGACGAAGATCCGGTTATAGCGGGCTTCTCCGAAGAAGCGCCCGTGCCACTTACTGCCGAAGGCGATCCCGATTCCACCATCGACGCCGGGCTTGTTCACCGAATAGGAAGCTACCACCACGTTCACAGGCACGGCGGCGGGATAGAACCCGAAGAAGGGGTTGAAGCCAGTACCCAGGGCCACGCCAGGCTGTGTGAAGTTCTGGTATTGATGATAGATTCCGCCTCCACCGGTAAGATAAACATCCACATGACTCTTGGGCATCAGGTGCACGACTGGATTGAGAGTGGCGGAGAAGATATCCAAATTGCCGCCGCCATAACCCAGGTTACTGAGCACGGAACTGGTGACGCCCATGGAATTGTAGCCAAGGTCGATGTTGGCCCCGACCCAGGGATTGAAGTTCATGCCGACGCCTCCGCGAATGTTCCATCCCATATCGAGATTTGAGCCTGTTGTGCCAAGCGGAGTGGTGAAGCCCGCGCCGAAGTTGGCGGTAAATCGCTGCATTTCCTGTGCAGGCAACGATACGGTGAAAACAGCGGTCAGAGCGCAAAACGATGCTAGTGGCCTGTCTCTGAGAAACTATTAGCATGGTGGCGGCATCTAATGTGATATGCCATTCGCAGCTGAGGCGATCACATTAACAGGGGACGAGCGGGCCGAATTGGAGCAAATGACCCAG
>Ga0181520_10002539_pt1 | contig 33642 bp, 26 predicted proteins | sample PEATcosm2014_Bin_29_FD_132451 | JGI IMG/M metagenome (GOLD analysis project Ga0181520, IMG submission 132451) | Peatland microbial communities from MTU Mesocosm Facility, Houghton, MI, USA - PEATcosm2014_Bin02_30_metaG | ecosystem: Environmental > Terrestrial > Soil > Wetlands > Peat | place...
GCGTGGCTGGAAAAGTGCCGCCGACTATGGAAGAACTGCGAGCGCAAACTGAATACCAGCCTGCAAATGATCCACTTGGCTTTCCTCAGATTACTGCTCAGGAGATCGTAAACAGGTTCTAAGCATAAAATCGTTACAACCGATGCCGATATCGAAGCCGCGCTGGAAAATTGATCGCTATGCGGGAGTCACGGAATCTAGCCGTTTCCGGTAGATGAGCGCGACGCGGCCCAGCGGATAGTAGTTCTCCTCGCGCCGTTCGCAGCGATAGCCTTGCGTCTCGTAGAGGCGGATCGCCGCGGCGTTTTCCGCATCGACGTGCAGCCAGATCATGCCAGCGCAGGCCGCGCGAGCGGAGTTTTCAATGCGAACGAGCAGCTCGCGGCCAATGCCTTTACCTCGCGATTCCTGTGCCACTTCGATGGTTTGAATGTAGGCCGTGACGTCGTTTCCCTTCCCTTTTCTCCACACGACGATGCCAAAGCCTTTTAGTTGTCCATCCTCTTCGGCAATCCACGTGGCCGCATTCGCGCGATTGATGAGCTGGCGCATATACCGGCGTCCAAAGCGAAAGGGAGGCTCGAAACAACGCTTTTCAATTGCATAAAGCTGATCGAAGTCTTCGGGCGTGTAAGGGCTGTAAATCACTGTTCAACTTTACGGCAGTTGCAAAGCAAAAAGCCATCCTGGCGAGGATGGCCTTCTGCGTTCCAATAAATTGCTGGCAGCTAGACCTTCGCTTCCAGATTCGCGATCACGTCGAAGAAGCGCTGATCGAGGCGCCTGTTGGTGGCAATGGCGTCCTTGATGGGAATGTCCGTGATGTCGAGTCCCTTGAGAACAGCGATGCGGCCCCACTTCTTCTCGTGGACCATATCGATGGCGTGCAAGCCGTAACGCTGGCCGAGGATGCGGTCAAAGGCCGTGGGAACGCCGCCGCGCTGGGTGTGGCCCAGGTTGACTGAGCGGGTCTCGAAGCCAGTCTTCTTCTCGATCAGTTCGGCCAGCTTTTCGCCGATGCCGGAGAGACGCGCATGGCCGAAGGAGTCGAGTTGCGCGTTTTCATTGACGACCTGGCCGACTTCGGGCAGATGGCAGCCTTCGGCGACGACAACCACGCCATAGTGCTTGCCGTGGTCGTAGTTGTACTTGAGCAGTTTGCAGACATGGTCGAGGTCGATGTCCTTTTCCGGGACCAGCGTCACGTGCGCTCCGCCGGCAGTTCCGGCAGCGTAGGCGATCCAGCCGGCGTCGCGGCCCATCACCTCGACGACAACGACGCGGTTGTGCGAGTCGGCGGTGGTGTGAATGCGATCAACGGCCTCGGTGGCGATCATCACGGCGGTGTCGAAACCAAAGGTCTGATCGGTGCCGCTGATGTCGTTGTCAATAGTCTTGGGTACGCCGACGCTGGGCACACCATTCTCGCTGAGGAAGAGCGTCACGGATTGCGTGTCGTCGCCGCCGAGAGCGATCAGCGCGTCGATCTTGTTGGCCTTGAGAACCTGCTGGACCTTCTCGATGCCGCCGGGAATCTTCTTCACATTGGTGCGCGAAGAGTGCAGGATGGTGCCGCCCCTCAACTGAATGCCATCCACGGCTTCCAGCGTCAACGGGATGAAGTTGTTGTCGAGCACGCCCTTCCAGCCGTTGAGGAAGCCGATGAACTCATCGCCATAGTGGTTGATGCCCTTGCGGACAGCCGCGTAGATGACAGCATTCAATCCGGGGCAGTCGCCGCCGCCGGTCAATAAAGCAACTCGCATGGTAAAAATCTCCTCGTCAAAATTTTGCGCGGCCGTACAACCTTGTCCGGACCGGAAGTTTCCCAGAATTATGCAACGAGAAGGCAAAATTCTGCCGCTCTCGACGCCTTATACAGTTTACTCTGCCGCTGTAAAGAGGAATCGTGAGCGCGCTCACCACAGTTGGAAAATATTCCCTTGTTGGGATGAAGCGCAAGTGCTTCAATAAGGATTATGCCCGGACACGGAGCACTCTTACTTCTGGCCTTTGCCGGATTGGTCGCCGGTGTGCTGCTGGTGCTCTTGCAGCTAACCCGGCTGGGATTCTTGGTTCGCGCCACGATCCCCGACCGTCCTCGGCGGCGTATGTTCATCGCATCCGTCTCGTTTCTCTTTACCTTTGTCGGCGTCCGCATTCTTGTTCACCGCATCGTGCATCATGAAGGGCATTTTCAGTGGGTGATGGTGCATGGTCACCACATTCATCATCTGGTCTGGGGAATTCTGATTCTGCTGCTGGTCGGCTACGGCTGGCTGCTGGACGTGGGACGATTGCACACGCCGCTGGCGATCTTTCTCAGCCGACTGATGTCGGTCAGCTTCGGAGTGGGCGCGGCACTGACGCTGGACGAATTTTCGATCTGGCTTGATCTGGAGCCGGATTCTTACTGGTCGAGCGTCGGGCGTCTCAACATCGACGCCATCATTCTCTTCGGCGCACTGCTGGCTGTAGGCGCATGGGGCGCGCCTTTCTTCCGCGGCATGGCACGCATCTGGAGCAAGCGCGCTCTCTTCAAAAGAGAGCTGGGACGCGGACTCAGTTTCCCTATTCGCCTCGCGCGGTTGCTTCGTCCTCGTAAAGTGCGTCGATCTGGGCCGCATAGCGCTGAGTGATCACGCGCCGCTTGAGCTTCATGGAGGGCGTCAGCTCGCCGGTCTCCTGCGTCCACTCATCCGCCACGACTCGAAAGCGCTTCAGAGTTTCAAAGTTGGCCAGGCCGGCGTTCACCTCGCGCACAATCCCGCTGTACAGCGCGAGAATGCGGCTGTCGGCGACGAGTTCGGCGCGGCTGCGGATCCCGACTCCGTTGCGACGCGCCCACTCCTCCAGTGCGGCGAAGTTGGGCGCGATGAGCGCCGAGATGAATTTATGCCGGTCGCCGACCAGCGCAGCTTGAGCCACCAGCGAATTATTTTTGAGCTTGTTTTCAATCGGCTGCGGGGCCACCAGCTTTCCGCCCGAGGTCTTCAACAGTTCCTTCTTGCGGTCGGTGATGTAGAGAAAGCCATCCGCATCGATGCGCGCGATGTCGCCGGTGCGGAAGAAACCTTCGGCGTCAAAGGACTCCGCATTCGCCTCTGGCTTGCGCCAGTAGCCCGCGAAAACAGACGGCCCGCGAACCAGCAGTTCGCCATCATCGGCCAGCTTCAATTCGAGATTTGCGAGTGGTAATCCGGCTGCGCCGATGCGATGGCTGATGGGCGTGTTCAGTGCGATCAGCGGCGAGGTCTCGGTGAGTCCATAGCCCTCCCAGAGCGCGATCCCAGCCGAGGCAAACCAATAAATGGTGTCCACACCCAGCGGCGCGCCGCCAGAGACAAAGACCTTCACACGCCCACCAAAGGCCTCGCGCACCTTCGAGTAGACCAGCTTGTTGGCCAGCCTCCAGATCGGCGACGATGGCTGGCGTCCATCGTACACCGTTTCGATGTGGCTCTTGCCGAGACTAACGGCCCAGGCGAGCAGCCGCCTCTTGACCGGAGATTGCGAGGTGCGTCGCAGAACCTCCTCGCGAATCTTTTCAAAAACTCGCGGCACGCCGACAAAAACCGTGGGGCGAATTTCGCGCATCGCCTCCGGCAGCTTGTCGAACTTTGAGCAATAGGCCACCTGCACGCCATAGTAAAACATGATGTAATCGAGGGCGCGCGCCGTGACGTGCGAGAGCGGCAGAAAAGATATTAGCGCGTCCGTAGAATCGAAATGAAAATCCAGCGCGGCTAGATTTTGATTGGCGGCGATATTGCCGTGCGTGAGCGCCACGCCCTTGGGCTCGCCGGTTGTTCCTGAGGTGTAGATCAGCGTGGCAAGGTCTTTGGCTTCCACCGAGCGCACGAGCGCATCGAAAATCGGGTCGCGCTCCGCGCCGCGCGCGTCGGCCCCCGCGATCACCTCGCTGAAGGAAACTGCGCCTCCGGGCGCGCCGGGGTCCATCATCACGATGCGTTCGACCGAAGTCCGAGAGCGCACTGCGTTCAGCTTGTCAAACTGCTGGCGCGTAGAAACGACGGCAATGCGGCAGCCCGCGTCCGAGACCAGCGCGGCAATCTGCTCGCCGGTCAGTGTGGGATAGATGGGCACCGTGGCCGCGCCGATAGCCAGCGTGGCAAAATCAGTGATCGACCACTCCCAACGATTTTCGGCAATCAGCGCGATGCGGCTGCCTTTTTGCGCGCCCCAGCCGAGAAAAGCCTCGGAGAGCGCGCGGACCTGCTGATAAATCTGATCCGACGAGATGGGCTGCCACAATCCGAACTCATCCTGCCATAGGATGGCCCGTGGGTTGGAGGCAGCGGAGACGCGGCGAAAAAGGTCGTTGATGGTGTTGAGCGGCGTGTTTTGTGTCATTTTGAGTCGAGCGGCCCGGTCAGGATTCCGCAACCGCGATTATTACGAGAGTGTAACAGCGCAGAGGGGCTATGGTCATTTCTTCTCTACGATTTCATTATTTCGCAAACGTTATTGCATAGTTATACATTCTGATGTATATTTATACGGGTACGGTTGTTTTGATCTGTACGGCATAATTGATCTCTATGAAAGCGGCTGATGAAGACTTTGCGGCACAATGCGATTCGCGAATTGGTGGGTCACGCTCTGGTGGCCAACCAGGATGAGTTGCGCCGCAAACTGCGACGAAGAGGCTTTGCCGTGACCCAGGCCACGCTCTCGCGCGATATTCACGAAATGAAACTCTCCAAAGGCCCCGGAGGCTACACTTTATCTAACGGCAATGGCACAGCCCAGACAGCCGAAGATAACAGCCCGCCCTCGGTCGGCGAGATGATGGAAAGCTTCGGTATGCGCGTTCGTCAGGCGATGAATCAGGTAGTCGTGGGAACAGTGATGGGCGGCGCGCAGCCGGTGGCTGCGTCGCTCGACTACGAAGGCTGGCCGGAGGTTGTGGGCACGGTCGCGGGCGACGACACGGTGCTGGTGATATGCCCTGACATTCGCCGTGCAAGCGAAGTTGAATCTCGATTGAGGACAATGCTGGAATCATGAGTGAAGCAGTGCAAACAGCGGTAGTGGGAGTAACAGGTTACGCGGGCGCGGAGCTGGCGCGGCTGCTTGTGCGGCATCCTCAACTGAAGGGTAAGCCTCCGATTTTTGCAGGACGCGTGGACGCAGCTGATGCGGCGCGTGGCGGCATTCCTCTTGCCGAGATTCATCCAGAGCTGGCCGACAGCAGGCACACGGGCGATCTGAAACAGCAGCCCTTTTCCTGGGAACTACTCAGCGATCTCGATGTGGACGTGCTCTTCCTCGCGACGCCGCACGAACAATCGCGCGAGTGGGTTCCCGAAGCGTTGGCGCGCGGTATTCGCGTCGTTGACCTGAGCGGAGCGTGGAGGCTGACAGATGCGGCCAACCGCGCCGTTTATGCCTTCGAGGACAAAGATGATCGAGTGGCCGCGCAGACGCAGGAGCAGGCCGTCTATGGAATGCCGGAGTTGCATCGCAAGCAGATTGCCGGTGCGCGCCTTGTTGCCAATCCCGGCTGCTATGCGACCTCGGTGATTCTCGCGCTCAAGCCGCTGGTGGCAGCGGGGCTGATTGATTTAAGCCGCGGAATTATTGCCGACTCGAAGAGCGGCGTGAGCGGCGCGGGCAAAGCGCCCACGGCGAAGACGCACTTCATCTCCGCCGCCGATAATCTCTCCGCCTACGGAACTTTTACGCATCGGCACACCGGCGAACTTCTGGAGCAGATTGGCTTGGAGCCAAACGAAATCATTTTTTCACCGCATCTGCTGCCGATTCCGCGCGGAATTCTTTCGACGATCTATGTGCACTTCCGCGAGGCGCACGACAGAGCAAGCATAGCAAAGCTCTACTATGATTTTTTTGCGGGTAGTCCACTTGTTAGGCTCTACGACAAATCGCTGCCGCAGATTCAGTACTCAGTGCGCACCAACTATGCGGACATCGGCTTTCAGATCGACTCCGGAGGAAAGCGCGCAGTCATCGTCAGTTGCCTGGATAATTTGCTCAAAGGCGCTGCCGGTCAGGCCGTGCAGAATCTGAATGTGATGCTTGGCTGGCCTGAGGCTGAGGGTCTGGAATGAAAATCACCGCGGAAGGACTCGAATGAAGTACGTCGTCAAATTAGGTGGTGCGGGCCTAGAGACTCCGTCGCTCCTGCAAGGCTGTGTGCGCGCCATCGCCGACTTAGTGCGCGACGGCCATCAGGTGGCCGTGGTTCACGGCGGCGGCGTGCAGTTGACCCGCACCCTCAAGGCGCTGGGCAAGCAGAGCGAGTTTATCAACGGACTGCGCGTCACCGACGCCGAGACGCGCGACGCGGCGCTGATGGTCTTTGCCGGCAAGGTGAATAAATCTCTCGTTGCCGCGCTCGGCGCAGTTGGCCAGCCCGCCGTGGGTCTCTCCGGCGGCGATGGCCTCAGTTTTCGCGCCCGTAAGAAGCGCACAGAACCGGACCTCGGCTTCGTCGGCGAGATCGCATCGAGCGATGCGCGCCTGATTGAAGCCATCTGGCAGACAAGCTGCGTGCCCGTCTTCTGCTCCATGGCTCTCGGCTTTGACGGCGAGTACTACAACATCAACGCCGACGAGATGGCCGCTGCCTGCGCCGTCGCCTGCCGCGCGGACGCACTGGTCTTTCTCACCGATGTGCCCGGAGTGAAGGGCGCTGCCGGCACTGTGCTGCGATGGCTCTCTATCGATCAAATTGCGGAGATGGCCAAAACTGCCGTCATCTCCGGCGGTATGTTGCCCAAGCTCGGCGCCTGCCGCGAGGCTCTTTTGAATGGCGTCAAGCGCGTAAGAATTTTACCTGCGGAAGCAGCCGGCTCATTGCCTGATCTGTGCAGCTCCCGCGTAGCATACGGCACTGAAGTGATGGTGGCCTAAGGAGAAAAAATGACCAAGCTCGAAGAAATTCAAGCCGCCGAAGCGCGGCTGCTCATCCACACGTACGACCGCTTTCCTGTTCTGTTCGTTAAGGGCGAAGACGTTCATCTCATCGACGAGCACGGCAATTGCTATCTCGATCTGCTTAGCGGCATCGGCGTCAACGCGCTGGGCTACGGCAGCAAGGTGATTGAAGACGCAATCGCCCAGCAGAGCCGCACGCTGATCAATGCATCGAATTATTATTTCAACGACAAGATGGCTGATCTCGCAGAGCGCGTCACGCGGATCACCGGCATGGATCGCGTCTACTTTTCAAACTCCGGCTGCGAATCCGTCGAGGCCGCGCTCAAGCTGGCCCGCGCTTACGCCGGCGTTCTTCGCGAAGAAGGCAAACAGATCGGAACGAAGTTTCTCGCACTTGAACAGAGCTTTCATGGCCGCACCTTCGGCGCGATCTCGGCCACATACAAGGAGAAGTATCGCGCGCCATTTGAGCCTGTGGTCCCCGGATTTGAGTTTGTAAAATTCAACGACATCGCCGATCTGCGCGCCAAGTTTTCCAATGAAGTCTGCGGAATTCTTCTCGAAGCGATTCAGGGCGAAGGCGGTGTGCGTCCGTTGTCGCAGGAGTTCTTCGCCGAGGCGCGGAAGCTCGCCGACTCAACAGGCGCTGTGCTGATTGTCGATGAGATTCAGGCCGGTCTGGGCCGCACCGGAAAGTGGTGCGCCTATCAGCACTTCAACATCAAGCCCGACATCACAACGCTCGCAAAGCCTCTGGCCGGCGGCATTCCCATGGGCGCAACACTCTGCACCAACGAGGTCGCCCGCGCCTTCCATGCCGGTATGCACGGCACCACCTTCGGCGGCGGACCCTTCGCCTGCGCCGTCGCCATCGCCGTAATCGATCACATTGAAGAGAATAATCTTCTTGCTCATGTCGTCGAAGTCGGCGAGTACTTCCAACAGCAACTTTGTAAGCTCGCGGAACGCCACGCATTCATTATCGACGTACGCGGCAAAGGCCTGATGATCGCCGCCGAACTTAACTCCGCCGATCTTGCCAAGCACGCCGTCACCGAGATGCTCAAGCATCACGTCATCATCAATCAGACCAGTGACACGGTCCTGCGCTTCCTGCCGCCTTACGTCTTTCAGCGCGCGCACGTGGACACAACCATCGCTGCGCTCGACAAGGTCTTTACCGAATACACCGCGGCGCAGACCGCTGTTCCAACTTCCGTAGGAGGTCACACTCATGGCTAGCAAAGCTCTCCTTGAAACACCCACTATTCCCGTCGCGGACGATCCAGACATTCTTGGCGCAGCCGCGCGCCTGAATGGCGAAGATATGTGTTCGATCTCCGATCTATCCAGTGCCGAGGTGCGCGCGATCGTCAAGCTCGGCCACGATGTCAAGCGCAATCCCGCGCACTATCGCCACTCGCTCGATGCGAAACAAATGGTCTTGATGTTTGAGAAGGCCAGCCTGCGCACACGCCTCAGCTTCGAGACCGGCATCAATACGATGGGCGGCAACGCGATCTTCGTCGATCAGACCAACTCGCCGCTCGGCGAGCGCGAGTCCATCGCCGACATCGCGCGCAACGTCGAGCGCTGGGTCAACGTCATCGTGCTGCGCACCTACGCGCACGACACCATCACCGAGATGGCCGCCAACTCGCGCGTGCCGGTTATCAACGCGCTCAGCGATTTCGAGCATCCCTGTCAGGCGTTGGCCGATTTCATGACGCTCGACGAGCACTTCGGTCACGTCGCCGGACTCAACTTCACATACGTTGGCGACGGCAACAACGTCTGCCACTCGCTGATGCTTACCGGCGCGCAACTCGGCGCCAATGTTACCATCGCCACGCCGCGCGGCTACTCGCCGGATATCGAGATCGTGACGCTGGCGCGGGATATTGCTCTGGCCAACAGTTGCGAACTGCGCCTGCTGCAAGACCCGCAGGCTGCGGTCGAGGGAGCCGACGCGGTCTATACGGATGTCTGCGTCAGCATGGGCTTTGAACACGAGTCCATGAAGCGCGAGCCGATCTTCCGGCCATTCCAGGTGAATGAAGCGTTGATGGCGAAAGCCACGCCGCACGCGGTCTTCATGCATTGCCTGCCCGCGCGCCGCAACGCGGAAGTTACGGATGCAGTGTTGGACGGCCCGCAATCGATTGCATTCGATCAGGCAGAGAATCGCCTGCACGCGCAGAAGGCGTTGTTGCTGTTGCTGCTGGGCGGGCTGGCGTGACAGTGGTCAGTGAACAGTGGACAGTGGTCAGTTTTCGGAGCACGTAAGCGTTCTTCACTCCGCTCAATGATTGTCATCCTGAGCGGAGTGAAACGGAGTCGAAGGACCTGCGGTTGCTTTTAGTCGATGCTTTGAAAGGGCACGGCTTTAGCCATGCCGCAGAGATTGGAACCCGGCGTACAATGGCGCAAACTCCGCATATCGGAAAGGAGCGGATTGAATGTCGATAATGCCCGAAGGCGGCTGGGGAGACCCGCCCAAGAGAGATGTGGAACAGAGGCCTGATTCGCCTCAGCGTGTTCAAAATGATGTTCCAGAGCGTCCACGCTATCGATCTGGAATTCCTACCTGCAAGATTTGCGACAGTGGAACGCTTAGGCTAAAGGAAGTCCGTCGCCTGAGCGGTCCGGCAGTTGCAATCGGATTTATCCTCCTGATTCCATCGGTTCTCGGAATGCTTTCTTGTGCAGCGATGCTTGTTGCATTCAACACTTCCGTCGGACCTGCATTGGGTATCAATGCGAATGGTTCTAGGCAGCCGCACCAGAGTGCCTTCGATGCTGATTTCCGCCGGTCTTGCGCACAGAGTACCAGGCTAAGAAGTCAGAATCAAGGACGACTCCCATCGCAGCAGCTAATTGAAGAGTATTGCGAATGTGCGCTTTCCAGCTATAAGGAGTCGGGATCGGTGGGGGAGACCGCTGAATTATGCACCCAGCGAGTGAATGAGGGCACGCTCGATACACCTAGTCGGGACGTAGACGCCCTTTATTCCGGCGCTGTCTCAAACGTGAAGCGATACGCTCCTCTTGCCGCCGTAAGCGTTCTTGGAAATGCGTTTTTTATTGGTTTGGGCGTTGCATGTTTTGTCTCAGGCTTGTTGGGCTGGCTTCTCGTGATGAAGAAGCGCGTCCTTCAATGCGATGTATGTGGTGCCGTGGTAAATGCGTCCTAGCACCATAATGTTTGATGCCAGGCAGATCAACAGCCTGCTCAAGTAATTTGGAGATCGACCGACACGTTCAATGATATTCGTTTCAAGGAATGTTGAAGAAAGGTGGAGTCTGAAATGGTAGACGCAAAGAAATCCGCTGAAGCTGCAAGAAAAATCCAAGAAATTAACCGCACAATCCAAAATCACCAGACAAGAATTTCGAGTCTTGAGCGCGAAAAGAGTGAGAGGGTAAGAAATTACGATCAACAAATCAAACACGAGCAGGATGAAATCAAGCGTCATACCAGAATGATTGATGAGCTTAAGCGGCAGATTTGATTTTCTGCTTTCGATGATTCAATTTCCCTCAGGGGCTAAAGCCCGCTTCTTTTTGTGGCGTTTTCGGCACGACTGAAGTCGTGCCCTTTCAAAGCAAAGACTTGACCAGAGGTTTTCACGCATGTCCGTAATTCTCGAATCGCTGCCCATCGGCCAGAAGGTTGGCATTGCTTTTTCTGGCGGGCTTGACACATCCGCCGCCCTGCACTGGATGAAGCAGAAGGGCGCGCTGCCCTACGCCTACACGGCCAACCTCGGCCAGCCCGACGAAAGCGACTACGAGGCCATCCCGCGCGCGGCTATGGAGTACGGCGCTGAAAAGGCCCGCCTCATCGACTGCCGTGGCCCGCTCGTACGCGAAGGTATCGCCGCACTACAGGCCGGGGCCTTCCACATCACAACGGCTGGCGTCGCCTACTTCAACACCACGCCCATCGGTCGCGCCGTCACGGGCACCATGCTGGTGGCTGCGATGAAGGAGGACGATGTCAACATCTGGGGCGACGGATCAACTTTTAAGGGCAACGACATCGAGCGCTTCTATCGCTACGGCCTGCTCGTCAATCCCAGCCTCCAGGTCTATAAGCCCTGGCTTGACGCCGCGTTCATCGACGAATTGGGTGGCCGCGCCGAGATGTCCGCGTATATGCAGCGCCACGGCTTCGCCTACAAGATGTCCGCGGAGAAAGCCTACTCGACCGACTCCAACATTCTTGGCGCAACGCATGAAGCCAAAGACCTGGAGCAGCTTTCTTCGTCCGTCAAGATCGTCGTTCCGATCATGGGCGCGGCATTCTGGCGTGATGATGTGGAGATCAAGCGCGAAGAGGTTACTGTTCGCTTTGCAGAGGGCTTTCCTGTTGCGCTGAATGGCCGCGAATTCAGCGATCCCGTTGAACTCCTTCTCGAAGCCAATCGCATTGGCGGTCGCCACGGCCTCGGTATGTCCGACCAGATTGAGAATAGAATCATCGAGGCTAAGAGCCGCGGCATCTACGAAGCTCCGGGCCTTGCCCTGCTCTTCATCGCTTATGAGCGCCTCGTCACCGGCATTCACAACGAGGACACCATCGAGCAGTACCGTGACAATGGCCGCAAGCTTGGACGGCTGCTTTATCAGGGCCGCTGGTTTGACTCGCAGGCGATCATGCTCCGCGAATCGGCGCAGCGCTGGGTGGCCAAAGCCATCACCGGCGAGGTCACGCTGGAGCTGCGCCGCGGCAACGACTACTCGATCCTCAACACTGAGTCGCCCAATCTGACCTTCCATCCCGAGCGCCTCAGTATGGAGAAGACTGAATCGACTTTTAGCCCGCGCGACCGCATCGGACAACTCACCATGCGCAACCTCGACATTACCGACACACGGGCGAAGCTGCTGACCTACGCCAAAGCAGGACTGCTTACGCTCAGCAAGGGAAGCGAAATGCCCCAGCTCAACAGCGGTAAGGAGAAGGACTAACATAAAGCTATGTCGAACGAACAACAGGCAGAGAATCATCAAGCTGGGAAGATGTGGTCGGGCCGCTTTCGCGAACCGCTCGATGCGGAATTTGAAGCGTGGCAGCGATCGATTGTATTTGACTGGCGGCTGCTCGACCATGAGATTGCTGCCAGCAAGGCGCACGCGTCTGCTCTCAGCGCAGCGAGGATTCTCACTGAAGATGAAACAAAAGAGCTCCGCGCGGCGCTCGATGCAATTGCCGCCGAACACGCGACGGATGCGGGCAAGGCGCTCGTGCGCGACCACGCGACTGCTGAAGACATTCATCACTTTGTGGAACTGAAACTGGTTGAGCACGTCGGCTCGCTCGGCCTCAAGCTGCACACCGGTCGCAGCCGCAACGAGCAAATCGCGACCGACTTGAGATTGTATGTGCGCGAGCAAATCGCTCTCACGCTTGATGTGTTGACCGCGTGGGCTGATGCTCTTGTTGAACAGGCTGAAGCCGCTGGCGAATCGGTGATGCCTAGCTACACGCATCTGCAACGCGCCGAGCCTGTGCTGGTTGCGCATTGGCTGCTAGCCTACATCGAAATGATCCTGCGCGATTGTGCGCGGTTGAACGATTGCGCGGCGCGGCTCAACTATTGCCCGCTCGGTTCAGGCGCGGTGGCCGGAGCTACGCTGGCGCTGGACCGCACGATTGCAGCGAAGGAACTTAACTTCTTTGCGCCTACGGCCAATTCCATCGACGCAACGAGTGACCGCGATTTTATTCTGGAATACTTGCAAGCGCTGACCTTTGTCAGTCTGCATCTGAGCCGTTTTGCCGAAGAGATTACGCTTTTTGCGACGGCGGAGTTCGGTTTTGTCACGCTGCCGGAGGCATTTTCAACCGGCTCCAGCGCCATGCCGCAGAAGAAAAATCCCGATCTCACCGAACTGATTCGCGCTAAAGTCGGCCGCATTAACGGCGCGGCGCAGGCTGTTACATTGCAACTCAAAGGCCTGCCTTTGGCCTACAATAAAGATATGCAGGAGACGCAGGAGCCAGCCTTCGCCGTCGAGTTTGTGCCGCATATGCTACGGCTTGTCGCGCGCTTCACCGCCGCTCTCGCCTTCAATCGCGAGCGCATGAATGAAGCTGCGCAGACTGGCTCTCTGAATGCGATGGCCGCGGCGACGTATCTCGTGCACAAAGGCGTTCCATTCCGCACTGCGCACGAGAAGATCGGCAATGCGGTGCGCTACGCAATCGAGAAGGGCGTTGAACTCAATGCGCTTTCGCTCGATGAACTCCGCCAATTCGGCAGTGAATTCGAGGAGGATTTTTTCGCGGCGATTACGCTTACGGCCACGCTCGACTGCCACGATGTGATTGGCGGAACTGCGCGCGAGCAAGTGAGCAAGGCATTAGCCGCCGTTACTGCGCGCATCAATTCTCTTCGTCAGGAGGCCGCTCATGCTGGTGCGTAAGGCGCTGCTGCAAGACGCCTCGAAGGTCTACGACCTGGTGAATTCGCTTTCCGGCGACGGCACATTGCTGCGCCGTCCTTTTGCAGAGATATGCGAAAACATTCGCGATTTCACTGTGGCCGAATCCGATGGCGGAGTCTTTCTCGGTTGCGGCGCGCTGCACTTTTACGGGCCGCATCTCTGCGAGGTGCGCTCGATTGTGGTGAAGCCCGAAGCCAAGAGCAAGGGCGCGGGCAGCCGCATTCTCCAGTCGCTGATTGACGAGGCCGAAGAGCACGGCATTCAGTCGATCTGCCTCTTCACGCGCATTCCGGATTTCTTTTTTCGCTACGGCTTCCGCACCGTCGAAGACAAGTCCGATCTGCCCGACAAAATTTTCAAGGACTGCCAAAGCTGCCCCCGGCTGCATCGCTGCGATGAGGTGTCGATGGTGCGCGGCCGCATCCCCCGCGTTTCGCTACTCGGCCAGCGCGAGGAAGCGCAGCAGTTAGTTCATCTTGCGGGCTAGGCGGCTGTTTACCAGTTAATTAACAGAACGCTTTTGAAAATATAGGAGGGGGGGTAGGGGGGTAGTGTCAGTTGTCAGTTGTCAGTAAAAAAGCACGGATTTGGTTGGTGTTCATGGCTTGATTGTGCGCCTAAACAGAATAATTATCTGCAAAACTCTTACAGGGAAAGCAACTTTGCCGCTGCCACCACGGCTTGTCCGTAACTGAGGCCGCCATCTCCGGGGCTGACTTGCTCGTGCTGAAAGACCTCGAAGCCCTCTTCCTCAAGCCCTTCACGGAGCAGCCGCGCCAGACGGCGATTCTGGAGGCAGCCGCCTGAGAGAACTACCTGTGAGATGTCTGTATGCTCCCGCGCATTTTCTGCTGCCGCAATGAATCCCGCAGCAATTCCCGCATGGAATTCCGCAGCAATCTTTTTCTTCGGCAGACCGCGCTGCACATCTCCTATCACCCTCCGCCAGAGGTTCCCAGTCTTCAAAATTAAAGAATCTCCGTCTACCCATAACTCAGGCACATATTCTTGGTTGTGCAAGTGATCATCCATGTCGACCGCGATGCCTTCCAACTCGATAGCTGCCTGCGCTTCGTAATCGACCACGCGGCGATTCAGCACCACAGCGGCCACCGCGTCAAACAGACGACCGAGGCTTGAAGTGAGCGGAGCGTTTACTCCGCGTTCGATCATGCGATCCAGAACTCGCGCTTCCTCGATCGTTGCGTACGCAAGCGATGCGGCTGTCTCCAAATCGAAGCCAGCAGCGCGCAGATGAGCAAATGCCATTCGCCATGGCTCTTTGATTGCTGCCTCTCCTCCCGGCATGGGCACATAATCGAGATGTGCGAAACGCTCGAAGCTGGCCAACTTCGCGATCAGCACTTCACCGCCCCAAATTTTTCCATCTGTCCCGTAGCCAGTTCCGTCGAGAGCGAGGCCGATTATCGGCCCTTGAAGTCCATGCTCGGCCATGCAGCCGGCGATGTGCGCATGATGATGCTGCACGGCGATCAGCGGGAGATTACGCTCTGCAGCCCACTCCTTTGCCCATGTGGTCGAGAGATAAGAGGGATGCAGATCGTGGACGACGGCTTGTGGCTCAATCTCAAAGGTTCGCATCAGATGATCGAGCGACTCCTTGAAAAACTCGAGACCTGACAGGTTTTCCAGATCGCCCAGATGCTGACTCTGATAAACGAAGCGGCCCCGCGCCAGCGCAAAAACATTTTTCAGATGGCCGCCAACGGCCAGCAGCGGCGGAGCGTCAAACGGGAGCGGCACACCGAGCGGCACAAATCCGCGCGCGCGACGAAGGAGCTGCGGCGAGCCATCAACAACGGCGGCGACCGAATCATCGCAACGCTGCAAAATCTCGCGGTCGTGCATGAGGAAGGCATCGGCGATTTGGCCGAGGCGCACGCGGGCTTCAGTGTTGTCGATGGCAATCGGCTCCTCGCTGAGGTTGGCGGAGGTCATCACGAGTGCTTGAACGCGCGGATCGGCGAAGAGCAGATGTTGCAGCGGCGCGTACGGCAGAAAGACGCCGAGCCAGGGAATCCCGGGCGCAACGGCTTCAGCGATTACGCTGCTCTCGCGACGGCGGGCGAGCACAATGGGCCGCGCGGGAGTGGTGAGCAGCGCTTCTTCCTCGGCGGTCAGAGCGCAGATTGCCCGCGCCGCGTCAAGATCGCGTACCATCACGGCAAGAGGTTTTCCATAGCGTTGCTTGCGCTCACGGAGGCGCATCACCGCGGCCTGATTGGTTGCATCGACAGCGAGATGAAAGCCGCCGATGCCTTTGATGGCGATAATGGCGCCAGAGAGCAGCAAATCAATCGTCTGCTCGATGACTGCAAAAGATGAAGCAGCCGCTGTTTCTGGAGTGAATCTCTCCGCGCCCGCGGTCGCAAGTAAATCTTGTTGCAAATGCGGCGCAATTGAACTTGTGGCCTTAGAGATTTCTCCATCCGCCTCAACCAGCCAAACGCGCGGCCCGCAGACCCAGCAGGCATTGGGCTGCGCATGGAAGCGGCGATTGGCTGGGTCGTCGTACTCGCGCTGACAATCTGCACACATGGAGAAGTTCGCCATCGAGGTCTGGGGCCGGTCGTAGGGAATGCGGCGCGTGATGGTAAAGCGCGGGCCGCAGTTGGTGCAGTTGATGAAGGGATAGAGGAAGCGGCGGTCGCTGGGATCGAACAACTCGCGCAGGCAATCGGGGCAGGTGGCGGCATCGGCTGGAATTCCGGTGCTGACGCGGCCCGCGGCCTCGCTGGCAACGATCTGAAATCCCGCGCCTCCGGTGAGCGCCAGCTCGCGCACTGTGACCGAATCAATGCGCGCCATAGGAGGCTGCTCGGGTTGCAGGCGAGCGAGAAAGGCCTCGACGCGATCCTCAGGGCCTTCGATCTCGATTGTGACTCCATCGGTATTGTTGCTGACGAAGCCGGCCAATCCCTCCTCCAGCGCCAGCCGGTAAACGAATGGACGGAAGCCGACACCCTGCACCACGCCGCGGATGAGCGCCTCACGCCGGATTCGATTTGGTTGAGTTTGACGTGTCAAAGAATCCTCACACCGGAGATCAGCATAGCGCATCGACGCTCACTTGCATTCAATTGAAGACTTGTCGATCTCTTCTACAGGATAGTCGCCTCGCTGAATGCGTTTATTCTGATTACGGAGCAATGCGAGGAGCTTGAGCGGAGTGAGAGGCAGACATTTGAGCAGAATACACACGATTGCGGCGGCAATCCTCGTTGCTGTCGTGGCTGCTGTTGCGTCCCCTGCCCAGCAGCCGGACTCCGCTGCGGTAGTTCGGATGGTCGATGCGGCGGTCAAAGCTAGAAATGAACACGTCGCGGGCTACACCGTCACTGAGCACTACGCCGTCTACCGAGGCAAGGATGAAACCCATCCTGCGGCGGAGATGACGGTCAGGACCGAATACCGCCAGGAGACCGGCAAAAGCTACACCATTCTCTCGGAGAGCGGCTCGGAGTTTATTCGCAAGCACGTGCTCTATACGCTGCTCGACAACGAGAAGAAGATCAATCTTCCTGGCACACGCGAAGGCTCCTGGTTCGTTTCCGCCAACTACGAGATGAGACTCAAACCGGGCGGCATTCAGCGTCAAGATGATCGCGATTGCTATGTATTGGCCATCAACCCCAGGCACAAGGCTACGAACATGATCGAAGGAACGCTGTGGGTGGATGCTCGGGATGGCTCGATCGTCCACATTGAGGGAACCGCAACCCAAAGTCCTTCCGTTCTGACCGGACCTGCCCAGGTGATGCGCCGCTACGCCAGCGTGAACGGCTACGGAATGGCCACGCAAGCGCGCGCCGTCTCCGACAGTATGCTTCTTGGGCGGACGGTGGTTACCATCGACTATCGCGACTACCAGATACAGCTTCGTCCGGTACGGTGAAGAAGGCTGAGCCCGATTGGTATGAACAGCTTAGGAATTTTCATTCGCTGCGAAAAAATGCGTCGTATTATCCTTCCAAACGGGAACACGCTCCGCGTATACCACTGAATGAAAAGCGTTACTACCGCTCGTGACCGTTGTCACCGATTATTATTGCGTCGAGAACGTAAAAATAGATAGACACCGGGCCGGACATAGCAAGTGCTGTGCGTTCTGCCCCTGTGAACGGGAGGACTCGTGCCAGCATTCACTCCGCCACCGCTGCCCAGCGACGATAAACGATGGAAGATCGTCAACGGCACCATGCGCAAGAACGGCTTCGCCCGCCACGCGCTCATCGAAACGCTGCACACCGTGCAGTCGGCCTTTGGGTACCTGGACGACGATTCGATTCGCTTTGTGGCCCGCTCACTGCGTGTGCCGCTCAGCCAGGCTTATGGAGTGGTGACTTTTTACCACTACTTCAGCCTCAAGCCGCCGGGCAAGCACACGATGACCGTCTGCGCCGGCACGGCCTGCTATATCAAAGGCGCGGACAAGCTGATTGCGGCTGCGGAAAAACGCCTGGGCGTGGCCCACGGCCAGACGACTCCGGACGGCCAGATCAGCCTGATGACGGCTCGCTGCGTGGGCGCGTGCAGCCGCGCTCCCGTGGTGCTGTGCGATGGCGAGGTGGCCGGCGAAATGGCTGCTGAGCAGATGCTCGAGCAATTGGAAAGGTGGGCAGTGGAATGACAATCGAAGAACTCGAACAGATTGCCAAAAGCGTCGCTCAAGAGAATGCAAAATTCGATTATGAAGTGAATGTCTGCATGGACTTGGCCTGCATGAGCCAGGGTTCCGGCCAGTTGCGCGAGGCGCTGGAAAAGGCTGCCGTCGCTTCGGGCAAAAAAGTTCTGGTTCGCCGCACCGGCTGCATGGGCCCCTGTTCCAGCGGACCGCTGGTGCGCGTCGATCCTGAAGAGCATCTCTATCACCATGTGAAGGCCGACCACGCCGAGGCAATTGTGAAGAGCCTGGGCGGCGCGCCGGTGCCCGATCTGCAATGCGACTTGAACGATCACTTTGACCGCCAGGTGCGCGTGGTGCTGGAGAATGCCGGCCACATCGATCCCGAGAAGATTGACGATTACATCTCTCGCGACGGCTACAAGGCTTTGCTGACCATTCTGACGGAGATGACTCCTGCCAGCGTGGTTCAACGCATCACCGAAAGCGGGCTGCGCGGACGCGGCGGCGGCGGCTATCCCACCGGACTGAAGTGGGGAACCGTGGCCAAGGCCAGCGGTGATCTGAAGTACGTGGTCTGCAACGGCGACGAGGGCGACCCCGGAGCATTCATGGACCGCAGCGTAATGGAAGGCGATCCTCATCGCGTCATCGAGGGCATGGCCATTGCTGCTTATGCCGTGGGCGCAAGCAAGGGCTTCATCTACGTCCGCGCCGAATATCCGGTAGCGGTTTCACGGCTGACCACCGCGCTACGCGAGGCTCGCCGCCGCGGATTGCTGGGCCACAGCATCTGCAATACTCCCTTCAGCTTTGATGTGGAGATTCGCCTGGGCGCCGGTGCCTTTGTCTGCGGCGAAGAGACGGCTCTGCTGGCCTCCATTGAAGGACGGCGCGGCACGCCCAAACCGCGGCCTCCGTATCCGGCGGTCAGCGGCCTCTGGGGCAAGCCCACGCTGATCAACAACGTCGAGACCTATGCCAACATCGCGCCCATCGTGCGCAACGGCGGCAAGTGGTTTGCCGATATGGGTTCGGAGAGAAGCAAAGGCACCAAGGTCTTCGCCCTCACCGGCAAGATCGCCAACACCGGCCTGGTCGAAGTGCCGATGGGCATCAAGCTGCGCGAAATCATCGAGACCATCGGCGGCGGCGTACCCGGCGGCCACACATTCAAAGCGGTGCAGACCGGCGGACCAAGCGGCGGCTGCATTCCCGCGGAGATGCTGGACCTGGGAGTTAGTTACGACGCGCTTATGGCGGTCGGCTCCATCATGGGCTCTGGCGGCATGATCGTCATGGACGACACCTCCTGCATGGTGAATGTGGCCAAGTTCTTCGTCGAGTTCTGCAAATCCGAATCCTGCGGCAAATGCATTCCCTGCCGCGCGGGCACGGCGCAGATGCATAACCTGCTGACTCGCATCTGTTCGGGGCATGGAACGATGGACGACCTGGAGCTGCTCGTCAGCCTCTGCGAGACAATCAAGGAAACCAGCCTCTGCGGACTGGGCATGACGGCGCCCAATCCCGTGCTGAGCACGATCAAGTACTTCAAGAACGAGTACATCGAACACATCGTGCACAAGCGCTGTCCGGCTGGCGTCTGCAACATGGAAGCGCCTGTCGCGGTTTCCGCGGAGGTGTTGGCATGAGCGAAAGCGTGGGCGTAAAAACACTCATCATCGACGGTCACGAACTGAGCGCGCGCTCGGGGCAAACCATTCTGGAAGTGGCGCAGGAGAATGACATCAAGATTCCCACGCTCTGCCACATGGAGGGCTTGAGCGCCGTCGGCGCCTGCCGCCTCTGCCTGGTGGAGATCAAGGGAAGCAACAAGCTGCTGCCGGCCTGCGTCGCCACGGTCTTTGAGGGCATGGATGTGACCACCAGTTCCGCGCGGCTTACCAAGCACCGCCGCATGATTCTGGAGTTGCTCTTTGCCGAGCGCAATCACATCTGCGCGGTCTGCGTCGCCAACGGCCACTGCGAGTTGCAAGCGCTGGCTCAGGAGCAGGGCCTGACTCACATCAGCCTGCCCTATCGCAATCCGGCGCTCACGGTTGATGCCTCGCACGAGCGTTTTACCGTGGATCACAATCGCTGCATCCTCTGCACGCGCTGCGTCCGCGTCTGCGCCGAAATTGAAGGCGCGCACGTCTGGGATGTGATGGGCCGCGGCATCGATTCGACGATCATCACCGATCTGAACGATCCCTGGGGCAAGTCCAGTTGCACGCGGTGCGGAAAGTGCGTGCAGGTCTGCCCGACCGGAGCGCTCTTTGACAAGAGCAAGGTTGGCTCTGATCACCCCAAGTATCCGGATTTTCTGCCTTACCTGAACCTGATGAGGGAAGCGCAATGAGCAAATTGAAGGTTGCAACAGTCTGGCTGGACGGTTGTTCCGGCTGTCATATGTCGTTCCTCGACATGGATGAACGGCTCCTCAAGATCGCGGAGCTGATCGAAGTGGTCTACAGTCCGCTGGTGGACGCGAAGGTGTACCCCGATCAAGTGGACATCGCGCTGGTCGAGGGAGCCGTAGCCTCGGTGGACGACGAAGCCAAGATCAAGAAGGTTCGCGCCCACTCCAAAACCCTGGTTGCGATGGGCGATTGCGCCGTCACCGGCAACGTGCCCTCGATGCGCAATCCCATCGGCCCGCAGCCGATTCTTGATCGGGCGTATATTGAGAATGTCACCTTGCAGCCGCAGATTCCCTGCGTCGTTGTGCCCAAACTTCTCCAGACTGTTCGTCCCATCCACGAGTTCGTGAATGTCGATGTCTTTCTTCCCGGCTGTCCGCCCTCGGCCGATACCTTTCACGCAGCGCTGGTCGCGCTGGCAACCGGTGCGCCGCTGGATATTCCGGCCCTCACCCGCTTTGGAGCCTGAGCCCCTTGGAGCGAGTTATGTCCCAGACAATTACAATTGATCCCGTTACACGCCTTGAAGGCCACGGCAAGATCACTATCCAGCTCGACAATCAGGGCCAGGTCGAAGACGCGCACTTTCACGTCACGCAGGTGCGCGGCTTTGAGAAGTTCTCTGAAGGCCGGCCCTTTTACGAGATGCCCAGCCTCACCGCGCGCATCTGCGGCATCTGCCCGGTCTCGCATCTGCTGGCTTCGGCCAAAGCCTGCGAAGCCATCATGGCCGTGCGCATTCCGCACACCGCCGCGCAACTGCGCCATATGCTGAATCTGGCCCAGATGGTGCAATCGCACGCGCTGAGCTTCTTCCATCTCTCGTCGCCTGATCTGCTGTTGGGCATGGAGTCTGATCCGCGCACGCGCAACATCTTCGGCGTCGCCGCCGCGTGCCCCGACCTCGGCCTCGCCGGCATCGGCCTGCGCCGCTTCGGCCAGCGCATCATTGAACTGCTCGGCTCGAAGCGCATCCATACTGGCTGGGTCATTCCGGGAGGAGTCACAGAGCCGCTTTCCGCTGCTCATCGCGACGAGATGCTGGCCATGCTGCCCGAGGCCTACAAGAACATCAAGCTCGCGCTCACTGCTTACAAGCAGATCGCCGGGTCATTCAAGCAGGAGATCGAGGTCTTCGCCAACTTTCCCTCGAATTATCTCGGCCTCATCAACGAAGACGAGTCCATCGAGTTTACCGATGGCGCGCTGCGGCTGATCGATCCCACCGGCAAGATTATCGAGGACGGAATATCCGCGCACCGCTTCACCGAGCAGTTCGGCGAGGCCGTCGAGAACTACAGCTACACCAAGTTCGTCTACTACAAGCCGCTCGGCTACCCGCAGGGCAGCTATCGCGTCGGCCCGCTGCCGCGCCTGAATATCGTCAAGAGCATGGGCACGCCACTCGCCGACAAGGAACTGGTTGAGTTCAAGCAGATGGCGAATGGGCCTATCGAAAGCTCCTTCCTCTACCATCACGCGCGCCTGGTCGAAGCCCTCTACGGCGTCGAGAAGATTGAGCGCATTCTCGCCGATCCGCTCATCCTCGACACGCACGTGCGCGCCGTTGCCGGTGTCAATCGGCTCGAAGGCGCTGGCGTAATCGAAGCTCCGCGCGGCACGCTTGTACATAATTACAAGGTGGACGAGGACGGTAAGATGGTCTGGGCGAATCTGGTCGTCGCGACCGGACACAACAACAACGCGATGAACAAGGGCGTACTGCAATCGGCCAGAGCCTATGTGAAGGACGGCAAGTTCACCGAGGGCGCGCTCAACCGCGTCGAGGCTGTGATCCGCACCTTCGATCCTTGCCTCAGTTGCTCGACGCACGCCTTCGGCCAGATGCCGCTGGCAATGACGCTGGTCAACGCTGACGGCGAGGTTGTGGATAAGGTTGTGCGGTAGAGTGAGGTGTTTTGAAAGGGCACGACTTCAGTCGTTCCGCTTGGCAGCCGATAATAGTATGGGCTTTAGCCCCTGAGGGAATGTAAGAGGTTGAATTTACATTTCCGCACGGGCTAAAGCCCAAGACTTTTAGGGGAATCATTCGGCACGACTAAAGTCGTGCCCTGACGCTTCATGTTTTTCTGGATAGTTTATTCGCAACCTGAAGGTGCGCCTTTCATAACCGAGGATTTCCATGACTCAACTCATGCTCCGATGCCTCATTCTCGCCTGCGGCAACACGCTGCGCGGAGATGACGGTGTCGGGCTTTGGCTTGCCGCGTGGGCCGAGCGGCGCTTTGCTGAGAATCAGAACGTCCGCGTCATCGCCGACCATCAATGGACGCCGGAGCTGGCCGAGGATGTCTCCCGCGCGCAATCGGTTCTCTTCATTGACTGCGCAATCGACTCCGCAGCCGGTTCGCTGAACCTAGTGTCCGTCGAGCCGGCCGCAGTGGGCCACGGACTCAACACCCATCATCAAGGCGCTGAGGAGTTGCTCGCGCTGGCTCGCGATCTCTACAATTCCCTGCCCCGTGAGGCGCGGCAACTGACCGTCGGCGCCGGTTCCATCGAGATCGGCGAAGGATTCAGCGCCGCCGTAGCCGCGGCGCTTCCTGAGGCCTGCAAGCTGATCGAAGAGACGGTCTCGCGCCTCCTCGCCAGCCTACAGAAGTAATCAGCCAATCGTCGTCATCAGAGGTTGGAATACACGGACCCGGAAGCCAAACCCTTCGTTGAAGTCATCATCGACGGCATAGCAGTTGCCTTTGCTCTCGGCTTCCTCATGAAGATTGTTTTTGACTGCGAGGTCGATTTCCTGGCTCGAATCGGTTCGGCCGTCTCACTCTTTTCCGGCTCAACCTGTAGCTCGGCTTGAGTCAGCGCCGCATCCTGGGCAGCGGCAGGCGGAGCAATCCACGGAGTAACCGGCGCCTGCACATTCACAACTGTCGTCTGAGATTGCTGCAAACGCCACTGGCCATCCGCGCCCTTTTCATAGGTTAAAACCTTGAACGTGCGCGTCGCAGCGTCAGCCGACGCCTGCGCTGGAAGATCACAGTTGGAGACTGGTCCGCTGGGATCAGTGGCCAAACTCTCCGGCAGAATCTCGCCCGGCAGACCGCGCTCATCCTCCCGTTTAGCCACCAACTCCATCTTCGCAAAGACCGGTTGCTGCTCTGTCTCTGCGGTCAGAACAACAGAGGGATCTGAATCAGCGCACTCATAGGCCACGTTCTCCGGCTGGCTCGCGCCATCATTCACGCGAGCCGCCATCTCAAACTGCGTTTGCTTCAAGTGCCACTGGCCATCCGCGCCTTTTTCATAGAGAGCGCCTCTGTAACGGCGTAATTCAGCTTCGGCCTGAATTATTGGAGCACTCGCGTTTTGCAGGTTCTCCTCAGCAACAGCCTCCATCGGAGTGATGACCGGCGTCTGCTCTGCCTCTGCGGTGAATGCAACAATCTCTGTGGAAACACACGCCGAACTCTCCGGATGGCTCGCTTCAAGTGGAATAGCTACATCGTCCCGGTTGACTGCCATCTCTGCCTGCGCGAGTACCGGTGTCTTTTCTTCTTCCGCGTTCAGCGAAACAAGCTCTACAGCATCACACGCCATACTCTCCGGTTGGCTAGCCTCTGGCAATGAGTCGCCATCATTCTGGTTGACTGCCATCTCTGCCTGCGCGAGTACCGGTGTCTTCTCTTCTTCCGCGTTCAGCGAAACAAGCTCTACAGAATCACACGCCATACTCTCCGGCTGGCTCACCTCAGTCTGAATGCCGGCATCATCACGATTGGCCGACAATCCCAACTGCATAAAGATCGGTGTTTCTGCTGAAGTGAGAAACTTCGCCCATATACTCCGGCCAAAACTCTTAGCCTGTTCCGGCGCCGCGTCGCACGTCTGCGTTTGCAACAAGTGCCACTGGCCATCCGAGCCCTTCTCATAGAGCGCGCCTTTGTACCTGCGCGGCCCGACGTCGGCTATTTGCGCCATGGGAGCGCTGTCGCATTGCTGAGTCTCCTCCGCGGCACCCGTCGACACCACCGGCATCTGCTCTTCTTCCGCACTTATCGCAACAAGCTCTGCGTGTTCATCAGCCAAGCTCCCCAGCAGGCTCACGTCAGCCAATGAGTCACCGGCATCCTGGCTGGCCGCCATCTCCGCCTGTGTGAAGACCGGCATCTGCTCGTCCTCAGCGGCTGGAACAGCCATTTCAGCGGATTCAAACGCAACGCTCTCCGGCTGGCTTGTGTCAGGCTGAACGCAGCTATCGTCCTGGCTGACCGCCAACTCCATCTGCGCTTGCTTTAGATGCCACTGGCCGTCCGCGCCCTTCTCATAAAGAGCGCCTTTGAACCGGCGCGTTTCAACCTCGGTCTGCGTGATGGGAGCGCTTGCGCTTTGCGGGAGTTCCTCGGCAGCCTCCAAATTTACGACAGGCGTCGCTGGCTTGATCAGCGCCTGCTCATCCTCCGCTGTTAGTAGAGCAAGCTCGGCGGAGTTATACTCCATGCTCTCTGGAGTGAAAATCTTCGCTCGAATACTTCGGGTGAGAGCCTCAAGACTGAAGCATCCCCTCCCTTCTTCATCCGAGGTTGTGGTCAGGTCGGAATAGGATCGATTCATCTGCCCAATCCCCAAGGAAATGGGAGCGCCGTCCGAACCAGTAAGAGCCATAGAAGTGTGGTATTCCACAAAAGAAAACAAACGAGAGAGTCCCATGATCCCTCCAAAGTGTCATGATAATACACCAAAGTACCTATTTTGTCACGTTAGTGGCTGAGAGGTAACCGCCTGCTAAACACTTACGAGTCATAGCAGGACACAGCTCACTACTTCCCGGCCGCGACAAGTACCAGCACGACCTATGTCGCACCGTTCACGCAGCAGATCAGGAAGTGGTTCAGCCCCTGAGGGAATATCTTTCAGATTGAATAACTTACAGGATCAGGAGAAATGTCCTTGACCGCCAAATCGGCTGTCGCGGAACTCAGAGCAGAAACTGTCTTCTAGTTTGAAACCAGTATAGCGCGGTTTTGGTAATAGTGACCATCGTTTGTGCCCAGATCTCTGTAAATTTTTGGAGACCTGGGCGATTCGCCTGTTGGCAGTATCAAAACGCGGCCATCGTCTGCCGCAAACTATAGGAACTAAGAGTTTTGATGTAGTTGCCACGGTCAAACGCCGATGTATCAGGCACCGACCGCCGACTGAGGCAGCCGCGCGTTTCCCACAGGGATGTGTACTCGCGCTTCCCCAACCAGTAGTGCATATCGGCCAGAACCCGGCTGATGTGCTCGATGCCGTGGATGTGCAGCGCCGAGGCCATCATGGTAATGCCCGCTCCGGCCATGATGCCCTTGAGCACATCTTCCGCCGAGTGAACACCACCGGAGATAGCCAAGTCGATCTTCATGTGGCCGTAGAGGATCGCCGCCCAATGAAGCCGCGGCAGCAGCTCCGAAGGTGTCGAGAAATGGAGGGTTGGCCGGACCTCCAGCGTTTCGATGTCGAAATCCGGCTGATAAAAGCGATTGAAGAGCACCACGCCACGCGCGCCAGCATTCTCCAACTGAGAAATCAGATGCGGAATGCTGGTGAACGACCGCGAGAGCTTCACCGAGACCGGAACCTTTACCGCTTTGGTTACTGCGGTAACCAACTCCAAAAGTTGCCCTTCCAGGAGCGCCGAGGTCTGTCTCTTGTCCGTGGCCAGCGCGTAGGTGTTCAGCTCGATGGCGTCCGCGCCGGCCTGCTCCATATCCTTGGCAAAGCGCACCCAGCCGCCGGTTGTGGCTCCATTCAGGCTGGCGAGAATCGGAATCTTCACCGCATCCTTGCACTTGCGCAGGTGATTGAGATAGACCTCCTGCGTCATGCGGTAGTCGTTGAGGTCCGGCAGATAACCCAGCGACTCGGCATAGGAATCCGTGCCGCGCGAGAGATCATCGTCCAGAGTCTTCGACTCCAGCGCCAACTGCTCCTCGAAGAGCGAGTGAAGAACAATCGCCGACGCGCCCGCATCCTCCATGCGCTTGACGTTCTCGATGTTCTCCGAGAGCGGCGTGGAAGAAACCACGATCGGGCCGTTCAGCTTCATACCGAGATACGTTGTGGAAAAATCGATCATTCATCACCTCCGGCAGCCGCAGCCACCGTCTTTTTCTCTTCAGGCTTCTCCGGAGGCGCGATATTCGGCGTCTCGCCGCGTCCCGGCATTCCGGCTCGCGCCGAGTAGACCCGCCATTGCCGCTCCACGTCGTCCTGCGCCTCCACCAGCAGCTTGGCCGCCAGATCGGGATTACTACGCGCAAGCATAGTGTAACGCGCCTCGCGGTAGGTGTACTCTTTCAGCCGGATCGACGGCGCCTTGGAGTCGAGCTGGAAGGGATTCTTGCCCTCCTCGCGTAACTCTGGATTGTAACGCATCAGCGGCCAATAGCCCGACTGGACAGCTAATTTTTGTTGTTCCAGCCCATGCACCAGGTCGTAACCGTGCGCGATGCAACTGGCATAAGCAATGATAATCGAAGGTCCGTCATGCGCCTCGGCCTCGCGGAAGGCCTTCACCACATGGCTGTCGTTGCTGCCCAGCGCCACCCGCGCGACGTAGACCGAGCCGTAGCTGACGGCCTCCATAGCCAGATCCTTCTTGCTGTTTTTCTTGCCGCTGGCGGCGAACTTGGCCACCGCGCCGCGCGGGGTCGCCTTGGACATCTGCCCGCCGGTATTCGAGTAGACCTCCGTATCCAGCACCAGCACATTCACATTTTTGCCGGAGCCGAGCACGTGGTCAAGCCCGCCGAAGCCGATGTCATAAGCCCATCCGTCGCCGCCCAGAATCCAGACGCTCTTACGCACCAGCGTATCGGCAATCGCCGTGAGGTTGCGCGCGTCTGAGGATTTGTCGGCGGCCAGCTTTGCCTTGAGCGCCTTCACGCGAGAGCGCTGCTCTTCGATCTCAGGCTCGGTCTGCTGCGATGCGCCCAGCAGCGCCTTGGCCAGTTCATCGCCAATCGTCGCGGACAGGCGCGTCACCAGCAGCTCAGCAAACTCCTTCTGCTGATCGAGCGCGATTCTCATGCCGAAACCAAACTCGGCGTTATCTTCAAAGAGCGAGTTGGCCCAGGTCGGCCCGCGTCCCTGCGCATTGCTGGCGTAGGGCGTTGTCGGCAGGTTGCCGCCGTAGATCGACGAGCAACCCGTCGCGTTGGCGATGTAGAGCCGGTCGCCGAAGAGTTGCGTCAGTAGCTTCACATACGCCGTCTCGCCGCAGCCCGCGCAGGCGCCCGAAAACTCAAAGAGCGGTTGTAGGAGTTGCAAATCCTTCACCTGGCCATGCGACAACTTGGAACGGTCCACCTCCGGCAGGCCGAGGAAGAACTCCCAGTTCTCGCGCTCGCTCTCGCGCAGCGGCTCCTGCGGAACCATATTGATCGCCTTCTTGCTGGCGTCGCTCTTGCTCTTTACCGGGCAGACATCGACGCAAACCGCGCAGCCGGTGCAATCCTCCGGCGCCACTTGCAGCGTGTAGCGCTCCTCTTCCATGCCCTTCCACTTCGGCTTGGCCCACTGCAACGTCGCCGGAGCCTGGGCCGCCGCCTGCGGGCTGTAGACCTTGGCGCGAATCACCGCGTGCGGGCAGACCATCACGCACTTGCCGCACTGAATGCAAATCTCCTTGTCCCATGCGGGAATGAACTGCGCAATGTTGCGCTTCTCCCACTGCGCCGTCGCCGTTGGAAAGCTTCCGCCAGCGGGAATCGCGCTCACTGGGAGCTGGTCGCCGTGGCCGCCTGCAATCTCGCCCAGCACGTTGCGCACAAACTCCGGCGCCTTGCCGGAGATCGAGGGAATCAGATCGAAGTCGGACGAAGCCTTTGCCGGCAGCGTTACCTTTTCCAGATGCGCCAGCGCCGCGTCCACCGCGTCGTAGTTCTTCTGCACCACCGCTTCACCGCGCTTGCCGTAGGTCTTGTAGATCGCCTTCTTGATCTGCGCAATCGCATCCTCGCGCGGCAGAACGCCGCTGATTGCGAAGAAGCAGGCCTGCATGATGGTGTTGATGCGCGTTCCCATGCCGGTCTTGCGCGCCACCGCGTTGCCGTCGATCACATAAAACTCGATCTTCTTGGCAATCAGCTCATCCTGTGTCGTCTTGGGCAGATGCTGCCAGACCTCCGCCGCCGAATACGGCGAGTTCAACAGGAAGACCGCTCCCGGCATCGCCGCCTCCACCACATTCATCTTCTCCAGGAAGCTGAAGTTATGGCAGGCCACGAAGCTGGCGCGTGTGATCAGATAAGTTGAACGAATCGGATTCGGACCAAAGCGCAAGTGCGAGGTCGTCATTGAGCCGGACTTCTTCGAGTCGTAGACAAAGTAGCCCTGGGCAAAGTTCGGCGTCTGGTCGCCGATGATCTTGATCGAATTCTTGTTCGCGCCCACGGTGCCGTCCGAGCCAAGCCCGTAAAACAGCGCGCGTACAGTCTTTGGATCTTCAGTCGAGAACGAAGGATCGTACGTCAGACTGGTGTGCGAAACGTCGTCGTCTATGCCGATCGTGAAGTGGTTCTTCGGCGCGGGCTTCTTCAGTTCGTCGAAGACGCCCTTGACCATGGCCGGCGTAAACTCCTTCGACGACAATCCATAGCGCCCGCCGATGACCTTCGGCTTGGCGGCAAAGGGCAGCGCGGCTTCATTCTCGGCCAGCACCGTCACAATGTCCATATAGAGCGGCTCGCCGCTTGCCCCCGGTTCCTTGCAGCGGTCCAAAACCGCAATCGACTTCACCGTCTTGGGCAGCGCCGAGAGGAAGGCCATCGAATCAAACGGCCTGTAGAGCCGCACCTTGACCACGCCGATCTTCTCACCCTGCTTCGCCATCAGGTCAACGGCCTCTTCCGCCGCCTCGGCGCCTGAACCCATCAACACAATCACGCGCTCAGCATCCGGCGCGCCGTAATAATCGAAGAGGTGATATGCGCGGCCCGTCTCTTTGGCAAAGCGGTCCATCACCTTCTGCACAATCCCCGGAACCGCCGCGTGATACGGCGTGCAAGCCTCGCGCGCCTGGAAGAAGACATCGGGATTCTGCGCCGTACCGCGAATGATCGGGCGATCCGGGCTGAGCGCTCTCTGGCGATATTCAATGATGTGCTTGTCGTCCACCATGGCGCGGATCGTCTCGTCGCTGATCGGCAGAATCTTGCCCACTTCGTGCGAGGTACGGAAGCCATCAAAGAAATGCATGAAAGGAATGCGCGACTCCAGCGTGGCAACCTGCGCCACCAGCGCCATATCCGCCACTTCCTGCACGGAGTTCGAGGCCAGCATCGCCCAGCCCGTCATCGCGCAGGCCATCACGTCCGAGTGATCGCCGAAGATCGACAACGCATGGGTCGCCAGAGTGCGGGCGGTCACGTGCATCGTCGCCGGGGTCAACTCACCGGCAATCTTGAACATATTGGGAATCATCAGCAGCAAGCCCTGCGAGGCCGTGAAGGTCGTCCCAAAGGCTCCCGCCTGCAATGCGCCGTGCAGCGCGCCGGCAGCGCCGCCCTCGCTCTGAAGCTCTTCCACGATCGGCAAAGCGCCCCATATATTTTTCTTTCCCTCCGAGCGCCACTGATCGGCCCACTCGGCCATCGGCGACGAGGGGGTGATGGGGTAGATGGCCACAACTTCGGTGAGCCGATAGGCAACCGAGGCCGCGGCCTCGTTCCCGTCGAGAATTACCATTTTCTTGTCACTCATTATTCAGTCCCTCAATGCGCGGCCGGCGGAAGTTAGACCGCTGATTCGAGTCTCTTCGATGGGGGGCTGGGCGGCTGTGATGCAAAGCACATGAAAGCCCCCAAATCCCGCATTGTGCAATGAATTTCTTATGATGAAGCCTAGAAAAAGTCTGAGAGTCCGTTCGTGAAGCGAAATTAAATGAGGATTTTACAGGTACAATTGGCACAATGATTCATGTTAGTTTTGAGAAGATGGTGTCAGGGATAATTGGAAGTTGCGAAGGTGAGCCGCTCACTCACTCCTAACCTCTGATCCATATTTCCGGCTGGAGACCGGATCATGCTCAATCTTTCTCGGCGACTGATTCTTGGCTGTATCGTGCTCGTCGGCTTAACCGCCGGACTGGCGCTGGCCACGCACCGCGCTCTGGCAGCGGCGGGCGAGTTGAAGTTCGCCTGGATCATCGTGGCTGCGGCTGTAGCAGCGGCGACAGCAACTGTCTTTTTTGTGCTGCGGCCGATCGAGCAATTGGCGCGCGCCGCACGCAGGATAGCGCAGGGAAATCTGGATCATCGCGTGGAGTGGATCAGCCACGACAGCTTTGGCGTGATCGCCGCCGAACTGAACCGGATCGCTGTGCGATTGCGCGAACTAAGGGACTCCGAGGGCGGGCGGCGGCAGATGGAGTATCAACTTTCCGACGCGGTGCTGCAATCGATCTTCGAGCCGATTATCGTGACCGACGGCAAGGGGCACCTGTTGAAGGTGAATCAGGCGGCGACCGAACTGCTGGGCGAAGCGGCGACCGACCGCATGGCGCTGACGAATACTCCGGGGGGCGATAAGATTCTGCGCGGCATTCGCGACGCAATCGCGATGCAGAAGGCTGTGGCCACTGAAGATGAGGCGTCGCTGCTGCCGATGCGGATCGGCAAGCAGGAGCGAAGCTACCGGCTGCGCACCATGCCGATGCGCGACTCCCAGGGGCGGCTGCTGGGCGCGGTGACCACGCTGGAAGACGTGACCAGCTTGCAGGATACTGAACGCTTCAAGACGCAGTTCATCAGCGTGGCCAGCCGCAAGCTGCGCGATCCGCTGTTGCAGTTGCGGCGCGGACTCTACGCGCTCAGCCAGGGCTTTGCGGGCGAGCTACAGCCTTTGCAGGCGGAACTGGTGAACGCGGCCGGCAGCGAGAGCAGCAAGCTGGACGACCTGATGAGCGACCTGATCGAGGTAGCCGAACTGGACGCGGGCCGACGCGAGTTCAAGCTGGAGCGTGTGCGGCCATTGCAAGCATTGAATGACGTCCGCGACCGTTTCTTTGACGAGGCCGCGGAGAAGCACATTCGCGTCGAGGTGCGGGCCTTCGCCGATCTGTCGTTTGTGCAGGCCGACCGCAGGGCGCTGCGCTCGATTCTGGACAATATGCTCTCCAATGCGCTGCGCTACACGCCGCCGGAGGGCGAGGTTCTGCTGGCCGCTGAAGAGATTCATGATTCCGTGCAGTTCATGGTGCAGGATACAGGGCGCGGGATCGAGGCCGAGCGTCTGAGCACCATCTTCGACCGCTTCAGCGCATTCTCCGAGCATGGCTCCGGGCTGGGGCTGGCGCTGGCGCGCAGACTGGTGGAACAGTTGGGCGGCCAGATTGCAGTGGAGAGCCGCCTCGGCCATGGAACTACCTTCCGCTTCACCATTCCCGTGGCAGCCGTAAAAGAAGTCCGCCATCCTGTGGAGGTGGGCTGATGGCCGAGATCAAGCTGGAGCGCAAGAAGGAGGCCGCGAGGCTGCGCGTTTATATCGGGGCGGCGCCCGGGGTGGGCAAGACCTACCATATGCTGAACGACGCCTACGTGATGAAGCATCAGCAGGACGTGGATGTAGTGATCGGGCTGGTAGAGACGCATGGGCGCAAGGATACCGAGGCGCGCATCCGTGATCTGGAGGTTGTGCCGCAGCGAGAGATTCCCTATCATGGCGTCACGCTGAAGGAGATGGACGTAGACTCCATTCTCTTTCGCCATCCAAATACCGTGGTGGTGGATGAGCTGGCGCACACCAATGTTCCCGGCAGCAAGAACCGCAAGCGCTACGAGGATGTGCTGGAGCTGCTGGACGCCGGCATCAACGTGATGACCGCGGTGAATATTCAGCATCTGGAGACTCTGAACGACGCCGTCAACCGCTCGGCCAACACCGTCATCCGCGAGACTGTTCCCGATAGCTTTCTCAAGCGCGCCGATGAAGTGGTAAACGTGGACACGACAGTGGACGAGCTGCGCTCGCGGCTGCGCCAGGGAAAGATATACGCATCGGAGAAGGTAGAGCAGTCGCTGGCCAACTTCTTCCGCAAGGGCAATCTGAATATGCTGCGCGAGCTGGCGCTGCGCACCACCGCCGAGCAGGTGGGCAATCAAGCCTCGGAGTACCGGCGCAATCAAGGGCTGGAACAGGCGCCGATTCCGGAGAAGGTGATGGTCTGCCTGAGTACGCGACCGGGCGCCGAGCGGCTGCTGCGCATCGGCTCACGCATCGCGGGCAGGCTGGCGAGCAACTGGTACGCGGTTTACGTCAGCCGCCCCGACGACAAGGGGCACGGCGATCCGGAGGCCTTTCACCGTCTGGAAGAGTATCAGCGCATGGCGCGTGATCTGGGCGCGCAGGTGGTCTCGCTGACGGATCGCAACGTCTCCGACGCGTTGATCCGTTTTGCGCAGGAGGAGGGCGTCTCGCACGTGGTCTTTGGGCAATCGGCGCGCACGCGCTGGGATATTATTCTGCACGGCTCAGTGCTGAACCGCTTTCTCACTGAGGTGCGCGACGTGACAGTGCAGGTGGTTCCAATGCAGGCGCAGAAGCCGGTGCGCAAGGGTTGAGCGGATTTCTGTGATCTGTAGGAGATTATTGAACCACGCGGTAGCAGAGCGAAATGTAGGTCTGATTTCGTCGTGGATTCCATGGCAAATAGAGTATGCAGATACTCGCTCCAATTTCCTGGAGGCTATCGTACCCGCTGCTCCCTTTCATTTCACTTCCGTCTTCCGCTCTAAATTTGTATTTGACTGTGATTCCACCCCTAACGTGAGGAGTGCATTTCGTAATCACCGCGACCGCAGGCATACCGTTAGTGACCAAAGGTCTATCTATGCGCATCGACACATAAACTATCACGGAAATCAGCAGAAACGCGATTGGCAGGCTGAACGGAAAACAATCTAATACCGCAGAATCTTCCCAGTCTGACGGGTGGTTTATCGATGGATTTGATGGTAGGTATCGGATGGGAAGTGGATCGGATTCGCGCAAGATGGCCTGTATCCGGTCGGGCATAAATGCGTGTCCTGTAAAGTATCTCCCCTCGGCGGTGAATGAATAGTCTAAGAACCTGTTTACGATCTCCTGAGCAGTAATCTGAGGAAAGCCAAGTGGATCATTTGCAGGCTGGTATTCAGTTTGCGCTCGCAGTTCTTCCATAGTCGGCGGCACTTTTCCAGCCAC